>Ga0114930_10000143_pt1 | contig 77666 bp, 79 predicted proteins | sample AnhtaG_FD_87300 | JGI IMG/M metagenome (GOLD analysis project Ga0114930, IMG submission 87300) | Deep subsurface microbial communities from Anholt, Denmark to uncover new lineages of life (NeLLi) - Anholt_01485 metaG | ecosystem: Environmental > Aquatic > Marine > Oceanic > Sediment | place...
GCCCAGCGACTTCGTCTATCGAGGAGACGACAAGATCCTCTCAGAGAACAAGGACGAGTACGAAGGATGCCGCCTGTGCATCGTCCAAGTGGAGGGGATGGATGAGTACCAGACCGCGTGCGACACACTCGTCGAAGCGGGCATGACGGTGTACACCGAGACCCCCGAGATCCAGAAGCAGCGGCGCAAGAACCTCTTTCCCTACCTCCAACACCATCCGCATGCCTGTCTGACCTGTGCCCAAAAGGAGGGTTGCAGCCGCACACAATGCTCCGCCAATGTCCCAGAAGAGGAGCGATGCTGTCCGCTGCTGGGGAATTGCGAACTGGAAAGGATAGTTGACTACGTTGGCCTCCCTGAGGGGCTGCCGAAATACGTCCCTCAAGGCATACCTGTGCTGGATCAGGAGCCCCTATTCAATAGGGACTACAACCTCTGCATCGGTTGCACCCGCTGCATACGAGCCTGCCAGGAATTGCGGGGGATCGAAGCTATCGGCTTTGTCCACCAAGACGGCCAGATTCTGATCGGAACTGCAAAGGGACCCACTCTCGCAGAGTCCGCCTGCAAGTTCTGCACTGCCTGTGTGGAAGTGTGTCCCACGGGCGCCCTCACCGACAAGGAGGAGATCACAGCCGCCAATAAGGAGGAGGTTCTGGTACCTTGTGTGTCAGCCTGCCCCGCCAACATAGATGTGCCCAGATACATTCGGCTGATCGCCGACGGCAAGTACGCTGAGGCCGAGGCGGTCATCAGAGAGAAGGTCCCCTTCCCCGCGGTACTGGGTCGCATCTGCTTCCATCCCTGCGAGGAGGTCTGTCGCAGGGAAGAGGTGAACGAGGCGATGGCGATATGTGATCTGAAACGGTTCGTCGCCGACCAAGACACGGACCTCTGGAAGCAGAGCGTCAAGATCGCCCCCGCCACTGGCAAGCGCGTAGCGGTCGTTGGCTCAGGTCCGGCAGGCCTGACCGCCGCTTACTACCTCACTGCGCTGGGCCACTCGGTTACAGTCTTCGAGGCCGACTCCAAGCCCGGGGGCATGTTACGCTGGGGTATCCCTGCGTACCGTTTGCCTGCTGAGGTGGTGCAGAGAGAAATCGACAGTCTCCTATCTGTGGGAATCGAGTTGGAAGTCAATGCCACCGTCGGCAAGGCAGTCTCCATGGGAGATCTGCAAGAAAAGTACGACTCCGTGTTCCTGGCCACTGGCGCTCAGCTTGCCAGGAGAATACCAGTAGATGGCGCAGATCTGGACGGCGTGCTGTGGGGTATGGACCTCCTGAGGAACGTCAGGCGGGGAGAGGATGTGAAGGTCGAGGACAGGGTGGTGGTCATCGGCGGAGGCGGCGTGGCCATGGACGTGGCCCTCACAGCCCTGCGCCTGGGAGCGAAGGACGTACAGGTTGCCTCCTTGGAGTGCCGAGAAGAGATGCCCGCCACTGAGTGGGAGATCGAGGAAGCGGTGAAGGAAGGGGTGATTCTGAACCCCTCCTGGGGACCCCGGAAGATCGTGAGCAACAACGGCAAGGTGAAGGGGATAGACCTGGTGTGCTGCACCTGCGTCTTCGATGAGCAAGGCCGCTTCAGCCCCACCTTCGACGAGTCTGAGACCACCTCCATAGACACAGACATGGTGATCCTAGCCGTGGGCCAGGCCGCGGAGCTTTCGCTAGTGGAGGGTAGTGGCATCAAGGCCGAAAGGGGACTCATCAAGGCCGACACCGATACCCTGGAGACCGACACGGAAGGCGTCTTTGCCGGCGGGGAGGTGGTGAGCGGACCATCCTCGGTGATCGAGGTCATCCAGATGGGCAGGCAAGCAGCCATCTCCATAGACAAGTACCTCGGCGGGGCGGGGGACATCGAACAAGCCCTGATCCCACCAGACGAGTTCGACCCCTTCATGGGACGCGAGGAAGGCTTTGCCGAGCGCCAGCGCGTGTCGATGCCTTCTCTGCCCCTGGGCGAGCGCCACACTGGCTTCGATGAGGTCCACCTGGGTTATGACGAGGAGATGGCCCGCCACGAGGCCACTCGCTGCCTGAAGTGTGATTATCGTCTTCACATCCTGGCTCCCGTCCCACCGCCCGAGAAGTGGCTCGAACTCACCAGCGACGCCGTGGAAACGGTGCCTGAACTGGCTGGCGTATACCGGCTTCTCGACGCAGAGAAGGGCGTGTTGGCCATCAAGGGGGTCATGAACATGAAACAGGCCCTGGAAGAGGAGCTTCAGACCAACGAGCGAGCCTGCTTCTTCACCATCGAAGAGGATGAGATGTACACCAAGCGGGAGAGTGAGCTGCTGCAACAGTATCTCCAGCAGTTCGGGGAGTTGCCGGGTGGCGGCGCGGACGAACTGGACGATCTGTTCTAGGTCCGAGAGGGAGAGTTGTGGCGCCGGCGCATCACGAGTATAATCTGATTCCAAGAGGCTCTGTCAACCCAATCATGAGTAGGGAGGAAGAAGATGGCCAAACTGGCACCTGAAGACGTGGTGATCAGGGTCATGAGGGAGTCTGATGTGGAGCCTGTAACTGAGATCGACTACAAGGTCTTTGGCACAAGGCGTCCCGAGTACTACGACCGCAAGGTAGGGGAGATCCTGGATGAGGAGAGTGATCGTCTAGTGACATCCCTGGTGGCGGAGGTTGGAGACCAGGTGGTAGGCTTCATCATGGGCAACGTTTACCTGGGCGAGTTCGGCATCCCTGAGACCATGGCCTCCGTCGACACCATCGGCGTGGACCCTGACCATCAGAGACAGGGCATAGCGGGATATCTGCTCGAAGAATTCAACACCACCGTCAAGAAAGCTGGGGTCGACAAGGTCCACACGCTGGTCAACTGGGCGGACACCGACCTCCTAGGGTTCTTCGCCAACGTGGGGTTTGTCGCCGCAAACACGCTCAACCTCAAACTGGACCTCGAATAGGGGGTAGAGGCCCTCTCGCACGGAGGCCGGCTGGCGTTCCGGAGGCGGACCATGGCGGAGATCAAAACGAGGGAAGATCAGGAGTTGCTGGCCGACGGGTGGACCAGACAGTTCAACACCGACGAGCCCCGCCTCAGCGAGGCGCTGGAGATGTACCAACAGATGGGGCTGGAGGTGCACCTGGAGCCAGTGATCGTGGATCCCGACTCGGAGACCTGCCAGATGTGCTTCGAGCAGGATTGTGACCGCTACAAGACGATCTGGACCAGGCCTTCCGGCCAGTCGAGACTCGACGACGATCTATTCTAGTTGTCTCCGCGGGTTTCCCAGAGACCTGCCAGCGTCAACGGGGAAACTCGATTCCCCCATCACCATCGCGTTCTGAGAGCCTCTCGCAGATCCTGAAACCTGCGGGACGTTTGCTTCCTGCAATAGTCACTGTACGAGCACTTACGACGCCTGTGTCAAGCCGATACAATCCAAGACGAACATTCAGGAGATGCCAACCATGGGCAACGTGAGAAAGGTCCTGTTAGTCCTGCTGGTCGTGCTTTTCATGCTCTTCGTCTTGTTCATGCTCCTCTCGGGGTTCTACACCGACCTGCTGTGGTTTCAGAGCCTGGGGCTGAGTTCGGTGTTCTGGACAGCGATAAAGGCCAAAGTCGGCGTCTTCCTCATCTTCAGCCTGCTGTTCCTGCTCTTCTTCCTCATCAACCTCCTGATCGCCAGGAAGCTCTCCGGCTGGGGAGGCTTCTTTCTTCCTGACAAACGATCCTACATCACCTCCGGAATGGTCAACGTCGTTGTGATGGTCGCGGCGCTAATCTTGAGCCTGATGAACGGCCTGGGAGCCATCGGCCAGTGGGATACCATGCTCCGGTACCTGAACCAGCGCCCGTTCGGCGTGTTGGACCCCATCTTCTCCCAGGATGTCGCCTTCTACGTCTTCACTCTGCCGGTATATCGCTTCCTTCGTGGCTGGCTGATGGAAGTCCTTATGTTTGCACTGCTGGGCAGCGCAGCTCTGTACCTTGTGTCGCAGTTGGCCTCCTGGAAGCAGTTCAGTCTGTGGCTCACTCGCAAAGCCAGTTTGCATCTGGCGGTACTGGGAGCGCTTCTCCTCCTCGTTGTGGCCTGGGGCTACAAGCTGAACGCCTTCGAGCTCCTCTACTCGTCGCAAGGCGTGGCCTTCGGGGCCAGCTATACCGACGTCCACGCCCGGCTCCTGGCTTACAACCTCTCGTTCTGGGCAGTGATTCTCTGCGTGCTGCTGCTCCTGGGAGGCGTGGCCGCCAAGAGGCCCTGGATCCTGGCCGTGGGCGGCGGGCTGTGGCTGCTAGTCGCTCTGGGTCTGGGTGGGGTCTATCCCGCTTTCATGCAGCAGTTCGAGGTTCAACCCAACGAGTTACTCAAGGAACGCCCCTACATCGAGTACAACATCGATCTCACTCGGCGCGCCTACGGGCTCGACCAGATACAGGAGTTCGACTTCGGGTCCGTCGCAGAGATCACCGCCGAGGCATTGGCGGAGGCCGAGCCGACGATAAGAAACATCAGGCTCTGGGACTACCGACCCTTGCGCGACACCTATGCTCAGATCCAGGAGATAAGGCTCTACTACGAGTTCATGGACGTCGATGTCGACCGTTACTATCTCGACGGCACCTACCGCCAGGTGAGCCTGTCGGCGCGGGAGATGGCCACAGACCAACTGCCGTCCAGAACGTGGGTCAACGAGCACCTCCAGTTCACACACGGCTACGGCCTGGCGATGAGCCCTGTCAACGAAGTGACTCCTGAGGGGTTGCCAGAGTTGCTGGTGAAGGATCTCCCTCCCCTTACCCCGCCTGGACTGGAGATCACCCGTCCGGAGCTATACTACGGCGAGAAGACCGACAACTACGTCTTCGTCAACGGCACCATTGAGGAGTTCGACTATCCCAGTGGGGATCAGAACATCACCAGCACCTACGAAGGTGAGGGAGGGGTCGTCCTCGACTCTCCCCTCAAGCGGGCAGCTTTCGCCTACCGCTTCGGGGATGTGGCAGTCGTGCTCAGCGAATATCTCACGCCGGAGAGCCGCGTGATGATCTATCGCAACATCCACCAGCGCGTGCGCCAGGTGGCTCCTTTCTTGCTCTTCGACGCCGATCCCTATCTTGTGATCGTTGATGGGCGGCTCCTCTGGCTGCAGGACGCCTACACCGTGACTAGCATGTACCCCTATTCACAGCCCTACCATGATCGTTTCAACTACATCCGTAACTCTGTGAAGGTGGCGATTGATGCCTACAATGGCGATATGATCTTCTACGTGGTCGATGACCAGGACCCCTTGATCCAGACCTATGCCGCCATCTTTCCCGACCTTTTCTCCCCTCTAGATGAGATGCCGGATGCGTTGAGAGCTCACGTCCGCTATCCAGAGGGGCTGTTCATCATCCAGGGAGAGATGAACAACGCCTACCACATGCTGGATTCCACAGTGTTCTATAACCAAGAGGACCTGTGGGCGGTGGCACACGAGATCTACGCCGGCAGCGATCAGCCGATGGAACCATACTACGTCACCATGAAACTGCCTGGAGAGGAACAGGAGGAGTTTCTACTCATGCAGCCCTTCACCCCGGCCGGAAAACAGAACATGGTGGCGTGGATGGCCGCTCGGTCCGACGGGGAACACTATGGCAAGCTGCTGTCGTACAAGTTCGCCAAACAGGAACTCATCTATGGCCCCTTGCAGATAGAGGCCCGCATAGATCAGGATCCCGACATCTCCGGTCGGCTCTCCTTGTGGCGTCAACGGGGGTCCCAGGTCATCCGGGGTAACCTCCTGGTGATCCCTATCGGCAACTCCTTGCTCTACGTGGAGCCTCTGTACCTTCAGGCAGAGACCGCACGCATGCCAGAACTGAAGAGGGTCATCGCGGCGTCCGGAGAGCGAGTGGTGATGGCCAATACCCTCCAGGAGGCCCTGGCTAGCATCGGTGGGGCACCCGTACCCGTGGTCACCGAGGAAGGGGAGGAAGGCGAGGAAGGAATAGAAGCCGCAGGGCTCCACGACTTGACGCTCTCCGCCCTGGAACACTACGCACGAGCACAGGAGTACCTGCAAGAAGGGGACTGGGCAGGCTACGGAGCCGAACTGGAGGCGATGCGGCGCGATTTGGAGAGGCTGGAGGAAACCACCCGCTAGAGGACGGCTTCGCCTCTTCCCAAGGAAGAAAGCGTCAGCCGACGCTGCGCCGACGAAACCTGTGTATGGTGGCCGGAGAAGGCTTCTGGGTAAGAGAGGATGGATAGGCCTGCAGAGCTTCCTCGATGATCTTGGCTACGGCTAGCGAGGTCCTCAGCATGTTCATCAGGACCAGACCCAGCTTGGCCTGCACGCTAGCCAGTATGACGATGGCCACCTGCGAATTCACCTTCTCCACCAGTGTGAAGGTTCCCTTCTCCCCCTTGATCATCACCTGATCCGACTTGCCCTGCCACAGTTCCTGCGCTGTTCGATCACCAAGAGCCAAGAGGGAAGCGGTCATGGCGGCCACCACGTCCGCCTCGATGGTATTGGGCAAAGTGGACACGATGGTCAATCCTGAGGAGCTGACCAATACCGCTCCCATCAAGCCCGGCGTCTCCGCTTGCATAAACAGCAAGGCATCGCGCAATTTGTCGTTCAGATTCCTGCCGATAGCCATCTCACTCGGTTCCCAGATGATTCGCTCCAGGTATCCATAGTTTAGGACAGACACCATACCGCGTCAATAGGAAAATGGTACTAGCAGCTTCCATCAGACAGCAATATGTGATAGAATCAGTACACTTGGAAAGCATACTTTGCCAGAAGGAGTACTGATGAGTTGGCTAGATCTGTCTCCTGTAGATGCTCTGAGGCGAAACCATGCCGTGGAGCACGCCACGATGCACATACTGGCCCGGCGGCACCCCTACCTCAACGCCGTGGCCCGGACAGACCTTGATGGCTTCAACGTCTACGGACAGGTGGACACCAAGACCTTGGCGGACACCGCAGCGGAGGCCTTGGGTCGGCTTCAGAACGGGGAGAGCGACCTGGCGGTCCATCCCCGCTGTGGCACCAACTTGGCCGTGTCGGGTCTATTGGCTGGCGTTGGCACATTCGTTGCCATGGGAAGGTCCAAGCCCCGCCTAAGTAGGTTGCCGAGTTTCATTCTCGCCGCCACCATTGCGGTGCTGGTAGCCCAACCGTTGGGCCTGATCGTCCAGAAGCACATCACCACCTCTCCTCATGTGGAGGGCCTGGCCATCAAACAAGTCACCCGGCGCGAGATTGCAGGCCTCATCGTCCATAAGGTTGAACTGGAGCAGGCTTGCTAGGGGTCTGACGGGAGGAACCTCGTGTTCTATCTGCTCCACGGCGAGGATGAGTATACGCGCTCCCTGGAACTGGCCAAGATGAAAACCAGGCTGGGAGATCCAGGAAGTGTGGCCCTGAACACCACCGTTCTCGACGGACGAGACCTCACCTTGGGCGAGTTGACCTTCGCCTGCGACACCATGCCATTCCTGGCTGACAAGCGATTGGTGATCGTGAGCAATCTGGCGAACCGCTTCGAGTCGCGAAGTGGGAGGCGAAGGGAAAAGTCCGAACAGGAGAGCACGTTTCTTCAGCAGTTGACGGAATACCTCGGCCGCTTGCCTGACACTGCCCGACTGGTGTTCCTGGAACAGAAGACCATAGGGAAAAGCAACCCTATCCACAGACTCGCCTCCACCAGCGAACATGGCTACGTGAGGGAGTTCTCCCCTCCAAGCGGAAGAGCTCTCAACCGTTGGATCGCTGACCGTGTGCAGGAGAAGGGTGGTTCGATTGAGGCGGGGGCCATTCAGCTACTGGCTACGCATGTGGGAAACGATCTCCGGCTTCTGGATCAGGAGATTGACAAGCTTTGCACCTTCACTGACAGTGAGAGACCGATCAACGAGCGGGACGTGCAGGTTCTGGTCAGCTACGTGCAAGAGGCTAACATCTTCCACATGGTAGATGCCTTGGGAAAGAGAGAAACTCGCCAGGCCATGAAGCTGCTGCACAAGATGCTGGAGGACGGCCAGCACCCTCTGTATCTTCTAAGTATGATCATCAGGCAGTTCAGAATTCTGCTTCAGATCAAGGAGTTGCTGGCCAAGGGAACGTCAGCGGCGGACATAAGGGCGCTATTGAGCTTGCACCCCTTCGTGGTCCAGAAGATGACGAGACAGGCATCCAATTTCACGGTGGCTCAGCTAGAGACGATCTATCGTCGGCTGCTGGAGATCGACTTAGCAATGAAGACGGGCAAAATGGAGGAGCGTCTGGCGCTTAGTCTCTTCGTGACTGAGCTACATCGATGAGGCTCCATTGGCGGCCAGGACAGTCAGAGGCTCGTCGGCGGACGGCGGAGATGGAAATCCGTGCTCTGCTCAAAGGCGTAGGCCACCCCCAGTACTGTACCTTCGGCAAAGGGTCGCCCCATGATCTGTAGCCCTACTGGCAGCCCGTCACTGAATCCGCAAGGAATGGAAACACAAGGCAGACCAGCCAGGTTTGCGGGGATGGTATAGAGGTCGGCCAGGTACATCTCCAGCGGATCGTCCACCTTCTCCCCGATGCCGAAGGCCACGACCGGCGACGTGGGCCCCGCCACCACGTCTACGCCAGCTCGGAAGGCGCGATCCAGATCTTCTTTTATCAGCGTACGCACTTTCTGGGCGTTCAGGTAGTACGCATCGTAGTATCCGGAGCTGAGGGCATACGTGCCCAGCATGATCCGTCGCTTGACCTCCGTCCCGAAGCCACGCCCTCGGGCCTTGCTCTGAGCCTCAAGGATGCTGCGCGCATCTGGGGCGAAGAGGCCGTATTTCAGCCCATCGTACCGCGCCAAGTTGGCGCTGGCCTCTGCCGACGAGGTGAGGAAATAGGTAGCCACGAGATACCGCTCATGAGGGAAAGAGATCTCCCGAACCTCGGCTCCCAGCTCCGCCAGCTTCTCTATCGCGCTCCGCACCCTCTTTTCCACGCCTGGATCCAATCCCTCTGCGAAGTACTCAGCCGGCACTCCGACCACTATGCCGCCCAGGTCCTCCTTGAGGTAGGACGTGTAATCGGGCGTAGGCTCATCAACCGACGTCGAGTCCAGAGGATCGCGGAAGCCGATGGCGTTCATCACCAGAGCGCAATCGGTCACATCCTTGGTGAGGGCACCAATCTGATCGAGGGACGAGGCGAAGGCTATCAACCCGTACCTGGAGACCCGTCCATACGTAGGCTTCAAGCCCACCACGCCGCACAGCCCGGCCGGTTGGCGAACCGAGCCTCCGGTGTCTGACCCCAGGGCAAATATGGTCTCGTTGCCGAGTACCGAAGCTGCTGATCCGCCGCTGGAGCCGCCGGGCACACGTGAGGTATCCCAGGGGTTAAGGGTGGGGAAAAAGGCGGAGTGCTCTGTGGAGGAACCCATCGCAAACTCATCCATATTGGCCTTCCCCACCAGCACCGCCCCTTCCTCGCGCAGCCGCTCGACCACAGTGGCATCGTACGGGGGAATGAAGTTCTCCAGCATCCTGGAACCACAAGTCGTCGGAACACCCTTGGTGCAGATATTGTCCTTGACAGCCATGGGAATGCCGGTGAGGGGACCCATGTCATTGGCGGCAATCCTCTCATCGGCCTGCTTGGCGTGATCTAGCGCTATATCCGGAGTGGAAGTGATATAAGCCCTGATCCCCTGGTCACACTCCTCGATCTTCCTCAACACTGATTCGGTGAGCTCTAAGGACGAGATTTCACGACGGCGCAGAAGATCATGGGCTTCATGAACTGTGAGGCGATATAGACTCACCGGTCCCTCTTGGGAAAGATGGCCTGTACGCGGAGATAGCCATCCTGCGTGCAGGGGGCATTGCCAAGGATATCTTCGGTGGGAAAGGAAGGCCTGGTTTCGTCGTCCCGAAGCGGGTCTCCCTTGACCACCACGTGCGCTGTAGGGAGGACGCCGGTCGTGTCCAGTTCGTCAAGGAGTGCGACGTACTCCAGGATTTTGGACAAGTCGTTCTGGAGTTGTTCGATCTCCCCCTCGCCCAGCTCCAGCCTGGCTAGGTGGGCGATGTGTTCTACCTCGGCGCGGCTGATTCTCATCGGTGCCTGTCCTGGGGATAGCTCCCGCGTATCGGGAGCCGGTTGGAGTGAGGAGTCCGGGACACCTATTGGGGCATGATGACTACCTTACGCCCGGCACGTTCGCCGATGCTCTCCGTGCTCACGGAACGGTGGTCGCGCAAGGCCATGTGCACTATGCGACGCTCGTGGGCTGGCATCGGCTCCAGGGTCACGGGTTTTCCTTCGGCAATCACCCTCTCGGCCATCCTCTCGGACAACTCGGTCAATACCCGCTGGCGCCTCTTCTTGTACCCCCCCACATCAACGACGACATTGACCCAATGTTGAAAGCTTCGGCTGACCATGAGACGAGTGATGTACTGCAGATCGCGCAGCGTCTCCCCCTGCCGTCCAATGAGGATACCCAAGTTCTCGCCCTCGACGTCCAAGACCACAGGCATCAAGTCATTGGTTGGGCGCTCCCGCACATTCACTTCGGCCTCGATTCCCATGTGGTGAAGCAAGTTGCGAAGCATCTCCGCAGCCATGGCGGCCACGTCCCCCTCCCCAGAGGGGACGGGCGCCACCTCTTTCCACTCATCCACTGCTCCCGCAAGCTGGGTCAGAGTCACCCTGACCCGGGCCTCCTGTCGTCCCAGCCCCAGAATACCCCTGCTACCCTCGGCCAAGACCTCGGCCTCCACTTGCTCTCTGTCGGCCCCCAGTTCCTCCAGAGCTTTCTCAATGGCTTCGTCAACGGATTTCCCCGTGGCCTCAACGCTTTTTCTTCCCTCTTCCATCTTGCTTTGTTTCCTCTCTCTTGGGAAGCCCTGGTATGCCTGTGGGCAAAGCCTTTCTGATGTCTGCCCAGCCCGTAGTGAAGCCTTGCTGCAAGATCTGTAGCACGCCCGAGGCAATCCAATACACCGCCAGCCCAGACGCGACCTGCAGAGTGATGAAGCCAAACATGATGGGCATCATGGTCTGCATGCTTCTGTTCATCTGGGCCTGCGATGGATCCACAGCCGGCTGGGCGGTCAGCTTCTGCTGCAGCCAGAAGACCGCCACCACAAACACAGGCAAAACATAGAGAGGATCAGGACGCCCCAAGTGCAGCCACAGGAATTGGCTGTTCAGCGGTATTGAACGCGTGGCTACGTTGTGCATGAAGGGAATGGTATGGTATAGCCGCTGGGACAGAACCATGAACTGCTCAGGAGAGCTTCCCAACGCTTGATAGATGGACTGGTAGAGTCCTATCCAGATAGGCATTTGCACCAACATCGGCAGGCATCCCATCATGGGATTGACACCATGCTTCTTGTACAACTCCATCGTAGCCGCTGATAACTTCTCTCTGTTCTTGGCGTATTTCTTCTGCAACTTCTTGATCTCAGGTTGCAGGTCCTGCATCGCCTTCATGGACCTGATTTGCTTCTGGGTGAAAGGAAAAGTAAGCAAGCGGACCACCACGGTAAGGCCGATGACAGCCAGGACAAAGTTGTTGAAAAGCATACTATAGAGGAGCATCAGCAGGTTGAGCATCGGCTCCATTACCAACAGATTCCATATCTCGCTTATTCCGGCCATTCAACACCCTCCTATTATTGCTGCCCACCAGGGGTCAACTCCCACCTCAACTGCCCGGTCGAGACGTCAAGGGCGTACAGCTTACCATCATCAGCATTGACATAGACGAGTCCATGAGCCACAGCAGGCGAGGACAGCACCTTGAAGCTCCCCTCCTGAGGATAGTGCCAGAGCTGAGCACCCGTGTCGGCATCCAACGCATAGATCCCGTCGCTGCCTGCCGTCAAGTAGAGGACTCCTTCCTCCAACACCGGGGAGGCATTGATCATATCCCCCGCTTCGAACTTCCACCTCAGAGTGCCGTCGCCCGCCTCCAAGGCGTACAGGGAATGGTCCAGGGAACCAACATATAGGACTCCTTCTCCCAAAAGCGGCTGAGCCCAAACCCAATTCCCAGTCAGAAAGCTCCACTTCTCATCGCCAGTCTCGGCGTCCACAGCGTAGACCTTGTTGTCCAGGGAACCGAAGTACACCGTGTCTCCACCTACAGTAGGGGTACAATAGATGGCCCCTCCCGTTCGAAACGCCCACTTGCTCTGGCCGCTGGTCGCATCCAGAGCGTACAGGTTCTTGTCGGCAGAGCCAACGTATAGAGTTCCGTCGTCCCACACCGGGCCACCCCAGATCTCCTGCCCCGTCTCGAACTCCCACTTCTTGCTACCCGTCCCCAGGTCCAGGGCATAGACCGTACGATCAGCGGAAGTGAAATAGGCCGTGTCCTGCCCCACGGCAGGGGTGCCCAGGAACGGCTCAGTGGCCTCAGCGCTGCCCACGGGGAACTGCCATCTCTTCTGACCATTGGTCACATCCAGACCATAGGCTCTGCCCTGGATATCCTGCCTCTGGAATATCAGAAAGGACGTGCTTTCGATCTCATATGACCCGAAGAGGAGCAATCCCTCGCTGATGACGGGCGTGGAGTAGATGCCCCCCAGAGGCTGTTCTGAGGGGAACTCCCACAACTGTTGCCGCGTATTGACATCTATCGCATACAACTTCCCGGTCTTGGAGGCCACATAGAGCACATCTCCGTCGACGACCGGTGAGGACCACCCCATGGCCGCCTGGCCGCCACAGCCTGCGAGCAGGATAGCGAACAAACCTAGCAAGGCCCACACAACGACGATCGCGGTCTTTCTGGTGGTCATCTCCTTCAAGGGCAGGTCTCCTTCGCTAGATCTTGAGTTCATGGTACCGGATCATACCCCCCCCGATGCAGAGGATGGCAACGCAGTATTCGCTTGAGGCCCAACCACCCCCCTTTCCCAACGCCGTACTTCTCAATCGCCTGGTAGGTGTACAGGGAGCATGATGGAACAAAGCGACAGGAAGGGGCAAGTATCGGGGAGATGTATCTTCGATAGAATTGAATAGTGAGCAGCACAAACCCTCTCATGTTGAAGTGCGGAAACAGGACTCGCTCCTGCCCGTTGCCCGACCAGATTGTCACTCAGGCAACAACCTTGCCTTCCGGAGCAACTGCTCCACGGCGCAATCCACCTCTTGGAAAGAGGTCCCCCTGATGGGCCGGCGGGCGATGAAGACCACATCCTGGCCCGGCGATATCGCTCCCTGTCGTGACCTCGCTGCCTCTCGCAAGAGACGCTTCACTCGGTTCCGAACCACGGCCTTGCCAACCCGCTTGCCGACGGAAAAGCCGAAACGGCTGTGGTCGAGCCCGTTGGGAAGCACGCAGAGCACCAACAGGAAATGGGGCCATGAACGGCCCTCTCTCTTCACCCGCTGGAACAGCTCGTCGTCCCTCAGGCGATATCTCTTTTCCATTGCCGGAATTCGGCTGGAACAGTTTGAAGGTCCGATGGATCAGACCGTCAGTCTCTTGCGCCCCTTCAGCCGGCGGGCCTTGAGGACCCTCCGCCCACCAGGGGTGCGCATGCGGGCACGGAATCCGTGACTTCTCTTGCGTCTTCTCTTCTTGGGCTGGTATGTGCGCTTGGGCATGGCCACCCCTTTGATGGATATTCAAATTCTAATTATACCTATTCTCTGCTCCTCATGTCAAATCCAGCTCGCAGGCCACAGAGTAATGGCTGGTAGCGAACTGAACTCGCGCAGGCCCATCTGGAGCGCCACAGTCGGCCATGGGAATCTCACTCGGTGGGCTGCAGCCGCGGACAGCGCAGAACAGACGACGGCGGCGACTGAGGTGAGGGCAATGCCTGCTCAGTCCAAAAGAGAAGCCAAGTAGCGCATAGGGGAGTCGAACCCCTGTCTCCGCCTTGAGAGGGCAGTATCCTAGTCCACTAGACGAATGCGCCACACTCACATAAATTCTACCATCAAGACCATTGCTTGTCAAATTCAGCGCCGCGGCATCGGCAGACCCTTGACGACGAAGGATCTTTCCTCTATAATGAGTCTGCCATAGAATGATCGAGATCCAGGGGTCTCCGGCAAGCAGCGACGACAACCTGCAAAACAGGGAGACACCAAGACCGGCCCGCAGAGGATCGCTGCCTGATAACAGCAGCATGGGGCCTCATCTGGCTCCTGACCCACACAGGCTATTCGCCATGTTTGATTCGACCTTTGGTGATTCCAGTCCGTCATCTGATGGTGCTAGGGGCGCGCATCGCGGGGCGAGGTTTCCCAGCGCGGGTCTCCCTCCCGGTTCTATTTGTTATGGTACGCTGGGTGATCGGTGCCGCCGTGTTGACAACGCTCACTTTGTCACAAGAGGACACACGGACCAATGTCCCGAGCCAACCGCCTGTCAGATTGGGCGAGCGCTCCAGGCGACTGACTCGTCTATCAGCATCGAATAGGCCCTGAGCAAGCGATGCCTTCCCAGCCCTCGATATGCCCGTGCTGCGGTAGCTTCGACGTCGAAGATCTCCGCTGCAACTCGTGTGGCCATGCCATGGAGCACAACGCCATCTCCCCCACCTGTCCACAGTGTGGTTCCAAGAATCGCGACCAAAGTCAGTTCTGTGCCGAGTGTGGAGCCCCGCTGTTCGAGTACTGTCCTCAGTGCGGTGGCAAGACGGACACAACCGCTCGCTTCTGCGAACGATGCGCCTTTGATTACCAACGCATACATCGGTCCGAGCAACATTGTCAATGGTGCGGTGTCCAGAACCCCGTCCGCGCTGACTCGTGTCGGGAGTGCGGAGCCCGGCTGCGCACTAAATGCCCCCAGTGTGGTACTACGACAGAAGCACAGTACAGATTCTGCCCGCTGTGTGGCTTCGACCGCTCGCGGTTCGTGAGCGAGAAGCTGCTAGCCAAGCTTGACACTCAGAGCGGAACTTCCGAGGAATCAGCCTTCGCCCTGGATCTCAGCTCCGGATTCATGATCATCCTGATCATCATCAGCATCATTCTCGATGCCTACATCCTATCACAGATCTAGGGCACAATCTCATTGCCTGCAGACTGAGGGTGTGCTACAATCCTCCTACTGAGGGAAGGGGATCGTGGAAACGCTCAAGTGCCCCAGATGCAGCAGGCTTGGTCTACAAAGGACGCAACCCGACCAACTTCTCTGCGGCGCCTGTGGCGCCAGCTTCGTGATGACTTCCAGACAGGCCGGTCCCCTCGTCGCGTGTCCCCATTGTGGCTTCGGCAACGAACCCCAGGCCAGTATTTGCTGTGAATGCAGGACTGCCCTGGCCAAGTACTGCCCTCAGTGCGGCGCCATGTTGGAGTTGCCGATGCGTTTCTGCGATCAGTGCGGCGCCAACCAGGAAAGTCTCACCTCGCCGGATGGGCGATGTCAGTGGTGTGGCTCTCAGAACGACAAGGAAGCCGACGCCTGCGACGAGTGCGGGGCTTCTTTGATTGTGGCCTGTCCAAGGTGCGAGGCCAAGATGAAAGCCGGCCTCAACTACTGTAAGGCTTGTGGTTTGGACTATGCGACGCTACTGGAAACTGACGAGGATGAACCGTAGAGGGCTTCTGAGCGTACGGTCGGACAGAGAAGCTGTGCAGGAGGTACGGGAATGAGATGCCCTTACTGTAACGTTGAAGTGGGCAGCAATGACGTCTTTTGTGGTGACTGTGGAAAGCCATTGCCCAGGGCTCCCAAGGAGGAGCGCACGAGACGGACACCTCTGATTGTCGGTATCCTGGCCATAGTGGCAATTGGTTGCGTCATCGGGGGTGTAGTGATCGTCATCCTAGGCGGAAGGATGCTATCCGTGCTCCCGGATTTGTCACCTACGCCCTCACAGCTAGCCACGTCCACGCCTATCCCTACTTCCATCCTCCCCCCAACGCCCAGTGTCACCTGGCTCGCCTATGAAGGTGTTGAACTGGGCGTCTCACTTGAGTACCCGCAGGCCTGGTTGGTGAATGAGGATCTGGGTATGCAGCAAGTCGTCTTCGCCGAAAAGGAGGAAGACCTGACTGTGGACACCTTCCTGCTGGGCACAAGCTTCATCGTGGCTCTCAGTCTCACCGACGATGTAGACCTGCAAAGCCCGCGGGAGGCGCTACAGTATGCGACGGAATTCCTACGCCAGACATACGCCGAGGTGGAAGTAGGCGAGATAGAGACACGTCGCATCGCTGGCCACGACGGCGCGTGGGTGACTATCGAGGGCGAATTCGAGCGCCAGAGCGTACGACTCAAGGGATGGCTCGCTTCCGTAGTCGTCTACGACTACGTGTACCTGCTGAGCGGTGCCGCACCGATAGAGGATTGGTCGTACCAGCAACCGATCTTTACCACCATGTTGGATAGCGTACGGATATCAGAGCCTTACCATCCAACCGTTCTTCCGACTCCATCCCCAATAGCCTCCCCTACTCCGGCGCAGGCGCCTGGGGCAGATGGGTACGAGCCAGATGATTCCCTCGCTCAAGCCAGGCCCATCGCCACCGACGGCACCCCCCACTCACATAACCTCCACATAGAAGGGGATCGTGACTACGTCTACTTCGACGCTGACGAGGGCACCGGCTACATGATTGAGACACTCAATCTGGGAAGCAACATCGACACCATCATCTACTTGTACGACAGTGAAGAGAACGAGCTCGCCCGTGACGACGACGGAGCAGAGGAATCGCTCGCCTCGCGCATCACGTGGGTAGCACCCGAGAGCGGAACCTATTACGTGATGATCACGGATCTGGGTGACGACTCGGCCGGATCCAGTGCGACTTACGAGATCTCCGTAGTCTCGACTGATGCGATTGAAGGTGCAGACAGCTACGAACCCGACGAGAGCTTCGCTCAAGCCAGCTCGATAGCCACCGATGGCACGTACCAGACCCACACTTTCCACGTCACCGCCGATGTGGACTACGTCTCTTTCACCGCTCAAGAAGGCGTCGAGTACACGATCGAAACGGGTGATCTGGAGGGTGAGTGCGACACGGAGATCTACCTGTACGATGAGGATGGCACCGAACTAGACTACGATGATGACGGAGCGGACGAATCCGCCGCGTCGCGTCTAGTCTGGACCGCGCCTTCCGGTGGAACCTACTACGTTCTGATCGAGGAGTACCAGGGTGGGGCCGGGCCCGACGTGGGCTACAGGATCTGGGTCACCAGATAGCTGGACAAGGGATCATTGTCTTCCGTTCCTAGGCAACCCCTTTCGGCTAGCTCAGGACAGCGCCTCCGATGGAGTCAGCGTGGATTCTGCAAGAGGATCAGAGCGAGCATTTGAGAGGCTTCCCGGCGCAAGGGTCAGTCACGTACAAGAGGCGGGCCCCTAATCGCGTCGCACTGATGCCCCTACGTGCGCTACTGTCCTCAGCGCACTGGCGAGAGTCCCGCGCGCCGGCACGTTGGGCTCAACCAGCGACCAACTTCTGAAACAAGAGCCAGCCCACATAAAGTAACAAGATGAGACCAGCGGCCGCCAGCGCGAGATGGATAAAGCAACCACCCACCTTCCTTATCAGCCCTATCAACCACACCAACAGCAAGACCCCGACTATCGCGCCCACGACGAGAAAGAGAATTGGTTGCAGCATCCATACCTCCTATGGTCGGTTGTCTTAGAAAGACTGCTTAGTCAGTGGCTACTACGAAGGCAATGGCGTACCGTCGAGAATGGGATAGGCTGATGGCAAACTCATCCAGACCCAGTTGCTCAGCCCGTTCTCTCGCACTGCCGTGAAGCCGAACTAGTGGTTTGCCCCGCGAATCCGGGAGCACCTCCATTTCCCGCCACCTGATGCCTCGCAGCCCGGTGCCCAAGGCCTTGGACACAGCCTCCTTGGCTGCAAAACGGGCAGCCAGCTCTGGTACATGGTTCCCGCAATACTCGAGTTCCGCAGGAGTGTACACATAGTTGAGGAAGCGATCACCCCAGCGATCCATGGCCCGGCCGATCCGGCCCGTCTCAATCAAGTCCACGCCGACACTCAACATCCATCTATCCCTGCTGTTGGAAAGCGAACCGCTCGTCCACGATCACTTCGCAACACCTGACGGCAGTCCAGCCACATGCCCCTCAACAATTTGAGCCTATTCGGGCTTGTTGTATCCCCGCCCGATGCCCCGATAGATGAAGCCCAACCTCTGCATGCTGCGGGGCTCGTAGATGTTGCGACCGTCCATCAGCACGGGCTGAGCCATTGATGCTTTGATACGGGCCATGTCCAGGTGTTTGAACTCGTTCCAGTCAGTCACGATGATCAAGGCGTGACTCCCCTCAGCCACCTGGTATGCATCTTCGCAGTACATCACGGACGGCACCATCTCCTTCGCTTTGGCCGTGGCTACCGGGTCAAAGGCCTTGACGGAAGCCCCCTCGTTCTGTAACAGATGGATGATCTCCACGGCAGGAGCCTCGCGCATGTCGTCGGTGTTGGGCTTGAAGGCCAATCCTAGAACACCAATGGTCTTCCCATGCAGAGTGCCCAGTATCTCGCGCAGGTTCTGCACAATTCGTCTCCTCTGATCGCTATTGATCTCTATCACCGCCCGCAGCAACTGCGGATGACAGCCGTGAATGGAGGCCATATGCGCCAGAGCCTTGACGTCTTTCGGGAAGCATGAGCCTCCCCAACCCACGCCCGCGTCGAGGTAGGAGTGACCGATACGCTTGTCATACCCCATCCCTGCCGCGACCTCCTTGATATCCGCTCCCAATTGCTCACAGATGGAAGCCATCTCGTTGATGAAGGATATCCGATTGGCTAGATAGGCGTTGGAGGCGTACTTGATCATCTCCGCCGTGCGTAGATCGGTGACGATGATGGGTGCCCGCAGAGACAGGTACAACTGGGCCACTTTCTCCGCCGCTTGCCGATCGGTCGAGCCCAGCACTATGCGGTCTGGGTTCAAGAAGTCATTTATCGCCGATCCCTCGCGCAGGAACTCGGGATTAGAGACCACAGCGAATTGCAGGCCAGGGCTGACGTATTCCTCCACGATCTCGGCCACCCAATCGGCCGTGCCAATGGGGACCGTGCTCTTGTTCACGATAACCAGGGAGTCAGTCATCTCCCTGGCGATGGTTTCAGCAGCCATCCGCACGTACTTCAGATCTGCCTCTCCTTCGCTGCCCGATGGTGTGTCCACGGCGATGAAGCCAAATTCAGCGTTCTCCAACCCCTCGGCGTATGAAGTCGTGAATTGCAGCCGCTCCACCTTGGCGTTGCGCTCCACCATCTCCTGCAACCCCGGCTCATAGATGGGCAGCTTGCCCTCCTTCAGGCCGGCCACCTTCACTTCATCTATGTCCACACAAACGACCTCGTTACCGAGGTCCGCGAAGCAGGCTCCCGTCGTCAGACCGACGTAGCCGCCTCCACCTATCACACAGATTTTGCTCATGGATGCACCTCACCGTCATAAGTTTGGCAATCTACAACAACATAGCTCTTGGCGATTTCCAATCCCCTCTGCTCCCGGAAGGCCAACGAAGCCTCCCTACTTGTCCACCAGGTCACTTATGACCCGTCCCAGTCTCACGCTATAGTTCATCCCTCGATCTTGAGGATATATCTGTGCCGTGTTGGCCAGATAGAGTCCCTCCAACGGTGTCTCGTGGGAGGGGATGCGACGGGAGTAGCCACAGGTGATGACCGGTTGCGCCGCATCCTCGCGATACAGCCACGAGTCCTCCACCCAATCCACTGCAAAGGTCGGGTTGATCTTCCGTAGTGACGGAAGATAGTGTATCAGCAGCTCCTCAGCCGACGCGGAGTACAGAGGGTCGGTCCTGGAGACATACTGAGTCAGATACAGGATGCGTTTGCCGTTGTACTGCTCTGGAGGGATGAGATTGGTATGTTCGATGGCTCCTACAAACGGGAAGGAGGGATCGCTGATGTTCAGCCAATAGATGTGGGACAATGATCGGCTCATCTTGAGCACCAGGCACAGGGAAGTCTGATAGTGCACCTGCCGTAGCTGGTCGGCGTACTCCTGGGGCAAACTGGGCACGATGTCCAAGAAGACAAATGATGGCACAGTGGCGATGACCTTGTCGAAGGACCAGGTGTCTCCCGCCTGGACGACTCGGACCCTGCCTCCCTCGACAATGATCCGCTCCACGGGCGCATCGGTCAGTATCTCTCCTCCAGCGGAGGTGATGCCCTCTGCCAGAGCGTCAACGAAGTGCTGGAAGCTGCCATCCATATAACCCAAGAGCTCTCGTGCTAAGCCTCGGCTCCGAGAGCCCACACGGTCCTTGAACTTGCTCCACAACCAGGCCATGGTCACCTGGTCGGCGTACTCTCCGAACTTGGCCCGCAAGAGGGGAGAGAAAATGACCTCGTAGGCCTGCTCTCCGGCATATCTGCGCATCCATTCCTGGGCTGTGAGATCCTCGAGAGTTCGCCAATCTCCGAACCTCTGGAGGTACAGGGTCACCAGGCCAGCCCTGATCCGTTGCGGGAAGCTCAGGGGCTCGAAGCGCAGGAGGTCAATGGGAGTGACAAAGTCGTATATCTGACCCTCTTGAAAGAAGCCAACCTTGGACGCCAACCACTGCATCCGCTCTCCCAACCCCAGTTCCTCTATCAACCCCATCATGTCCCCATCGCCGGTGAAGATGTGATGGTAATACCTCTCCAGAAGCGTACCTTCCACCTCGAAGGTGCTGGCTTGCCCCCCCAAATAGGGCTGCCTTTCGAAGACCAAGACCTGGTGCCCCTTCTTGGCGAGCTCGTAGGCCGCCGTCAAGCCTGCCAACCCGCCTCCGATAACGCCGATTTCCATCGTCAGAAGTCCTCGTTCGAAGCCTATACAACCGCCGTCCGGTCCGGCTCTCCCACTCGAAGTCTTTCCATTTCTCCCCAACTGATGCTCTCGCGCCAAGCGAAGTACACACCCAGAGCGGTGATGGGGAACCACAAAGCAGCGTGCAGGGCCAGCACAAAGCTAGTGGCGGTGTACCTCGGGACTCCAAACAACACCAGGCTCTCTATTCCCGCCACCTCGAAAGTGCCCAGGTATCCAGGGCTGGAAGGAATGCTCGTGGCCAGGTTCACTATGGCGCACGCGAAGACCAGAACGTAGAACGGCTGATCAAAGGGGAAAGCCTGCATCACAAACCAGTATTTCCACGCCTCCACCAGCCACAGAAGGATCGAGAGACCCAGCACAAGCAGCATGCCCCGGCCGCTGCGAAGCACCTGGAGCCCTTCCACGAACTTCTCTAATAGACCTTGTATCTGGTCCCGGAAGCGGTGAGGCACCAGACAACTCACAAGCCACTGGCTAACCCTCTCTGTCCGCTCTGGTGAGGAGGCGATGAGGAGAAAAGCCAACAAGGCCCCAAAGAAGAGGAGGCTCACGAACGGCAGAAGCTGCCTGAGGAACTCGTTGGCGGGCACCAGCGGTAGTATGGCGAAGACGAAGATCAGCATGGTGATGCCGTCAAAGATGCGTTCCACCAGTATCGTGGCCAGGCTGGCGCTGGCGCTGACGTTTTCCTTCCTTCTGAGTACATAGGCGCGAATCAGCTCCCCCGCCCTGAAAGGAAAGATGTTGTTGCCCATGTATCCGATGACCACAACTGGAAACAGAGATCGCACGGACACCAGCTTGATGGGTCGCAGAAGGTACTGCCAGCGGTAGGTGCGCAACCACACGGCACCAAAATAAACAAGTACGGCAGGGACGAGCCACCAGTAATTGGCCTCTCGCAGGCCCTGCCAGACCTCCGGCAACCTCTGGCCTCTGAGCGCATAGAATAAGAAGAGGACGCTGATGACGACCCCTAACCAGACCCTCCATCTCTTCCTCATGGCTTGCCTATCTTACTCTATCAAGTGTCAAAAGGCCAACCTTGGGCGAGCTGACAGTGCTGAGTAGCCCTTGCGAAAGCCAGTCCTGCATCCCAGATCCCTCTGCAGCACAAAGGCCTGCGTCCTTTGCGAGATCCCATGCGGGGTGTTCAGTAGCCAACGAGGTCTCCCATCTAGCCCGCGATGCCAATCTCGCTCCGTAGCCGCTCAGCGCACCCCGTAGCCACTGGTTGCCTTGGGTGAGAGAGTCATCATCCCTCGCCGACCCTAGAATGATCCAGACATACTGAGAGAATCCAGAAGAGTGTTCATCAATACCATCTCCGCCCGCGTTTTGACACGACAGGACAGAAGTGGTATCATCAGTCTGTGCGCTCCAAAGCGGCATCAGGCGGCTTCCACACAGATTCTGAGTCACGTCGGGTATCTGATCTTCACCGTCGGCGAATCCTTGTTGGTTGATAGGCTGATTCTAGAGATCCCTTCCGGGAGGAGGTGTTGTCATGAGATTTGAACTCCTGTCTGACAACGACATGAAGGCCATGGATGCACTGAAGGAATCCCATGGCGGAGCCAAAGGAATAGCCGAGACAATCGAGGAGATGAGAGCTTTCGAGACCAGAAAGAAGCTCCTCGCCGAGACCGATTATCGCGAGATGATCGAGGAGGCAGAGGAACTGGTCAAGAAATTCCCCAAGGTGGGGGATTTCGAAGAGGCAAACGGTATCACCTACCAGGAAGAGATGGGAACAGCGACGTCTCAGGTATCAGGATTCCAAGGGGCAAGGGTCACTCACCGATGTATGCGGAGGATCGCCGAGGCGGCTTCCAGCGAGGTGCCGGTCTTCGTGCCTGCCGAGATGATCTCCGTTGTTGCTCTTACCGAGGACTACGTCTACCGCGGCAACCTTATGGCCACCCTCGCTATGGCTGAGTACATCATGGGGGTCGACTGGTTCTGCAGCACTAACTTGATAGGCACCCCACTACCTGAGAAGAGGTTCAAGGACATAGAAGAGGCCACAGGAGTACGCTTTGAGACCAAGCCCGCAGGCGACGGTCTGGTTCAGCTCGTATTGACAAACCAGGGAACGTTCTTTGGCAACTTCGGAGGGATTGAGGTGGCAAACGACAACCATCTGGTGTACCTCGATGGCATAACGAGGGCTGCCAAGACGACTGGCGCGAACTTCTTCTTGAATCCAAGTTGGAGTAGCATAATCGCTGTCTGCTACTACGGCCGCGACATCCCCAATCTCTACATCAAGATCTCGATGATGCTCTCCACGCAAAACCTGATGCAGCTCAGGATGCTCTTGAACATCATGAACGAGTACCTCAGGGACGATATGACAAGCCCCATCCGCGAGATCAACATCGGTAACGCGGTATCGCCACAGAACTTCGTGAAGTGCAGTAAGGAATTGGAGGAGAGTGGCATCAAAGGCGTAGACCTGGCCGCGCACATTCTGATCAACCCCGATCTGGGGCGGGCTGACTTCGACTGGTTTGAGGACTCGCTAAGGGTTCTGGAAAACGGCCGTGATGTGACCTTCAAGTATGAGAGCGATGGCCAGAGCAGAGAATTCGACACTATGGAGACCTACTTCCTCCCCGAGGAAGAGAGGATTGCCAACGCCCCAAAGATCGGCGATGTCATCTACTGCAAGACCCTGCAATGCACCAAACATGCCATGGAGTACATGAGGAGGGGCATTCCGGTCAGGTTCGGCCAGAGTTCTCTTAGGTAGGAGCGGTGATGCTTCACCGGCTAAGGCCTGCGTGGCGAGTGCTGGAGGTCTGCGCAGACCCTGCTTCACACATAGAGTTCTTCCGCCCCGAGGCTGAGTTATCGATCCCTCAATCAGCCCCCAGACGGCTCACTGCGGGCTGTGACGATTCTGGTGCCACAGAATCACGCGCAACAGGGGCCGTTGAGTCGTGCTGTCTCAACCGCTGCGCCCCGACTTGAGGCTATATCCGTAGAGGAGCATGAGATGATAGAGGAGAGGTATCGTCCAGGCGGCGTCAACCCAGCCCTCGTCACCCCCTTCACCAGGGATGATGAGATAGATGAAGAGGCACTGCGGAATCTGCTGCGGTTTGTTTTGCCCCATGTGGATGGCGTGGTCCCTTGCGGCACCACCGGCGAGTTCGTGAACTTGTCTCATGGTGAGCGGCGGCAGGTGCTGGAGATCTGCATAGACGAGGTAGGAGATCAGATACCCGTCATCGCGGGAACCGGCGCGGCCTCTACGCGAGAGGCGATCCAGCTAGCCCGTCATGCTCAGGAAGCTGGGGCCACCGCCTGTCTCGTGGTTACGCCTTACTACCTTCATCCGTCCGACAAAGGTATCTACCAGCACTTCTTCGAAGTGGCGAGGTCGGTCGATCTGCCCATCATCTTATACAACATCCCTCAGACAGTGGACGCCTACATCCCCCGTCCGGTCCTCGAAGACCTGAGCGAGATCGATAACATCGTGGGACTCAAGGACTCCTCTGGCGATCTTCCCTACACCATGGAGGTGCTGGAGATGACCCAGGGCCGCCTCGATGTGCTGGTCGGCCATGATGAAGTAGTCCTGCCAGCGCTGGCAGGCGGTTGTAGCGGCATGATACTGGCCAGTGCCCAGATCTTCCCTGAGATCTGGCAGCAGGTGCTCACGAGCGTTCGCGAAGGCGACCTGCAAACCGCCCGCCAATTACAGATGAATGTGCAGAAGCTGGCCCGGATCTTCGTTCGCTACGGTGGCGGCGTGGCCGTGAAGGCCGCTCTGAACATAATGGGGGTCAAGGTGGGCCGCCCACGGCGTCCCTTGAAGCCGGTCGGTGGGGCCATGGTCCACGAAACGCGAGCGGAGATCCAACTGGAGCTGGAGAAGCTGGGCAAGATAACGCCCCAACAGATAAGCTGGGCGATGCCCAAGGGCCCGCTGGCTGACAGGTTCAGCGATGTTGGCATCGCAGCCGAAATGATTGACGGGAATGGCATATTCCTGGGAAGCGCCACCGAGGGAGAGGGTCCCGAGACGGTGGGCATCGACCTGATTGTGGGTCCAAAGAGCGGCCCCGTGGGCGAGGCCTACGCCAGGCAGCTAACCCATCCCAGCCATGGCTACGAAGCGCTGACCACCATCGCCGAGCCCAACCTGACCGTCAAGCCCTCAGCGCTCATCGTGCCGACCGTGGAACTGGTCAACCTGCGCCAAGCCAGTATGGTCTACGGTCCTACACAGGCAGCAGTGGCCAAAGCAATCCTGGACAACATAGAGCAGAAGATCATCCCTCTAGTAGCTCTGGACAGAGAGGTCATGATCGCCATGGCCACCATCCATCCCAGGGCCCTGGACCGCCATCAGTTGTACGCCAACGTCCACGCGGCCGCGGACAAGGCCGTCAAGATGGCCTTTCGAAAGCAGCGTTAGACAGACAACAATAGCAGGAGGCAGTATGAGAGAATGCAACGTGCAAGAGAACAAGGCATCATGCCCGTGTACTTACGAGCCGTGCAGCCGCAAAGGCATCTGCTGTGAGTGCATCAAGTATCACTGGAGCATGGGCGAACTGCCGGGATGCCTCTTCCCGCCGGATGTGGAGAAGACCTATGACCGCTCCATCGCACGATTCGTCGCCATCCACAATCGTCACTAGTCCGCATACCCGGTTGGGTTTCCTCGGACACTCTGTAATCCGTCGTTTGCAGCTTTCAGGAGGCGATCGATATGGATAGAAGGCCAGACTGGTTGAAGGGGATTATCCCTGCGCTCGTCACCCCTTTCACGCCTGAGCAAGAGATAGACGAGGAGGCGATGCGTCGCCTCCTCCACTACGTGCTACCCCACGTGAATGCCGTCGTGCCGGTGGGGACCACGGGGGAGTTTGTCTACCTGTCGGAGGAGGAGAAACGGCGGGTCATTGACATCACCCTTGACGAAGTAGGAGGCCAGGTGCCGATCATCGCCGGCACAGGCTGCACGAACACCAGAGACACCGTGGCCCTGACGGAGTACGCCAAAGATGCGGGAGCCGCGGCGGCTCTGGTGGTGACGCCCTTCTACTTCAAGCCCACGTTCAACGAAGTATACGAGCACTATGAGGCCGTATCCAAAGTGGGCCTGCCGATCATCCTCTACAACATCCCTCAGTGCGCTGGCACTCATTACAGGTGGTGGACCGCTGAGGGGATGGCCTACCTGGACAATGTGGTGGGGATCAAGGATTCCAGTGGGGATGTGCCCTTCCTGATGGCTCTCTTCGAGAAGGTCAAGGGACGGATCGCTATCATCTGTGGCCACGACGAGATAGTGATGGCCGCCCTGGCCGCCGGCGCCGATGGCGCGATCCTCGCTACCGCCAACCTGATACCCGATATCTGGCAAGAGATCTACACCTACACCAAAGAGGGCAAGATAGAGGAAGCACAGGAGCGGCAGCGGGACATCCAGCGTCTGGTGCGGATTGTGGTGCGCTGTGGCTCCACACAAGCCACCAAAGAGGGACTGCGCATGATGGGCATCCAGGTGGGGAACTCACGCCACCCCATCATGCCTGGGGGTGCCTTCCGCCGAGAGGACCGCGAGGAATTGCGCCTCCAACTGGAGGAGTTGGGCAAGATCCCCCCGCGAGACATCGCATATGACTTGCCCGAGGGAAAGATCGTCCACAGCGCAGTGCCCGCTACGCCCCAGACCCCTCAGCGAGTGAAAGATCTCACCATGCTCGTAGGAGAGGGGTACGCCGGCCCACCCGATTTCGAGATCGCTCATGTGGACCTACTCATGGGAATGAAGGATGGACCGGTGGGCAAGGCCCTGGAGGAGGCACTGAGCAGACCCAAGCCTGAGGACCCTTCGGGCAAAGACCTGACGCAGTTGAAGATCATCTACGAGCGGCCACGTACCTTGCTGGTGCCGACAGTGACAGTGCGCACCAAGAAGCAAGCACGGCACATCTACGAGAATGCCGTCGAGGGGATCGTGATGGCTATCGAGTCCAGCCTGGCGGACGGCTTCCTCCCTGAAGGCGCCCTGGACGACCTGGTGATCATCGTGAACGCCTTCGTCCATCCATCAGCGGCAAACCGTCGTCGCATTGCGATCAACAACTACAAAGCCGCGCGATCCGCCATCCGCAAGGCTATCGAAGGGCGACCCACTGTCGAGGAGTTGCTGGACGAGAAGGAAGCAGCTCGCCACCCGCTGCGGTATGCGCCGTGATCCAGTGCGAAAGCTCAGCACACAGCCACCGGAGCAGTCGCTGAACAGGTCAGAGCCGCATCAGGATCACAGTCCGGACCACACTCCGACGGCCCTCGTCAACGCATTGTGGTCACGATAGTTGACAGCCAGGCGTAATGCGGAGGAACAAGTGAAAACACTGATCGCTCTGTCCTTGACGATGATTCTCATTGTCGCCGCGGGAGGCTGCGGCGCACGTCCATCGCCCACCACGACCCCTGAAGAGCCCGCACCGACTCCTGCGCCGCCTACAGCAACACCCATACCCTCTGATCCGACCCCAACGCCCATTGTGGAGACGCCAGTACCACTGGTGGAGACACCGGCGGCCCCCATGGAGATCTCCAGCAGCGCCTTCGAGCACGAAGGCGAGATTCCGCCTCGTCATGCGGTTTGCCCTGACGAAGCGAACATCTCCCCCGCCCTGAGTTGGTCCAACGTGCCGCCAGGCACCGGGAGCCTGGCCCTCGTCTGCGTGGATGCCCTGGGTACGTATGGACATGAGGGGGGGGTACCGGAAAGTGCCGTCTTCGTGCACTGGCTTATCTACAACATCCCACCCATAGCCACCAGCCTGCCAGAAGGTATGCCAGCAGAGGCCACTCTGGATGACGGCACCTCGCAAAGCCGAAATGACTATGGAGAGGTCGGCTATGGAGGCCCCTGCCCGCCACCTGGGGATACCCACCTATACTTCTTCACCCTCTACGCCCTTGATACAGACCTGAATCTGCCACCTGAGGCAGAGAGAGATGCGCTGCTCCAGGCCATGGATGGGCACATTCTCGCTCAGGCGGAACTCGTCGGATCATACACCTGGTAGTGGCGGTCCTTGTCCAGACGCCACCGCTGTTGGACGTGGATGAGTAGGCGCATCGGTTATCCCTGCACAATCATGGACTTGGAGGAGCTGAATGGGCCATAGATACGCCGTTCTTGGAGCCGGACGACAAGGGATCGCAGCGGCGTACGATATTGCGAAATTCGGCGACGCTGAGGAAGTCCGCGTGGTTGACGCCGATCTTGCTGTCGCCGAGGCAGGAGCCGAGCGGATCAATGAACTGCTAGGCCAGCGGATTGCCACCGCGATGCGGGCAGATGCCAGCGACGCAGCCCAACTTGTGCCCGTACTCGATGGGGTTACCTCCTTCGTTAGCGCGGTGCCCTACCACCTGAATCTGGCGATCACCGAAGTTGCCGTCCGCGTTGGGGCCAATATGTGCGATTTGGGAGGCAACACCGGAATCGTGCGCAAGCAACTGCAACTCGATGCCGAGGCCAAAGCAGCGGGCGTTTCGATCATCCCTGATTGTGGTATGGGCCCGGGGATGAACATATCACTGGCCACATACGCCATGTCGCTGATAGACAGGCCTCGTGAGGTATTCATCTGGGACGGCGGTCTCCCGCAGGATCCGAAACCGCCATGGAACTACGTGGTGACCTTCCACATCGGTGGCCTGACCAACGAGTACTATGGCAATGCCTATTTCCTGCGTGGTGGCAAGATCACCGAGGTGCCCTGCTTCGACGGCCTTGAGGAGCTGGACTTCCCGCCACCCCTCGGTCGGCTGGAAGCCCCTGTCACTTCCGGTGGACTCTCAACCGCGCCTTGGACGTTTGAAGGCCAACTGGAGCGCTTGGAGAACAAGACGTTGCGCTATCCTGGCCACTGGGCCCAATTCAAAGCCTTCGCCCAGCTCGGCCTGTTGGAGGTTGAGCCAGTTCAGGTCGGCAAGGTCAAGGTGGTCCCCCGCGAGGTGCTCCACGCGCTCCTCGAACCAAAGATCACGCGGCCTGAGATCCGTGACGTGGGTGTGGTACGAACGAAATGCGTCGGGGACAAGGACGGCCACCCCGCCGAGGCGATCGTTCAGCTTATAGACTTCTATGACGACGAAACCGGTTTCACGGCCATGCGGCGCCTAACCGGCTGGCATGCCTCGATAGTTGCCATCCTGGCTGCGCACGAGCGGATTGCACGGGGGGCCATGCCAGTCGAACTGGCGATTCCAGGACCTACCATCGTGGAAGAGGCGCGGCGAAGGGGGTTCGACATCGAAGAGCACGTCGTCGCAGTCGAGTAGCAGATCCCACTGTATCTAGCCAAATGGCAATTCGTCATTAGGTAGTCTACAATGAGCATAGATTGCCGTTTCCCATCTCCCCAAAACCTCACATCGACCTGGGGTACTAGCCTAACTGGTGACAAAGAATGAGAAGTGAGCTTGAAGAAATCCAGAGGAAAACCGCTCCTGTCTTCAAACGCCATGGCGTCACACGAGCAGGACTGTTTGGCTCTCTGGTCAGGGGGGAAGTGCAAGAGAGCAGTGACATAGACATCCTGATAGAGCTGGGGCGAGAAAAGAGCTTACTGGATCTTGTGGCATTGAAGCTCGAACTTGAGGAAGTGCTTGAGACGGAGGTAGATATAGTTGAGTATTCTACCATCCACCCTCTTCTCAAAGACAGAATCCTGGGGGAGCAGGTACCGCTGTTGTGAACTGAGACCCCCGCATTCTCATCGAAGAGATCATGGAGAGCATTGCGAGAATCGAGGAATACACACGTGGCATTGAGAGAGATGAGTTCTTCCAAGAAGCGTGGATTCAGGATGCGGTTATCCGCAGGGTCGAAATCATTGGAGAGGCCGTCAAGAACATACCAGATGACTTCAGGGCTAGAGATGCAGATACTCCCTGGAGACAGATTGCTGGGATGAGAGATGTCCTCATACATGTGTACTTCGGAGTGAATCTGGAACGCGTATGGATGGTCGTTGTGAGGGACTTGCCGGACCTGAAGTCAAGGATTTCAGGGATTCTGGACGAACTGGAGTGATGACCAGCGTACCTCTTCCTCGCCAAGCGCCAGGCCGCAACATCAGTAGACGCCATCCAATAGTCCGACGGCCGTGGCCCCCCCGGTTGCGCCGCTCGCATTGGGCGACACCTCCGCACGGCCGATGAAGCCCCACATCACCCTTATGCTGCGGCCAGACTTACGGTCCCGCCGGCTGCTGGATTACCCCTCGTCAAGCTCAGGATAGACAAACCCAGCGGCAACTCTGGGAAGTATTCTCCCACCCCCTCTCTGGGATGATTTGACAGGGCCCCACCTTTCTGGTATCATTATAGTGCAATTAGCACTCTCCATATCAGAGTGCTAATTCCATGCATGGGGACGATTGGGCACCGTGGACAGCTTGAATTTGGACCGATTGACTGAGAGACAAGATAGAATCCTGGACTTCGTTGTTCGGGAATACGTCGATACGGCTACGCCGGTGGCCTCCAAGACGATCGTGAGGAGACGTGATCTGGGCGTCAGCTCCGCCACCGTCCGAGGAGAGATGGCCCATCTGGAGACGCTGGGTTATCTCACCCACCCCCATACTTCCGCCGGTCGTATCCCAACAGCCATGGGCTACCAGTACTTCGTGGAGTACCTGATGGAAGAGGCAACGCTGCCTCTGATCGAGCGACGGATGATCGAGCATCAGTTTCACCAGGTTGATATGGAAGTCGAGCACTGGATGAAGCTGGCAGGGGCCATACTCACCAGCAAGGCCAATACCGCGTCCCTGGTGACGACACCCAGAAGTCGGCGATCTCAGTTCAAACGCCTGGAGCTGACTCGAGTGACCGACCGCACTGTGCTTTTGTCTCTGGTGCTGCGGGAGGGACTCGTCAGACGGCAAGTCATTGAACTGGAGGCCTCTCAGATCGCCGGGGCGCTGCGCCGTCTGGCGAACGAACTGAACGCCGTGTTCCTCGATCTGAGGTGTAAAGAGATTGAGGACAAGACCCCGCAACTGAAGCGGCCGCACCGGGTGGTGGGAGAACACGTGGCACAACTGATGGACGACGTGGACGTGCAGGGCAGCCTTGAGTTGCAAAGGTACGGCTTCGCCCAGATTCTGAGACAGCCGGAGTTCACGGCAACGGAGCAGGTGGAGAAGGTGGTGGGTATCCTGGAGCATCCCGGGCACCTGGAGTCCATAGTCGCTGAGGTGGGGCTTTCTCACAGTGGAGTTCAGGTCATTATAGGCGGCGCGGACCGCTGGCCTCAGATGACGGATTTCAGCCTAGTGCTGGCCCGCTACGGCGTAACCTTGCAGACGACTGGCGTACTGGGTGTCCTGGGCCCGATCAGGATGCCCTACAGCAGGAATGTGCCCATGGTTAGCTATGTGGCTAGTCTGATGAGCGAACTGGTGCAAGGTCACTACGGCTAGCTTCTGGCTGAACACTGGCCTCGCACCGATACGGAGGTGGACGAGCAATTGGAAGAGAACGAGGTAGAGGAAACCCTCGAAGAGGAAGTTGATAAACTGGAGAAGGCGAGTGCCGAAGCTGCCGAGTATTTGGACCAGCTTCAGCGCTCCCAGGCAGAGTTCTCCAACTACAAGAAGCGTATTGAGCGCGAACGAGAGGAGTTCGTGACACTCGCCAACGGCGCGTTGATCAGCAATCTGCTGCCCATCCTTGATGATTGCGAGAGAGCCCTGAAAACGGTGCCCGACAACTTGCAAGGTCTGACCTGGGTCGAGGGCATTTCCCTGATCGCGCGCAGGCTGCGTATGACGCTCGAGCAGGAAGGGCTGAGTGAGATCGAAGCTACTCGAATGAAGTTCGATCCAGAACTACATCATGCCGCGGTCCGCGAAGAGACCAACGAATGCGAAGAGGACGAAATCATCGGCGTGTTGCAGAAGGGATACAAGCTGCACGACCGAGTCCTGCGCCCGGCCATGGTGAGGGTGGCAGCCAAACCGAGTGGTGAAAGCAAGGAATAGAGTGACTCAAGAAGGAGGGCAATTGAGAACATGGCCAAGATTATAGGCATTGATTTGGGAACTACAAACTCCGCTGTGGCGGTCATGGAGGCCGGAGAGCCAACGATCATCCCTAGTTCGGAGGGCGGACGCCTCACCCCCTCGGTGGTAGCGGTATCCAAGAATGGAGAGCGGTTGGTGGGTACCATAGCCAAACGACAGGCTGTCACCAACCCTGACAACACCATCTTCTCCATCAAGCGACTCATGGGACGCAAGTACAGTGATCCCACGGTGAAGCGCGACATCGAGCTGTTGCCGTACAAGATCACGGAGGCGCCCAACGCAGACGCGCAGGTGGTCATGGGTGGCAAGGAGTACTCTCCTCCTGAGATATCGGCTTTCATTTTGCAGAAGCTGAAGGCAGACGCCGAGGCCTATCTCGGTGAGACTGTGACTCAAGCGGTCATAACCGTGCCGGCCTACTTCAATGACTCCCAGCGCCAGGCCACCAAGGACGCGGGTCGCATCGCTGGCCTTGAAGTACCGCGCATCATCAACGAGCCAACGGCTTCGTCCCTGGCGTACGGTCTGGCCAAGCAGAAAGATGAAAAGATCGCCGTTTTTGATCTGGGGGGAGGCACCTTCGACATCTCCATCTTGGAGATCGAGGCGGGAGACCCTCCGGTGTTCGAGGTGCTGTCCACCAATGGCGACACCCACTTGGGCGGCGATGACTTCGACCAGCGCATCATTGAGTACGTGACCGACGAGTTCAAAAAGGACCAGGGTATCGATCTGCGCGAGGACCGCATGGCCCTCCAGCGGTTGAAAGAGGCCGCTGAGAAGGCGAAGGTAGAGCTCTCCACGGTGATGCAGGCTGAGATCAACCTGCCCTTCATCACCGCGGATGCCAGCGGCGCGAAGCATCTGACAATGACCTTGACCAGGTCCAAGGTGGAGCAATTGGTGGGCGATCTCATCGAGCAAACGCTTCCTCCTTGCCGACAGGCCTTGGAGGACGCTAAGCTGACCACGACGGACATTGACGAGGTGATCCTCGTCGGTGGACAGACGCGAATGCCCGCTGTGCAGGAGGCGATAAGGAAGTTCTTCGGGAGAGAGCTCCACAAGGGGGTGAACCCCGACGAGGTGGTAGCGCTGGGCGCTGCCATCCAGGCCGGCGTGCTGGGTGGTGAGGTCAAGGACGTGCTGCTCCTCGATGTCACCCCTCTCACCTTGGGCATCGAAACGCTGGGCGGCGTGTCTACCGCACTGGTACAGCGCAACACAACCATTCCGTACCATACGTCGCAGATCTTCTCCACAGCCGCTGACGGACAGACCAGCGTAGAGGTCCACGTCGTGCAAGGAGAGCGACCCATGGCAGCAGACAACAAGACCCTCGGACGGTTCATCCTAGACGGAATACCGCCAGCACCAAGGGGGATGCCGCAAGTCGAGGTCTCCTTCGACATAGATGCCAACGGCATTCTGAACGTCTCCGCCCAGGACAAGGCCACTGCCCGCGAGCAGCACATCACCATCACCGCCTCCAGTGGCCTCAGCGAGGAAGAGATCAAGCGCATGGTGGACGAGGCCAAGGCGCACGAGGCGGACGACCTCAAGCGGAAAGAGGAAATCGAGACTCGCAACAACGCCGACACGACAGCCTACACGGCGGACAAGACCCTGCGCGATCTGGGAGACAAGGTGCCAGCGGACGTCCGCAGCGACGTGGAAGCCAAGGCTGCCGCAGTGCGTGAGGCGCTCAAGGGTCAGGACGTAGACCTCATCCAGCGCAAGACCCAGGAACTGAATGAGGCGATGCAGAAGATAGGGGCTGCCATGTACGAGCAGCCAGGTGCCGCTCCTCCTCCCCCGGGCGGGGAGGCCGGCCCTTCAGAGCCAGAGGATGAGGGCACCGTCGAGGGCGAATTCCGAGAAGTGTAACGTGAGGATTCAAGGGGCAGGGAGGACTCCTTCTTGCCCCCTGCTTTGTCTTTCGCACTGTGATGAGATAGACTATGTCATTCCATCTGGTTAGTTTGCCAACGCACGCTTCATGACATCAGAAAGAGACTACTACGACATCCTGAGCGTTAGCCGCTCAAGCAGTGACGCTGAGATCAAGCGGGCCTACCACAGCTTGGCCCGCGAGTATCATCCCGACCTCAATAAGTCTCCCGACGCCGAAGACCGCTTCAAAGAGATCAACGAAGCCTACGAGGTCCTGAGCGACCGTAGAAAACGATCCGAATACGACCGCTGGGGCCGCACTGGGTTTGGAGGAGGCTTCGCCACCGAATCCAGCGGATTTGGCTTCAGCGATATCTTCGACGACCTCTTTGGCTTCGGGGGGATGCGTAGCGCCGCGAGACGAGCCCCGCAGAAGGGACCCGACCTGCGGTACGACTTGACCCTCAGTTTCGAGGAAGCCGCCTTCGGTTGCAAGAAAGAGATAGAGATTACCAGACTGAGCACCTGTCCCGCCTGCCGTGGGACAGGCGCCGACCCGGGCACTGAGCCGATTCGCTGTCCACAGTGCAGCGGTACAGGCGAGGTGCGTCGAGTGCGCCAGTCAGTCTTCGGTTCGTTCGTGAACGTCAGCACTTGTGGGCGCTGTGGAGGAGAGGGGGAAGTGGTCACTACCCCTTGTACCGAATGCCGCGGGCAGAAACAGGTGCGTGTCATCAAGCGACTGTCCATCGACGTTCCCGCAGGCGTCGACGATGGTACTCAAATCCGTCTCTCCGAAGAGGGACAGGCAGGCACGCGGGGCGGGATGCCCGGCAACCTGTACGTCGTGATCTCTGTCCGGAAGCATCCCTATTTCAAGAGGCAGAACCACGACATCTTCCTGGAATTGCCCATCAACGTGGCCCAGGCCACCCTGGGGGATGAGCTGGAGGTCCCCACTCTGAACGGCTCGGAGAAGCTCATCATACCCGCAGGTACTCAAACCGGTGAGACCTTCCGCCTGCGCAAGCAGGGCATACCCTACCTGAGAGGCGAAGGGCGAGGCGACCAACTGGTCACCGTGTATGTGGTAACCCCGCAGAAACTCACACTCGAACAGCGGCAACTGTTTGAGGAGTTGGCCGCTACCCTGGGCGAGGAGGTCATCCCCCAGGGCGAGAAAGGGTTCTTCGACCGACTGAAGGAAGTGCTGAGATAGGGCACCTTAGTTGCGGGCAGCCGAATGTCTTGTGTCACGGTGTACGCCGGTTGCAGACGAGAGCCTTCCCCAGCCATAACCTCGGATTACCATTGGACCGTGCGCAGTCTTTTAGGGAAGTCCAAGACGAGAGAGGTCATTCCCGCATCCTGCGTGAATCGGCTCTTGAGGGTTCAGCGATTGAACGGGCTAGAGATCAGTATCCAAGTTGCTGTCACCAGGGTGCAGTCGAGGCCATCTGCCAACTGTTCGATCTCTATGGCCAGGGAGGAGCGGTTCAGAAGCAGATCTGCCTCAGTCAAACGGACCTGGGTCACGCTGTGTGCAACAAGGTGGCAACCAACCATTGAGTCCTAGGTGACACTACAGGAAGGCTGATCGTGCATCGTCTTTTCGTCCCCGCCTCATGGCTAGAGAAGGAGCGAGTCACCATCACGGGCCCGCTGGTGCACCGCTTGAGGAGTGTGCTTCGCCTCAAGTCTGGTGCCCACGTCATTCTGCTGGACAACTCCGGCTGGGAACACGAGCTGGAGATAGATACCGTCTCCAGCCAACGAATAGAGGGCCGCGTAACTCACAAGTCCCTGGCAACAGCGGAGCCTCGCACCAAGATCACCCTGTATCAGGCCCTGCTCAAGCTCGACAGGTTCGAGTGGCTGCTCCAGAAAGGAACGGAGATGGGGATTGTGGGCTTCGTGCCCATGATCGCGGAGCGCTGCATCATCGGGAGCCTAGAGGAGATAAGCAAGACCAAGGCGGAGAGATGGCAGCGGATACTGACGCAAGCTGCGGAACAGTCTCGGCGCGGTCGCATCCCCAGCCTGCGCCCGGCTGTGCTCTTCCCCACCGCATGCGAAGAGGCAGCGCGCGGAGGCTTGACCCTCATCCCTTGGGAGGAGGAACAGGAGCAAACACTGCGCTCCATCCTCAGGGCCGCCGAACAGCCTCCCTTCTCTGTCAATCTCTTCATTGGGCCTGAAGGAGGGTTTACCCCCCAAGAGGTGACTCAGGCCCAGCGCTACGGAGCGATCCCCATCACTCTCGGCCCCCGTATCATGCGTGCAGAGACAGCCGGACTGGTGGCAGCGACGGCGATCCTGTACGAGCTGGGAGATCTGGAATAGGAAAGATGCATTTGATGGTGGCGTGCAAACGTGCTATAGTTGCTGTGTGAATAGCCTGCCTCTGATGGGACCGCTGGTTCGTCAATCTGGACTGGAACAACCCATGAACCACTTGCTGTCTTGCGTAGACAGGCGGGGTTGCACAGACAGTTCATGCACAAGCACGGGAGACTCACAATGAGCAACCGAATACTTGCACTCGATGACAGAACGAGCACACACTGGAGGACGTGCTGCGGGAGGTTGCTGAACAGCGGCAGACTGTGACCGTGCGGCTCCCCGAAGGCGAGTCGGTCATCATCAAGCCCGCTCCGCGACTCAGACCGTTGCCCGTTCTCGAGGGCTTCATCCCTGAAGGCTGGAAGGATGCCATCTACCAGTGATTCGGGTGGTTTTGCCCTGTTTGACGGAAGCGTGTTTGTCGGCGCGTTGCTGAAGGGTGACCGGAGACATGCAGAGGCGCGTCTACTCGTGGAAGCCGCACGCCGCGGCGAACTGCAAGCCTGCACGACCCCCGGCATCCCAAGTGAGGTATACGGCGCGCTAACATGGGAGAAAGCGCAGCCACCTCATGATCCGGAGGAAGCGGCCGAAGCGGTCAGACTCCTCGTCGAAGCGCCCTCTAATGCCCAGGTACTTGATGTCGGGCACAACGTAATCTTGCGAGCCATGGAGTTGGCAGCCGCACACAGCCTGACAGCACGGCGCTGCCACGACGCTCGTCACGCGGCTGCCGCATTGCTTGCGGGAGTCCGCTCTGTCTACGCCTATGACCCGGGAGACTGGGAAGCATTTGAACCGGATGGGCTGGTCATTGCCGGACCCACTTCTATCCTCCCTCATCTGAAGCGTGCTCGCCGAAAGGCATAAGGACAGACCCGTCAAGCTGAGTGCTTCGCTTCAGTCCACCTCCCTGACACGATTCTGCTGAGAAACTGCTTGGCCTGACACCAAGGCACCACCCGTGATCGACTCGCCTCAGCACCAGCTCAAGAGCGGAATGTGCCGTACAAAAACCACGATACCCATCGCCAGGCCAAGAGCCACCAACGGCCCAGGGTTGCCCGTGATCCACATTGCCACGGGTGCGGTCAGCGCCGTTGCTGCGGCGGCCCGATAGCGATGGCGGAAGACCACGTGCCAGAGAGGAAAAGCCGCCACCAGGACCATCAGCGAAAGAGGGCTCAGGTAGAGGAGAATGAAGGAGGCGCTTCCCAGGCCCATGCCGCCTTGAAAGCGGGTGTAGAGAGGCCAACAGTGTCCAACGACAACCGCCGTCGCGGCCACAGGCACCGCCCACGGCTGAGGGCCCAGTATCTCGGCCAGCCTTACAGCCAGGATCGCCTTCGCGGCGTCAGCCACGACTGTAAGAACAGCGGGCAGCAATCCAGCCACCCGCCGCACATTCATCGCCCCCGTGTGTCCGCTGCCAACCTTCCGCAGGTCCTCCCCTGTCCAGAACCTCACCACTACGACTCCAGTGGGAAAGGAACCCAGAAGGTACCCTATGCCAGCGAACAGTAGCAAGCTGAGGGTCGCCACTGGCAACTGTGGGCGCAGTTCAGCCGTCTGGCGCCACAGGCCGCAAGCTGACTAGGCAGCCGTGCCTCCGATCTGCCGACACTGCACGCCGGATAACGGATCGCTCGAACAGTCTCACGAATCAGCGCCTTCATTATGAATGATCTGCTTGATCTCGAGCTGCAGCACTGGCACTTTGTTGACAACAACATCCCACACGATGTCATAGTCTATCCCAAAGTACCCGTGTATTAGCCGGTCGCGCATTCCAGCGATTGCTCTCCATTCTACGCGACTGTGTTTCTGCCGGAGGTCATCGGGTATCTGCTTCGCGGCTTCACCAATGACCTCGATACTGCGCACAAAGGCTCTCTTCAGCGTTTCATCGCGCATGAACTCATCTTTGTTCAGCCCCTTGCCTCGATCCGTAAGGTACTCCGTCTCGTCCAAGATATGATGCAGGTATTCAAGCCCCGAACGTGACATATTCAACCTCGTCCATAATACGGGGCGCGATGTAGGGACTGAGAGACTCGGGTGTTACCAACTCGACACGTCTTCCAAATAGATCCTCCAAAAAGAAGGCCAGATGGATGAAAGCATCAAAAGTCTTCTTGTCGAGATCGAACTCCACCAACAGATCTATGTCACTATTCTCATCTTGTTGCCCACGTGCAAAAGAGCCGAATAAGCCAAGCCGTCTCACGCCAAAGGCCCTTATCTGGTCCTGGTGTTCTCGAATGAGTGACAAGACACCATCTTCCATTTCGATGTCCATCACGGCAGCTCCTCGATGTCCCCCTGGTGAATCATAGCCCCTTCAACTGTCCATAGGCCACCTAGCAGAACCGAGTTAGGCCACGTGGCAACGCAGGCAACGAGCAGCCGCCAATCCGCACAGCGGCTGTCGCAACCACCCCCACTGACCAGCGCGATAGGCATGGCAAGCATGAATCCGAGTGTCGCATCAGTGAAGTCCGGCAAGCACGAGATAACGGCTCGAACGATAGGCCCATCTAGCCCGCGGACGGCAGCGGTGCACTGGGGTCGAGTTGATAGTATCCGTGGGCGCCTCTGGTGGTGCGGATCAGGAGACCCTCTCGAATGCCCTTCTTGATCATCTCTTTTATCTCGGCGTTGGAGAGATCTATCACCTCTGTGTTCCGCAAACCACGTAGAGCGCTGAATATCTGCACGAACCTCACCGGCTCGTCGAACTGCCGCATCATGTCGCGGAATATCCTCCACTCACGGGGGCCGATCCCACCCACAGCCTCCTCCTCCTCGGAGACCACCTCTGACACAAACTGACTCAGCGCGTAGGGGTCCTCCTCCGGCAAGAACACCTCATGCACCGTCCCGCTAGTGAAGATCTGCACCAAGCCTCGCCGCTCCGCCTCCCTCACGAAGTCCTTGAACTTGGTGAACGGTCTCCCTTCTGAGTCCTTGTATTCCTTCTCGTCGAAGCCTCCCAAGATCTCCATCATCAGCAACTTGAGCGTGGCCATGGTGGATACGTTGTCCCTTTGCCGCGCCAGATTTATGGCCTCCACCAGCGCCTGGCGGATGTCTTGCGGTGCTTTCTTGACCTCCTCATCCGTCAGGTGCTCGTACAGAATGAACTCGTCGGCACTCTGAGCCAGGTGAGAGGACGCGGCTCCTCCCACGCCTATCACCACCACCCACTTGCCGTATTGACGGATCGTATTCACCGCGGGGATGAAGTCCCTGTCGCCGGTGACTAGCACATAGCTGCCTATGCTGGGATAACCATACAACGTCTTGATGGCGTCAATACACAGGTGAATGTCCACGCTGTTCTTGATGGCGCTGGAGCTGTGCGACTTGTCGCGCTCATAGTAATAGGTGGGCACGTACATAGGCTCGATGCCGTGCGCATAGAGGGCGCTCGTGACCCTGGGATACCGATACCAGTCAGCGTAGGCACGGGCGATGGTGATCCGACCATACTCGGCGCACTTGTCCATCACGTACTCGAAATTGGGATCGGCGTCGTACTTATGTTGCACAGAGATGTGTATGTTCTCGAAGTCGATGAAGACGGCTACATCTGTTCTGTTGTCTGCCATGGCACACTTCCTTTCATCCACCACATCGCGCCGCCCGACTCATCTCCGGCGGCAAAATCCCACTCAACGACGCAGGCCTGCTTGGAGGGCCGAGAGTTCATCTTCCTCACCCTCAGCGGCCCAGTAGGTCAGTCACAGGTCACACCGCGACGGAGGCGGGGGACTAGTCCAGTTTCATGAAATGCCTTATCGCCTCCACGTACTCCCTTGGGGAGAGGCGCACAGGGTGAATCCTTCTGGCAATGGTGTACCCTTTCCAAAGCTTGTGTACCAGCCAGAAAACCCTGTTCTTGGGCGATTTCAGCAGGCGACGTACAAAGGGCAACAGCCAGGGCCACTCCACCGTGATGGCGAAGAGCTTCTGTAAGTTTTCTATCTGGCGCTTCTCACCCGGGGGAAAACGGAGCACGGAACTGTCCCAAGCCGAGACGGAGATGTCATCGAGGGTACCTTCCACCAGTCCCTCGCGGCGAGCCAACTCTCCCAGTTGAGTGCGCGGATACGGCTGGAAGATGAAGGCGTTGGCGAAAGCAGGCCGGCACTTGATGTTCAGCCTCAGGGTCTCCAGGTCATCCTGGAGTCCACCCGTCGGCAGGCCCACCATGTTCGTGCTCATCACATTGATCCCGCCACCCCGCAGCAGTTCGCAGGCCCCGACTATCTGATCCTTGCTCATGTTTCGCTGCAGGATCTCATTCCGAATGCGGTCGTTGCCGGCCTCTATGCCCATCCCTACGCTGGCGCAACCCGCCTGCCGCAACTGCTCCACCAGCTCCTCCGTCACCAGATTGGCGCGTGCGTTGCAGAAGAAGGGCAGACCCACCTCACGCGGATACTTCTCCGCGAACTCCGCCATCCAGTCCCCGTGAATGGTGAATGTGTCGTCCAGGAACACCACAAAGGCCAGAGGATGTCTCTGCCGCACATCGCTGACCTCCGCCAGCACGGCGTCTACACTCCGCTTGCGAACGCGCCTGCCAAGACCCCTGTATATCTCAGAGAGTGCACGGTTGAAGCAGTAGGTGCAGTCGTAGGGGCAGCCTCTGCCGCTGAAGAAGTGCTTGATCTTGCTGTTCCGCGTCGCCGGATGCTGCTCATACACCAGCGCGCGATCAGGGAAGGGCAGGCTATCGAGATCCTCGATGTAGGGACGCACCGGGTTGCGTATGACCTCGCCGTTCAGCTTGAACCACCAATTGCTGAGGTTAGGCTCTAGGGATCCGTTCTCCAGCGCCTCCGCCAGATCCAGCATGGCGCCCTCTCCCTCGCCGATGCAGATGCCATCCACCCCTTCCTCCTCGATCATCTCCGGAAAGAAGGTGGGATGGGGACCACCGAAGACGGAGAAGACGTCGAAGCTGTCCTTGATACGCCTGTTCAACTCCAGGTAGTACTGGTGCAAACCGGTGGTGACGCTATAGCCGACCATCCCTGGCTTGAACTCCCTCGCTGCCTCGACAGGATCTTCTTGGTTGACAATGCACAGGCGGACGTCATGGCCGGCTTCCTTCAGGACACTCGACAGGTGGAGGATGCCTTGAGGCTCGTAGTCCACCTGCTTCAACACGAAAAGCACACGCATGCAACAACTCTCCTGCCGTCCAGGCTGGCGATTCCCGTAGCGACGGACCAATCATATCTCTGAATCAGGCAAGAGTCAAGTAATGCACATCTCCGCGGCCCAGTAGACAGACGCCGCCGTGAATCACAGCGCAGCCTTGCACTTGCATTCCAACGCGTAGGACAGGTTGGCAACCTGTCCTACCCATACTCCGTTGCAGGGTAGGCGGTCTAGCACACGATAGTCGCAGCGCTCCGTGCGTGGCGCTAGGCGCCCAGAGGACTACAAGAGAGGAACTGTCCTTGACAAACATTCCGATTTGTGCTACGATGCCCTTCGTATTTGCCTCACCGAAGCTTGTACTGCTTCCACGGACCAGTATCTGCTTGGTCGCTATGCCGTAGGGGGCCAACTCCCAACAGTGCAGGGAGGACCAGGAAGACGAAGATGGCAACACAGCGTCGACTCGCGACTTGTCACACGACAGGATCAGCGGGTCGGCGTTTTCTTTTCTTCACGAACCCACGACAAGCGTTTCACACCTGACAATGGAGGAGAAAGATGAAGCAGAAGCACTTGTCCATCGCAGTAGCCCTATCGGCGACTCTCGTCATCCTTACCGCCGCGGCGGCGCTGGCGGTCAGCGGCAAGGGAATGCCCCCGCCAGGTCCTAGCGTGCCGATCGACGGGGCCGGGCCGAGCGTGGCTCCGCTTGATACAGTTCAACAGAGTGCAGCGAATTCGCCTCTCACCTTCGTTGAGGCCACGACAGGGGGACCGACGTCGCTGGATCCCCACTACATGTACGACACGGGTAGCGGTGAGGTGATCCAGCAGGTCTACGAACCCCTGATCTTCCTGGACCGGGAAGCGATCGACGAATTCGTGCCCATGCTGGCCGTCACTCTGCCGCAGGTGTCCGGTGATGGGACCGTCTACACCTTCACCATCCGCCAGGGGGTGAAGTTCCACCAAGGCGGCGACCTCACACCGTCCGACGTGGCCTACAGCTTCTGGAGATGGATGCTACAGGATAGAGAGAATGGTCCAGGATGGATCATCCTAGACCCCATGTTGGGCGTGTATGACATCAACGATGTGCCGGGCACCGACTTCCAGGTCTGCCAGGCGGTGACGAGCGCCGTGACCTACGACAACGACAACTGGACGGTTACCTTCCGCCTCGACCGGGCCTTCAGCCCTATGACGCAGATCTTTGCCACCCCCTGGGCGTCTATCCTCGACAAGGAATGGATGGCGGACCAGGGCGGCTGGGCAGGCAGTTGCGACAATTGGAGAACCTACCACAACCCGGATCTCGAAGACACTATCCTCTGGAACCAGATGAACGGCACGGGGCCCTTCATGTTCGACAGTTGGGCGTCCGGTGAACTGAAACTCGTACGCAATGAAGACTACTGGAGAACCGATCCCATCTGGGACGGAGGCCCAAGCCGCCTGGCACAACTGCACGAGGTCGTGTTCAAGTACGAGGGCGACTGGTCCACGCGGCTCGCCATGCTCACCGCTGGGCAAGCCGACTCGGTGGACGTTCCCACCGAGGGCATCACGGACGCGAACCAGTTGGTGAGGGATGAGTACGACGGCGGTGAGATTGACCCCGACAAGCTAACGGTCCTCAACGTCACAGGAACCCTGCGCTCCTTCAAGAACTTGCCTACGATGCGGTCGGCCGACGCTTTCTTCACCTACGACATCAACTCTAACAGCCCCCACATCGGCAGTGGTGCATTGGATGGCCTTGGCATCCCCACCAACTTCTTCACCGACACCCACGTGAGAAAGGCCTTCAACCACTGCTTCGACTGGGACACCTTCATCGCGGACGCGTATGCAGGCGAGGCTGAACAGCGCCGAGGGCCCATCCCTCGAGGCGTGATGGGATTCACCACCACTCAGGAGGTGTACACCTACAGCCTCAGTCTGTGTGAGGATGAGTTCCAGCAGGCCTGGGGCGGCCAGGTGTGGAGCAACGGCTTCTCTATGACCATCGCCTACGCCAGTGGTAACGCCCGGAGCCAGGCGGCTGCCGAAATGCTGGAAGAGAACATAGAATCCATCACCGACTCATTTCGGATAGAGACGGTGGCACTGGACTGGTGGCCGGAGTACTGGGATGCAATTGGCGCTCGGGAGCTGCCCATCCATGTCAACAGCTGGAACGAAGACTACCACCACCCACACGCTTGGGTCCAGCCGTACATGCATAGTGATGGGTTCTGGCCCAGCTTTCAGCGCTTCCCTCAAGATATGCAGGATGAGTTCGACGACAAGATCGATGAGTGTCTTGACCTGAGCGGCTCGCAGGCGGAGCAGTGCTACTTCGACCTGCAAGACATGGCCTACGACTATGCCCTCGACATCTTCATGGTGCAACCGCTGGGCCGCCACTACGAGCAACTCTGGGTCCACGGCTACTACCACAACCCTGCCTACATGGGACCCTACTACTTCTACGCCATCTCCGAGGGCGTCCGCAGCTATGTTCCCCTGACGCTGAAACGTTACTAGCTGCACAAACCGTAGGACAGGTTGGCAACCTGTCCTACACATGGGTCCGTAATGAAGAAGAGGAGTGGAGAACCACTCCTCTTCGCAGTTGCCTCAATGGTGACGGATACTCATAGAAGAAGCTCAGTTCACTTCTTCGCCTTGCGCTTCTTGCCCTTCATCTTGAACTCTACACCCTTCTCCGAGTCAGCATCCACCAGCACGCTGTCGCCTGCCTCCAGTTCCCCCCCCAGCAGCTTCTTGGACAGAGGCGTCTCCACCTCACGCTGAAGGGTACGCCTCAGCGGACGAGCCCCGAACTTGGGGTCGTATCCCTCGTCGGCCAGCCAGTCTCTGGCCTCATCGGTCAACTCGATGGATATCTCATGCTCCGACAGCCGGTCCCGGATATCCCTCATCTGGAAATCAACGATCTCCCTGATGTGATCCAGCGTCAGGTCATGGAACACGATGATCTCGTCCACCCGGTTCAAGAACTCCGGCCGGAACGTCCTCTTCAGTTCCTCCCGTACCTTCTCATCGCTCACGGCACGTTCGTCGGTTCGATCCCCGGCGCGGAATCCCAGTGGCCCATCTCGCTGTGTGAAGCTGGTGCCCACGTTGGAAGTCATGATCACCACGGTATTCTGAAAGTCAACCCTCCGCCCCTGACCATCGGTCATCCGCCCCTCGTCCAGAATCTGGAGCAAGGCGTTCCATACGTCCTGATGGGCCTTCTCTATCTCGTCGAAAAGGACCACCTGATACGGGCGACGTCGCACCGCCTCGGTGAGCTGCCCCCCCTCACCATAGCCGATGTAGCCCGGGGGAGCGCCGACGAGACGGGACACGGTGTGACGCTCCTGGTATTCGCTCATATCCACGCGGACCAACGCGTCCTCGTCGTCGAAGAGAAACTCGGCCAACGCCTTGCTCAACTCGGTCTTTCCTACGCCCGTCGCGCCGAGGAAGATGAAGGAACCTATAGGCCGATGGGGGTCTCTCAGCCCAGACCGCGCTCGTCGAATGGCATCCGATACGGCGGCCACCGCCTCTTCCTGGCCGACAATGCGTTGGTGGATGCGCTCCTCCATCTCCAACAACTTTTTGGCCTCTGTCTCCAGCATGCGGCTCACCGGGATGCCCGTCCAACTGGCCACGACCTGCGCCACATCCTCCTCATCCACCACATCGTCCAACCCTTGCTCGCATCTCCAGGCGGCGACCTCTTCGTCATACTCACCCTCGAGGACCACGCGCTGGCTCCTGAGGCTGGCTGCGCGCTCCCAGTCGCGTTGCTGTCCCGCCTCCTCCTCCTCACTTTGCAGCCGTCTCAGTCTGATCTTCTTCTCCTTCAGGTCTGGCGCCAAACCGTACATGTCTATCCGTAACTTGGCCGCCGCCTCGTCCATCAGATCAACGGCTTTGTCAGGCAACTGCCGCTCTTTCACGTAGCGGTGGGACAGCCTGGCTGCCGCCTCCAACGCTACGTCCGTTATCTCCACACAGTGATGCTCCTCGTAGCGTGCACGCAGCATCCGCAGCATCTCGATGGTCTCTTCCACGGATGGTTCCTTCACATACAACGGAGCGAAGCGTCGCTCTAGGGCCGAGTCTCGCTCGACATGGTTGCGATACTCATCGAGGGTCGCCGTCCCAATACACTGCAACTCTCCTCTGGCAAGCGCAGGCTTCATCATGTTGGAGGCGTCTATGGCGCCCTGGGCAGCACCGGCCCCCACCACGTTCTGCAACTCATCTATGAACAGAATAATCTCTCCTTTGGAGCGTTGGATCTCATCCATGCACGCCTTCAGCCGTTCCTCGAACTCACCTCGGAACCGGGACCCAGCCACCATGCTCCCCAGGTCCAGCTCCACAATCCGCTTGCCGATGAGATTCTCCGGAACGTCATCGGAAACGATCTTCTGGGCCAGCCCCTCGACAATGGCCGTCTTGCCGACCCCGGCATCGCCTATGAGCACCGGGTTGTTCTTGGTGCGGCGCACCAGAATCCGCATCAAGCGCATGATCTCGTCACCTCGTCCAACGACAGGATCCAACCGGCCCTCTTCGGCCAACGAGGTCAGGTCACGCCCGTACTTCTCCAGGACGCGATACCGGGTCTCAGCGCGGGGGTCGGTCACTTTCTGACCCCCACGTATCTCCTCGATGACCGTCTGTGCCTTGTCCGTGTCCACACCCAGGTCGCCGAGTATAGACGCTGCTCCTCCCCCAACGCCGAGGATGGCCAGCAAGATGTGCTCGGTGGAGACGTACTCATCCCCCAGCCGTTTTGCTTCCTCGCCGGCCACGTAAATCAGCCGGTTGAGCCTGGGCGTAACGAATAGCTGGGTCGGCATCTGGCCACTCGCGCTGGCCCGATAGCTCGAACGAGTGGACTGCAGCACTTCGTCCAGTCGCTCCGTCAACACATCTATGTCCACCCCGAGCCTGGTCAATACCTCGGATATGACCCCCTGTGGTTGCTCCACCATCGCCAGCAGGAGATGCTCCATATCCAACTGCGTATGTCCATACCGTTGAAGTATCTCCTGAGAGCGCGCGATGGCGTCTTGCGCCCGCTCCGTGAAACGGTCAAACCTCATCATGGTAGCTATCTCCTGAGCCCCCGCGGTAGTCCCCCCGCGCGGGAGCCATTTCTATTAATCCCATCACAGATATTATACCAGAAAACCAGCCCTTCTTGGAGATGCCTCACAAGCCAAGGCCCTGTCGAAACCGCTCCAGCCTCGACTCGGCTGAGGAAAGCGGCTCTAGATCTTGACATACGAGGCCACCAGATGCACCTTCGTCTGGCGCAGAGGACCCCAGTCGGTAATGCCCTCCCACCACACACCCAGCTTGAAGAGTAGATCATTCCCTGCTACGTACGAGGGGTCACCCACAAAGTGAAACTCCTCATTGACCAGACCCGCACACCTGAATCTGGAGTCGAGAGAACGTCTAGTATTGGCCCGGTACCCTACAGGAAACGTGTCCTTTTCGTCGCGGCCGTACACTCTGCGCGTCAACCAACGTTGAAAACGTGCCGGAATCACACGCTGCACCAGGATCACATAGCTCCAGGCGTTGGGTGTGAGCAACACGAGATGACCACCTGGCTTGAGCACCCGCGCAAGTTCTCCAAACGCCACATCAGGCTCGGCAAGATGCTCCATCACCCAGCCACACAGGATGAGGTCGAAGCAAGCAGATGGGAAGGGCAACTGTGTCAGGTCACCCGCCACCAATTGGTCCAAGCAGCGGTGCTCTCTCAGGGATGGTAGGTCGGCATCCAACCCTACCGCCTGCTTGACCTCCTCCCAGTACAGCTCAATGACTCCGCCTCGCCCACAGCCGGCGTCGAGCACCCTGGTCTTAGGTGTAGCATGTTGCCCCGCCAGCCGAGCATAGAGAGCCACGCCATCTTCATGCCCCGGCTGCAAGCTGCGATAAAGGTCCCTGTACCTCTCCTGCTTGCTCAGAGGTATCATCTCACCTGGACGGTGCTACACCACGTGCTTCCAGCACAGCCTCTTTCTCAAAGCTCAGCCCGCCTTCCTGAAGCTCGACCCTGACCGTGTCACCCTCGCGGAACTTGCCCTCCAGCATCTCTTTGGCCAGAGGATCTTGCAGCTCGCGCTGGATCACACGCTTCAGCGGCCGAGCACCGTAGACGGGGTCGTACCCCTCTTCAGCCAGATGTCGCTTGACCTGGCCGGTGACGTGCAAGGCTATCTTGTAATCGGCAAGGCGCTGCTCGAGATGGCCCAGTTGGATGTCCACTATCTGCACCAAGTCGTCCAGAGACAGGGAGTGGAAGATGATGATCTCGTCAACGCGGTTGAGAAACTCGGGGCGGAAATGCTGGTTCAGAGCTTCCAACACCCTGCGGCGCATCTCCTCCTCGTCCTGACCAGCCAGGTCACGGATCCATTGGCTGCCGATGTTGGAGGTCATGATCACGACCGTGTTCTTGAAATTGACCGCCCGGCCATGCCCGTCGGTCAACCGTCCGTCGTCCAGTACCTGTAGCAGAACGTTGAATACCTCTGGGTGCGCCTTTTCCATTTCGTCGAAGAGGATCACCGAGTAGGGCTTCCTGCGCACCGCCTCAGTGAGCTGACCCCCTTCCTCATAGCCGATGTAGCCTGGGGGCGCACCGATCAGGCGGGCAACGGTGTGGCGTTCCTGATACTCCGACATGTCCAAGCGCACCACGTTCTCCTCATCGTCGAACAGGAACTCGGCCAGGGCCCTGGCTAGCTCTGTCTTCCCCACGCCAGTGGGTCCCAGGAAGATGAAGCTACCGATAGGTCGGTTGGGGTCCTGCAAGCCAGCTCGTGCCCGGCGCACGGCGTTTGCCACAGCCTGGATGGCCTCGTCTTGCCCAACGACGCGCAGATGGAGCCGCTCCTCCATCTTCAGCAGCTTCTCCACCTCGCCTTCCATCAGCTTGGAGATGGGGATTCTGGTCCACTTGGACACCACCTCAGCGATGTCCTCTGCATCCACTTCCTCTTTCAGCATTCGTTGATCGCTCTGAAGCTCCCGTAGGCGGACCTCACTCTCCTTCAACTGCGCTCCCAACTCCGCCAACTGGCCATATCTCAGCCGGGCCGCCTGCTCCAGGTCAGCGTGGCGCTCAGCCTGTTCCATCTCCAACTTGGTCTGCTCAATCCTCCCCTTCTGCTGGCGTATCTCCTGAATGGCATCACGCTCCAGTTGCCAGTGCGCTCTCATGCGGTTGCTTTCCTCCTGGAACTCGGCTAGTTCCTTCTCCAGCCGCTGCAACCTCTCCTTAGAGGCCTCGTCTTTCTCCTTCCTCAAGGCCTCGCGCTCGATCTCCAACTGCATGATCTTGCGATCTATCTCGTCCAGTTCCGCGGGCTTGCTGTCTATCTCCATACGCAGCCGAGAGCCAGCCTCATCTATGAGGTCGATGGCCTTGTCTGGCAGGAAACGGTCACTGATGTATCTGTCTGACAGGGTAGCAGCCGCAACCACGGCCGAGTCCTGAATCCGAACGCCATGGTGCACCTCGTACCTTTCCTTCAGACCCCGCAGGATGGAGATCGTCTCCTCCACCGATGGCTCATCAATCAGAATCGGCTGAAAGCGCCGTTCCAGGGCCGCGTCCTTCTCTATGTACTGCCGGTACTCATCGATCGTGGTCGCGCCGATAGCGTGCAGCTCGCCCCGCGCCAGCATGGGCTTGAGCATGTTGCTGGCATCCATGGACCCCTGGGCCGCGCCTGCGCCCACCACAGTGTGCAACTCGTCTATGAAGAGGATGATCTGTCCCTCCGATTCGGCTATCTCATTCAGCACCGCCTTCAGTCGTTCCTCGAACTCGCCGCGGAACTTCGCCCCGGCGATCAGCGCCCCCAGATCGAGGGCCACTACACGCTTGTCCTTCAGGCCTTCGGGCACGTCTCCCCGCACAACTCGCTGAGCCAATCCCTCCGCGATGGCAGTCTTGCCCACGCCAGGATCGCCGATGAGCACCGGGTTGTTCTTGGTGCGCCGAGAGAGAACCTGGATCACGCGCCGAATCTCCTCGTCACGGCCTATCACCGGGTCCAGCTTTCCTTGCCGTGCCAGTTCGGTCAGGTCACGGCTGTACTTCTCCAACGCCTGGTACTTGCCTTCGGGATTGGGGTCTGTAACCCGTTGCGTACCGCGAATGCTGGTCAACACCTGATAAATGCTCTCCTTGGTGACGCCCAAGTCCTTCAGCGTCTCGTATGCAGCGCCCTTGACCCGTTCATCCGCGACGCCGATGAGCAAGTGCTCCGTGGAGATGTACTCGTCTCGCAGGCGCCCCGCCTCCTCGGTGGCGATGTTGAACATCTGCTGCAAGCGAGGGGAGACATATACCTGCGCGGCCGCCCCGTGTACTTGAGGCATCCGTGCCAGCTCCTCCTCCAGCCGTTGCCTCACAAGGTTGGGGTCAACCTCGAGTTTGCGCATGATCTGCGGGGCTATGCCCCCCTCCTGGCTTAGCAGCGCCAAGAGCAGGTGCTCAGGTTCTATCTGACTGTGATTGTGAGTCCTGGCCAACTCTTGAGCGGACACAAACGCCCCCTGAGCCTTTTCCGTGAATCTGTTCAAATCCATTTCTTTGAATCTCCTCGGGTAAGAGTATCATGTGACACACATCACTCTTGACTATCCTAGGCCAAGATATTACAATGCCTTTGATGCTGTCGCTCCCAACAAACCTCATGTCACGATGGTGGATCCCAATTCTCCGCTTTGTGGCAAGATGATGCTCCGGTTCCATCAGTCACGAGGTACTAATCGATGAAACATTCCATTGTCTATCGCTATCGAGTCGTCTTTGAAAAAGAACCCAACGACTGGTACTCGGTTCACTGTCCTACCTTGAAAGGCTGCCACTCCCAAGGAGCCACCTATGAAGAAGCGCTGGCCAATATCCGAGAAGCGATAGCAGGCTGGCTGGAGGTGTCTCGGGAGTTTGGAGATCCTATCCCGGAAAGCGACATCATGGACCAAACCCTGGTAGAGATCTCCGCATGACGAAGCTCCCGGTGATCTCCGGCAGGACGCTCCGCGAAGTTCTGGAGCGCCACAGCTTTCTCTTCGCTCGACAGAAAGGCAGCCACATGATGATGCGGCGTGTTGAACCACCTCACATCACCATATCCATTCCAGATCATCGCGAACTGGCTCCCGGAACCTTGCGCGGCATCCTCCGCGATGCGGGCTTGAGCGTTGATGAATTCGAGAAACTGCTCAAGCGCCCTTAGCTTCCTAGAGATCCAATCTTCGCCTTGACCGAGGGTCAAGACATATCTTCTAGCAGGGCGTGCAGGCGCTCGATCTCCTCCTCGAACTCAGCTCGCACACGGTCCATCTCCTCCTGCATCTCCTGCATTCTGCGTCTCATATTGAATATCACTTCGACACCTGCCAGGTTCACCCCCAGATCATCTATGAGTCGGCTTATGGCCAGCAGTCGCTCGATGTCTCGAGGGGAGTAGAGACGGCGATGGCCCTTGGAACGGTAAGGCCGGATCAAACCCGTGCGCTCGTAGTACCGCAGCGTCTGTGGATGCAACTCCACCATTCTGGCCGCCACGCTGATCACGTAGCAAGGTTCGTCATGCATCGGATCTTCATTCTCCATCCGTCTCACCTTCTTGCCCGGCTGCGAGGTCATCTGAGACCGAAAACCTACCCTAGCGCATTCCCGCCAACTGCTGAAACAGCTCCCTCTCCTTGTCGGTCAGGTTCTGGGGCACTTTGACCCTTGCCTTGGCATAGAGATTGCTCCGTTTCTGATTATCCTTCAGGTCAGGCATGCCCTGCTCCCTCAGGCGAAACGTCTTGCCGCCCTGCGTCCCGGGCGGGATCTTGAGCATGGCCCCACCACTGAGCGTGGGCACTTTCACCTCGCCTCCCAGGACAGCGGTGAAGAGGTCCACGGGAACTTCACAATAGAGATCGTTGCCCTTGCGCTCGAAAACCCGATGGGGCAACACCTTGACCCTCAAGTATAGATCCCCTTTGGCTCCTGCGCTGACGCCTCCGCCCCCCTCGCCTCTCATGCGCACCTTGGATCCCGTCTTCACACCGGGGGGAACCTTGACCTCAAGGCGGCGCCCGTCCTTCTGCAAGATCCTGGTGGTACCGGAGAAGGCCTCCTCCAGGGTGATGTCCACCTCCTGCTCGTAGTCCCTACCGTGAACCGCACGGGCTTGCCCTCGTGCGCCCCATTCGGTACCACCTCGACCGGCCATGCCGCCGAAGATGGCGCTGAAGAAGTCCGAGAAGCCACCACCGCTGCCGAATAGATCGCTCAGGTCGCCATACTCCACATGAACCCGGCCCCCACCCGGCTGCGCGTACCACTGCTGCCAGTCGAAGCCCCCCTGCTCAGCGCCCGCCCTCTGCCACTGCCTCCAACTGGCTCCCAGTTGCTCATACTTCTTGCGCTTCTCCGGGTCGCTCAGCACCTCATGGGCCTCGTTGATCCCCTTGAATCGCTCCTCGGCATCAGTGTCGCCTGGGTTCAGATCCGGATGGTGCTTGCGCGCCAGTTTGCGATAGGCCTTTTTTATTTCCTTCTGAGTGGCGTTCCGCTCTACCCCCAGTATCTTGTAGTAGTCCTTATATTCCATGCTTCTCCTATCCCAGATCCAGGTCCAGATCGGACGCGGGGATTAGCTATTCCTATTATACCCCTCTATGACACTTCTGTCAAGTCGCCAGTGATGATACTTGAGTCCTTCATTGTCTAGATATTTGACAAGTGGGAAAAAATGTGGCATAATAGCATTGGTAAACAACTGCGCGCAGAACAATAGCAGAAAGAAAGGAGCGTGGAACATGAGCATCGTACGCTGGGAACCGTTGCGTGACTTCATGACCTTGCGTGAGGCGATGGACAAGCTCTTCCAGGAGAGCTTCGTTGGTCCGCGCCGCAGGGAGTGGTTGGCCCCCACCGAGACCACCCTCGCACTGGACGTGCACGAGACCGAGGACAGCACAGTGGTGAAGACCTCCGTCCCAGGGGTGAAGCCAGAGGACATCGACATCACCATCAGCGGCAACACTCTGACCATCTCCGGCGAGACCAAAGAAGAGGAAGAGGTGAAGGAGGACAACTACATCCGTCGTGAGCGGCGGTACGGTTCCTTCTCCCGTTCGGTCATTCTGCCCGAGGATATTGAGGCGGACAGCGCCGAAGCCGCTTTCGAGGACGGTCTTCTCACCCTGCCCATTCCCAAGGCTCCCGAGGCTAAGCCCAAGGTCATCAAGATCAAGGGCAAGAAGAAGTATGGCACACAGCACGGAGTGCTAGTTCAAGAGGAGCGGGCCCTGGAGGCCCGCTCCTCGCATTACAGCCCAGGACATCTGGCGCCCCAGACGAGCCCCTGTTACAGACCCATCACCAGCCTGGCGAACCTCTCCTCGTCACGGATGTTGTCGAAATCCTCGTCCTCCCTGGCATCTTGACGGAAATCTGGCTGCAGCACTATAGCTTTCTCCAACGGGCCGACGGCCTTGCGCGGCTTCTTTGACAGGGAGTAGGCACATGCAAGGTTGTAATGCCCCATCGGATCATCTGGATCCAGTTTCACCGCTTTTTCGCAGTCCTCCACAGCCTCCTTCAGCAACCTCAGTTCCATGTGCGCCACGCCCCGATTCAAATAAGCCCTGGCAAACTCAGGCTCCAGTTCAATAGCCCTGTTGTGTTCTTCAACGGCCTCCTCATGCCGACCGAGGTTCGCATACGCCACGCCCCGATTAGTGTGCGCCAGAGCGAACTCAGGGTCCAATTCCAGCGCCCGACCGTGGTCCTTGAGGGATCTCTCATGGTGGCCCAACATGTCGCAGGCCACGCCGCGGTTGGTGTAGGGTAGTGGATCATCGGGGCCCAGTTCAATGGCCTTGTCGCAATCGGCGATGGCCTTCTGAAGGTCCCCCAGGTCCATGTAGTTCTTAGCTCGGTTGACGTAGGCCAGGGCAAAGCCGGGCGATAACTCGATGGCCTTGTTGTAGTCGGCAAGGGCATGATCATAGTCGCCCTTCTCATTGTGGGCCACTCCCCTGTTCACGTAGGCCAGGACATACTCTTCATCCAGCTCAATGGCCATGCCATGGTCTCGGATCGCCTGGTCATATTGTCCGAGATTGCGGTGTGCCACGCCACGATTGGTATAGGGGAGAGGATCCTCGGGATCTAGTTCGATAGCTCTGCTGTGATCTTGTATCTCGTTCCGGAACCGACCTATTTCCCCATAGGCCACACCGCGGTCGATGTGAGCGAGCGCGAAATCGGGTTTCAGCTCCAGGGCCCGCGTGTAGTCTCTGATCGCCTGCTCGTATGCGCCTCGCTCGCCGTAGATCAGACCACGTCGATAGTAGCTCTCAGCGTCCTGAGGGTCTTCCTCGATGGCCCTGGTCAGATGCCAGATCTCCCTGACGTCCTCAGGCACGGTTTCCTTCCGACGTTGCAACGCCCTGACGAGATAGAAGATCGCTGCGCCAGCCAGCGCAGCCAGAACCATCGCCACCACCAACAGTATCTCACTCAGCATCTCGCTCTCCCTCGTTTCTCTATGCTACGACAAGGCATGATGACAACGAGGACGAAAGGTATCGTCTCAACGTCCGCCCTTGGCCAAGGATCGACGCGCGGGATGGCTACTGGGGGGAACAGGCATTGGGGCGAGCATCTGGACCGCGACAACGTTTGAAGACTCCACCGCCCAGGCTGGATGACATGAAAAGTGCACCCTTTTCACAGCCCCTCCTCGATGAGGACTCTGGCCAAATGCCCACACTCGTAGCATCACTGTACCACATCGTGAGCCAGATTACAACACGGCTGCAGTCCGTGGATGCCCAGGAATTTGAGAAATGCCCTCAGATTTGGTAGAATGGAGATAGTAAGAATAGCAACAACATCTTTGCGAAGATGAGAGGACCCTGAGATGCAAGAATCAGAGAGACTGGTGGCTGACGAGTTGCAGAGGATGTACTCCCAGATGCACCGCATGATCAAGCAGTTCTTTCCTCAAGAGCAGTGGGACGAGATCCTGCAACATGGAGGCTGGCGTCCACCCACTGATGTCTACGAGACCGACACCTCCGCCGTCGTAAAGGTAGAGATAGCCGGTGTGAAGAAGGGAGACGTGGAGATATCCTTCGCCAATCGCATCCTGACTGTCAGGGGCACACGGCGCGACCCCGCAGACAAACTCGCCTATCAGCAGATGGAGATCAATTATGGAGGCTTCAGGACCGATGTCTTTCTGCCCTGGACGGTGAAGGAGAAGGATATCGAGGCTAGCTACGAGGATGGCTTCCTGGTCATCATTCTGCCCAAGGCCAGAGGCAAACACAGAGTGCCCATCACCGTTATCGAGCAGAGCACGGAATGAACATTGAAGGAAAAGGACTACTCAGCATGACCATGCAAACCAAGGAGGACGAACTGGCAGTCGAGCAGGAAGGCGAGAAGGACAGGTTGGCCATTCCGGCCGAGCTCCCGATCCTGCCTCTGCGCCAGACGGTCGTCTATCCCCTTACCTTTCTACCTTTGAGCATTGACAGACCGGAATCTATCAAGCTGATTGACGATGTGGTCCTTGGAAACAAAATCGTCGGTCTGGTGACGGTGAAGAACGCAGACGCCGATAGGGCCACTCCGGAGGATTTGTACTCTATCGGCACGGCCGCAGTGGTGCTTCGTGCCGTCAAGACACCGACTGGGAGCGTGGGAGTCATAGTGCAGGGTCTGGAGCGCATGAAGCCCACCGAGTTCATCCAGACGGAACCCTATTTGAAAGCCAAGATCGAGGTCATACCCGACGAGGAAGAGGAGGAGAGCCTGGAGGTGGAGGCGCTGTCTCGCAACACCATGGATCTCTTCCAGCGCCTGGTCTCCCTGGTTTCCTACCTGCCCAACGAATTGATGGTGGCAGTGCTGAACACCGAGGCTCCTCGCCAACTGGCATATCTGGTGGCCAACGCGGTCCGGATGGATTCAGAATCAGCCCAGCAGATACTGGAGATAGCCTCTGTCAAGGACAGACTGCACAAGCTGAATGCCTTCCTGGCCCGAGAACTGGAGGTTCTTGAGCTGGGCCAGAAGATCAAGGATGAAGCCCAATCCGACATGGAGAAGACGCAGAGGGAGTATTACCTGCGTCAGCAGCTCAAGGCTATCCAAAAGGAGCTAGGCGAGGAGGATGAACAGGCCAAGGAGGTCAATGAACTCAGGGAGAAGATCGAAACGGCGGGCATGTCAGAGGAGGCGAAGAAGGAGGCCCTCCGTGAGCTGGACCGCCTTTCCAGCATGCCTCAGGCAGCCGCTGAGTACTCGGTGATCAGAACCTATCTGGATTGGCTCACGGAGCTCCCCTGGCAGGTGAGCACCGATGACAACCTGGACATCAATCGCGCCCGAGAGATACTAGACGAGGATCACTACGACTTGGAGGAGATAAAGGAGCGTATCCTCGAGTACCTGGCGGTGCGCAAGCTGCGCCTGGAGAGGAAAGGCGAGGAGGAACTCAAAGAGTCGAGAGGCGCCATCCTGAACTTCGTCGGTCCACCGGGGACCGGCAAGACCTCGCTGGGGCGGTCTATCGCCCGAGCACTGGGCAGGGAGTTCATTCGTATGTCGCTGGGTGGCATGAGGGACGAGGCGGAGATAAGAGGACACCGCCGGACGTACATTGGGGCCCTGCCGGGCCGCATCATCCAATCCATCAAGCGCGTCGGATCCAACAACCCAGTGTTCATGCTGGACGAGGTGGACAAGATCGGCATGGATTACCGTGGTGATCCCTCATCAGCGCTGCTGGAGGTGCTGGATCCCGAGCAGAACTACTCCTTTCGTGATCACTATCTGGACGTGGACTGGGACCTCTCTCCGGTGATGTTCATCACCACGGCCAATATCCTTCACACCATACCGGCCCCGTTGCTGGACCGCATGGAGACACTCGATCTGGATGGCTACACTGAAGAGGAGAAGGTCAAGATCGCACAGCGGTATCTGATTCCCAGGCAGATTGAGGAGAACAGCCTGCGAGAGGGTGAGATCGAGTTCGAGGAAGACGCCCTCCATCAGATCATCAGGGAATACACGCGCGAGGCCGGGCTGCGCAACCTGGAACGGGAAATCGGCTCGGTGTGTCGGAAAGTGGCGACCAAGATCGCTGCCGGCGAGGAAGGCAAGGCAGTAGTCACCAAGGACAACATCTCCGAATTCCTGGGTAAGCCGAAGTTCTACAATGAGGCTGCGGAGCGGACCGAGGTACCCGGGGTGGCCACCGGCCTCGTGGTAACCACCAGCGGAGGAGATATCACCTTCATCGAAGCCACGAAGATGAAGGGGAGCAAGGGGCTTACGCTGACCGGCAAGCTGGGAGACGTGATGAAGGAATCCGCTCAGGCCGCCTTGAGCTACGTGCGCTCCCGGGCCAAGGAACTCAACATTGATGAGGGCTTCTTCGACGAGACCGACCTGCATCTGCACTTCCCCGCCGGGGCCATCCCCAAGGACGGGCCTTCGGCTGGCGTAACCATTGCCACGGCCCTGGTCTCCCTCTTGACCGACACGCCCGTGAAGTGCGACGTCGGCATGACCGGTGAGATCACCTTACGCGGCAAGGTACTACCCATAGGCGGAGTGAAGCAGAAGATGCTGGCCGCGGCCAGGGTCGGTCTAAAGACCGTCATTCTGCCCCGGCGCAACGAGAAGGACCTGGATGAGTTGCCCGAAGAGGTACGCAACAGTCTGAACTTCGTCCTCGTGGACACCATGCACGAGGTGCTGGAGGCGGCCCTGGGCGATGGCTTCCTGAGCGAGAAATGCGAATGATCAGCGTCGGCGTGCTGACCATGAGCGATCTGGGCTCGAAGGGGGAACGGAAGGACCTGAGCGGTCCGACGATCATAGATATCGTCACCGAGAGGCTGAACGCCAAGGTCAAGAAGTACGAGATCGTGCCAGACGAGAGGGAGCAGATCCAGGCGGCGCTCATCGAGTGGGCCGACGACCTGGACCTGGATCTGATCCTGACTACCGGCGGTACGGGCTTCGCGCCTCGTGACGTCACACCCGAGGCCACGAAGACGGTGATAGACCGCCAGGCTCCGGGGCTGGCGGAGGCGATGCGTGCCGAGAGTATGAAGGTGACTCCCCATGGTATGCTGTCCCGGGCTGTGGCCGGGATCCGAGGTCGCACATTGATCGTCAACCTGCCGGGGAGCCCCAAGGCGGTGGAGGAGACGTTGAATGTTATCCTGCCCGCCCTGCCCCATGCCATCGAACTTCTCAGGGTCATGCCCAAAGCCGACCAGCACCACGAATACGAGAAATGATCTGATGCCGAGCCGTGTGCTCAGCATCCGTCTGTCCGATGGGGTGCGCTCCCGATTTGCAGGCTGACAGCCAGCGCCCGTCAGGATTGGAGACCAGGCTGCAGACGTCCGAGAGAAAGTGGAGAGACTTCACGGTGGACACTGTTCTGTCGTGACCGCTGCGACCGTCGTCTCCCAGAATCCCCTACTAGCCTTGCGCCATGTGCTGAACACTCCGGCTGACGACGCGAACAAGCCTGGAAGAGCAAACACGTCCTCACAGGTAGGCCACTGGTGGACCTGGACTGGCGCTCCCGCGGCGGACCCAGCTAGTGGATCACGCTCCTAGCTCTCATGGTGCTGAAGCATTGGCAGCGCTCCGACTGACAAGCCTGGAGAGTACATGCCCGTGGGTTCCGGTTCGTAGTGTGCGCTTGAGCGCGTCCAAAAGGCTGGACCCCTGACTACGAACGGAAGTCCGGACTTGCCCTCAACGCCTGATGCCAGTAGTATTAGACGAAGCGTCGAAGCCTCCACACAAGCTAGAACCAGTCGTACTCCGCAAGTGCGGCTTCGCTTGGGGGAAGACAACGGATGGAAATCCGGATTGACCCACACACCATAGAACGAGCGGGGGAACGAGGTTCCAACGAAGACGAGATCAGAGCTGTGATCAAGACGGGATTCTCCATCCCCGCGAAAATGGGTCGCCTAGGCAGGGCCAGGATCTATGATTTCAAGCGAAGGAGAGTTGGAAAGTACTACGAGAAAAAGACGGTCGAAGTCTTCTATGGGAAGTGGGAGGGGAAGGATGCAGATTCTGTATGACGTCAAGGGTGACTTGGTTTACCTTCGACTGGATGATCGGCAGCAGCAAGTGATCAATAGGCGATTGGCCGAAGACATCGTTTTGGACATCGGGGAAGATGACAGGATTGTGGGCATTGAGATCCTGGATGCTTCCCACCATCTGAATCTGGGAAGACTACTGCCTGTGGAATACAAGCTGTCACCTGGGACCGTCTAGAGCGCACTGTGCAAAGTGGACAACCAAGCCTGGCAAGCAATGCATCGAAGCCAGGCTGCTCCGCGTGCCCTGTATGGATTGTGCAGATTGACATCAAGTGCAACATGACACTGACAGAAGGAGCACACTGATCTGATGACAAATCGCTCGAAAGTCGCCGCCTTGTTCACTCAGCCAGAGACGGTGTTACAGGACTACGAACGGCTCCTGAGCCTGGCCGGCCTACAAGACGCCCTCGATCCCCAGGCTACGACGATCCTCAAGGACAACATCTCCTGGCACTTCCCCTTCCCCAGCGCCAATACTACACCTTGGCAACTGGAAGGCACCATCATGGCCCTGCGAGAGGCGGGCTACACGGACCTCTCCTGCGTACAGAACGAGACAGTGGTCATCAACGCCTTCAAGGGAGAAGACCTGAATCTCTACTCCCCCATTTTCCGCAGCTACTGCATCCCCGTCCTCTACAACTTCAAGAACGAAGACATGACCTGGGTGCCCTACCGGCCCAAGGGCAAGATGCTCGTGCTGCATGACATCTACCCTGAGGGCATAGAGATCCCCGACTATCTCTTCGGCAAGAACATCGTGCATCTCCCCACTGTAAAGTGTCACATCTACACCACCACCACCGGGGCCATGAAGAACGCCTTTGGCGGATTGCTGCACACCCGCCGCCACTACACCCACAGTTGGATCCACGAAACGTTGGTCGACCTCCTCACCATCCAGCAAGAGATCCACCCAGGCATCTTCGCCGTGATGGACGGAACAACGGCTGGCAACGGGCCTGGGCCACGCACGATGACGCCAGAGGTCAAGAACGTCATCCTCGCGAGCGCCGATCAAGTGGCCATCGATGCGGTGGCGGCCAAGATGATGGGGTTTGATCCCTTGTCCATCGACTATATCCGTCTGGCTCACGAGCGTGGTCTGGGCATCGGGGATGTCGGCCAGATCGAGTTGGTGGGAGACGACGTCAGTAACGAGAACTGGCATTTCGAGGTCGGCCGCTCCCTCCACAGATTCCTGGGCTGGCTCTCGTGGTACGGACCCACAAAATCCCTTCAGAGACTGATCTTCCGCACTCCACTGGTGAAGATTCCCATCCTGGTCTCCGAGATCAACCACGACTACATCCACTGGCCCTTGAAGGAGCGTGGGATCTATCTCCGCTGGCGCGAGAACACCCCTTGGGGGCAGTTGTTCGCCAAGTACGAGAAACAGGGCTCCCTGGGGCTAGTGCCGACCAAGGAAAAGGAGTAGCAATACCATAGGCCACCCAGCACGCTCATCGCTGATCGTCAGGATGGCCCGGAGGGATCCCGATAAGCTTCGTGACCGCAACAAAGGAGTGTGAAACAAGATGAATCGTGGCCTGACATTCTGCGTAGGCATCGGATGCCTGGTGGCCCTGCTTGCTGCTGCCTGTCAACGGCGGCAGCACTGCTGACCTTCGGCCAATGGGGATAGTGGGGATGAAGTAGCCCGAGGCCCCTCTTGAAGTACAAGTCAACCACGCCCTGAAGTCCGAGGTAGGGACCTTTCGAGAGCTTCGCGTGGGGAACAGAGCCGCAGAAGCCTACGTGTATCGAATCACCTCGAAGCGATACATCTGTATGGGCTCATCGTCCGCTATCCCCGCCTTGAACACCTTCGTGTGGTGAAACTGCTCTTCCGCAGTTCCGATGCTGGGCAGGTCCGGAAGCAGCAGCCCTCGCTTGAGCGGGTTCTCCAATGACTGCACGATCAGGCCATACCGTTTGGGATCCAACTGATCCAGGCTCTCGATGGGTTCGGGGGTGGTAAGCACATCAACGGAGATGTCCAGATCGTCCAATTCCTCGGGGCTGATAGGTGGAAAGCGTGGGTCTCGCGTGGCAGCGGAGATGGCATTGTGGATCACCTCCTGTGCCACGTTCGCCTCGCGAGGCTCTATGGTGCCTATGCAGCCACGCAACTGCCCCTTCTTCTTGATGGAGACGAAGACACCACCCTGTTGCTTCATATCCGGCGTCAACTCTTCCTCGGCAGGCACGTTCACGACCTTCTTCCCACGGACATAGCTTTCTATCGTTTCTCTAGCCAGGTTCACCAGGGGATGGGGGTTCGACATCTCTTCGCCTCGCTTCCATCATCGCACTGCTGGTTCCCATACCCATTGTACAGATTTGGCCCTGCGCTGTCAAGACCATAGTCCCAAATCCTGTGGCCGGTCAGCCACGAACGTCCCTCTCTTGACGGACGACCGACTTTCGCATATAATGGAGACAGAGCAGCGAAGGTCGCTTTCCCCGAGCACACCGCCAACAGATGGGATGCTAGTGCAGTGTCAAGGGGAAACGGCCCTTGGAGATCGTAGAAGGAGGACGAAGATGGAGAAACCATGGCTGAAGTTCTACGATGAAGGCGTCCCCCATGCGCTCGAGTACCGCGAAGTACCCCTCCACTGGTATCTTGAGGAGTCGGCCACGAAATACCCCGACACCATCGCCACTATCTTGCCGGGCAAGTTTGGCGACACCAAGCTAACCTACAAAGAAATAGACGAGCTGGTCAACAGACTGGCCAACGCCCTAGTTGACCTGGGTGTGAAGAAGGGCGACCGCGTCGCCCTCTACGTGCCGAACTGCCCACAGTTCATCATCGGCTACTATGCCATCCTGAAGGCCGGTGGCGTCGTGGTGGCGACCAGCACCCTGTATTCGCCACGAGAGGTCGAACACCAGTTCAACGACTCGGGGGCGGAAACGGTCATCGTCCTCAGCCTGTTCTATCCGGTGGTCAAGCAGGTTCAGCCCAAAACCAAGGTCAAGAACGTCATCGTCACCAACATCAAAGAACACCTCGGCGGGATGGACCGGTTCCTATTCACGCTTCTCAAGGAGAAGAAAGAGGGACATCGCGTCGAGTTGGCTGAAGGTGATCTGTGGCTGAAGGCCTTGCTGGAGAAGTACCCCGCCGATGATCCACAGGTCGACGTAGGCCCTGATGACATCGCCCTCTTCCAGTACACCGGCGGCACAACCGGCGTTCCCAAAGCTGCGGTGGTGCTTCATCGCAACCTGGTAGCCAACGTGCAGCAGTGCTCAGCCTGGCTCCCCGACGTGAGGATCGGCGGGGAGAGTCATCTGGCGGCGATTCCCCTCTTCCACATCTTCGGGATGGTGACCGTCATGGCCTGGGCTGTGACCATCGCCGCACCCATGATCCTTATCGCCAACCCGCGGGACATGGATGCGCTGCTGAAGGCTATCAACAAGTATAAGCCCACTCTCTTCATGGGTGTGCCCACCATGTACAACGCCATCAACTCCCACGCCGATATCGCCAAGTACGACGTCAAGTCCATCCGGGCCTGCATCAGCGGATCTGCGCCTTTGCCCTCGGCCGTCAAACAGAGGTTCGAGGAGTTGACCGGCGGCAAACTGGTCGAGGGTTTCGGCCTCACCGAGAGCGCGGTGGCCACGTTCTGTAACCCTATGTATGGGATGAATGTAGAAGGCAGCATCGGCATGCCCATGCCCGATGTCGAGGCCAAGATCGTAGACCTGGAGACAGGAACCAAGGACCTGCCGCTGGGCGAGGTCGGCGAACTCGTCCTGCGGTCGCCCAGCGTGATGAAGGAGTACTGGAACATGCCGGAGGAGACGCAGATCGCCCTGCGTGAAGGGTGGCTCTACACCGGCGACATCGCCAAGATGGACGAGAACGGGTACTTCTACATCGTGGACCGCAAGAAGGACATGATTATCGCCAGCGGCTTCAACATCTATCCCCGCGAGGTAGAGGATGTGCTATACGAGCATCCCAAGATTCAGGAAGCGGCCGTGGCTGGCATCCCCGACCCCAAGCGAGGCGAGACGGTAAAGGCCTGGGTTGTGCTCAAGCCAGGCGAGACCGCCACTGTGGATGAGATCAGGGACTTCTGCAAAGACAAGCTAGCCAAGTACAAGATTCCCTACTATGTGGAGTTCCGTGACGAACTGCCCAAAACGATGGTGGGCAAGGTCCTGCGAAGAAAGCTGGCGGAGGAAGAAGCCGCAAAACAGGAGCAGTAGACACAGCACCTCCTCTGAGGGAGACCGATAGGGTGGATTGCAGAATCCACCCTTTTTGTTTTACGCAGCTCTTACACTGGGGTAATGCCCGCGCAATAGACGTCGGTGATAATGCAGGTGGGTTAGGGAGAGATCTCCCCATCCACAGTAAGAAGCCGATAAAACAGAGGAGGTGGTGAAATGAGAAGGAGAACGATTGTCTCGCTGGCCTTGCTCCTGGCACTGACTCTGCCGTTGGCCTCAGTGGCTAGCGCTGACGAGTTCAGCGGCACAGGCACTATCTGGGCCAAAGGTGCCGGCTTGGCCATTGTTCGCGGGGACGGCGAGCTGGAGATCGAAGGCCACGGCGTGGGCTTCGTCTGGATCAAGGACGCCGAGACCCTGGAGGCCAGTGGTCACGGCCGCAGATGGGAGGCGCCTGGCGGCGCGACCGTCCTCTGGGGCTGGTCGGGCACCATCTACGCCTCGGGACAGCAGATCACCGTGTGGATGACTGGAGGCCTGATCGAGTTCACGGCCTCGGGTAGCGGGCGGGTCTACCTCAGAGGTCACGGTAGATACGAGATCAACGGTCACGAAGGCTTGTGGAGCCCCAGCGGTGAGGTCCTGCAACTGGATGCCGTCCGGCAGGTGCAGTAGCACTCGGAGGGCGTAGCGGGCTGGGCTGAACTCACATCCCTGCACCGAGAATCCGCCGCCAAGAGGGGGTATCCGTAACCGGATAGCCCCCTTTTTCTTTCCCGCGTCGCGGTGTACCGTGGGAGGTTGCGCTGACGATGTACGGACACTTGAACGAACGTCTCCCAAATGCTATAATCTACGTGGAGGAGAGGTCGCATAGTCCGGTCTAGTGCGCACGATTGGAAATCGTGTAGGCGATAAGCCTCGCGGGTTCAAATCCCGCCCTCTCCGCCTTGACTTTTCCTGCATCTTGAGGTAATATGGTTGCGGTCGTGCTAGATGGGGAGCTAGCGGTGCCCTGTACCCGCAATCCGCTATAGCGGGATCGAAAGCCCTCTTGAGGCTCTGTTGCCTCACGAGACTGCTGGGGAAAAGTGGCGTTGAAGGCTGGGTCCTGCGCGGCAGAAGCCTATGAACTCCGTCAGGTCCGGAAGGAAGCAGCGGTAAGTAGTCACTTCTGGGCGCCGCAGGGTCACCTGGTTGGAGCTAACTGGCCTTGGTAAGCCGGGAGAACAGAATCGAAAGAGGGTGCACGACCGCTTCAGAACACGATAGAAAGGGACGGGCGCAGATACTCGCCCCTTTTTTTCATGACAGTAGGATGAGCCCATACTGCTTCGGGTGGGAATCATGTCTTCGCGCTCCACAACCCAACCGCATAGCGAAGAGGTGACGCGGCACGCTTCTCGTGTCGCTCGCTGGCGTCCTCAGGGTGGGCTAGTAGCCATCCTGCTTCTCTTCGTCGCAGGCAACGGCATGGTCTTGGGCTACGTCTCCACACGGCGGGAGGTGAAACTGATCATCAATGATCGATCCTTCACCGTCCGCACTCATCAGACCTCTGTCGCCGGTCTGTTGGACGAACTTGGTATCCAACTCAACCCTGAAGACATCGTGCTCTGCCCCCTCGATGCGCCTTTGGAGGACGAGGAGCCCATAGTCATTCGCCGAGCACTGCCGGTCACCATGGAAGCTGATGGCCGCACTTTGGAGCTCGGTACCCACACAAGCACTCTTGAAGATCTCCTGCGCGAAGCTGGACTGTCCATCAGCCGCCACGATAAGGTCATTGTCGAGGGAGAGGAGACCGACACCCGGGCGCCCCTGCCCCTCGACTCATCCTTGGACTCACAGGCTGGCAGCTCCAATCCCCATCCCGCCGGATTGTGGCATCAACACCCTCTAAGAGTCGTGGTTCTCAGAGCTGTGCCGATCACGGTCTACGACGGTGGGGTGCCCATCACCGTGCTAACCACCGGCCCTACAGTGGGACAAGCCCTGTTCGAGGAAGGTGTCACTGTCTATCTGGGCGATGGGGTCACCCCCGACCTCGGAACTCAGGTCTCCGCCGGCATTCAGGTCTATATCGAACGCTCCAAGCCTCTAGTCATCCTCGGCGACGGGCGCCGGGTCAAGACTCGCAGCCACGCTGACACTGTGGAGCAGGTTCTGAGGCAGGAGTCCATCGAACTGTTGGACAGGGACTACACCATCCCCAGCCAAGAGACCGAGGTGTACGACAACATGGTCGTGCAGGTGATAAGAGTACAGGAGCAAGTCGTTCTTGAAGAAGAGCCGATCCCCTTTGAGACGGTCTGGCAAGCCGATGAGACGTTGGAGCTGGACAACCAGCGTCTGGATCAGGGTGGCGCCGCAGGTGTGAAGCGACGTTTGGTGCGCGTCGTCTATGAGAACGACGAGGAGTCGGAACGGGTCACCGAGGAGGAATGGGTGGAGACTCCGCCCACGACCGAGATCATAGCCTACGGCACGAAGATCGTGCTTCGGGAAGTACAAACCCCCGAGGGCACCAAGACCTACTGGCGCAAATACAGATCCTATGCGACCGCCTATACCGCCTCCACCGCCGGCACGCCACGTGATGCTCCCTGGTACGGCAGAACCTACATGGGTCTGCCGGCCCGTAAGGGGATCATCGCCGTCGATCGAGAGGTGATCGCCCTGGGTACCTCGATGTACGTGCCCGGGTATGGGATAGGGCTAGCTGGCGACCTTGGCGTGCGAGGCAAACACATTGATCTGTGCTACGATGATGACGTCTGGCCCCCCAGCACTCACCACTGGGTAGACGTCTATCTCCTCACACCCGTACCGGCCCCCGACAAAATTCGATGGATCCTGCCCTCCTATCCCCGGGAGAGGTAAAAGCTTTGGATGGCGGCCAGCTTGGAGCCTCCTCCGTGAGGGAGCTGCTCAGGAACTCCGACATCAAGCCCCGAAAGGGGCTTGGACAAAACTTCCTGGTTAGCGAGGGATTGCTTCGCCGCATCATCACTGCCGCCGACATAGGGCCGGAAGACGTCGTTCTCGAGATTGGAGCTGGCCTGGGTTCCATGACGCAGGCTCTGGCCCAGAGAGCGGCCCGAGTCATCGCCTTGGAGGTCGACGAACGCTTCATACCACTGCTGCATGAATCGATGTCCTCCTATCCACACGTGGAAGTCGTACCGGGCGACGTCTTGGCCATCGATCCTGCCGAACTGGTTTCTTCTCCCTACAAGGTGGTAGCCAACCTCCCCTACTACATCACCTCGGCCATACTGCGCCATCTCCTGGAAGCCAGGCGGAAGCCATCCCTCATGGTGGTGACGGTGCAAAGGGAGGTGGCTGACCGGATAGTGGCCGGCCCCGGGGCAATGAGCCTGCTGGCAGTCAGCGTGCAATTCTACGGCCAGCCTCGTATCGTCGCCAAGGCACCCCCCGGCGCCTTCTACCCCTCTCCTCGGGTCACTTCGGCGGTGGTGCGCATTGACGTCTACGAGCACCCGCCCACCATGGTGGAGGACCCTGACGCGTTCTTCAAAGTTGTGCGGGCGGGCTTCGCCCAACGGCGAAAACAGCTCCGCAACTCTCTCGCTCACGGGTTGAATCTGCCCGCTAACCAGGTTGTCGAGGCCCTGCACCGCTGCGGACTCGACGAGAGGCAACGAGCGCAGGAGCTAAGTGTCGAGCAATGGTCCCTTTTGTACAGAGAACTATATCCCGGGTCGACTGACATGAACGATGACCGTCCACAGAAAACTGGCACCAGCGACAATGTTGCCCATCAGGACTGACACGTGGCTGATCCAGGTTTTCAGAGACGGAGAGATGGCTAGCACGGTCGATGCAGAGACCACACGAAGCATGATGAACAATGACAGCGAGAAAGCAGGTTCTATGATAGACGCCACGCTTATGGCTGCCCTTCTGGACAGTCTCAAAGACCCGCTCTTGCTCGCGGATACGGATCACGTGATCCGCTACATGAACAAGTCTGCTATCGAGTACTACGACGAGGGGGAAAGCTTGATCGGTCGCTCGGTGCTGGATTGCCACAATGAGCAATCACAAGAGACGATTGTTGAAGTCCTGACTGCGATGCACATCGGGGAGGAGGAGCGCCTCATCACCGACAATGAAGAACACCGCATCTACATGCGGGCGGTGCGTGACGCTGATGGCCAACTTCTGGGATACTACGAGCGCTATGAGCCTCCAGTGAAACAGGGCAATTGAAGCACTCTCCACCTTGATGGGTGAGTCCCACGGCCCGGCAACCGCTTCGCCATCCCACTAGGTCAACCGGTCCCTGCTGAGCACCTGACCTTGAGTGCTCTCGGGACCACGCTGAGTCTGACAGGCGTGTGGCCGATCACCTCCCCATCGACACTCACCCGTGTGTCCCTCTCTGCCTCGACCTCCACCTCCCGAGCGCCGAAGTAGCCTGTGCGCGCATCTTCAATGTGCGTGCCCCTCCAGATCTTGGTCAACAACGCGCAGATCTGGAGCCAGTGCACTTCCCCGATCGCCAACACGTCGAGCACCCCATCGTCCATCTTGGCCTTGGGCGCCACCTTCAGCCCCCCGTCGCCGCACGCACCATTGACCACTTCATTCACAGTGCCATCCCCACCCACAGCTATTATGGTCTCGTACCCCTCCTCCACTGCTCGGGTTGCAGGCGCTATCCCGTGGCCTTTCCGCTCCGTGAATGCTAGGTCATAGCGGACATTCAGCTGCTGAAGAGCCTCCTCCATCCCAGTTAGCTGCTTCGCGGTCTGCCGGCTGCGGACGGGGTTGACGACCAAGAGCGTCTTGACCTTTGACATGAGACATCAACTGCGAGACAGTATGGGGCCGGAGGGGGTTTTCAAGGTGCGCCGCCAGCACCTCCAGGCTTGCTATCTGATCAAGGACACCTCCGTGAAGCACAACATCCCCTGCATGAATGGTGTCGCGGTAGCGAGCCACGACATGACCATGAACATCATCCCGCGTCGGACGTCCTGCTTATCGTGCGTCTTCCCAGAGGTTCCGCCCTCCGCCGTGCCGACCATCTGCGTCACAGCAGGGATCTTGTCTTCAACTGCCTCTGCCATCGCCGGCCTCCAACGTAGCGAGGCGCTGAAGCTGCTCACCGGCCAGGGCAGGCCCAACGACGGTTTACTTCAGTCAGATGTGTGGGAGAACAACTTCGAGGTCTTCTCCATCAAGCGCCAGCAGGACTGCACCCCGCCTGGGAAGAGGCGGTATCAATTCCTGGAGGACTGATGGGGTGTGGGAGTTTCAGCTTAGCAGAGGATAGAGCACCTAAAGCTCAGTCGCTTTCGTCGCGGCACTCACTACAAAGGCCCACCAGATCGATGTGAGCCCTTGTGATCAGAAAGTCTTTCTCCTCGCTGATCTGGTCTCTCAGCTTCCCAACCAAGCGACTATCGAACTCGACCACCCGGCCGCAATCCGAGCAGATCAGGTGATGGTGCTCAGCCGCATCTCTCAGTTCGTAGTGATGGTGCTCCTGATCCAGATGGAGTTCGATGATCAGACCCAGTTCTTTCAGCACGTTGAGATTGCGGTACACGGTTGACAGACTGATACGCTGCTCTTTCTCGCGTGCTCGACGGTAGATCTCATCGGCGTCCAGGTGTCCGTCACTGTCCCGAAGCACCCGCAGCAGCAGGCTGCGTTGAGGCGTGATACGCTTCCCCTCCGCGCGCAGCACCTCCAGCATTTCGTCGTCCGAGGCTAGTGTCATCAAATCACCTATCTGCAAATGCTTAGCACTTGCCTTCTACCCCGGCCCATGATGGCTTGTCAAGAAGCGAACGAGCAACGAGCGCAGCGGGTGCTGTCTCCCACCCGCCATCTGTCCAAAATCCCCAATCCAACGACGCATTCCCTTTGCCACCTGCCACCGCCTCCCCACTCAGTCCCGTCCCCGCCGGACCATAGCATCAGTCATGCGCGCCACTCGCACCATCTGCTTGACGTCGTGGACGCGAACGATGTCCGCGCCATTGGCGATGCCTACGGCCACTGCCGCCGCCGTGCCCTCCACTCTCTCATCGAGAGGGAGATCCAAAGTATAGCCGATGAAGGACTTGCGCGACGGCCCCAGAAGGATCGGCCGCCCCAGCACCTTAAGCTCCGCCAAGTTGGCCATCAGTTGCAGGTTTTGCTCCACGGTCTTCCCAAAGCCGATTCCCGGGTCCACGATGATCTTCTCCCTCTCAACCCCTGCCTCCACGGCCAGAGAGATGCTGTCCCTCAATTCGCGGATGACATCGGCCATCAGATCCTCGTACTCGACCCCCAGGTAACGTCCGCCCAGACGCGCTGTCTGCGCCGCGTCCTTGGGACGGCTGCGGTTGTGCATTAGCACCAGCGGCACCTGATGCCGGGCTGCCATCTCGGCAATCTCGGGTTCCATGCGAAGACCCCAGACATCGTTGACCAGATGAGCACCCGCCGTCAGTGCTTCCTCAGCCACTTCTGCCCTGTAGGTATCTATGGAGATGGGCACGTCGGCTCGCCGGGCGAGCGCCTCAATCACTGGAACAATCCGACCCAACTCTTCCTCGACGCTAATGGGCTCCGAGCCAGGTCGGGTGGATTCCCCACCCACATCAATGAGATCCGCCCCCGCCTCTATCATCCGCTCCGCCTGCGCCAGCGCCGCCTCGATGTCATCTCCCAGGCCGTCCCCGGAGAACGAGTCGGGTGTCACGTTGACCACACCCATGATGTACGTTCTGTCCCCCCAGTCGAAGGCCCTGCCTGCGATGGTCAGGCTTCCCAACTCCTCGCCAGCGTGGCGCACGAGCGCCTGCTCCACTTCCGACGCTATCGCCCCCAGACTCTTGAACGGTTGCACCCTGAGCTTCCTGAGGAGATCTTGATGATGTCGCTCGGTACCCAGGAGCAGCACGTCGCTATCCACATCCTTGGTCGAGTAGACCCGATGCGAGATGACCGCTTCACCCCCTCGAGCCAACATCTCCTGCTTGATGATGTTCGCTGCGGCGAAGTTCAGACCCTCCACCTTGATTACTCTGAAGGAGGCCTTCGGCATCATGATCTTCATGCCTGGCACAGAGGCGCCTACCTTCTCCATCTCCGCCCGTATGTCGTCTGGAGTGTGGAGATCCAGAATGCGAACGTTGAAGCTGCTCACCGTGAAACCCTACCCCTTGTGAGCATCCGCCATACCCAGAATGGAGAAGAACTCGGCGCGCGTGGCTGGGTAGCGACGAAAGATGCCCCGATTGGCTGAGGTGACCAACTGGCTCCCCGGCTTCCGGATGCCCCTCATCGTCATGCACAGATGCTCAGCTTCGATCACCACTCCTACTCCACGAGCGTGAAGTGCCTCCATGATGGTATCAGCGATCTGGCCCGTCAGGCGCTCCTGTAGTTGAGGGCGCCGCGCCAGAACCTCCACCACCCTGGCCAGCTTGCTGATGCCCACCAGCCGTCCCGCTGGAATGTAACCCACATGTGCCAGGCCGTGAAAAGGCAGGAAATGATGCTCGCACATGGAATAGAATGGAATGTCCTTGAGCACCACCATCTCCTCGTGTTTTTCCTCCTCGAAGCCAACCGCCAGTAGCTCCTTCGGATCTTGATCCACACCCGAGAAGACCTCCGCATACATCTCGGCGATGCGCACTGGCGTGCCCACCAAACCTTCGCGAGTGGGATTCTCTCCAACGGCCGCGATGATCTCTCTCACCGCCTGCTCAATCCTGTCCCGGTCAATCAACCCCTGTTCTCCCTTCAGCAGCAGCTCCAAACCTGCCCTCAGCACTTCATGACTATCACCTGCGCCTCAGAGGGTAATCCACCCTCGGTCAGCTTCACCGTGTCCTGAGGAACAATCTCCTTGATCCCCATCTCCTTCAGAAAATGATCCACTGGCTCCAGCTTCAATCCTTTCACCGCCTCGGTTCCATAATGCATGGGAATCACAACCTTTGGCTCCAGAAGACTGATCACCTCCGACGCCTTGGCAGCACCTATAGCGTTGCCCCCTCCCACCGGAATCAACAGGACGTCTACATCGCTCAATTCCTCCACCTCCGACTGGGTAGGGACACGGACCAAGTCTCCTAAGTGGCAAACAGTGACTCCTTCAAGATCGAACAGATAGATCGTGTTACGGCTTTTCGGCCCTCCTTGCCCGTCGCCTTGAGAGGTGGGAATTCCGATCACAAAGATCTCTTTGATCTCATACTCTCCGGGCCCATCGATGATCATGGGCTTCCCCTTCACAGCCTTCACGTTGTCGTGGTCAGGATGCTCATGGCTGACCGTCACTATGTCCGCACGCAGCCGGGGAAGATCATACCCCAGCTCGCTGCCATAGGGATCTGTGACCACTGTTCCTTTCCTGCTACGCAATCTAAAGCAGGAATGCCCATACCAGGTGATCTGCATTGGCTTCCCCCACCGATTGTGACACTTTCAGTCGTCGACCACTCAACCATTGTATCCTACCGCATGCCAAAAGAAAAAGACGGCACGACGTCGATCTGCAAACACATCTCCTCAAGCCACCGCTGCATTTCCAGTCCAGCGCACGGCGTGATCCCAAGTCGAGTCGCTGCACACAGCCCTTGTGTCTAGCCAACACCCACGGGCCTGGCGCTTTACTTGTCGTCTCCTTCGTGATATCATTAGCGTCCACAAGCTCCGATTGCACGCCACCACCCGCTGCCGTGGTGCCACATGATCAGATACCGATAGGGTACAACGCGAAGGGAGCACGGCCGGCGGTGACGTGCGCGGACTGGCGAGTGAAGAACGAGACCTGGGCGCGTCTGTCCGGAATCCGGAGCAGGAGTGCACAAGGGTAGCCAATGGGTCCTATTGTACTGCATCTGGGCCGCCTGTCAATATCTTCCTATGCAGCCTTCATGGGCTTGGCCATCATCCTCGGCCTCCTAGTCACCTATCTCGTGAGCAGGTGGACGAAGGCCGATGTCAGGACCGTCATGGATGCAGCCTTATGGGCCCTGCTCGCAGGCATCATTGGCGGTCGAATCGCCTATGTAGCCATCTATTGGCCTTACTTCGCAGTCCATCCCAGGGAGATACTCGCCCTTTCGCAAGGTGGTCTGGCCTTTCAGGGATCCTTCATGGCAGGGGTATTGGGACTCATCGGCTACAGTCTCTGGAACCAGACCTCCTTCTGGCATCTAGCCGACGTGCTGGCCCCTGGACTAGCTCTGGGGCAAGCCATCGGCTGGATAGGTTGCCTGCTCAATGGCTACGGATACGGGCTCGTCACCAGAGGCTTTCTCGCTTACGATCTCAGGGATATCTATGGCATCATGGCTTTTCGCTACCCCACCCAGGCCATGATGAGCGCCCTGAACCTGCTGATCTTCGTCCTACTGGCGGCACTTTTCTGTACACGAACACATCGTCGGCTGGCACCCGGCATGGTGGCCGTTCTCTATCTTCTCCTCAACTCGTCAGGCTTGTTCTTCCTGGAGTTCCTTCGGGCCGATGAGACGCTGTACTTCGGTACTCTGCGCTGGAGCCAAGTGGCCGAAGCGGGGCAGTTCATTGTGGCCCTCCTGTCCCTGCTCTACCTCAGAGCAGGTAGCAGAAAGGCCACGCTTGGTGACACTGCACCGGACAGCTCCTAGAGCCAGTGCCGGACGCCTACTTGAGTTCGACGACGGCGCCGGCTTCTTCTAGCTTGGCCTTGGCCTGTTCCGCCTCCTCTTTGCCCACAGCCTGCCTAACGGGACTCGGGACACCCTCGACCAGGTCCTTCGACTCTCGCAAGCCCAAGTCGGTCAGCTGCCGAACCGCCTTGATCACTTGAATCTTCTGGGCCCCAAAATCCTTGAGTATGACGTCGAACTCAGTCTTCTCTTCTTCTACTGGGGCAGCGGCGGCAGCCGCGGCCGGGGCCACTCCAACGGCCATCATGGGCGCGGCAGCACTCACTCCGAACCTCTCCTCCAGAGCTTTCACTAATTCTGACAGCTCCAAGACCGTCATGGAGCTCAAAGCATCCAGGATGTCGTCCATGCTCATCTTCGCTTCTTTCGCTGTTGCCTTCTTCTTGGTCACCTTCTTCTTGGTTTCCTTCTTCTCGCTTGCTTTCTTCGCTTTCTTCTTCTCTTCCGCCATGTTGTCTCCTTTCCAGTCAAGACTATATGGTACTGCCAGTTCCTACACCTCAGCTTCTTCCAATTGCGCTGAGCGAGCATTCAACACGTGAACCAGATTCTGCAGCGGGGCGCTCAGCACATTCACCAAGCCCACGAGAGGTGCCGATATCCTGACCACAACCTCGGCGATGAGGACCTCCTCAGACGGTAGCGCCGCCAACTCAGAGATCTGCGCCGCGCCTAGTGGCTTGTCGCCCAGCAACCCCCCCCGGATCGACAGAAGGTCGTTCTCTTTGCCGAAATCAACCAGAACCTTGGCTGGCCCCGGCACGTCTTCGTAGCAGAACCCGATAGCGGTGGGCCCGTCGAACAGAGTCTCCACCCACGGCAATCCGACGCCCTGCAAGGCCAGCTTCACCAGGCTGTTCTTGACCACGTGATAGCCGGTCTCGGTCTCACGCAGCTTGTTCCTCAGCTCCCTCATCTCGCCGGTGTCAAGTCCCGTGAAGTTGGTCATAATCAGGGCCTTGCTGCGTGATAGTTTCTCAGTCAGATCGGTTACTATCTGCTCCTTCTTCTCCCTAGATATGGCCATCCGTTCTCACCTCCCCAGCGGATTATGGTCCCTCAGACTCAGGGCCATCCCATTTGACATAGTTCACGCCTCCTTCCTCCAAGATGGTCAGTGTCAGCTCATCAGGGTACTCCGCCATAGAATGCACCTCCTTGATCCCAGCATTGACGATCATCCGAGCGCAGAGGGAGCAAGGCTTGTAAGTGCAGTACAGAGTGCCACCCAGCAACCGGATCCCCTCCCGCGCAGCTTGCACGATGGCGTTCTGCTCAGCGTGTAAGCCAAAGCAGTACTCCTGTCTAGTGCCAGAAGGGACACCAGCCCTCTCCCTGATGCACCCTCCTCTGTCGGCGCAATGCTTCATCCCCCTCGGCGGGCCGTTGTAGCCTGTGGAGAGAAGCTGCTTGTCGTCATTGACTACCACCGCTCCAATCTGGTGTCTGAGACAGACGGAACGGGAAGCTACCACCTGGGAAATAGACATGAAGTACTCATCCCAACTCGGCCTCATTTCACGAGCCTCTCCTGTTGGCCCCCATCACGCTGCTCCAGCATCGTCCCGCCGCAGCCGACACGAAGCCCACTCCCAGCTATACTCCCAGAGGTGCAAGCCTTTGCTCAGAGCCAGTATCTCGCCATCCTCAACCTCTAGAGCGCTCGCTAGCTCCTCCTTCAGCAACTGCGTGGCCGCCATGTTGACCGGGAAGCCACCCCACAGGTCCCAGGATCGGTAGTAGACAGCGAAATGCAACTTCCCGTCTTGGACTCGGGTATCTATCAACCTCAAGCATGGGGGGTGCTCCAGAAGGATGCTAGAGGCATCCCCTATCGTTATGCACGCCTGGTTAGTATTGGGCCCCTGCTTGTACTTCTCCAACAAAGGAAGCAGTTGCTTATGGATGTAGCTCCCGTACGTATACTCCTCTCGGCGTTGCTTGTCTGACCCCACAAAATAGGTATGGTAGTACTCCTCCACGTATTCCATGCTCGTCGGGGGAGGGGTGCCCACACCTGGCGGCATCTGCGGGATCAACGGGCGATGGCCTGGATTTGTAACCTTCAGGCTCATGAACTCCAGTTCCCTGCGCCTTTGGCCCACGAAGCTACCCTGCTGTACAGTGTATACCCGGCCATGATCCAGTACTTCACCAAGCAGGGAAAACCATGCACCGGGAAGATCGAACGCTTCGACACACTTCACCTTCACTTCACACCACCCCGCCATCACAGTCGAGCTGACCGGTCGCCAGCAACCAAAAAGCCTTCGTGCCCACGCACGAAGGCCAGAGCGTGCTTCTCCGGAAAGCCATGAAGCACCGACCAGTGCCTGGGCAGGGTATTAAGCGCTCGTTACGCGCCTGCCGTCTTTGGCGACACATTGATTCTGTTGGGAATGACCAGAGGCCTGGTTCCTATGCGGCTCGCAAAGCCAGGGCCCCAGCTACGTCCACTTTGATCCCTGGCCCCATGGTGGACGTCACCACGATCCTCTTGATAAACTGGCCCTTGGCGCCCGCAGGTTTGGCTCTTTGTATTGCGTCTACCAGGGAGCCCAGATTCTCCAGCAATTGCTCGGCCTCGAAACCCGTCTTCCCGATACGGACATGGATGTTAGCCGTCTTGTCCAGCCTGAACTCTACGCGGCCCTTGCGCAGTTCATTGATCACGCGAGGCACATCTTCCATAGGCACTACGGTCCCCGCCTTGGGACTGGGCATCAAGCCTCGTGGACCCAGGACGCGACCGAGTTTGCTCACTTTCCCCATCATCTGCTGAATCGCGATCGTGGCATCGAACTCCAACCACCCATCCTCGATCTGCTTGATCAGGTCATCATTCGCCACATGATCGGCGCCGGCTTCCCGCGCTATCTTCTCCGCCTCTCCCTCGGCGAACACCAGAATCCGCATCTCTCTGCCGGTCCCGTGAGGCAGAGTCACCACTCCTCGCACCCGCTGATCAGCCTGACGAGGATCCACAGCCATTCGTAGATGCGTCTCCACAGTGGCGTTGAAGCTGGAGGTAGAGGTCTTCCTTACCAGATCGATGGCCTCCTCAGGGGAGTAGGATCTGTTCCTGTCCACCAGCTTAGCGGCCTCGAGGTACTTCTTGCCGTGCTTTGCCACTCAACCCTCCTTAACCACAAGGCCCATGCTCCGCGCGGTGCCCTCGATTATCCTCTCCGCTCCAGTCAGATCTATGGCGTTCAGGTCGCCCATCTTCAACTCGGCAATCTCACGTATTTGCCTGCGAGTGACTGTGCCCGCCTTCTCCTCCGCGACATCCATGGACCCTTTCTCTATGCCAGCAGCCTTCTTCAGCAAGTCAGAAGCTGGAGGGGTCTTGGTCACAAAAGAGAAGGACCGGTCGGCATAGATGGAGATCTCCACCGGGACGATCTGCCCCACCTGGCTTGCCGTGCGACTGTTGTACTCCTTGCAAAAGGCCATGATGTTGATGCCGTGCTGACCCAAAGCGGTGCCCACCGGCGGTGCGGGGCTCGCTTTGCCTGCCGGTATGTGTAATTTGACCACCGCTGCTACTTTCTTCGCCATTCACCCTCCCAGGGTTCCTACTCGCCCTTCACTTGCAAGAAATCCAACTCCACTGGCGTCTCGCGCCCGAAAAAGGAGACCAGAATACGCACTTTGCCTTTCTCCAGATTCAGCAAATCAACGGTTCCCAGGAAGTCTGTAAACGGACCATCAACTACCCTTACCGCGTCACCCACACGGAAACTCACCTTGACCTTTGGTGCTTCCTCCTCCATGCGCTTGAGGATCTTGTCGGCCTCCTCCTGTCGCAAAGGAGTAGGCTCGGTACCCGACCCCACAAACCCGGTCACCCCGGGTGTGTTGCGCACGACGAACCAGGACTCGTCGGTCATGATCATGTCCACGAGGATGTAGCCGGGAAAGATCCTCTGTTCCACGGTGCGACGGCGGCCGTCTCGCAGCTCCACCACCTCTTCCGTAGGGACAACAACCTGGAAGATAAAGTCCTGCATCCCCATAGACTCTATGCGACTCTCAAGGTTCTTGTTGACCTTGTTCTCATAGCCGGAATAGCTGTGGATCACGTACCAGTGCTGCCCCTCTTTCCGCTCTTCCTCAACTTCGGAGGCCTGCTGGTCTTCCTGCATCTGCTCGTCAGCTTGCTCCTCGGACAACTCGGGTTCCTCTGCCTCTTCGTCTATGACAGCCGACGGCTCCTGCGCATCCAGCTCCACGCTGACATCTTCGTCCAGGGCCTCCTGCTCCGGCTCACGCTCCTCGATTTCAGGACGCGGCTCTTCGAGTTCCTCTTCTAGCTGCGTCTCTTCCTGTACCAGCTCTTGCCCCTCTACCATCGCGTCCTCATCTGACCACCAAAGCAAACAGCTCCGTAAACAGCCAGTCCACAATGCCCAGCCCCGCAGCCATGAGTACCGTGACCCCTAGGACGATGGCGGTCATGTTCACCGCCTCCCTGCGGGTGGGCCACACCACCTTCCTCAACTCCGAGCGTGTCTCTCGAAGAAACCTGGTTATGCGGTTGCCCTTCTTAGCTCTAGTGGCGGTCCTGGCCATAGGTATGTCTCCGCATCCTGTTATCAGGGTCTTGTTCCCTCTCCAAATGGCACCGCCACAAGCATGGCGGCTGGGGCTCGGCTGGCAGACCCAGCAGGGTTTCATCCCGCAACCTTCGCCAGTGGAGATCGCTCTCTGCCAACCTCAGCTAGAGGCGTGCGTCGCTAGCCTCTGGTGCGATCACTTGGTTTCTCGATGGAGAGTATGTATGCGACAACGGGGGCAGTACTTAGAGAATTCCATCCGCCCCGGATCGTTCCTCCGATTCTTCGACGTCGTGTAGTTCCGCTCCTCACACTCCGTGCACGCCAGAGTGACAATCACCCTTGCCGTCTTCTTCGCCATTTTAACTTGTCCTTATCGCGAGGCCAACCTAGAGATGCTGCCCCCCGGTCTATCACTCCACGATCTTGGTGATCACTCCAGCGCCGACCGTTCGCCCCCCTTCACGGATGGCGAAGCGCGACCCCTCCTCCAGGGCCACGGGCACTATCAACTCCACCTGGAGCTTTACGTTGTCGCCAGGCATCACCATCTCCACATCCTGCGGCAACGTCGCCGACCCCGTCACATCCATCGTCCTGATGAAAAACTGCGGCCGATACCCCGTGAAGAATGGCGTGTGCCTCCCCCCCTCGTCCTTCCTCAAAACGTACACACTCCCCTCGAA
>Ga0114930_10000146_pt1 | contig 77019 bp, 125 predicted proteins | sample AnhtaG_FD_87300 | JGI IMG/M metagenome (GOLD analysis project Ga0114930, IMG submission 87300) | Deep subsurface microbial communities from Anholt, Denmark to uncover new lineages of life (NeLLi) - Anholt_01485 metaG | ecosystem: Environmental > Aquatic > Marine > Oceanic > Sediment | place...
TTCATAGCCGGTCTTTCAGGCCTGAACCTGTGGCTCGATTGGTAAGGTGCGATCGCTCCCGGTTCGGGACTTAGCTTTGTGCTGCCTCACACCGGGATCAAGTGTCGAAAACAGGCTAAGTAGGACCGAAGGAAGTGAAGCGGCTGAGGCGACGAAGAATCTCGTTTTCCTGTGTAGGAATGAGACCCCTTCACAAAGCTCAGGGCAGGCTCTTCGCTCCGCTCAGGGTGACAATTGTGATCTACTAGGACTCCCCCTCCAACCCCAATAGCTCCCTCGCCCCAGGCCGGTGCAGATGGCACTGCCCGCAGCCCACGTAGGGGTTCTCCACTTCCTCCAGTGTCTCCAAACAGAAGGGCGACACCTCCACCCGACGCCAGAAGAATAAACGGCGCACGGCCCGCCCCTCCAGCACCATGTTGGGGCAGGCGTTGGCCCGCAGGATGCCTGGCACGGGGCAGCTCCTGCACAGAGAGGGCTCCCACCGCTCCTCCTGTGGTCTGCGCTGCAGCAGTCTACACTCCTGCGTGGAGCGCCTGCGGTGGAAGTCCTGGTAGTAGTATTTGCACTCCTGCCCGTAGGGGGTCATCATGGGAAGTTGGAAGTTAGAAGGCAGAAGGCAGAGGGCACAAGTGTGGGATCAGTAACGAGTCAATCAGTTGACGAGGCACCGAGGCCAACCCCTCGTTACTCTCTCCATACACTCGACAGCTCGCGATCTGTTCCGGGGTGGGGATGCCAGCGATGCCCGATTTCTCCACCGAGAAGGAGGCCACGCAGTTGGCGAAGCGGGCTGACTCCCAGGGATCACCGGTTTCCTCCAGGCGGATAAGGTAGGCGGCGGCGAAGATGTCGCCTGCACCGGTGGTGTCCACCTCCACCACCGGGCGGGCGGGAAAATGTCGCCGCTCACCCTGATGAAACACTGTGGACCCCTGCCAGCCGGAGGTCACCACAATGATCCTGGCCCACCGCGCCAGGCCCTCAATCTGGTTCCAATCGCCGCCCACATCCTCCTGGCTCAGGATCAGCACATCGGCAGCCCGGAGGAGTTGCTCCGCCCCTTCCCAGCGGCAGGGGGAGATATGGCCAACGCCGTCCCATTGTCTCATCCAGCCCTGGGGGGTCAAGGCCACCAACGCATCCCCCCACCCTTCCACCAGATCTGCACTCACCTCCTGAGCCACAGGCCCCAGGTGGACGATTTTGCTTCGCCGCCAGGAGGGGGGGATGGACGCCGAAAAGATGCGCTGGGCCACGGCGTGGATCACCTGCCGTCGGATGCCATCCAGGTAGATGTTCTCAAACACCGTCGTCTCTGCCGAGGGGAGACGTAGTACTTCGATGCCCGACAGCGTCTCCTGCAGGGGAAAACCAGGAGCAGTGCTGGTGATGACGCCCACGCGCACTCCCAGATTGCGAGCTGTCAGCGAGGAATAGGTCGCCGTCCCTCCGATGGTGAAGCCATCCGGTTGCAGGTCCTTGCAGACGTGTCCAATGACCAGGTAGTCGAATGATTCCATAACCATCCAGCAACTCACCTCCCTGGCCTGACGCCAGTCCAGGCAAGCCGACAAGTAGAAGATCCGCACCTGCAGGATCATTCACCGCAGAGAGTGCAGAGTCCGCCGAGTACACTCTATGGTCCGCTCCGTGATGAGAGGTCACTTATGGCTATTGTAGCATACTCTTATCGGATGGTCAAAGATGACTGGAAACGAAAACCCCTTGGCTGGCTGCTGCCAAGGGGGCTGGCTGTCTGGGTAAACCTGCTCCACTTTATTCGCGGGGCAGAATAGTCACCCGGCGATGCTCTCCCTCGCCTACGCTCTGGGTGATGGCCAGGGGGTAGTCACGGAGGGCGATGTGTATGATGCGCCGTTCGTGGGCGGGCATCGGCTCCAGGGCCAGGGGCTGCTTGCTCAGCGCCACCCTTTCAGCCATGCGGCGCGCCAGGTCCTGCAACTCCTTGGCCCTTCGTTGGCGATAGCCTTCCACATCCAGGAAGAAGGTAACCCATCGCAACAACTCCCGACTGACGATCAGCCGGGCGATGTACTGCAGGGCGTTGAGTGTCTCCCCCCGGGGGCCGATGAGAATGCTAAGATCCTCCCCACTGATATCCAGGGTCAGGAGTTGATCCTCTTGTGGCTCACGCACAGTCACCTGAGCCTGGATTCCCATTCTCTCCAGGAGTTCCACTATGGTGGCCTGAGCGACCCGCGCTACCTCTTCAGCAGTGGAGGGGACGGGCTCCTCCTCGGCAATCTGGAGCGCCATCTCTCCCTCACCTTCCTCTTCCTCAGCAGGGTAAAGGATCCTCACCTGAGCTGGCTCAGCGCCCAGGCGAAACAACCCCCGGCGGCCGCGATTCAGGATCTCGATCAACACCTCATCGCGGGAAATGCCCAACTGAGCCAATCCACTGGCGATGGCCTCATCTACGTCCCGACCGCTCACCTCCAGGACTTTATGTCTTCTTCTCTGCATGTTTGTCGCCTCCCTGGGCGAGCGTAGCGGTGCTGTAGCTCGTGGCGAAGTACTGTTGGATGAGCTGGAGCAGGTTTGAGGTCACCCAGTATAGGACCAATCCCGCTGGCACCTGGACGGCGAAGAAGCCGAACATGAGGGGCATCATCATCATGGCCTGGTTCATCGCCGATTGCTGGGGATCGGAGGAAGGGGTCGTGGCCATCTTCTGAACCGTGATCTGCGTGACCACCGTCAGCACAGGCAGGATCAGATAGCCCCCCACCTCCAGCCAGGACATGCCGGCTGGGGGATTCCATATCCAGGAGAAGCTGGTCCCCTGAGGAGGGAATCCCAGGTCCTTGATCCATAGAAACGCCCCCAGAAGTTGCCGGTCCGCGAGCTTGTAGAGAGCCTGATACAGGCCGATCCAGACGGGAAACTGGATCAACATGGGCAGGCATCCTCCCAGGGGATTGATCCCGGCCTCCTTATACAGCTTCATCTGTTCCTGGGCCAGCTTCTCTTTGTTCTTGCGGTATTTCTTCTGCAAAGCTTCTAGCCTGGGCTGCAATTCCTGCATCTTGATGGAGGACTTGATCTGCTGCCAGTTCAAAGGGAAGGTGAGCACTCTGATGATCACGGTGAAAAGGATGACGGCAAAGCCAAAGGCATAGGGTATCCCCAGGCTTTCTATCCCGCTGCCCAGAAGCTTCAGCGCGTTGATCAACAGCTCCACAAATGCATTCCACATGACTATCGTTAACCTCCTTGCTTGGTGGTTATCCTCGGCGGATCATCTTAGGGCACAGGGTCGTAGCCCCCCCGGTGGAAGGGATGGCAGTGCAGGAGCCGCCGTAAGCTGAGTTGCCCCCCTTTCCATACCCCATAGCGGGCAATGGCCTCGCAACTGTACTGCGAACAACTGGGGGTGAAGCGGCAGGCGGGGGGCAGCAGGGGGGAGAAAATGAGTTGATAGGCCCGGATCAGGCCCAAAACCAGCGTTCTCATCGGGACACCAGCTCTTCCTCGGCCTCAGTTCTCATTCCCGACAAAAGGCCTGCCCGCTGTAGCACTTCACTCACCGCCGCAGAAATCTGGTCAAAGGGTTGCCGCTGCAGAGGGGGACGGGCCACAAACACCATATCCCAGCCAGGGGAAACATCCTTCCACAGCCTTCGGATGGCCTCCCGCAATCTCCGCTTGGTCCGGTTGCGAACGACCGCCTTGCCCACCCACCGACTGACGGATATCCCGAAGCGGCTGTAAGGCCAGTCGTTGGGCAGTGCGCACAGCACCAGTAGAGGATGAACCCAGGAACGCCCCTCCTGCCGGACCTGCCGGAAGCGCGCGGGATCGGTGAGACGCACACATCGGCGCAGCCGCACGGCCCTACTTCCGGTGAGCGCGGGGGGTCAATCGCCAACGACCCTTGCTTCGACGTCGCTGGAGCACCTGCCGACCGCCTCGGGTGCTCATGCGGGCTCGGAAACCGTGTTTCCGCAGACGACGTCGCTTCTTGGGCTGATAAGTCCGCTTGGGCACGCAAACCACCTCCATTCAAGGGATGCCAGTACACCCTCCTATCTGTTGCATAGAAGATAACGTGAGGCCAACGACCGATGCCTTGATCGGTCCATTGCCACTTTGATTTATTATACCGTATAAGGGAAGATTACGACTTTAGGAAGCGGATGAACGTCAATGTTCCGTCGAGCTGCTCGGGGGTAGCAGTCTCTAGCTCCTCCCAAATCTGCGTGAGGAGAGGACTGTTCTGAAGAAGCTGCGCCAAGCGGGCAGTCTCGGCGGCGATGCCTTTTCTTTCACGGACCGAGTACCCCAAGAGCTGGAGTAGAAACGCCAGTGAGGTGTCAAACTCATTCGCGATTCGCTGGAGAATTGCCAACCCAGGTACGTGTCCCTTGTGAAGAATGTCTGTAACCTCGGTAGGGGATATTTCAACGGCGGCAGCGAATCGCCTCTGTGACCATCCTCGGCCGCGGATCCTTCCCAGAAGCCAGTCACTCAGTGTCATGTGTCACCTCTCCTATTATTATAGCACATCTCTGTACAACTGCACGATCTTGGGAAAACTTTATTTCTGGCCCTTGACGTACTAGAACATTTGTGCTATAATAATAACTTGAGGGAGAAAATCATGAAGAACAATCTTACAGTCTCACAGCTGGAGGCGAAGATCCGACCTCACCCCGAGGCGTGGTCTGCATACCGAGAGATACGCCAGCTCATCGACCCCGACCTCAGACTGGCGTGGGAGCTCAAGGCGCTTCTGGGAACACTCCACCAGCTCTTCCACCGCGACTTAGCCGAATAGTATAGCACAGATGTGCGCTCAGTGCAAATCGGACTTGACAACGGGAAACATTTGTGCTATACTGTCAGGAAATCCGCACATATACAGAAGGAGGAACAATGACCTTGCTCTTCTACCTGCTAGCAACCATAGCAACCTACCTGGCCATGCACGAGATCGTCTCCAGGCTGCGGCCCCACACCGACCTGATGAGCCTGCACTGGCGCGAGGTACTGGTGCGCTACACGGCTGGCGTAGCCTGTGTGCTCCTCTTGGCCAGGCTCGCCGTGCCCACGTCGCCGGTTGACGGATGGACGACCGTCGCACTAGGGTTTGTGTGCGCGGGGCTCGGCACCAGCAGCGGCTACGTTCTCGACTGGCTCATCCGCGTCGTGCAGGAGCACCGCGTCCTGCTCAGAGAACACGAGGAACTAGAAGGAGTACTCAATGCCCGGGCGGACCCAACGGGACATGGATGACCTGGCAACCTTGGAAAATGGTATTGCCCTCGCTGACAGGCTTGACTGGCTTCTGAGCATCTTGGCACTCCGTCTTCGCCAAGCCATGCAACGAGACCAGGAGCTGGCAGGCGGAGGCCTGAGGCTGGCCCTGCTGCTGGCGCCTGGGTTAACCGCAATAGAAGGATTGAGGCACGACTTGCGCCGACTTGGAGCGAACTACTTAGACATCCACGATGCCATCAGAGACAGGAAGTTTGGGGTAATGGACGATGAGTGATGGAACCTATGAGAGGATGAACCGCATATACCGTGCAGTCAAAGAGCACTGGGAGTCCTTCAATCTTCCCCCCGACGTTCGCTGGCTCACACGCAGGGCGAATATCTCCTCGACGAGTGAAACGGCACGCCTTCTAAGAGAGCTGGTAAGTGAGGGGCGATTGGAACTCGGCGAGACTGCGTCTGGAACGAGGAAGGTTTTGAGGCCCGCGTGAGAGAGTGTCCCTTCAAGAAGCAGTGCGTGGAACACTTCCGGCTTTCCGCCAGATGGCTAGGGTTACCCTGTCCCTGGGAAGATAAGGACAGAGTAGAAGACTGTCTGCGGTGGGCCATTGAGGAAGACAGACGCTATGCGCAGGAATGGAGGAGGCTCGTTGAAAGAGAGACAGGTCCAGCGGGAAGTTACACTCTCAGTTAAGGCTTGGGGCGGATACTCTGCTTGCACTCAAGACGCCACTGTGTGTCCTAAGTGTAAGCACATGATTGTTCCCTCTCGAGGAAGGCCAGACTTCTTCTGCTATCTTGGAAGATATGGCTTCGTCGTGGAGGTAAAATCTGCCGCACTCAACTTTTCCTTCTCTGACCTCGGAGAGAAGCAGAGAGAGTGGGGCCAGTGGTTCGTGATGGATAGGCACTCGGACTGGTACTTGTGGCTCTCTATGGGGACTAGGCTGAATCACCCCGAGTACCCCAGACGCACTTGGCTCATACCGCTTAGGGACTTCCTAGCAGTCGAGGCGATTGTCCGGGAATACCAAAAGTCAATCCCCTACCAAGCAGGAAAGGGGCACAATGTGGAGATGCAGCTGCGGCATATAGATGCGGTCCACCTGTTAGCCCCTTATGAGCTGGAGCGGCGTGACGGTGTTTGGTGGTTGCCTGTGTGTCATGCGTTGTCGGATAAAATCGAGAGACCGTTATAAGATCGCTCAACAGGAGGTATGAGATGTCCGCAAAGTGCAAGGTCTGTGGAACGTGGGTTTTTGACGAGGACGGCCAGTGCTACGGCACGGAGTTTCCCAAGGGTAGCGGCGAGTGGGTTTGTAATGAGCTGGCCTGTCAGGAGGCTGCCGAGTCCCAAGGTGAACTTCTCAGATACTTAAGGGTTGCCATTAGCGAAGCCTATCATAATCTATTGGCCGATGCGGAGGGTAAGAAGAGGCCGTCTGCTAGTGAACCACTTGATGCCCTTCGCTCTGTATTGAAGGAAATCCGCATATACCAGGAGTCAAAATGTGAACAAACTAACGATTGTGCCAGTTTCTGAAATTATCCCTTGGAGCACTGCCGACCTGGCAAAAGCTGGAACGAACCTGGCTCAGGCCCTGCTCTTCGTTGCAGAGAAGACGCTCGAGCAGGACTCCCCCGACTTTCGGAAGGACTACACCGGGGCAGAGAGGGACGCTATGGTGAGCCAGCGGGCCCTCAAGCTCCACAACCTCATGGAGCTGGCAATGGACGCTGCCGGGCAGGAGCTGGTAGAGTCCCTCCAGGAAAATGGAGCCTTCCATCCGGACCTGAGAGGGGACAGCCAAGAGCTGGTGGACGAACTGCTCACCAAGGGAGATCAGTACAAGCGAAGACAAGGGTGGTATATAGTCAACGTGGTGTTCCCTAAAGCCAAGGAACTGGGCATCAACGTAGAGGCGTGGAAAGAAGAGACCAGCTACGCCAAGTTAAGAGAACTTACAGCAGACTTCCGGTTCATCCTGGAGGACAAGGAAGTCAGCGAGAGTGAGCGAGAGGACGTGTTCCTCAATCTGGTGGGATTGTCCACCAAGAGAGTCACAGAGATCCGCGAAGCCAGGATGCTTCGGGGGCCCAGCGAATTTACCGTTGCCGAGCAGAAGAGAGAGGATGGCTACGAGTGGCGTATCCCCTGGCTTTCTGCCGACACACGCGATTGGGCCTTGCGGAAGTTGCAACCCTGGGTAAAGAGGGAGAAAATATGACTTTGTGGCACGCACTGAAACGGTGGTTTGGATTGAGGCCAACTCAGCAGCAGGCTGTTATGTGTAAGCGTTGCCATAGACTCTTGGGTTATATTGAGGGCGGTATCTTCTTGCCTGTTGACACGAAGGTAGAGTGCTACATCACCTGGTATCCACTGGTCATGGTGAGATGCCTCTTGTGCAGCAAGCAGTATGAGATCCTTCTGCCCAAGTATGCGGATGCGCTTAGAGAAGAGGAGGAGGATGGCTGAGGTGATGTGTTCAGTTACAGACTGCCTGTACCAAGACGACGACAAGTGCACCAGGCCCGTTGTGTTCATTGTGCGCGGTGAGACCTACCCTGGCCTGACTGGGTGTGCCAGTTGGGTGCCTCGTGGTGCTCAAGACGGGGAGGAGGACGATGGGTATGCAGGATCTTATGGCCAAGCTGATTGCTGAAGTGGTGGCGGAGCGTGAACGCCAAACTGCAATGTGGGGAGAGCCAGAGCATGATAACTTCGTGTGGCTGGCCATCCTTGCCGAGGAACTGGGGGAGGTCTCCGGGGCAGCGCTTGAGGGAAGTAGCGTCAACATCCGAAGGGAGATTATCCACGTTGCTGCGGTTGCTCTGGCCTGGCTTGAGTGCATAGAGACTCGTTCCGGGAGGGGGTGACGTGGCGGCAAAGTTCTCGCGGCCATGTGTACGTGTACAGAGAACTTGACATCCTGAGCTTTTGTGGTATAATGATGAGAAAAAAAACAGCTTCGTCCGAGCTCATAAAGCCACCACAAGACAGGCCCTTTCTGTCTGGGCCTCCCGCCTCTTTGCTGTTGTGGTGGCAGCGACGGGACGAGGAGGCTGGGAGACTCAGACAGAAGGGGCCTTCACTATTTAGGAGGAAACAATGCAAGACAAAACCCTTGCCAACTACGAACGATGTCGCAAGCCGTGTCCGGGCGGAAATGAGTGCATTCTGCAAGACGTGAAGCATACCCTCTGTGTCTGCCCCGATCCCCGATGTTGGTGCCACTCTTCAGATAGGTATTGCCAGGAGCGAGGAAAGGAGAATGGATGAAGTAATCCATGACGAAAGCGACCTAAGAAAATACCGTACAGAGATACCCAATCTGATTGACGACATGGGATTGGATGTCTACGAGGCTCGTCTCTACCTACATTACAAGAGAGTGTGTGGGGCCAAAGGGGGCACATGCTGGCAGAGTGTCCGAACAACTGCCAAGGCCTGCAAGATGAGCAAGGGCAAGGTCACGGGGACACGAAAAGGCCTTGAGCGGAAAGGGCTCATTCGCTGCGAGAAGAATACGGAGACCAGCACTATTAACATAACCATCATGGACATCTGGCCCGCCAACTTCTGGTGGTACTCGGCACCGCGAGAGGGGCCCCTACCCACCATTGCCGAAATGGTAGCTAGGTGTCCACCACATGGACAGGGTGCCCACCACACGGGACAGGGGTGTCCACCAGGTGGACGTAAGAAGGAACCCTATAAGAAGAAACCATATAAGAAATATAGTCGCTCACGTCAAAATTCAAGTCTTCCCACACAAGATGACTTTAGAGCGGAGCTGGCAGCCATGAAAAGAGAGGTATGGTAAGAAAGGGGGATTGGCGCTTTTTCAACAGCTTTTTTAGACGGTCTTTCAAGAGGTAATGTGAAAGGAGAGAAGCATGCAATGTGGAAAGGGCCATCAACTTATAACGGCAACACAAGAGGTGACGACATTTTACCCGGACTCCGAACCATTCGAGGCTGACGTTGAGGAGGACAGTGGGGTTGACGAGATTCGCGCCTACGTCTCTATTGGTATCCTCTGGTGTCCAGAGTGCAATGAAATAGTACATGTCTGGATAGAAGAGCCCCATGTGTCAACAGGAGCTGGAGGGGGCATACGACAACACAAGGAGGAAAGATGATAGAAGTTTTCACTCAGGCAGAGTATTGGGAGGGGGAAGAGCGATACGGCCAATGCGATTGGGGCTGTAGGCGCGACACTATCCGGTTTGGTATATCCGTGGACGGCAGAATCTATGAGGTCTGCGAGGATTGCCTTCGCGACCTGCAAGAACTGTTTGAGGAGGAAACATGAGTGAACTACTATGTCGTCTGTGTCTGAAGCCACTGTCGGAATGTAAATGTCCGGGTGATGGCTGCGAGATCTGTGGCAGGAATGAAACAATATATGCCATCGGGGTGTGCGGGGCCTGCGCAGAGGGATCTCTGCCCGATGCCCTGATGGCTGCAAATGAGTTGTACCGAGCCCTGAAGCTGTTAGGGACACTAGAGCTGCACATAGACACCGCTCTTAGATTCCTGGAGGGTAGAGATGTTGGTTGATTTAAGAGATGACCCCCTCTGCCAGAAAGAGGGAGCCCAGTGCGAGAACTGTGGGGAGCGGATCCCCTTCCCCTTACAGCAGTGCCCCTGCTGTGGCGAGGAAGTGGAGTGGCTCGACCACGAGGGCTACAAGAGAGCTAACTATCCCCCCAGGACGAAAGCTCAGCAATACATGTTTCAACAACTGGGCCTCAAATACTTCCAGACCGAAACTGAGAGGGACCAGTGGGAGAAACTAGAGAGGGAGGTAGGAGAAGAACCAATCGCAGCCTGGACAAACTGGCTTAGAGAGAAGAATGGTTACAGGTTAGGGCGCAAGGGGTTAAAGGCCGTCCACACCTGTATCACCACATATGGTATGCCAAGGGGGAACAATGTGGGAGAGAGCAAGAAGGTACTGGGAATCGCAACTATCGAACAGCTACGTCGTGAGTTGGCCGAGCAAGGGTGAGTGTCCCTATTGCAAGGACACTGGCTACGTGAGAGTACACGTATCACTCTATCATCCTCTCTTTGGGCAACTAGTCCCCTGTGCTTGCAAAGTACGAGAGCACCACTGCCGACAGCTGGAAGTTGCGAGAGAAGTGATGGCCCATAACCAAATGACAGAGAGGGAAAGGAACCTGCAAATCAATGGCCTGCAACCCTGGGGCTCCCGGGCAGATTGGGACACCATGAAGAAGGCCAAGCTGTGGGGCCAGGAGTTTGTCGAGAAGTTGGAAGCGGACGACAGCCCTGGCTGGGGAGTGCTGATAGGTGTTCCAGGCTCTGGGAAAACTCATCTCCTGTGCGGCATAGCCAACGCTCTGATAGATAGAGGAGTCCCCACTATCTTTGTCTACACAACTGCACTACTTAACGCTCTCAAGGGGACGTTCAATGGAAGGGACAATGAAACAAATGAGTTCCTGGAAGCTCTTACAGAGGTGCAGGTACTCATGCTCGATGACCTTGGGGCAGAGTATCGGACAGGGTGGTCGAACAGTATCTTAGAGTTCGTGATAAACGCCCGCTATAAGGACAGGGAGGCCCGCCCCACTGTTATCGCAACCAACCTCAGCAAGCAAGCGCTCATGAGTCAATATCCCCGCATTGCATCCAGAGTGCTAGAACGAGGTCTTTCAGTAGTCCACATGGTTACTGTAGGCGATTACAGACTTGAAAGGAGGACATAGAAGCGAGATGAATGAGACGAAAATTGAGTACATATCTGTGCCCTGTTAGACGGCAGAGTATGGCAAGAATTTCCATGCGACAACGGATGAGAGAGGAGGCAGAATGATGGAAATCAGAGTCGCAGGAGTCACGTTAATTGGGTGGGAGTTCCGGCGGAGAAACTGTTCTCTCCAAGCCCTCTTCCTGACCGTGGCTTGGCAGGACGGAGTATTCTATCTGGCCCTGGGTGGCAATCCTCTGACGGTGTACGTCAGCTCCGCTGGAGTATTCAGCCTGTGTCTAGGAGGCCCCCTGAAGCAGAGGGAGGCTGGGGCGCGCACGGAAGGGCTGACTACTCTCGTGCTACTGCTGGGAATGCTGCTCGTTGGGCAACTACGGTGGTGGTCAGTCTTGGCAGGCTTGGGGTTGTGGTGGGCCGCTGAGTACACGCTGTCAAAAGAATAGAGAAGGGAGTCAGGTGCTGAGCGCAAATATCATCAGGAGGATAAGCGACGATGAACAACGAAGAGTTCCTCGCCTACACGGCCGGTTTCTTTGACGCGGACGGTTGCGTAGGAGTCTATGGGAAAAAGCAGCCAGAATATCTACGGGGTAGAATCTTTGGCCTAGAGATAGTAATATGCCAAAAGAACTGGCTTCCGATGTTTCAGAAGTGGCACGAGCGTTGGGGCGGAAGCTTGACGCCCCACCCACATACGGGGTGGCAGTGGCGGCTCGCGTGTAGGCAGGCTGCCTCGTTTCTTCGGGATATCCTACCCTATCTCCAGAACAAACGTGACCAGGCAGAACTAGCCATCGAGTTCCAAGCGCGGAAGAGGCAACGGGGGAGTACTCACTTAACCGATGCCGAGTTCGAGTGGCAGAAGGCCGTCAGCGTGGCCCTTAAGGAGATGAAGCAAACCGGTGGAAAGGCGCCCGTCCGTTGGCTAGAGAGAACCCGAGGACAAGTGGCAGAACTCTATCGGCAGTTGAGTCTCTTCCCCAGCCCACACAGTAATACCCTGACAATGGAGGAATAGAAGAGTGCAAGTTCACTTTAGAGAGGGGGTGAGGCTACATGCCAGGACAAAATACGAGGAGGCAAATGGATATATTTAGCTATATCGAGGCTGAGATAAACGGCAGGTGGAGGCAAGACGGATACCTGGCCAGCACAGCTTCGGTGCAGGCCTTAAATAGGCTGGCCCAAAAGGTGCTAGGGAAAACAGCGCTCAGCCGGAAGAGAGCTGGAAGGCTACTGTTCATAGCAGCAGCTCTTCAGTTGGACGGACTGGAGAGCACCAAGGTTCTAACTCAGGCCCAGGTCTCTGCCATGATAGAGTGGCTCAAGGACCCGGAATCGTGGCACCTCAAGTCTGGGATAGAGGCCGACATTGCTGAAGTTGTGCGTGAGTGCTTAAAGAGAATGGGGCAATTGGAACTTCCATTCAAAGGAGGGGATGAGGCATGATATTTACTCAATGGGAACTGGTTTTATCAGGTAAGAAGACGATGACTCGACGGTTGGTGCAGCCCCGTGACTATGTGGGCTGGCATCTTTTCTCCGATGGTCTGTACCTCTATACCATCTTTCGCTGGAAGACTACCTGTGAGGGGCATGGTATTCTCCAAGGATACTACTACCCGTTGTACGCAATTGGGCGCACCTATGCTGTCCAGCCCGGTCGCGGCAAACCCGCCATTTGGATTGGGGCTGATGGCACAGAGTACGACGCCCCCCTCGCTGAGTATCTGCGCAAGGCCGAAAGCGGTACACGCGCCATCTGGGGACCCCGCGTCAAACAATGGTTGCGTGAGCACGGATACCGTGAGGCTCGCGTTCGCATGATGGCGATTCGCAAGGAACAATTGCAGGACATCAGTCCCGATGACTGCTGGTACGAGGGCGTTCGGTTGGGCAGCGCTGGGCTGGGCGGCCCAACCTATCGGATGCACTTTGAAGACCTTTGGAATACCATCGCCACTAAGCGCGGCACGAAGTGGTGCGACGACCCGGAGGTATGGGCAATGATGCTACAGCTGGCGGAACGGGGTGTCCAGTGTACCGAATGAGTAAAGTACACTTGACAAAATCGAATATGTGTGCTATAATAAGCATGGAGGGGAGGCGCAGATGAAGGAACTATGGCCCGAATTTCGGAGGGCCACTTGGCTTGAAAGGACACTTGCCAGGCTTCTGGGTAGGCGTATCATCACCTGCGACAGAAGTGTCACAAAGGACAGGCATGTAACGGTAACAACCTACCAATGGCATAAGAAGCTGTATGTCCACAAGATTAAGGAGGCGTAAATGCGAAGGATACTGTGCTGGCACGTAGATATCAGGTATGTCGGCTGGGGTGGCGGCCTCACGCGAGGCGAGAGGAGTGAGATAGAGAGCCTGCTACGCCAAGACCAGAATATCCTAGCAATAAAGCGCTGTAGGCAGTTCACGGGCTTTCGCTTGCACCGGGCCAAAGCCATAGTTGATCGGCTGCGTGCAAAGATGAAAGAGAAGGAGGCGCAAAATGAAGGACAAGGCACAGATTGAGCGGGCTATTGAGGCACTGAAGTGGGAGTACAGCGAGCTTCCACAGTTCAGCGTGTTTGGGGACAACAACCGGGCTCAGCGCGATGCTCGGATAGGAGTCCTGAGACTCGTCATTGACCTTGAATATGATGACCACAAAGTGCGCTGGCTGATAGACGAGATTTATGATTCCATACGCTACGACGACGAGACACAAATGGCCATCGGCGATGACCTGTACTGGGTGTTGGACAAGCGGGACGATTTGGACGACACAATCAAGCAGTTCCTAGAGAGTAAGGAGGCATAGAATGCTGAGAACGATTGGAGTACTTGTCAGCGGGGACCCAGGAGCTGGCAAAACCCTTACCGCCCTGTCATTCACAAAGGACACAGGCCAGACGATTCGCCTGGTAACGGACATGGAGGGCCGAGCCTGGCAGTACCTGACGAAAGGAGAGACAGACAATCCTGCCAAGCTCAAGTATCAGTTCGACTACTGGCCGGAGCCAGGCCTGCGCTTCTCCTGCGCTGAACTTCTGGACTTCTACGAGGGGTTGCGCTGTAGAGAGGTAAATGGCTGGGCGTACATCTGGGATGAAGACTCTATGAAGGAAGCCATCGTTATCCCTGACGTGTGGGTAATTGACAATGTGGTGCTATTCCAGAGACAGCTCCAGCGCATTGTAGGCAAGAGAGAGAACGCTGTAAAGATAGCGGAAGCGATGGACCTGGTAGGGTTTGGGATGCTTCTTCAGTACTGGAAGGCCCCTGACCCTAGGTGGTGGAATCTCCTGAAGAGCGTGATAGGAGAACTCCTACTTGCTGCCCGGGCCAGTGGCGTGAGTGTCATCGCCACGACTGAGATAGGCAACAGGTGGGCCGACTACGGCAAGAAGAAAACTGCCACAAGTCCAGGCCAGCGCATCATCGGCAAGACGGCAAAGGCCCTCGGCCCGTGGCGACAGCTGCTGGATGCCGTATGGGTACTGGACCGAACCCTCCCGGGTGGCGATGGGCAAACCCGCCTTAAGGAGAAGCCTACAATCACCATGGACCTGTTCAATCCCAAGGGGTCTCTGGTGGGTGTTCCGCCCAAGTTCGAGTGGACAGGGTGGGATGCGTTCTGGGCTATGCTCAACGTAGGAGAGGCACCCACTGACTTCTCAGAGATTGTCCAAGAGACGCAGGAGCCAACACCCGAGGAGCTGGAAGAGGCAGAAGCAGCCAAGGTAGCAGTAGAGGAGACTGCCCAACCAAGCTCTGGCTCCTTCCGCTCTAGCGACTTCTTTGCTGAGGCTCACAGGCGCAGGGTGGCACCCTCCCGGGCCCAGGAGATCGCCTTGGAGTACAAGGGCGATTGGGGAAAGGCGATAGCAGTGCTGCAAACAGAGGAGAGGGGGTGATAGAACTGTAACAAAGCACGCATTGGTGTTGGCTCAAGGGGGGACAGTCTAGGCTGCTGTCCCCCCTCTTCTATTTACGCCTTCTCTACAGATCCCGTTACCTTCCAGGGATGCAGCTCTGTCCACACAGCAGCTTCAACTAGGCCAGAAAGCGTCTCCAGGTCAAGGACTACGTTGAATTGTGCAAGATAGTGTTCTGCCCAAGCCAGAGCATACTGCTTTTTGGCTAGCCCCGTCTCCAGCGTCTTGTCCCAGGTCCCACTCTGTTTAGCCGCTGTTACTGCCAGTCTCACTGCCTCGTGGATCAGGAACAACTGCTGTTCGTTCAGTTGTCCTTCAATCTCCGCCTGGCGCTGTTTCAACCACACCTTGACGTAGGCTGCTAAGATACCAGCCAGTACAGGCAAGGTCGCCATCAGGATGAGCTGAAGGCACCGCGAAAGTACATCCATCCAGGTAGTCATTTAGTTACCTCCTGTCTTATCACAGATACAAAGTGGCTAATCCAACTCCTTAGTTTAGCAGGGCTGTTGGGGAAACTCTCCTGATATTCTAGGGCAGCCCTTTCTACCCTCTCTGCGTGAGCACGATAGTCCTCTAACGTATCCTCCCAGTCCTCGGCGTCTCTTGCAGCACTAGGGCCAGCCGAGTACCCGTAGGCCAGCCACCGCCAGCTGTCCCTACGCTCGTAGGGAAGAATACTCCTAACTTCAACCAGGTAGTCCACAACGAACCTGATCATACAATCGGGGTCAGTGGGGCTGCCATGCCCAAAGGCGTCCCAGGTTTTGATCATGGACTGCCCTAACCCCCAGGCCCCAGCAGACGAGCAGGCCAGCCGGTCAAAGGCACTCTCGCATTTGACCAATCCCGCCACTAGACACCAGGGGATTTCAGGTGTCTGGTACTTCAGGTACAACTCCCTGTAGGGCGGCCCCTCCGATGGATGGCCAAACCTCGCGCCCTCTTCAGCCCGCCAGTCCATCAACTCTTGAACCTCCGCCAAGGAGCCCTCAACCAGGTCGATGTCGAACCCGCCAACTGCCCGGAGCATCGCTAGTCTCTCCGCTGAGGGATTGACGGCTGTCACCGTGTGGCCAAGGCCACCGTGCACCTTCATGGCATCGTCGTCGCTCTGGCCGACCGTACTACGGAACGCTCCGATGTAGTTCCGCAGTGCCTCGTACCACTGCCAATCGGCTTCCTGCCGTGTGTCCATCTGGGGCAGGAGCACATAGTGAGACCGGTACCCATCTTCTTGCTCCTCCCAGCCCTGGCCTACGATGTAGTTGCCATACTGTTCCCTGTCGGGCCACACGTCGAAGCTCTCCCACATTTCGAGTCCGTCGAACAAGAAGACCGTAGCCCCAGCGATGTAGTCATCCTCCTGCAAATACTTGTCGTACCACCCCAGTTGTGGCAGGAAGACATCCATTCCCCCGAAGGAGTGGTAGCCGCCTTCTCCGCCGGGGTCCCAGTGGGCGGCCCCCGAGTCTACCCCGAACTCAGTGATAACGATGTCGGGAAGCTCGCTGGGAGATAGAGCATCTTCCAGTTGGGCGCGCATCTTTCGAAATCGCAGGGTAAAATACCCGCCAACCTCCGGCTGGATATTGGGATCGTCGGGATACCTTAGGAACTCAGAGTCCATGCGCGGTGCGCAGTACTCGTGGAGTCCCCACAGACCGCCCCAGAGACGTAGCTTTCTTGCTAGCTCATGGACCCTCGGATCGTCCCAGTAGACGATCCGCCCTGTCTCGGGGTGCAATTCGTCAGGGCACCCTACAGACCAACTTCCGGCAACGTAGGGGATGCCCAGCTTCCTCAACTCCTCCACGAGTTCTAGCTGGAACTCGACGTACTCCCAGCACCGACCACCATGAGGGTTGATTTCATTGTATACCTCCATGGTATCCACCAGTCCCTCTTGGCACTGGCGGCCCAGAGTACAGTCGGCTATCTCGCGAGCTATTCTGGCAGCATCATTGAACCTTTGGTCGTCTGGCTCGTAGTGATGCCTGCCAATAACCAGCGGGTCATACGGACACCCCTGAAGCACATCGACGGCACTGACATCGATCAGTTTGATAATCCGAGGCCTTACAGTCCAGATGAAGCCCCGCATAGCATTCAGGTCGGACAGCCGCTGAATTTGAACTCCCAACTTACTTTTTCTGCATTGGGCCATTTGGTTACCTCCTATGCCTCTTCGGTTTCCACTCCCAGCTTCTTAAGTAGAACTTTCATCTTTCGGTCGTATGGCAAAACAGCATCAGGAGCCTGAAGAGCCATCTGAATGAAGGCTAGTCTCTCCTGAGGGAACTCTATCTTCCATTCTTTGAGGACATCCCGCCACACGACACGATTTGGACCCAGGGTTTGGAGCCCAACCTCAGCCCCTTCCTCTGGTGAGAGCTCTAGCAAGTCCAGGGCCTTCATTGCTTGGCGGAACATAGCTCTGTTTCCGCCCCCTGCCCCAACGATGTTTGTTAGGGTAATCCGGTCCCAAGTACTGAGTGAGATCGTAACCTTGTCTGCCATTTGATTTGCCTCCTTTCTCTTAGAGAGACCATTATCAGAAATTCCTATATCCAATATCCCCAGCACCGCATAGTCACGTCTAGCGTATCTACACCAGAAGCAGCCACCCGATAGTAAATGTCCCCATCTGTACACGGCACTGTATGACCACCATGAGCCATAGCATCATTTACCAGCCCCCCACATCCAACAAAAAGAGCATACCAGTAGGTAGCGTTGGGGCCAACAGCGAAGTAGGCGTCGGCTTCGCCCGCGCTTCCAGAATCCCTTACATAAATGTTAAGCAACAGTGCTTTTGCCTCTGCGGGGATAGTCGAAGACCACGATGTGTTCTCAATCTTGGTCGAGGTGCTCACATCGCTGAAACTATCCCCATTGAAGCTCGTGTGCGAGAGCGGCGTCGTCAGGGGATGGAATGCATACACATCATAGACCGAAGTCTTGACGGATTTCAGGTTGCCGTCGAAGTAGATGTCGTCGGGGTCGGGATCTATGGCCGTTGAGCCGACGTAGAGGCCGCCGCCAATGCGAAAATCAACGTTACATTCTCCATACGAAACCCCGGCACCTTCGTCTGCCACCACGTAAAGATATGCCTCGGTGATACCAGATGCCGCTGCCATCCCTGCGTCAGCTTGCTCAGTCCCCCCAGCCCCTGCAATAAGCCTCAACTGCGAGTCATGTCCGGATACATCTCCAACCTGCAACCTGGCACGGGTAACTCCTGCAGTAATATAGGATCCTAGATACGATATTACATCGCCGCTAGCGGGATCAGTAAATTTGTAGGATTGCCGATCGGTATAGGCAGCAGTATCGGCTACTATGGCTATCCCACCACTATCCAGCACCACCTCTTCGCTCCCCGCCGTCCCGAACTTGGCTGTTGCGCCCGTTATCAATAGTTCATTCGCCCCGCCCCACCACCTGAAGGTGGCCTTTACAGTCGTGATATTGGTCCAGCCTACTCCATATTCGTAAGTCTCAGCTGTGCCGCCGCTACCTACTACCTCCACTCGCCAAGCAATCTCGTCAACGCCGGGGTCTATAGCATAATCATCATCCGCTACAAGTAAGATATGATAGATCGTGCTGTTGGCAATGGCGGGCTTGGAGGTGCCAAACTTAAATACAACATCACTGGCACTTGTCGGCACGTCGCTACATGCAACCCATTCAGAGTCGCCGTCCTCTCCGATGGCGTTCCCGATATATTCGACCGCCTCTGTGCCCACACCATTGTTTGTCACCTTGAAGAAGTCATTAGCTGCTGGGGCAGAACTCTTGGCAGTCGCTAAGTCATCGCCAGTGAAATCCCCGGTCCCCAATACCTCAAAGTAGGTGTCTACCTCGGGCACTGCACCGCCGTTTGCGGTGTGGAGTTCTCCCGATTGGAAAGCAGTGCCCATTGTCTCCAAGTTGTCGGTGATTGTTACCTCAAAGTCCTCGGCAGTGAGAAGGCTATCGGGCAAGCCTCCATTGTCAGTCCACATCTCTATTCGGATGTTACCACCAGGAGAACCAGTTCGTTTTAAGCAAAGTCGCACTTCGTCCAATGCACCAGCAGCAGCGGGAGATGTCACCTGCACGGCGAGCTTGTCGCTGGTTGTTTCTTCGGAGACTAGAGGAAGATCATCATCGTGGACGGTGTAGCTCCCGAAATCCGACGGCCCCCAGGATTGTATGGCAGTTGAGGGATCGCCTATGCTATAACGTGGGGAACCGACGTTGTAGTCCCACCAATACCCAATCCCTTCTCTCCATGCGGTCTGGCCGGACTTGATGAGACCGCTCGTGGCCACATTGAGTGCACCAGTCACACTCAAATTCATCAAGTATCCGGCATCCGCCTTAATCGTTCCTCTAACCTCGAAGACGCTGCCATCCCACTTCACATAACTGTTGGCATCCTTCGCAAACTGGAATGTGCCGTCGTTCTTGATGAACACAGGCCATGCAGACCCGCTCCAATAGCCCATATAGCTGGCTGTTAGATACAGACCGGCCGCCCCTTCGGAGTCACCGAATCGCGGTGGGACGCTATACAGGTTTGTACCCCAAGTTGCACCTACTGTAGCATAATCTGCTGGCTTGCCCGTGCCAGTGACCTGAGTTTGCCAGTTAGCCACGTCAGCGGTCGCCAAGTCGCCTGCATCGGTCAGGTTGCCAATACCAGAACCACCTGTGATAGCCACTGAACCGACGATGCTCAAGTTGGAACCATCCCACAGTAGCTTGTTCCCAGCAGCATTGCCAATGAATACCCGCGGTGTTCCAACGTTGTATTCTAGCCAATATCCAGTACCCGAATTGTAGCCTGCTGCTCCAGACTTAATGACACCGCTGGTGGAGACATTGAGTACCCCATCCACGGTCAGAGAACCCAGGTAGCCAGCATTGGCATCTATCGTGCCGGTGAAGAACCCGCTATCAGTCCACAGGCCATATCCACTGGCACCACCAAGCCCCGTTAAGTTCCCCAGCCTGGCCTTGACTGCAATATGCTCCCCCCCCAACCAGGGGCTTCCATCATGGGTCAGGACCTCTACGTAGGGAGCATTGGAGAGGTCAGCCGTCATCCGAACAACTCCACCGCCGCTGACACCCCAGTCCACGACTCCAACACCAGCAGGGTAGGTTATGTCTCCTCCGTTACCCTTTGTACCACTCTGGTAAGTGCAGGTGTATCTCTGCCGCCCATCTTCCATATCTGTCTGGCTGGCGACTGTGAACCAGGTATCTCCCACACCCTCTGAATATTCGGCCCTAACCTCACAGATGTCGGCATTGTCAAAGAGAAAGCCTCCACCTGGTGGGTCATTGAGGTACATATCCCAGGTGCCCGAGGCTGGCACAACCATATCGTTGGAGAGTACCCCCGCACTCTTGGAGACAAGAAGCGTGCCAGCATGGGCAGAAAGGAGGTCTTTGACGAAGACGGCGCAGTGAAATTCGCCCCGTACAGTCACATTGTTGAATTCAGCGTCACCAGTACCACCAATCCGCCACCCCGAGACACCAGAGGCGAAGTTGGAGGTCTCTACCCGTTCGTTGGCTCCGTCGATGTATATCTTATTGGATGTGCCGACGGCTATCCGCTGGGTGGCCCCCTCTAGGGCAATCCCTGCTCCCACTGTTATCTTATCGTTGGCATCGTCAAGCGTGATGTTGGGGCTGGTAATGGTTGTAGCACCTATCGCCCAGCCGCCTATCTCACCCGAGGTCGCGGTCAGTGCTCCCGCACTCGTCACCCTGAAAGGTGCTGTGGCTCTAGTGGCACCTCCTAGAGCTAGCCAGGGGTCTGTGGTGGACAACCACAGGTGATTGCCATTTGTTGATAGGTCTATTGAAACGTCGTCCCCTGTGGCGGCGAACCCTGTATTGCTGAGGGTGACAGTACCTGCAACTAAACTGCCACCAGCACCGATAGTCAAGGTGCCACTGATAGCCAGTGTCTGGAGTGTTCCCGAGACAGCGGTTATTGCCCCGCTGATTGTGGCACTGCTAGCGATGATATTGCCAGAAGCGTCCAGCTCAAAGTTTGCGGCTTTGGCTAAGAGCTTGACACCATCAAACTGGAAGAAAGCGTCAACTCCGTCACCAACATAGAGTCGAGCCTTTGACGGAGTTCCTGCAACAAACTCCGCCTGTAAACCCGCAGCCCCAAAAGCCTGGCTCTTGATGGCAATCTGCTTGGCCGCAGCATCAAGCCAAATCTCCGAGTTGTGTAGTTCGGTGGCTAAGATCGTCCAGCCACCAATGCTACCGGCAGCCGCAGTAATAGTTCCCGAAAGCGTAGCGCTAGAAGCTGTTAGGTTGCCGTCAGCATCAAGTTCAGTATTGGCACCCTTCCACACGAGTTTGGAACTGTCCCACTTCAGGTAGTTATTAGCATCCGAATACAGCGACAGTTTAGCCCCGGTGCTATACCCCAGCCAGGCACCAATGTTGTCCCCATAGCCTGTTGGGGGTGTAGCCCCAAAGGATACGTAGCCGTCAGAATGCAACACCGCATTGGCCTTGCTGATTTTCTCATAATCAATGTTCCATCCAGCAAGGGAAGGACCCGTCCCGGCATCGGCGGAGTTGAAGATGACTCCCCCGCCTGCATCCCTCACTTTGATATAGTAGTCATCCCCCTCCTTGCCTATAAAGACGCGCTCATAAGTTGCATCTGTGAGAACAATCTTGGGTATCGCAGAATTGAGTGTTACCCCAGCCCCAGCGGAGAGCTTCTTTATCTCGTCAGCATCGATGTCCCACCCACCGATGATCGCACTAATAGCCTGTAGGTTATCGACGCTGATCTTCGGAGCGGTGATAGCTCCGTCGGCAATGTGGATCGTCCCTAAGCCGCCAGTGATGGTGAGCGCTGTGCCCAGGAATGTGCCCCCATCTTTGTCGAGGATCCACCCGGAGCCTTCCGCGGTGTTCATCAATCTGATGCCCCTGGTGCACCAGATGTCCCCGGCCATCAGCATCTCGGCAGCGTAGTAGTTTTGAGGCCTATACTCAGTAAGCGAGACAGCTTCCAGAGGATAGAAGCGAATCTTGCTGACGATCTGGGGCAGTCTCAGACGGTTAGCGGGAGTGGCGTTGGAATCCCCTAGGACGTAGAAGAACGTGTAGTGGCTGCCTGCCAGCGTCCCGCTCAGGGTGACATAAGCTGCCTGGGCCTCCCCCACGGTGGCGTACTGCCTGAGTAGCTCATTGGCAGTCGTACCGGCCACGGTGTGGTCAGTTGAAGAGTTCCCGCCGCAGTAGGTCCAGTTCCCCTCTTCATCGGCTACGGCAAAGTAGCCATTGATATCATCTGCGCTTGCCGACAGCCGAACTCCCAATAGGTACTGCCGGGTAGGATACTCGTACTCTACCCAATCGCCGCTAACGTAGCTCACTACCACGGTGTCCAGATCGGCATCCCAAAGCCCATCCAGTGTGGCACGGGTGTTATCATCTGAGTCAGTCGGCACGATCAGCATCAGATCACCCAGCTCAGCATCGGTGACTGACAAGGCCACCTCTGCCCCGCTCCCCACACTGAAGGCACTCACCTGGTCAAAGCAGTCTACAGCCTTCAGCCAGTAGTAGTAAGACGTACCACTCAAGACTGAATTATCCGCGAAGGTAGTCTCTTTGGGGCCAGCGCGGTGGATCTCCGTTGCCGTGCCGCTGTCGTCAGTGGTATTGCGATAGATCGCAATATGCTTCAAGTCGCTGTCGGGATGCTGAGTCCAAGCGAGCTTGATGTTGAGCATATAGCCTGTGGCTATCAAGCCGGTAGGGGCAGCAGGCGCAGAATTTTCGCATTCCAGCGTGACCCAGCCAGACTCCTGGCCGAAAACGTCGATGACCTTGAGTCGGACATCGACGACCATGGGAGAAGGAAACGCGCCCTGGAAGTAATCTTGCAACTGTGAGAACGAGAACGTTATTATTTGGCGAGCCATTACTTATTCACCCTAATGGGGAAATCTAAAAATCCTCTTCCTTACCGCTTCCAAAGCATCCGTAATGCCCACACTATCAGCAACCGCACGAACGTAGGAAGCTGTACGAGTGACAACGTCAGTCATCCCCACGTCATCCGAAACAGTGCGAACATAAGAGGCAACCGTGCTTATCGCATCAGTGATTCCCACTGCATCCGCCACAAGAACAGTCAGCGATGTGGTCAGTGCGTCGGTGATCCCGACAGCATCCGTCAGAATGATGTACCACCGGGGAGCTATCACCGCATCTGTAATACCCACATTCTCACTTACGGCGCGAATGTAAGAGGCAACCCGAGTGATGGCGTCAGTTACCCCTATGTTGTCAGGCACCGCACGCACATAGGAAGCAACTCTGCTTATTGCATCTGAGATACCCAGGGCGTCCGCTAGGAGGACGGTCAGGGAAGTAGCCAGGGTGTCGGCTATTTCCACATCGTCTGTGAGAGTTCGCAGGTAGGATACCAAGAGGGCGACAGCATCCGTCAGGCCCACGTCGTCCGCTACAGCGCGACTGTAGGACACGATACGAGCAATCGCATCGGCAATCCCCACATTGTCGGCCAAAATCACGGCTAGACCTACGCTTAGTACATCCGATATCCCTACGTTGTCGGATACGATCCGTGTCAGGAAAGTCTGGGCCAGTACCCCGCTGTACATCCAAGCAATGTGCTGCCGATCCGCCTGTGATATAGTGCCATCGGGTGTTACAGGTGCCAAGATATACGGTGCCAGGAGCTGAACGGACGATGCTCGCTTTGATCGTGAATCAAGATTTGCCATTAGGGACCGCTTTCAATCTCGCCACGGGTATACGTTGATCCATCATCTGATACTGTTGCCTTCTGGTCTACCACAGCCTCCGCATCATTGTAGACACTCAGCGTAGTGGCTGTCTGGGTGATCTTGTTGCGCAAGGCTTTGTAGAGAAAGCCGATCTTCGCAGCCAGAGAAGCCGTTGCTGCGGGTGCACCCTGACCAGGTTCAGCATAGGTATCGACATTCAGGGCATCTACGACTTCGGCGTTCACTTCAGCGGCACTCAGGTCATTGAGACCGGTGACTCCAACACCCTTAGCCAACACAATGTTCGTGCCTGCTGTGAGTACCCGTGTAACCACACTCCAAATGTCAGCGGCGGCGTGAGAGGAGCGGCTGGAAATCGTAGCGTTGATGTTGTCCACCAAGAGCTTTCCAATACTCCCAGCCGTCGTGAGCGCACTCGTGGCCTGATCCCAGATGGCCTTGATCCCAGCAGTGGAGAGAGCAAAGCCGGCCTTGTCGGTGAGCGCCCGCGTTGCCACCGCCCATATAGCGGCAGCATTGTGGGTTGAGAAACCTGTGGCTTTATACTGACTAGGATTGTCCAGGTCAGCCTGCGCAGTAGCCAAAGCGGTAGCCGTAGCGAATCCAGTAGCCTTGAAATCGGCCTTGGTCTTTACATCATCCAGTATAGCGCCTGCTGTGTCAGCCGTATTGTGCGCCGCAACGATGTTCTCGTCCCACACAGCATCGGCAACAGCAGCAGCAGAGGGGTCACTAAAGCCCGTGATGCCAGTGCCCTTAGCTAGCACGATGTTCGTACCTGCTGTGAGGAGACGCGTAGCAACGCTCCACACAGCAGAAGCAGCATGAGAGGAGCGGCTTGAAATCGTAGCGTTGATGTTATCTACCAGGAGCTTGCCAATGCTGCCTGCTGTAGTCAAAGCGGAGGTTGCCTGATCCCAGATGGCCTTGATCCCAGCAGTCGAGAGAGCAAAGCCGGCCTTGTCGGTGAGCGCCCGCGTTGCCACCGCCCATACATTGGCCGCGCTATGAGTAGAAAACCCGGTAGCCTTGTATTGGCTGGGATTGTCCAAGTCTGCCTGCGCGGTGGCTAGTGCTGCTGCTGTTGCAAATCCAGTAGCTTTATATTGGGCCGGATTGTTCAGGTCCGTCTCAATGTTATCAATCTGTGTCTCTGTCGTTGAACTCAAGTTGACAGTCGCCGTGTCCAGATCAAAGGCGTGCATCGCTGAGGCATGGCCATAGGTCTCCACCACGAACGAAGTATCAAGCCAAACCTTAGTGCCCTGATCTACTATGTAGACGACGATCCGAGCAGCCTGCATCTCCGTCGCCGACAGTGCGATAGAGTAGCCCTGGCCCTCGTCCACGAAGCCGCTGGCAGTGTTGGCCTCCGCGCCCTCATTCTTCATAATCTTTGTATCGCCCGCGGCGTGGGCAGCGTCTACCTTGAAGCTCACACCGTCGATCCCGAACAGCACAAAGTCAACTGTTGTTGCTACACCATATTTGCGTAAATAAGGGCCTTGCATGGTTTACTCCTAGTAACCTTCGATGCGACGGCGGAATATCACTATACCAAAACTCTCCTCGCTCCCCAGCGCCGACCAGAACGTGCCGCCTGGGGCTGAGCTGACTTGGTTTGCATAGCAGGTGGCAATCCAATCAGCGGAGCGGGCGGTGGAAGAGATGCGCACTTCGTCCATCTGTCCGTCCAATTCGTTTCCCCCCCCACTGTCCCTTGCAAAATAGAGTTCCTCTGTACCTGTCTTAATGTCGCCAACACCAGCATCGCTACCACGCGAAACGCTATTGACCTTAACCTCAGCTGTGCCTCCGCTAGGGTAAGTAGCTGTTATATAGTACCAGGCTCCAGTGCCGATGTTTGCATCTACGGTAATAACGTCCACGTCCCAAGTATTCGGTGCAGCCATTAGGAACCGCAGTTCATCAGTACCATTAAGCCAGAATATAAGTATGCGGTTGGCACCGAGATCATCCCGATTGAGGATTCTGATCTCAGAGGTAAAGCTGTCCAACTTCAGCCAGAGTTCGTATGTAACTGAAGTAACATCCAGCGAAACGCTATCAGGAATTGTAATTTGGTCATTATCAGTGGGCACAAAGTCTGCGGCCTGACCTATCTTACCGCCCACACTATTGAAACTTTGTGCGCTGCTGTCATTATTATTGCTTGTAGAATCAAAAACCTGTGCGTCCGAGGCTTCGCTGAGATGCCATGCGCCCACATAGTTGTTGCTCCACACCCCTGTCGCATTCTGGCGGTCAGCGACTTGGTCGGCATCGCCGTAGTAGAGATAGTAATCGTCTCCGCTCTCCGGGTCGGGCGCTTTGAACCAAATCTCCAGCGCGCCAGTGCCAGAGTTCCAAGCTACCCGCTCGTAGTCCAGCTCCGTCGTGCCGTCGGCCTTGGTGATGGCGAGGTCGTGGGCGTCAGAGCGGGCCCCAGCAGCCAGGTCGGCATCACTGGCGATGACTTTGGCCAAGGGAGTATTTGTCGGCGCACCAGAAATTTGGGCCGCCAGTATATTGAATTGCTTGCGATGTTGGGGATGATAGGCCCCAGACACTAACCAGCCCAAGGCTTACTCCTTGATGACCTCGTGGATGCTGCTGTGTATCCCCTACGCACTAACCAGCTTCTCATACTGCCACTCGGCTTGCGCGTCCTGCCACACGGCGTATCGTTGCTCTGTCTTCGTGCCCGCGTCGCCAAGGACTATGGTCACAGTGGCCCGCTTTGTAACGTTATCGGGCGCCAAGCTGTGGAAGTGCAGGATTATCCCGTTGCTGACCATGGCCCGCAGCCACGTCTGGCAGTTATTCACCCAGGTCGGCTCCGGCGCGGGTGGCGCAGGATCGCCATGGGACATCCAGAATGCCTGCTCATCCGCCTGGCCCTCATTGAACACCACGAACGGATATGCCTCTTCGACCATCTTGCCGCCGCGCAGTACGAGCACCTGCGCGATGCACACCCTCCGCGTCTGGCCGGAGAGAAGGGTGTCCCGCTTACGCTCGACGATACCCTCGACGTACTCGAAGGTCGCCACGATCTTATTGATCATATCCTGCTTAGTTGCCATCTGTCATCCTCCTATCATCCGTTCAATGTTCTCCCTGACCACAGGATCAGGGCAGTGGATACGAGGGCCAGAGAGGGTCCCTGACCCTCGTAGCTTATTCAGCCGCTCCGCTAAGCTCCGAGGTGTGTCCATTTGGCGGTTACGGCCAGAGTGTCATCCGCGCCTTTCGGGATCGTATTCGCGAAGACAGATCTAGCGTAAGTTCCAGTCGCATCAGCCTCACCAGCATCGGTGGTATTACTACAGATAGCCACCTCGTTGATGGTAGTGCTCGTCCCCTCACCAGCAGCAAAGGTAACCATGAAAATCGTCACATTATCCTCTGCTCCAGCCCCACTCTTGGGGTAAGTAGCATCCCACGCTTGAGCTGAACCCGAGATGTAGTCACCCGTAGTGATGAAACTCCCTGCTCCAGATTTGGCCGCCGCGGTGATCGCTGTCCCCAACTTCATTCCTGCTGCGGCTGTAGGAGACTCGCCCGCAACCTTGCCAGCGCAGTAAGTGTCGCCCACGTCCGTCACCAGGTCGTGGGTCACGGTGCGCATCTTCACCTTTCCATCGGGGCCGTAGAGGATGGCCTCTACCTCGTCGCAGATCCCCATCTTGTCCTGAAGGGAACCGGGTACGCCGATCAGTCTCAGAATCGTCTTGCCCAACCAAAGATCGAGTCTACTGAGAAACATTTTTCTCCTCCTAGTGGTTTAGCCACTCGTAATCTGAACCGGCAGCTCGGCCAGTAGTTCCTTTATGTCAGAATCGTCCGACCACTCAAACTCAACGACCAAATCCGCGCCCGAGAAATCGTAAGTCGCACCTACGGGATCGCCGGGAGCAGGGTTGGTACACTCCAGGACTGTAACATTGGATGTCTGCCCGAATGCATCGATCCTCCTCAGGACGACTTTCACAGTCATGGGAGAGGGGAAGTCACCATTGAAGTGATCTCTTATCTGATCAAATGAAAATGTTGTCGTCTCGGGTGCCATTTTGGTCTATTATTTCAGTGTATAGTAGAGCTCGCTGACCCAGGTCCCCCAATGTTCATAGGGCACGCCGGGGATTCGGAGGGTAAAGTTCCAAGCGACGATGCGCTTTAGCCCCGTATGGATGCTACTGGGATGCGGCCCCGTAACATGCCTGGCAAATGGACAGCTGATTTGAACGTCAGGTTGAGTCGGATGTCGGTACCCAAGGTAGTCCAGCTCAGCCCTCCCCATGACATGAGTTGAGAACTTGGGCGACCAGTACTCAAGAGTCGTTGAGAGGTCGTTCAAACGTGCATCTGTCAGACCAACTTTCCAACTGGCCCACGGCCTGACTTCCTGGTCGGCGGTTTCGTTCCATACCTGATAGTGTATCATCTGTGTCCCCTCGGACCGGTCTACCTCACGGGCTTGCACCCTAATCCTAAACTTGTGGTACCGCACAGCGGCCGGCAGTTCAATATGGAAAACGTCCTTGTACTCCCCCGCGACGTAGCATACAAGGTACATGCCGAGTTTCCCATTCGGCTTCAGCCAGATCCCGAACTCAATGCACAATCCCTTCCTCTCGGAGGTGACCCATAGAGTTTCAAACTCCAAGTACCCAGTCTCTGTTCCTCCCGTCCACTGTAGCGTGCCGACGAAGCCTGCCCACTCCTGGGACCGATCGGCATAAAACTTGTTCCACAATCCTTCCCACACCCATGATGCATCAAGCACGGCAAGCGGGCGCGGGCTGGAAACAAACTCTGCTAATAGAAACGGGGCATCCCTTTCGTCTGGCCACTCAGAGTGAATGGTTAGGCTAGGACCCGAGAAAACGTAGGTTGCCCATTGAGCGTCAAGTGGGGGCAGATTCTCGCAGGTAGCTGAAATAGTTGAGGAGAATGTTCCATCGTAACCCCTGGCCGCTACGTCCACAAATACATAGGGGCCAAGCTCACCGGTCGCATGCACGTGGTGATCCCCGAGAGTCCAGGCGTAGCGAGTGGTCATGACATAGTCTGTTTTGTAAAGCGTCCCTCCATACGCAGTGTAGACCCTGACACGATAATCCTGAACTGCAATACCTTCCCCAGAATGAGACCACCACAGTTCCAGGTTAGGACCACTCCAGTTCCAGTTCAAGTCGTGAGGAGCCACCACTCCCTCGGGCCCCACCACCGTCCCCAGCCTGGCGCCCAGCTCACTCAAGGCCCCCTCTACCGTCTCCCCAGAGAAGTAGTCTGCACTGTCCTCTACGTACACCGTCCTGGCTAGTATGGTAGCGTCCCTCTTGGGCAGCGTAGGAGATGAAACACCAGGCGCTAGAGCACTGGGCCTCCGCCCCTCCCAGCGGAGAATGACTGTATCCTCAATGTTTACCTGGGATATGTCTCCTACGACAGGAACGTTCTTCCACAACTGGGCGGAGCCCTTCACCCGCAGGTCCACCGAAGAGGCGCGCTTCTTCTTCACCACGCCTGTCTGGGGCCTCTTGGCCTCGCGTTCTTCTATTCGTTTGTCTACTGCGGCTATGGCCTGTCTCTGAATTACCATTCTGCAAACAGCCTGCTCCCTACTCTCTGGGATAGCCTGGCGGGACCGTAGCTAAGCCCAATATCGTTCACGACGTAGGTCGTTCCTCCCAGCGCGAATTTGTCCTCCGGCTCAGTCTCCAACCTTGCCCTCTCGGTGAGGTATCCCCTCTGCTCCGACTCCTCCCTGGACATGCGCTGGATAATCTTGGCGTCGTCCAAAAGTTCTTCTTCCGTGTTCAAGTCGGGATTGTTCACCTCCAGAAACCGGTAGCCATAAGCAGCTAGCGTCTCGGGATGTACGTAGAAGACGTACTCTTCGCTCGTTACCAGAACTACACTGGCAATACCGCGGTCATCCAGATTCCTGGACGTTTCGTGCAGGTCAGAGTAAGTCCCCAGATCGTCCCTGGTGTAGAAGCGGGAGAACTCCAGGGAGGCGTCGCTCCTCTCCAGCCACCACAGTCTCCGTTGTCGGATGAGGTCTTGGACGGCTTGCTGGCCAGTCATACCCGAAATGTATCCGAACCAAGGCTCGCGCTCGTACAGTTCGGGGATAGCGCTGGAATAGGAGTATGTGTAAGTGAGCGCACCTTCCTCCCCCGCATTGAGCAACCTCAATCCCACGTATCCTGCGTTCTCGTAAGTCGTGTCGTGGAAAGCCCAGACGAACTTGTCGTCGCACCACACCGAACAGAACTCCTTCCAGACGTTTACCCGCCACACGTGCTGGCCAGTGATGTCGAAGTCTATGGCCACCCTCTCTAGAACGCTTAGTCCCCCTGCGAGGTTACAAAGAGCAACGAAGGGGTTCCCGCCGTTGTTGTAAATGGTCAGCTCGTAGGCACTCTGGGAGGCCCTGGGAAGGGAAAATTGTCCAGCAGTGATCTCCGTGGCGGAGCGGAACACTAAGCCCCCTCCGGCGTAGGGATCGTCGGGAATAGTCACGTCAACTTCTATCTGGAAGTGAGTGCGGGTAGAGGTGACCAGAGGCACAGCCAGGTCCCGATAGGAGTTGGCTGCAACCTCCAGGGTTCCACTCCCTGATGCTTGAGTCGTATCCCTGAAGCTCGTCACGCCTGCCCGATAGCAGACGTCCTTCAAGAGCCAGTCTACGCTGAAATCCTTCCCCAGAGAGTAGACCTCCATGAAGTCAAATTGCACTGGAGCCTCGACGTACCAGTAGACCGGTGTGTCCTTAGAGTGAGACGTAGGAGTAGTAGAGTAGGCTCCCCTTCCCCGGACGGTGTAGGCTGTGGTTGCGCCTGGAGCTTGGGAGAAATCCTCCGTGGGATAGATCTTGTAATCAGAGTAGGACTCGATTTCGTATACCTCGTCCTCTGCCACCTCCTTAGGCCAGATCTCGAATGCTGTGTCCTTCGTGATGTCTGCGGAGACAGATTTCTCAAGAACGAGATAGTTAGTCTTGTTCCCACTTGCAGGAACAGTATCTAGAATCTCAGAGGTGAATCCCATTCCCTCACCGCCTGTGATTTTGAGCATGTATCCGTTGTACTCATCGGTCGTCCAGCCGTGGGAACTCGGGGCAGTGAAGATCTTACCATAACCCCAGAGCTCGTACCCATGGGCTTGCGCAGGACAATCGGTCCCCCAACTCCAGGTCAGGTAGAGAGTGTGGTGGCCGGTATCATCAACCATTCTCCGCTTATCCTTCCGATACCAATCATCCTGGCGCAGTATGACGTAGAGCCCATTCATCTCATCGTCCGCAAAGTATGTGTCCTCGTCATGGATCTGGCTCTTGGTGGCATCGCAGTCATAACCGTCCGCCGTCCCTTCGTGCATGGGGAAAGCGTTTCCGCTGTCAGAGGCGACTTGGGTGAGTTCCAATCTACAATGTGCCAGGTCGTAGGCCGACCAGTCCTCGTCCGCGTCCTTCAGGTATTCTACGGTGGAGTCTGCATCTGCCGTCCCTGAAAGGAAGGGGACATTGAAATAACTGGTGCAGTTTCTCACTACCCCGCCCCCATCCAAATAGACCCGGGTGCCGTCTGGGTGTAAGACAGCTTCACTTCCTCCAGCTCCTCGCTCTGCCACGTGAAACCCGGGGTCATGGACGAGCCCATTGTACCCAGCGTATTCTATTGCCTCGTTTTCTACGAGAATAACCCCATGCCCTGGGAAGTCCGTAGGGTCAACTACCTCAAAATCATTCTCACCTGAGGCCTTCTGCTCACCGACGAGCACCGTTTGCTCGTCTCCAGTGTGTACTGAGGAGTAGATAATTATCTCGTCATCTATTTTGAGCTCCCCTGTGTCGGGAAAGTCTATCACCGTTCCTACTACGACAGTCTCTACGAGCTCATCATCCCCCTTGTCGGGGTTCCACAGGTCTTGAGTTAGCATAGTGGCGAGTACACCGACGTAGGCTCTAAGTCCCACGTACCCCTCGTCAGCAGCGTATCTGTCCCCCACGTTTCCCTTAGCTTGGTCTTCTTCGGAGTCCGTGCCGTAAATCTCCGCCTCGATCGCCGGATAGGGCCTGTCCCACCGGTAAGGGAAGGTCCCTCCCACTTCAGTCCACTGGGTAGCGGAGGCGCTCTTGTAGAAGACCCTGAAGAGCCCGGCAGCGTAGACAACAGCCAGGTCATACCAGGTATCGAGACTCCAGGATATCGTCCCTGACTGGCCTACAAACTCCCACACCCCGTCACGCATGTTGTACAGCTTGATGCTGTTGCTTATGTTACTCGCCAATACGACGGACTTGTAATCCTTGTCTGTGCAATTCAGGAGGATCCCCGCCTCCCTATTGCCTAAGCCGCCGAACTTGAACTTGGTCTTGGCTAAGACCCCACCGAGTGTCGTCCAATCCGTGCTATCGATTGCGACCTCTGCGACTGCCGGGGCTCCTAGTTTGATCAGTTGCAGTTCCCCAGTTTCACTTATATCCCATCCAGTGATCCACTCCGTAAATCCACCGAAGTCATCGAAGGGCTCGAATATCTTACACTGAGAGAAATAGTCGTAAGCCTGCGCCGCTCGCCAGTCCAAGAGCTTCTTCATCGCAGCAGAACGAGCCACGATACCTAGCGTGTCCTCGCCATAGCTCTCGCCACTCAGGACGCTGTCTACTCCGAATACACTCAGTTGGACGTAATCGGAGACCTTACCATCGTCCCACCCGGCCTCCAGTGTGAGCTCTGCGCCCTGGCGAATATTGGGGTCTTCATCGTAGCTTCCATCGGCATTGGCAATCTGTAGGTTAAGTGTCGCCGCCGCATTTGCACCTGGGGAGCTGTAGTCCCACTGATGGATGTCGGAAGTGATGGTCGTCTTCTTGGAGGCCGCATCCACACCCACCAGGTTCGTAGCCGTGGCTCGGGCAACCTTCTGGCAAGCCACCAGGTAGATGTAACTTCCGACAACGTAAGCCCTCATTCCCACATAGAGGTTATCGGAGTACCTCCACAGAGCATGATGTCTATCCAGTGTCCAGTGCTCACCATCGCCCCGCAGCAAGCACTCGCAATCGAAGTCGTAGGCATCTGAGCCAGGCCTAACGTACCTTGCACACAGGAAGAGCTGATCGTTCACCACACTTAGAGAGTAGGGTATGAACACTGAGGAAGGCATCGAGGTATCAGCGGGATTGGAGACGACATCAATGGGCAGCACACTCACTGGGTCAGACCACACGCCGTTATGGTACTTCACCATCACTGCCCGGCCGTCATCGTGGTCCATAACGATGATGTAATCCACGCTGTTAAAGGTCACTGCTGAGATAAATGTCGCGCTATACAAAGCCCCTCGGCCCTTTCCGGTGAAGATGTGAGGACCTGTCTCCCAGGCCCAGGAACCGTCGTAGTGGCAGCGGTAGAGCCTATGACCAGCTACGCCACTAACCTTGACATACGCATAGATAGTGTTCAAGTCAACAGCAGTTAGACCGACACTCTCTATTGTGCCCCCGGCCCAGCCCAAAGAATAAGCGATCCCCCAGCCACCATTCTTCTGGCGGTAGGAAATTGAGTTGGTCCCATCCGGTTGGTAGAAGATACGGACTGTCCCACTACTCTCGGCTATCCCGCATCGGCAGCCACTCTCAGCATAGAACGTCAGGGCCTGTGCCTTAGCCCAGTCCCAGTCAGTAAGGTCGGTAATCTTCTGGTGGTAGAGTCTTCCATTCCCCTTGGCGATGCAGCGGTGGATGTACCCGCTGGCATCCTCGCAGGAAGCACCCCGGATTGAGTTAGCCCAAGTCAGGTCCCCCTCAGCCGCGCTGCCTAAAGAACAGTCAAACACCGTGTCAAACTGCAAGCGTAAATCCCTGATGGTGACCCGAGATAGAGGCGTGCGTTCACTGCTGGCCTGTGCAGTTTGTAAGTCAGCGGATAAAGATCTCACGAGACTTTCACCTTGAGCCTAATAGGAACATGATAGAGAGAAAAGTCACCATCCAGCATGGGAACCAGGGTCCTTTCACTGAGTTCTCCCTGCAAATACACTCTATGAGCGGGTATGTTATACAGCTTAAAGTTGGGGCTTACTTCAACCGTATTGGCCCACGAGGAGGCCAAGTACCATTCCCCCGTCCCTCCACTTCCAAGCTGTTTCATGCCCCACCCTACGTAGTTAGAGACACCACCCGAGTAACTTCCATCCGGCTCAAGAGAGAGATGGTAGATAGTGCTATCGTCTTTATAAGGTTCTGGGCTGAAGGAAAACAGCACCCACTCAAAGTCAGTGCCGATAGAGGATGAAGCAACCCAGCCAGAAGTTCCATCGGCAATAACGGTGTCTGGCAGCCCGCTAGAATCACTGTATATGCGTGCTCGGACATTCCCACCCGGGCTGCCTCCTCGCTTAAGATAGTACTCTACTTTTGATACTCTGCCCTCAAGCGATGTGGTCACCTGCACTGCCAGCTTAGTTACTGTAGCATCAAGACCGTCCCAAGTATCCTGTTCAGTATAGGACTGCTCAAGCGCGGCAGTGGTCACATGGGGAATGAGCCACACTGCCTCCTTCTTAGCATAGGAGGCCAGCAAGTTCTGAAGCTCGGCATGGGTGCACTTCAGCACCATGTTCCATCCTGACTGCGCATTGGTAGGATAAACCACGTCATCCTTTCCGCTGGCAGTCAAGGTGTTGCGCTCACCCTTGCTGTACCAGGGCGAAAAGCCGTCTCGGAGAACGACGTATTGGTGTCCATCAAGCGTGATTGTCGAAGCTGTTGCCATAATGTGCCACTTTTGGTAACATACCGAAATGAAAAAGGCGGCTCACTCCGAAGAGTGGCCGCCTTCTACTTGGTAGGCCCAATTTCATCTTGCTGGATATGGGTTCTAAGATAAGTATACCACAAAGCGCAGAGAGTGTCAAGCAAAACAGAGAATGTAAATTCGACTTGACAAATCAGGGAGACGACCCGTAGTTTATCTCATACGTTGTCGGATGATTTGACATCCTGAAAAAAGGTGGTAGAATGTAAGCGGAAAGGAGGTGCGAGATGGAAATATGTGGGTTGTTGTTGTTTATTGCACTGGTCTTCGTGGCTATGTGTATCGCTGAGCTGATAGCCAGGTCAAAGGGCAAGACCATCTTCAAGCATCCCCCTTACGGTGAGCCTGGCAGTTGGTACAGCCAGGAGCCCCCCGACGCAGCCAAGGCCGACGTAGCTTGGTTTGATGACTAGCTACTGCTCGTACGTCTGCCCCCACAGGTCGTTGCCCAACTTGGGCGCTAGCCTCGCGGCTATCTGGTCACTGTCTAAGTAAACATTTACCCCCAACTGATTCCCCAACTGCGCCGTCATAGCCACCAATTGGCGCAGCAGTTTGTTGGTCTCATCCATCCCCGGTAGTTGCAGGTTGCTTCTGAGGGGAAGGACAATCTCGGGCCCAGCCTCGCCAATCCAGGTACGCATGGGACGAGTGACAATCCCTCCTCTCTGAAGACCGTCTTCTTCTTCCTCCCCATCCTTTACAATGGGAGGCAAGTAGACTGGTGGCTGTTCGCCAGTATCCAGGCTTGATTTCCACCAATCTAGGAAACTCTCAGTAAGATGCTGGATGCTGTCTCCATCGGTGAACATCCGCTCCTGCCACCCCGTAATGTACTCGTCGTGCTGTCTCTGGATTTCCCTCCATGTCTCCTGAGTCTCATCCAGCCTCTCGTTGTAGTCTCCTGCTTTCTCAATCGCCTGCTCTTGCCACTCAAACTGCTGGCCCTGCCATTCCCTCCTGGCCTCTTCTAATTCCTCCTGAAGACCAAAGGACTCTTCGTAAAAGCCCTTAACTTTCTGTTGGTACTCGTCGCTCAGGATCTTGCGTGCCTCATACTGCTCTCGCTCAAGGGACAGTGCCTCCTCCTGAAGCATGGCAGCCGCCTCAAAGTATTCCTGGTCCTTCTTATATCTCTCATCCTGGATGGCAGCAACACCACCCTGATATTCCTGCTGCTTTGCCAGGGCTTCCCCTTGCCAGTCAAGCTGCTGAGTTTGCCATTCCCTCTGCTTCTCTTGAAGCTGCTCATTGAGCTTGAACTGCTCTTCATACGCAGCTCGCACTCGCCCAGCATAGCCCTCTTCAAGCTTAGCCCGTTGCTCAAAGTGCTCCTTGGATTGCTCTAACCTCTCGAGCTGGAGCTGGTTGGTTTCATTAAAGTATTTGACCTCCTGGGTATGTCTGCGGTCCTCGAAATCCCAGATTTGGGACTGGCGGTCCTTCTGCTTATCGAACTGCTGTCTTCGCTCGTTCTCTAGGATTTGTTCGCGGCGAATCTGGCGTTGGGCGGCTGCTCTTTCTGGGCCTCGACTGTACCGGAGTTGGCGCCGCAAATCTTCTTGCCGCCAACCGAATTGCATAGCGGACTGGGAAGCCTGCGTCTCCCAGTCTTCACGCGTCCAACCCCTCTGCACCATCTGCATCTGCCAGGCTTCGCCCGTCTGCTGACGCTGATAGCCAGTCTGAAGCTGGAAACCGCGCATGGAGAGTCCCCACTGCTCCTGGAACTGACGGCCCTGAAGCGCACGCTGCTGGGCTTGATAGTTGAAGGCTGCCTGCTGTTGGGCATACTGGAGTGCCGCTTGCTGGTCCTGAATGCCCCAAACGTCTGCAAGATAGCCTCTCTGCGCCCCCAGTTGGACCCCTTGCTGTTGAAGCTGCCAGCCTTGATAACCCCTGCCAAGAAGCTGCATCTGCCTCTGGGCTTCCATCTGCTCTCTCTGGTAGGGGACACGGAGTTGAAATTGCTCTCTTCGCAGCTGCCAGTTCTCAAGGAACTGGCCGTACCCCATCTCAGCCTGGGCACCTTGCTGCTCGAACCCAGCCATTCTCTCGGCGTAGCCAATTCCCCGAAGTTGAGCCTCAATGGGCCAGACCTGCTGTGTCGTGTAAGCTCGTTGGGCCTGGAGCTGAGTAGCTTGCTGAGCTAACTGCCAGTCACGGTATCCCCGCTGCTGCTCGCGGGCAACGTCCTCGAAGTACCATCCCCGCTGCTGGTAGCGAGTCGGTGACAGAAGGTCGGCTAGACCCTCCTGCCCCTGCTGACGAGCCCACCAACTGAGCGCCTGGGGCTGGCCTTGAAGGACTTGCCCAAAGCGAAATTGGGCGGGCTGTGGGAGCTCCAAGAGTGGGGCCTGCTGCTCCCAAGGGATAGGGGCCCGTTGCTGCAATTGACCCAGAAGCGGCCCTGCTCTCTGAAGCTGGAAGGGAAGAGCGCGTCTTTGCTGCTGAGTAAGGCCCTGTAGCCATTCAGCAATACCCTGAGCCCCGGGAGCACCAGGGGTAACACCAAATCCCTGTATCGCCTGCCCTAACAGGCCAGGGACGTTGATCCCCATCTGAGCCTGTTGCCCGGCCCACTCGATGAAGGGCTGTTGCTCTCTGGTAATTCCCAGGGTTCCAAGGGTAGTAACAAGTTGAGCACGCTGCTGCGTAGTCATGTAGGGGAGATCGAGCTGCTCAAGCCAGGCTTGGAACTCCCCTTGTGGCTCCCTGGCGGTTGGCTGCAACTCCAGGCCGGGGTGCCAGAAGGTGCGAGGCTGTCCAGGTCGAATCAGACCCGGAGCCCAGTCCTCCTCCCGAAGTCGCCCCGCTGCATACAGGCCCGTTCCAGCAGCAGCAGTCACTCCTGCTGCCCCTAAAGCAACAGGCCAGAAGGCAGCCCCCGCAGCCGTAGCAAGCGCCCCCGCAGCTAGTCCTGCTCCTGCACTCGGCAATCCAATAGCAGCCAGTGGCCCCCACCTTCTTGCCGCTTCAGGTTGTGCCAGAGCCCCGGCCAGGCGTCCCCAAACTTCCCATGCTCCTGCACCAAGAGCTGCCCGTGCCTGCTGAGCCTGTACCTGAGCTTGAAGTGCCTGAGCAGGAACACCCGTTATCCCAGGCTGTCCTCCCATCTGATAGGCAGCTTGCTGAACGGCGAGTTGCTCTTGGGTGTACGCTCCCATCCACTGCTGAACGGGCTGCATGAACATTCGCTGCAACCGGGCCATGTAGATTAAGCCCCAGCCGCTAGTCATGTATCGCAGTATGCCTTGCCCGGCCCCTCTCAGTCCACCGCCACCCTCTCCGCCAAATGCCTGTGCCTGTCTTAGATAGTCGAGCATAGGCCCTGCCCCAACTAGGGCCTCAGCCCTGACTCCTGCCCCCGGAACAGCCATGAGCTGCTGTACCGCAGCGGGAACTTGCCCTTCCCCCTGTCTCTGTATCCGTTCTGCCTGCTCAGTTATGTCCTGATAGGTCTTCCCCCAGCGAGCAGCAACCCCCAGCATCTTCTGCTGTTCCTGATTGAGGTTTTCACCCGAGGAGATGAGCTTGTCTATCGTCTGTCCCCACTCTGTTAGCCCTCTGGCAGCATAGCCTAACTGTGCTGCTTCCTCTTCTCCTATCCTCGCTGGGCCAGTTCTCGCAAACGCCGTGACACCGCCCGTCCCCGTGGGGGTGACGTTGAGAAAACCACCCTGCCGCCATATCTCGCCCCACAATGGTCCCATCCCACCTCCACCCATGGGTGGCGCCCCACCCGCAGGCGGTACCGTCGGCCTTTGAGGTGGCATCCCGCCAGCCAATGGGCGAGTCGGCGCACCAGGAACCCTACCCCTTCCTCCCCAGAACTCGGCTGCCGTTGGGTGAGTAGGGGCTCCGGCAGCAGCCCCAGCCGCCGTGGGTTCCATTTGCTCCCGTAACCTCATCTGGTTGGCCTGCGCCAGTGCCTCCTGATATTGGGTGGCCCCCTGTAGCCCTGCCTCCAGATATTGCTGTGCCCCCTGTGGCCCCGCTATCCCGCGGGCCTCTGCCAATATCTCCTGCGCTCTCTCATCCGCCTCCGTATACTGCGCTACCCGTTCCGCCTGCTTTGGAGTTATCCCAGCAGCAGCTGCTCCCAGTTCAGCTCCTACTTCAGGAACACCTGGCAGCCCCCACTCTTCTCTCCCCAGAGCATAGAGTTGGGCCATCCCAGGAGTGGCTGCGAAGGGCTGCCTAAGCGTCTCCCACAGTCTGCCAACGGAGATCTTCCTTCTGCCTATAAATTCTGTTGCTCTCCGCGCAGCCTGCCCCAACCGACCCATGCGCTTTTCTTCGGGTCCCATCTCAAAGAACTGGGCACCACGTGCTGTCTGCTTCCAGCCTTGCTGGGGCAACCCGCGGGCCATTTCCTGCTCTCTGATCATGGCTATGATGGGAGACTCCTCAGTGGCCAATCCCGCCACCTCGGGCCATCTCTCCTGCTCGATGAGACGCTGTATCTCTGGAGCCTGCTCCATTGTGGGGGCCAGGAGGGCCGCCCGGGCATGCGAAGGCCACTCGGGAACCTGGGCGAAGGTCTGAGCCAGACGGCCTATCTGCCACTGTCCCTTGCCCATCTCCTCAAACTGGAGCTCCTCGCCAGGCTGAAGGTGTAAGCCCTTGGCCATGAACCCCGACTTTGCTCCAAGTGCCGAAAAGGCTTCCAACCCTGTCTTCAGTTGCTCAGACAGAGGGCGTATATCCAGGGCGGGCTGCAAGGCTCCTGTGGTAACAGCTCTCAAAGCCTCTTCTCTGCCAGCCATGTGGGGAGGCAAGGCCCTCAGGAAAGCTGTATGGGCAAGACCCATTGCCTGACCAGCCACGAGGGCCCCTCTTGCTTCTTCCTGCAAGCGGCCAGGGGTTACCCGATGCTCCTGCATGAACCATTCTTTGACCTGCTCCATAGTCTGAGGCCCTAGTCCCTGTGCCCAGGAAGCCATCTCCTCCCATTCTGTCAAAGGCTCCTGGACCCCTCCTGGCCCCCGAGCTCCTCCTCTTAAGATGTCTTGAGGCGTTGCCTCTCTCCCTAATTGCTGCTCTAGTCTCTGAATTCTCTCAGGCGCGTGGATCCGCATCATCTCTAGGAAGCGCTGAGGGACGTCGCCCTGCTCCTCCAGCAGCTTTTCCCCTCCCCAGAGCTCGTAAGCACCGGGTTCCTCCCTCCCCGCATAGGGTGTGCCAGGCCCCCAGCGAGTAGGGGGTGTCCACCTTTCACTGGACTCCAAGACAGCTATAAAGCGGTCACGATCAACGTCTGATATTCCCGTCGCAAGTCGGTACTGCGATACTGCAAAGCCAGGCCCCATCTCTCGGAGCTGTGCGCCCCGCTCTTGGGCCATCTCCTCTGAGAGAACCCGTGCCCGATAGGACATCATGGCCTCGACATCTGGAGCAGGCCTACCCCAGATTCTGGCTACAGCAGGCTCCTCCCTCAGCCTCTCCTTCAGGACCGCCAGGCGCTCCGCTCCACCAGGTGCTTTCGGGTCAAACCCGAACAGCCGGGCTAGCGCAACATTACCGAAAGCCGCTTCAGCAGGTGCCAAAGCTGTCTCGCCCCAGGCAGGGGCCTCAACCGCCCTTCTGGGAGCAGCAGACCAAGCCATACGCCGTACCCGTCCTGACTCGGCAAAGCGCCCCATCTCTGTAACAAGTCCCATCCCAGCACGCTCGGCAAGTTCCTCTGAACGCGCCCCACCCAGGCCCGCCTTTCCTCTCAACCACCCCCCGTAAAGGGCAACCATCCGGGACTGGGTGCGCTTCTCCATCTCCTCTTCGAGGGGAATAAACTTGTGCTCCGCTGCCAATCCTATCATGGCCCGAGGACTGGGGAAGGTCACTTTCTGCCCAATAAGGCTGGTCTCAAGAGGTCCCACCCCAAGTTTGGCAGCAGCCTCAATTATTGTTCTCCTCCCTATTCTTCCCTCAGGCTGCAATTCCCTTGCTGTGGCTGCCATTTGAGCCCAGGGCGCCTGCTCGACCGGGGTGCCTCTGAGTGTACCCAGCATAGCCTGAATAGGCTCTCGATACCTGGCCCTCCACCCGGCGCTTTCATGAAAAAGCCTCTCGCCGAACTCGGGTGTAGTCTGCATGAAGTAGCCTAATTCCTCGGGATTTACCGTGGGACGGCGGCCCACGTACTCCAGCTGGGGCTGGAGCATCATCGGGCCGACATAAGTAGGGTACTGTGCTGGAACTTCCCAGCGCCCAGGTGCCACCTCCCGCTGCGCTCGCAGCCCCTCCGGCAGACCGCCCAGCAGGCTCTCGTGGAAGACGGGGGTGTACTGCCTTATCTCCATGCGCCTCTCAATGAGGCCCCAAGCAGTGCTCATAACCTGATGATGGGTCTCAGCGGTCCAATCCAATTTGCCGCCGCGCAGGGGCAGCCCCAGGGCTTGCAGACCTTCTGGGGATAGTTCTGACAGGATACCCCGGGCCCAACCTATGGGTTCCTTGGGCATACCAAAGAGTATTTCCATCCCCGCTGGAACTGCTCCGGGCGCTGGGTACGCTTTGAGTCCCATGCTTCCAACGGCGAAGAGCTCCTGACCAAAGCGCTCAAAGCCCGGCCTGTAAAGAGCCCCACCCGCAGGTAGCGGCCCCCCAAACATCACGCCCACCTGGTAAATACCACCTACCTCAGGCGGATAACCCATCATGGACACGGACGAGGTTTCCAGGGGTCTCCCCATAGGAATGGCGGCCTCCCGTACTGCAAGTTGCGCCCGAGTCAGAGCCTTCTCGGGTGGTACACCAAAGATAAACTCCCCTGTCGCTGGATCATAGGGCGTTGTAGCCGCCAGGCTCCCACTGAGCCAGGCGTGAACTGAGCCCTTCCGTATGAGCCACTCCTGACCTGTCGGGGGTGTGGGCAGTTCGGCTCTTTCAGGGAATATCTGAGGCACTATCTCTCCGGGAACCTCCGCCTCTTTCCCAGGAATTCTCACTGCGGTTCTTAGCCTGGCCTTAGCAGCCTCGGGCAGATACCGTGTAGGCTCCTCCTGGTATGCGTACCACTGTTGCTGTTGGGGAATTCCAGCATAGCCTGTCCCATACCAGGGCTCCTCCTGCCAGGGAGATGGCCCAGTTCTTGGTAGCCCAGCAAACTCCTGCGGGGAGATGTAAGGGTCCCTACCTCTCCCAACTTGTAGGGCTTGCTGCCTTAGATACTCTGAATAAGCCATCTTTACCCTCTAGGCATATAAAAGAGAAAAGCGACAGCTCTTGTGGCTGCCGCTACTTGGTTCACCCTACTCTTATTATAGCATAAATAGGGCGAGGTTGTCAAATAGTATGGGGAACTCACAAGGTGCGGAGGCGTTCACCTTGCTTGTTCCCCATTTACCGTTTGGAAACTCCTTATCGTATCCGACACTATCCGCAGGTCTCCCCACAAATAGTGCGGCTGGTCTTCTATACCCCCCACAGCCCAGAGTGCACCGAACTCCTTCATCTGTTCCGACAAGCCTAATAACCAGGGGCGTGGGGGGATTTCCCCGCCTGCTGACCCAGGCTGGGACAGCATGACGATAGCAGTGAGATACTCTTCTACCTCATCTCTAAGTTGCCTCCTCCGGTGGCTCAGTAACTCCCGGCCACTCTTGAAACGAACCCTCCTCTGTAACCGCCCGCCGAGGGTTCCAGTCTGGAGCTACTTCTAGGGCCTTCTCGTTTAGAAGGTCGCCGATCTCTGGAGGGAAGATGGTATGCCACCCGTCTAAGAACTCCTTCCAGGTCAGCTTGTGGTTCTTCAGCTTTGCAGGATTCCACAAGGGGGTGCCGTCAGCCTTCTCCAGGTCAACTTCTCTCAGGCTGAAGTAGACGTTAGCTGCGTGTTCTGCCTCCAGCGTCCAGGAACCCTCGCGCCACATTCTTCCAAGCAGGTTCTGGCGCAGCATATACTCTCTGTTGGTTGGCTGCTGGAAGAGACAGTCAAAAGAGTCATCCCCCATCTGGACAGTCACAGGGACTTCCAAGGGTACTGTTAAACGCATTGTTTGCCTCCTTTATCTAGTTACGTAGGCCGAAGATCAGCTCCCAGGCCAAGTATAATTTTCTGTCGCATTCTCCAGCGAAATCTTGAAGGCTGTCAGGCTGGCTGGCTTTACAACGGTGCCTGTAAAGTTCACCAGAACAGGCTGATTCCCTACCATGACGATAGGATCCACTACCCACTCCACCTCCCCAGCGTAGACTGTCAGCTTGTAGGGATTGGCCGTTCCACACAGCCCCGGGGATTCGCAGTTTACCTCAAAGGTTGAGGAGTAGGTGATGGGATCCCACTCAGCGAAGGAGGCCTGCCCACTGGCGTCAGTTACGTTGAAGATGGCCGTTGACCACTTATCGTAGTTGGTAACCTTCAGAGGGAAGCGGATGATTACCCCTCTTCCTAGCACTGCCAGGTCGTCGGGATAATACTTTCCTATCACGCCTTCCTGTCGTACGGGATCGGTCAGGCCATTGGTAAAGTCAATGACGCAGCCCATCGGGTAAACAGCGGAGCCCTCAGGCATCTCGAAGCCTCCGCTTGGCTTGGCCGAGATGGGAATAGAGTCCTCCTCCTCAAAGGCAGTGGACCAAGAAGCGTTGGCAGCCGGATCGGCGAGGAACTCAGGCTTGGTTCCCAGAAAGTCAAGCCTCATTCGGACCCTTCCTCTTCCTGGAAGCACGAGCCTCATAGCCGCCATCTTGGCGTCGGTTATCCTCAAGCCGATGTCCTCTGTAGCTGAAGAGCCTGGCATCCACTTGGCCAAAGTCAGCCAGGGGATAGAAGACTCATCTGTAGCAAAGGTGAACTCATGGTGGTGCATATCATTCTCGGGGCTATCAGCTGTCGTAGCACACGATCCCATCATCCCGTAGAACAGCCATCCGATGTCGTCCTCTAACCGCGGAGAGATATCCACTCCACCTGCTGCGTGGGCTCCAGTCTTGATGAGACCCGTGGGGAGGATCGTCCCTCCCACCTCGGGGTCAAGGACTTCCCGGCTCTCCACTATGCCCAGGTCAACGTTGTGTGCCCTATGCCAGTAGCTTATCGCTGCTACCGACTCCTTCGCAGTCTGACAGCCCCAGCCAAACGCTCCGCGTGAACTTGTGACGGTCAATGTTCTTACCTACCTCGCCCCCGAGTAAGTCTGGATGTATTTGCGCACCCAGATGTCTATGTCCCTATTCTTGCGCACCCACTTCCGTCCGTTGTCGGATAACTTTTTCCTCAGTCTCCCGTCCTCTACCAGCAGGGATATGGCCTCGTCCCAGTTTCCCTTGACTAACAAGCCATTGTGCCTCTGATTTACGACCCTACGGTAAACGGGGTGATCAGAGCACACTGGAACGCAGCCCTGGCTCATTCCCTCCAAGGCCTTCACACCGCTCTTAAAGAGATTGAAACTATCGTCGTTCAACGGACAGAGCAGGATATCTATTTCCCTAATGGTATCGGGATACTCCTCGTACTTCTTCCAGGGGATAAACTTCACGTCTAAATCCCTCAAGTACCCTGGGAAGTATCCACCCACCACGATTCTTACGTTGTCGTATCTCTCCTGTATTCTTCTTAACGGTTCCTCAACTTGTCGCCAGTCATCCAGATGCGAGGCCCCGCCCACCAGCCCCACTGTCAGGGGGTGGTCCTTGGGTCTGTATGCCCACAGAGAAAAGTCCAAACAGTTAGGCAGCACCACCGCATTGAGTATCTTCTTCTTCAGGGCTGGCGTGGAGACCGTATTGACGTGAGCTAGCCGAGCCATGCAGAGCGGATCGAACTTGGAGGCCGCAAAGTGCCCATAGGGATCATCGTCTGCATCGTGGACGATCGTTTGCCCCCCAGCCCTCAGGAGGGAAACCAGGTGCTCCAGGACCTTCTCCGGGCCCATCCAGTTGCGGAACACCAACACGTTCCACTGGGATACTCTGTAGTCCTTCATATCCAGGGAGGGTATCACGTCAGCCTTGATGCCCCTCCTCCTCATGGCAGCAGCCGGGACGAGGCTTCTGTAACTCTCCTGGTGGTTCCCATCCACGACGAAGCATACGCTCAATACGCCGCGGTGAGAATCTCTATCCCGAGGTACATTCTCCATATCCAGGTCGTGGCGTCGCCTTGTTCTCGCTTTTCTTCCCATCGGCTTTTGGCGTAGACATCACTCACCGTCTCCCCGAAGTCGTCAGAGCCGGTGATGGCATTATCCCTTAGAGCCTGCTTGACTCGCTGAAAGACCGTGTTGGCGTACTCCCGAGCCCTGTCTTGGTTATATCCCTTGTGAGAGTAGTGAGACAGAATATCAAGGGTGAATCTTCTCCACCAGTACTCAGCCCCTCCCACCTCCGCGAAGTCCATCCCGCCCTCGCCACGCATGATAGTGAGTGGTCCCATCGCGGCCGGGAGACGAGCTATCGTATCGTGCCATTGCAGCTCACCGCTCTTAGTAGGGTTGTTGAACAGTACGCAGACGTGATTCCCATGCTCCGTCGTGGGATCGGCATTCAGTCTCCCAATCTTTACCGTGTCCACGTAGGTAGGGTCGCCAGTGGAGATAGCCGACTGACAACCACTGACAAACAGTGCTACCATTGCCTCAGCAATGACATCGCTGATTCCTACGCTCATTCGCCCCTCCCTCTGCGGTGGAACTCCACCACCCCAGTGGGGAGCCGCTGGTGCAACTTGTCCCAGAACTCTCTCTCAAACTGCCTGTGGATAGGCAGTAAGGGATTGTGCGTGGGGTTCCCAGAGTCCATGCCTGCCTGATCCCACCTGCTCAAGCGGGAATCGTCAATCGCCACTCTAGCTGTAGCACGGCTGGCTGCATAGAGGGCAAGGAGCTCTAGATCTCTGTCCGGCACGGTGAGAGCAGTGGTATCGTCCACTATCTCCGTGTGCTTGGAGAAGTAGTGCAGAGTAAGCTCGTCATTGCTGTCTGGCGGAGAAGTTAGCTTGAACTTCTCGCCCTCTACGTACCACATCAAGGGATACTGAGAGCTGACGTTGTAGAACCCTGTCCCCGGCTTTATCTGTATCTCCTCCAGAAACCGGGGCTCATCGGCCCCTCCCTCGTAGAATGCCACCCGATTCACAGACAGAAACCCGGATGGCGCGGCCCACTCCTGTGTGGACCCATCGCACGACAGAGAGGCAGATGACTCCCGGGGAAAGTACTCAGAGTAGACCCGGATAGCCCAGTTGACGTAGAGGATCAGCTCAGGGTCCTCCCACTGAGCTGAAGTCCCTAGGAAGGCCTTGATGTCAGCTTTCAGCCCGCTCCAGGTCACAATTAGCTCCAGCCAGTTGACCCAGCCGAGAAGATCAGATAGACGTATTCTGGGCGGAACTGCTGATACTTGATCCAGGCATCCCAACTGAACCGGTACATGCTCTCGAAGTCGTCTACTGGAGGGGGGGTGTGCAACTGAGGTCTCTGCCCCACGCCAGCGGCAACCCCGTTGGGGCCAGCGATGAACACAGTCATGTGAACATCAAGACCCCTGGTGATGTACCAGGTATCTGAGGCAGTCAAATCCTTTAGGATCGGCCTCTCAAAGCTCAGCGTGTTGTCTCCACCCGGGTCAACCGCATAGATGACTCGCTCGATCTTCGTACCATCGTCCCACTTAGCCCTGCCGTCGCTCTCCCTGGTCTGTTGAATACTCACCCTATCCTTGGCGCTGAACCCCGTAGAGTCAGTTACAGTGATATAGTGAGTAGCATCGGCTTCACCGACACCATACACTCCACGCACCTTCGTTGCGGGGGTAGGTGCGCCGTCGCCTGCGTCCACGTCTGCGGCCAGGGTGGTCTGAGCAGAGACAGTTCCACAGTTCCACAGAATGTTCCGAGTGGTCTGTAGGAACCGAGCCTGCTTGTACTGCCCTACCTCATAGCGAGAGATGGGGGGTATGTTCTGGTACAGCTGGACTGACTTCCAGTGGCTGTCGTCGGCTGCCGCGGCCTGGATATCGTAGATCACACCGGGAGTGGTGATCCCTACGATTGTGCCCTGCGGTCCCGTGGGGTTGTTCGCCATCGGGCACTCATTGACCGCTGCCTCTAGCCAGACCTGCATCACGTCATCTACGTCGAAGATGTCGGTGGAAGTCAGGTTGGCGAATCCTGAGTCATCTACACCGGTTGCGGTTCCCGAGAACATCATGAAGTAGCTGTTCCCGAAAGCATTCCGCATGAGGACGTCCAGATAGTCAGTGATATTCTGGCCCAGCTTTCCTCGACAGATTGGCCTCAGCCCCGCCTGCCCGTTCTGTTTCCAGTAGGTCACCATGTCGTCGTACTTGTGAAGGGAGATTTTGTCCCCGTGCAATCTGTTACTTGACCAACCAACCTATTTGTGGTATACTGTACCCATCAGGATAACTTTACAAGGAGGTCAATCATGGACTCTATAGTTGTTGCCGAGTTTCGCGGTTTGTTCTGGGGTGAGGGTTCGGTTCTGATCACCCGCAAGAGACTCAAGGGTAGGGGCCTTTGGACTTATGTTCCCGCTCTCACGATGGATATGTACAACGACGAGAGGGAAATCTTGAAGGCGGTCGCCCTACACATTGGCGGTCATTTTGGCGGCCCCTACAAAATCTCTGGTGCCAATGATAGCTTCCGCTACCGCTGGCGCGTAGATGGCTTTACCCAAACCCCGCCTATTGCTCGCTTGCTCCTAGACGGAGCTGTTCTCCCACATCCTAAGATAGAACAACTGGGGCTCCTGCTGGAGTTCTGCAACTACCGTCTCTCGTTTCGCCACAGTTACCTGGGGCGAAAAGTCAAGGCAAAACTGGCTGAGTATTTCGAGCGCATGAAAGCTCTCCGTTGTTAAGGTTGGCGAGCCAGTCATTTCTGCTGGCCTCTTACGGTTCATTTCCCGTAAGTTCGGACTGTCGCATCCTCTTTCGAGGCCCTCTCGCTCAGTCTCTCAGGCTGCTTCCGCTTGCCCCCTGTTGGCATCTCAGCGTTCAGGTCAATCAGAGAGGGTTTTTCATTCTCGCTATGCTGCGAGCGGGAGCGCCAAGGTTCCTAAACGCTCCATCGTTACCTGGATGGAACGAGAGTCCAGGTGCTGGCTGGGAACCCAGAGCTCCCGGTCGCCCAGCGCAGTCACGTCAGGCTCCGTGTCGTAGAGCTCGCGGAAGATCATCGTTTCGGTCGGTGCGGCGAGCATGTTTACCTGATACCTCACGAAAGGGGCGTACACCGACCTGGCGCGGAAAACATCAAGCAGGTCTGGAACATACCAGTCTCTTTTATTGTTGGTTATAGCGCCCCATAATGTGTTACTTGCTTACCCGTCCTGATGCGTATAGAATTCTTGACGGGCGGGCCATCATTTCTGTGGCCTCTGCATGTCACCATGCAGTTCGGACTATACCACGATCTGCCCGCCTCCTCGGCAGACCCACCGTGTCTAGTCTCTGAACCGTCTCCCGCCTCCCGGGGGGCTTGGCTGCTGATTGTCCCTATCTCCAAACTTCTCAAACCCTCACGCTTATCGTTCCCGATTACGTTGTGGTGTCGGAGCCTAACGGGATATTCCAGCAATTTACGGTGTTTTCATACAGGGTCACCCCCGTATGCCCCTGGGGCTAATCAGGGTGGTCGCTATAATACGTATCGAAGTCTCCAGTAGCCATTGTTTTTCACCTCTTATGCGCCTCCTAGTCTCGACCACAGTTGGCTCAGCTTCTCATACTCTTCCTCAAAGCCTGGCTTGCCAGCTATCTCGCTCAGCCGGGCAGCCAGCTCCTCCTCGGAAGGTGCACCCACACCCCTTGCGGGGGAGGCGGGTGGAGAAACACCCCTCGTTGCAAGTTCTACTTGCCTCTGAACCTCAGTCTCTATGTGAGAGGACATCAGTTCGTTCCACTCCCCAAGGGTTGTTCTCTGCTCGTCTGCATTCCCTGCGGTCGGGATAAGGTCTGTAAACTTGAAAAGATCGGGGAACTCTGAATGGATCAGGTCGTACTTCTGGAGCTTCGCCGTTGCCTCAGTGTACTCTGCAACCAGCTTCTCGGTCTCCACCTCGGCTTCCTGCGATACCTGCTCCCAGGTTGCCTTCTCGGCTACCAGAGTTCCAAGTTGTTTTTTAGACTCTGCAACATCCTGGGTTAGCTTCTGCTGAGCGGATTCCCAGTTCTGCTTCTCCTGTTGAAGGGCCTGGAACTGGGCCTGCCACCCCGTAGCTCGCTTCTGCCATTCTGTTGCTTTTGCTTGCCAGTCATCTGGTTCTGAAGCAGCGGGCGGAGCGCCTTCAATCGGTTCCCCCCCTGGTTCCTGAGCAACAACTTCCGGCATGATTACCTCCTTACGTTGTCGGATACATTATTCTGACGGCTTTAGCTTGTACGCTGGTACTGTGATTATCCTGCCATCAAGAGTCTCAATCTGCTTGCCTACTGGTACTAGATGGCCCGCCTTCTTCAACTCCTGAAGCCTCTTCAGGACCGCCCCCCTGGTTTTACCAAGTGTCTCACACAACTCAGTAGTAGTTATGCCCTCACCCCCAGCACTTGCCTCTTTCTGAAGTTCACGCACCAGCGCATCCATAGAGAAGTCTGGCTTAGGCTTTTCGTTCATACTTCTCCCTCCTCCACTTGGGATGCTTGAAGTAGATGGGCTTGATCTCTGCTACGTGCAGCTCTTTGCCCACTCTCTCGGGATATAGTTCTAAGACGGTAACCCCAATGTGACGCTGCAAGTACCGGTTCTTGACCTTGAGCAGCCTAGCGTAGCGAGAGTCAAGCTGGAAGGAAAACGTCGAGACGTACAGTGTGCCCTCAATGAAGAGGTTGAAATACGTATGAACGTGGCTCCGAATGATTATGTGAGAGGTGCCGCCTTCCTTCATTACAGCTGCAAGAGCCTCAAACTGGATTTCCCGCTCTGCTGCGGTTGACTTGTAGCGGAGCATTGAAGACTGGGCATGTGCGATGTCCTGCTTTATGCCCTCAACGCTCAATCCCAGCCAATCCCGGGCACAGTGTCCCCATTCATCGGGAACAGCACCTAGGCGCTCAGCCAGCTGCTCTTCAAAAGTTCCCGCCTCGCCAGTGTGATACGTGGTGCCCATTGTGGCATAAACTACACCTGCTCGCTCGGCCAGGGGAGCTAAAAGCTCGTAGGCTGCGCGCCCCTGCCACTCTGGGTCAGCTTCGGTGAGATCGCGGGCCATCTGCCTTGGATTCTGCCCGTCTGTCAAGTCACCATTCAGAACGAGAATATCAAACGTGGGTGGTAAAACACCAAGAACGTGCTGCCAACACTTCCCGAGGTAACGCTGTCCTTTATTGAGTCTGACAATCTCTCCCGTGCTCTTCCTGAAGCCCTGGGGGAACACTCCGTAGGCAGACCCGACGTGAGTATCTGAGACGATAACCTCAGTAAGCACATTGCCTCCCTTCGTTACTTTTGCTTTTTGCGTCGAGCGTTCCAAGCCTTAAGCCCAGCCCTTACCCTTTTGGCCGTAGTATTGCCCATATTAGCGATGAAATTGAGCTTGGACATCAATGTCTTATAGGGAACCCTCCCACTAAGAACAGCCTTCTTCAGCTTCGCCAGTGACGGATAACCGAGCGCACTGAGGCTACCCTTCTTGAGCTGAATTCCCTTGGACCACTTTCGCTTCGCCATCCTCGACCCTCGCCTTGAACTGCATCCACCCTTTTATCCGGGCTATCTCCTGCTCGTTGTCCTGTGTGTTCGCCAGCCTCTCAACTGCCGTCTCCAGGCTCTGGAGATCAGAACCGGCCAATTGTACCAGCTCCTCGACAAGGGCCTCTCGGTCTTTCGGTTGAATTGGCGCCCACTGTGTTACAGTCCTATGCCCCTCCAGTTCTTCTTTGTAGCCCTTAAAGCCGTGGGTCTTCAGCATCGTGAGTATCAGTCTGTTTATGTCTCTAAACCCATCGTCCCACCAGGCTCTCGACCACTTGCACTGCTGCAAGAGGGGCCACATCCGGATGATCAGTGTGACCCCACTTCTCTGAGATCCCTCGTCCAGTCCAAAGGCCACGGGGGGCGTGAAGGCCGCCATCTTAGCCGTATCCAGGAGAAATTGGATGTAATCCTTAGCCCCCCGCGGGGTATCCCCAGGGGGGACCCGGGTCAAGGCTGGTGCCGGATACCCCGGGACACCCATTCCCAGGTTGAGGATCCCACTGGGGGTTGGCCTCAGCTTTTGGGCGTCCCCACGATAGTTGGCCAACTGTAGTATGCCGTGGCACTCATTGAGAATCTGATCACCGATGTCTGCCACCCTGTCGTTGAACTCGTCCTGAAGACCCATCAAGTCCTCGCACAGGGAGATCCCGTAGAACTGCTCCATCCTGAGACGAGGGATATACGCGAAGGGAATCACCCCGTAGGGATTCTCCTCTTCAGGAAGATAGACTTTTCCACCCACAGTAATCTTGTGAGTTTCTTTAGTCCAAGTCTCTCGATACTCGACCTCACTGTCAGAATAGTATTTATCTCCGTAGACCAACCTCGCCTGCTGGCCCGAGATCTTGAACTGGATGCGAGCTTCCAGAAGCGTGTGAAAGTCAGTAGGATGCCATATCGGGCGGAAGAAGTAGGGAGACAGATACTCGATCTTAATCTCGTGTTTTTTGTCTTTGTCCCTTCGGAGACGGAAGACACATCCACCGTACACTTGAGCGGCCAGAGCCTGCTCTATGAGTAACGTCTCCCTGTGGTTCTCTGCCCAAACGGCGTTAACCAGCTTCTGCCCCTCCAGAGCCAGCCTCTTGGCCGCCTCCTCTTGCTTAATGGCCCCCGGGGAAGAGATCTCGCTGGGGTCCTTGTTCTCGAAGCGAAAGGTTACGATCTCGTCTTCCCATTCCCCCCAGAGAGCCATGGCGTGCATGAGGGAAAGGATCTTGACGAGGTTAATCTTAACAGGCCACCTGAGAGGTGGCTTCCCGCTCTCTACCTGGACGTTCTCTGCCAGAGTTCTCCAAATCTCGCCAGTCCAGTACTTCAGATAAGTATCATAAAGGCTCTTCTGACTAGCCCAAGAACTCTCAGGAAAGATGCTAGTTGCCTTAGAGGAGATCAGGGTATCAAAATACATTCGTTATCTTAACCCCTAACAACTGGGCTACTATTAGCACCAGTATGAGGATAATTTGTACTGCCATTATCCGGGTATGATAGTTGTTGGGATTGTGCGATTTCGACAAAAGGGCGTCGTCGTAGCGCTTCCCTCTCTCATTCAGGCGCGTAATCTCAGTCATCATTCCCGGCAGAGGACTCAACCTGGCATTAACCTCGGGTTTGGTGTAGTAATTGCGCAGCACCTCCTCGTGGTAGCCAGTCAGCTGCTCCGAGAGAGCATCAAGTTTCTCTTCAAATCTCGTCATGCGTGCGTCAATATCCACGTATAAACACAAAAACGGCCATCCGATTATGGATGACCGCCTCAAATTGGTGGGTCGCTTATAAAGTTGTCACCGTTCACCCCCACTGACGTGGGGAAAACAACACGTATCTAACGTGTCTCCCTCATTTCTCTCGGTTCACCCCCACGCGTGTGGGGAAAACAGGGAAAACTCTCATGGAAGTTCAGGTATGTCCGGGTCACCCCCACTATGTGGGGAAATAGCTGCTCAGCTCCGGTATATCCTTCGACTTCGTGCCTGTGTCAATCATGTCCACCCGCCCCTCTCTGAGGTGGATAGTTATCGTCCCGTGTCCACTGGTATTAGCAATCTGGACAATAGCTAGGGCCACTTTCCATATTGCCCCTCTCTCCCTTGGGGTAAGCTCCCTAGGAAGTTCGGCGATGTGGTCTGGTATCATATTAACCACCCTTATTATATCAGGTTTTCTGGCATTGTCAAGTACTCTTCCCACTGAAGTTCAAATGGGATCCCGGCCCCTCTCATAATCTCCCGAATGTCAAAGTCCGCTAACTCAAAAACCAGAATGGCCCATTGCGAATAGAAGAACTCCAGAAGCTCTGAATCTGCCGTGTAATAAGGTCGGTGGTGCTCCAGCTTAGGCAGATAGGGGGCTCTCTTTCGGTCGCGCCCCCAATCTCTCCAATCTGTAAGGGCTCGGGCAACGATGCTTCTGGCTAAGAATCGGTACGCCGGTAAGTACACGCATCACTCTCCGCCTTCGCTCTATCATAGCCTCTCTTCCAGTGCCCATATCTCTCACTGCCTTTCTCGTAAGGGCACGCCGACTTTATAAGGAAGGCGCCAAATCCCTCTCCTTCTAGCTTCTCTATCTCCTCTTCTGTTAGCGCCATGTCTTATCCTCGGCTTCATAAAAAGCCCACTCTCCATCAACGAGCTTGAAGGACCCCAGATATTTTTCATAGGGCAACACCATCGAGATGTGCATCTCGGCTGCGTCTGGCGGCACCTCATTGGGATCAACTGAAATGATCACATTCCCGGTGCTAAAGTCTACGACAAGAGGTTGTCCCATCCCTTATCCTCCAACCGTACCCCGTAAAGTCTCTCGGTCGTCAGCGCCATTTCGCTGAGTTTGCGCGAAACGCTCTACTGCCTCTCCAACCCGTACCCCTAGAGGGCAGCCCTGAAGCATATACGAGTTCTTCAGAAGAATCCCAAATCTCCGATATTCCTCTGGAGACGGTCTCTTCTCCCACTTCCCGTCACGGGATAGCGGCTCTACGATGAATTCTAGTTGTTCCTGGGTGAGTCCCACCGTTTATCCTCCAGTTTCACTCCATACAATCGCTCTATCTTCTCCTGAAAGTAGGCCCACACATTGGCGGCATTCTCATTAGCCTTCATCACCCCACTCCCCTTCCCCCTGCGATACCTGAAGAGCATTCGATGGATCCCCTGCGCTCTGAAGCCCAACAAGTGAGCCTCCATGAAGAATAACCAATCCTCCCAACCGTAGTGCTCTGGCTTATGTAACTCAGGGTCATAGCCTGTTCTGTTCTTCTCCCTGACAGCTTCCCACACATCTTTCTTGAAGAGCGTCGTGTTGACCATCTCGTTGTGGTCGAGTATGACCTTGGCTAATTTCTCGGGTGTCCTGGGGGGGCATCTCACACTGCCCCTGTACTTCCCAAAGTACGAATAGTCAGGATAAGCCAAGTCCACCCCAGCACTGAGTACCTGTAGGCCCGTCTCTATCATGTCTGGCTCTAACAGGTCATCTGCATCCAAGGGCAGTATCACATCGCACCCCCTGTCAATGAGAAACTCGATACCCGTGTTTCTAGCAGCGGAAGGGCCCTTGTTTTCGTCGTGGCGGAGGAGGTGAGGCTGAAGAGCCAAGCACGCCCTGACAACTGGCCAGGCCTCTTCAGAAGCATCGTCTACTACGACAACGCAAGAAGGCCTCACTGTCTGCCAGGCCACACTCTCCAGTGCTTCACCCAAGAGGTGGGCTTGGTTGTAAACCGGTATGACTACCCCTACCACTCCTTTACCTCCTGCACAATTTGATATTTCAGGGCAGCAACAAGGGCCGCCGTAGCATTGAGCGCCCCCTCAGTGAGGTCGGCAATGTCGTATTTCAGGGTGAAATTCATATCCCCAAGCCTACCGTGAACCAGTATCTCTCTGGAAGAGGGACCGACACCCCACTCTCGCTTCTTGTACTGTATCTCTCTAATGGTGATTTTCATTATGCCTCCGTGTGTTTAAGATACCATTCCACTGTTGCCTTCAGCCCAGCCATAAGATTCGGCTCGGGGAGCCAGCCCGTCTTCTCCACCAGCTTGTCAATGTTCGATCCCCTCCGTGGGTATCCATCAGGGAGAGAAGTGTCGAAGGTGAGCAGCTTCTTCACTCCTATCACATCCTGAATGAGTAGTGCTAGCTCCTTAATACTGACTCTGTTGTGGGGATTGCCTATGTTCACCGGGTCAGCCTCTGGATAGTGTTGCAGCACCTTCATCAGCCCTGTCGCTGCGTCCTTAGCCAATAAGAACTCCCTGATTGGCTCGCCTGTGCCGTAGACCTTCACTACCTCGTCCTCAAGCGTGCGCTTGATAAGAGCAGGTATCACATGGGAGGTCTCTTCGTCAAAGTAGTCGCGAGGGCCGAAGCAGTTAGAGAACCGTGTGATGGCAATCTTTATGCTACGCTCCGCAGCTACCCATTGAGCATATCGCTCCCCCATCCTCTTGGCCCAACCGTATCCCGCGTTGGTGGATTCGGGGTCCCCCCTGTGCCCCTCGCTCTCTAAGGCGGGGAACCTGACATTGTGGGGGTAGACACATACCGTACTGACCTGAGCGTACAAAGGCACACCTGCTTCGGCACAGAGCGAAAGGGGTACAGTCTGGAGTAGCAAATTCTGATAAAACATCTCGGCATGATGCTTCCGGTTGTAGTGCATTCCTGTTACCCTGGCTGCCAAGTTGAATACGGCGTCCCTATCAACAAGGTCATAGAGATCATGGCTCTGAACGGCATTGGTGTGACGGAACTCACAGAGCACACCCTCTAAGTTGCTCATACGCCCACGGCTCAGGTTGTCCATTACCAAGACATCCGCCCCTGCCTCCACGAGCAGCTCGACCAGGTGGGAGCCTATCATGCCAGCACCACCAATCACAGCAACCCTCATTCCTTCGTAAAAGCTCATTTCCTCAACCTCCTTACTTACTCAAAGTTGATCTCAAACTCAGCCCTGCTTCGTTTGATTGCTACACCGTAATGCCTGTGCGTCTTGATGTCAGGCTCGTCATCACTATACCCAACAAACAACAAGCAGGCTAGAAGATAGCGATCAGTGATGTTCAGCACCTGGCGAATCGCAAACTCCTTCCGGCTAAGCTCTTTCGGCTCGACCGACTGCCAGCATGTTCTCAATCCAAGCGATTCTGCTATCAGCATCATGCTCATCATCGCACAGGCTGTGTCCTGCCAGATGAACCTGCTCCATGGGTGCGAGAGAGCGAGATTGAACCCTAGTGGATGAGGCTTCTCAAGGTCAAACAAAACAGCAATAACCACCGGAGGATGAACCTTACGAAACCACGGCGCTGAGTTCTCACAGATGATGGCAATCACTTCTTTACCCTTGACAGTAAGAATTCTGGTCTTTTGGGAGTTGCACGCTGATGGCGCATACATGCCGGCAACGATGATGTGTTCAAGTTTCTCCAGCTCAACATCTCTCGCAGACCAACAACGAACGCTTCTTCTTCCCTTAATGAGCTCCATCAAGTCTTTCTGTTTCACTCTATACACCAAGAAGCGCCTCCTTCAGGTTCGAGAAGAATGGCTTCAAATCTACATGTTGATACTCTCGTTCGATGACTTTCTCAACAGCTACCGGCACCTGGTCAGAATTCGATACGAATTCAACCGCCGAGGACAACAGCTCTCTAAAACCAGAAATCTTATGTGGTATCCTATCGTCTATGGCCACGCATGGTGTATTGGTGAGTGTGGCAAAAATCATGGCGTGCATCCTATCAGTCACAACTGCCTTGAAGTGGGGATAGTGTCTCAAAACACTATCTATGTACTGGCCTCGGACAGAATCAGTCAGATCACACTGGCTAACCTGCACGTCTTTCGCAACGACATCAAACCTCGCTCTCAGCTTGGCCATCATTGCTTTTTTCATCTCCGAAGTCAACGCCGCCTCATGGTCATTTCTAATCACAACAAGCACACCGCTCCTCTCACCGTACTCGAAGTTCGGTCTCAAGTAGAAAGCAAAATCAGGCACCATCATACTCTTGCATGTGAAGTTGGCCTCTAAGATTCTATGGCTGACTGGCTCCCTGGCCATCAGCAGCACATTTCTACGCGCGTCAAGGAAGCTCTTATCCTCTGCAAGCACACGCGCACAACCCTCAAGAGTCAAACGTGGCCCACGGCTACTGACAGGATAGTACGATACAGTCACGGGTAGTTGAACAACCCTGCATGGCAGGGTCATTATCTTCTTCCTCACACCATGCCAGATTGGATCAAGAGTGCCAAAATCGCCGCTGCTATGAATAAACACCAGGTCATTATCATCCACAGTCTCAAACAGAGAAGGCAACCTGCGCACGGTTTCTTCTCTATCTTTTCGCTCAACCTCCCACTCAGGAAGAAAGTCAGTGATCCACTTCTGGACTGCTACCACCTGCGCATGGTCGCCAACGCTTCGATTAGACGCCGGAAAGTTGCCAAGCCAAAGAATCTTCTTCATCATATCCTCGACCCAAAACAACTCACTGTGGTAGCCCTCTTCTCACTCAGAATCTTACCGAGCGGCTTCGCAGGAAAATGCCTGGTCACCTTATACATGAAGATCCCATCAGCATGAAACTCATCGGCTTTAGAGCAATTCGTGTATGGGTAACTGAGAGAATCAAGACAGCTACTATGAAAGCAAAACTGACCACCATCAATGGCGCCATCCGGAGACCTCTTAGCGCCAAAGACACAAGCCGGATTCAGAGACTCCCCCCAACCCACAGGACCCATCTTGGTCCTTTTACCATCAACCATTCGTGTGAGCCTAAGGCCATGATAGCATGCCTTCACGTCAGCGTTCTCCTTGAAAAACCTGTCTATCTCCTCAAGACAATTAGGGTAGAGGATGTCATCATCAGCCAGCCAGAGAATCAGCTCTGCTTGTTGCTTCAATTCTCTGAAGTACTTGTCATGAAGCACCACATGAACCGGCAGCCGTTTTCTCTCATCGTCTGAGAACGCTTCTTCAAAGAGAGTGATCCTAGAGTCATTGAATGACTTAATCACCTCCATCGTCTTGGTCTTCTCAGTTGTACTATTGTCAACCACAGCGTAGATGAAATCGCCAAAGGTCTGAGCCAGCACGCTGTTGATCGCATCGCCAACATACCCTGGCTTATTGTACGACAGCGTCAATATCCCGAACCTCTTCAATCTCTATCTCCTTCTCAAGTACCCACCAGGATTGGCAGTCACGAAAAATTTCTCCCGGGACCTATCTATGATGAATTGGTCGTTGGTCTTCAGGAACTCTTGCACTGCTTCAAACGGCCCTTCCCCCCAGCCAGGCAACGTTGGGTGCCCATTGAGAGCCGTGTCCTCCACTATCATGTAGCTACCGGATGACACCAGCCCAGCATACACTTTCATCTCGGCAAGAACATGCGCCTTAATGTGATTTGAATCGAGATCAACTAGCACAACATCACCTGGTCGAATCAGCGACCTCACCCTGCCTACAATCTCAGGCGCAATAGATGAGCCCTTCAAAAAGGTGATTCCCTCGTGTACCGGCAACCCTTCAGGCTTGAACCAATCAAAGTGATGGTCTCCATGAATCGGCGGGTACTGAACATCTATACTCACCACCCTACCGCGACCAACAAGATCAAGAATGTTAGCCATGAACAGGGCGCTGCCACCGAACTGCGTCCCGCACTCCACAATGATGTCAGGCTTCACCTCACTTATGATCTCCTGCAACGTCCAGAGATCCTGCGGATACTTTGACACCGGGTAGCCAAACCATCTCGTGTTCTGCCACACGTGTGAGTCAGAGTAGAACCGCTGAAACTCCTCAACTATCTTCTCCATTTTACGGTCTGTCCCCCAAAGTTTAAGATACTTATCATTTCCGTATCCAGCCTACTATTTCTGAGCCAGGCGTATTGGCTCTGCCATCTGTGGCTGTCTCCATACCTAGTCTCCTGAGACTTGGGCGGTACACCGACCAGTAGTGCTGCTCTGTTGGGTTGCCTTGATATACACCTTGGGGATACCTCCCCCAAGGCGCTGCTACTGCCAACAATTGATGTGTGATAGCAAGTAATCGCTCTATCACATGTGGAAACTCTTTCTGCTCAACGTGCTCAGGGCCATGCCACCACCAGACATAATCAAACCCATCCGATATAGGCAGCGCCCGCACATCACCAAGCACAATGTTACACAGACGCGGATCCCCCGTAAAGTCACGGGCGTTCTTGGGCCAGATCTCAAGAAGCGTAATTTCATTTCCAGCGTCAGCTAACTCGGTAAGCCAGGCACACGCATCTAGCCGGGCACCGATATACAACAGTGTCCCTGGCTTCTCAAAGGGCTCAGGAATATGGGGCCGAATGTCGTGCATTATGTGACTAACTCCTTACCATAGTATGGATGAAGCTGCATCTTTGGGGGCATTATGCCCTTGTCAAACGGTTCGGGATACCACCACACAACAGCGGGGTGTACGCTGTGATCATACTATCTCCATAGTAGAGGGCATAGGTAGCCCACCTACTGCCTGCCTGACCATCTTCCCAAAGGTGTACTCACCACACATCATCCGGTGAGTCCTTCGCCCCATCGCTTGCCACCAGTTGTAGTCATCGTTCAGCAGCCGAGCTGCTCTGCCTATTAGCTCATCGTACTCTACTTCTATGATACAATGGTCGTCACCACCACGGGTGTAGGGGTAGGCGTCGCTACATGCCTCGGTAAGGATGGGCAATCCAAAGGCAGCGGCCAACGAGAACCGCAGGGGCTCCAGGGCAGGGAAGTCATCCTGGTGAACGTTCAGCATGAAACCCGATTCACACAAGGCCTTCTTCCGCTCATCACCCCAACCGTTGGGAGCCATGCGGATGTTACGTTTTGTGAATTGGGCGCAGATGTGGTTACGTCTCCCATTCTGGTAGCTCATGTGAGCAAAGTCATACTCTCGGGGTCCCTTCTCTGTGGTGCCCAGCCCTGGGTGGCTCCCCAATATCACAAACCTCACCCGGTCATCATGCATGTGGAACACCAGGTATTTGTCACTGAGCCACACCTCATCGAAATACCAGTCATCCAGCGCCTCTTTGCATCCCTGCCTATAGGCTGCCATGCCGTAGGAGCCACCGGGGCGCTCAAGGCACCACCAGACCACTCTTGCTCTGTAATTATCATCTCGGTGTGCATCCCGGTGTGGCTTCCACTCCCCATTGAGAGGGGACACGATGTAGACTGCCTCACGAGAAAAGTTCACCTCATCCACATAACAAGTGGGAAAACCAGACAGCCCTACGAGCTTCCAGTAGTCAGTATATGAATCATATGAGTAGCGGGTTTGGGCGAATACTATGGGCCGTTCTGTCACTTGGTTACCTCCATGGATGCCACCCGATAAGGGCCTGGAGTTCAGCGATCCTATCCAACCAGGTGTATTTCTCATGGACTAACTCGCTGCCCTCTCGGGCTATACGTTGTCGGATACTGTCGTGCTCCAAATAGTAGTCAATCTTGCGCACCAAATCATCGTAATCCGACCATGTTTCAAGGTGTATGCCCCGCTTAAACTCTTCCTCGATGCCAGGGTAGTCGTGGGTCACGTAGAAAGCACCACTGCCCATCGCGCGAAACAGGCGGTTAGATGTGTAGCGGCGCAAAGAAAGGTGGGATTGTCCAACGGCGATCTTGCAAGTCCTGTAGCAGGCTGCTTCTTGGCACCAATCCAGCCTCTTGGTAGGAAAGGGCCAGCCAGCACCGTAGACACCGAAATTGTCGCCGTACCTTTGCCGAAGAAATTTCACCATATCCAAGCGGTGATCCGAGAGTGGGAAGTGACCTGGGTAATTGTTGCCAAGGAAGACAATCGGTGGGTAGCTATCCCCTGCATGGCTCCAAGGATGAAGAAGGTGATGCCACCAGCCAATCTGTAGGTAGTCTGCCTGTATACCACCCTTGCGGAACTCCTCTACCCAGTCCATGTTAGTAACCAGCGTCCAATCAATCTCCTTGCCCAGCTCGAAGTACCATCCAGGAATAGGAGCTCGCACGTCACCTGACCAGTTGACAATCACCCGTCCCTCATCTTTCATCAGGCGAGCCGTTCTCACATCTATAATACCTGGGGTCTGCAACTGCATAAATACCAAACTGGGGTCCCATTGGTCACAGGCAATAATCGCCTCCTCCCTGACCCTTGGCCCCAGCTTTCTCCAGTCTAACTGCTTGTATTCCCCCATTGACCTCAAGGCTCTCTCTAAGCCCGGTTGGTTTTCGCCTGGTACATTTAGAGCTATATGGAGTATCCTTCTTCTAAATCCTGTAGGTTCATCAATCCCTTTTCTCAAGGAGTAGAACTTCTCGCTATCAGGATTTACCCCCTCAGGGTTATTTATGTCTCTGAGTTTGTCTTTGGTTGCTAGGTCATGTACTCGGCAATCTCTCAACCCTACAACCTCGTAGCCCATCTCCATGATGCGACAACTTAACTCGCAGTCCCCTCCATAAGTGTAGAACATGTCGGACCACCACCCCGCTCTATCCCCCAGTTCCCTACGAGTCATCCCCTTGTTGGCGTAGACTCTTCCAAATACGTGGTCAAACCGATAGTCGGGGCTATACAGGTCGAAGGCAAAAGCCACCTGCCCCACTTCGGGATGGGCCTTCATGTAATTGTACGCCCGGGCAATGCAATCACCCTGTACTTCATCATCGTCATTGATGTGAACGCAAAAGGGAGCTCTTGCCAGCCTCCATCCAGCAGTGAAGGCCCGACAGGCTCCCGTGAGTTTGCCCTGTTCCACAACCAGCACATCTTCTTGTTGATGCAACCACGCCAGCGTACCATCTGTACTTCCAGCGTCTACGACTATAATCTCATAGGGAATGTCTTCCACCGAGTCCCTAACGCAATAGATACACGACTTGAGTGCTTCCAGCCTATTCCAGGTGCCGAGGATGATACTTATCTCCACGTCACCTATTTGGTTTCCACCCATGCTCCATTCACCCCCTTAAATGTAGTCGGGCGATGGCCAAATGTAGTCGGATGATGGCCAGGTCATCTTTCCCTCCGTCCCCTGTAGGGGCTGCGGTACCCCCTAGGGAGTCTCATCGGGACGTTTAAATCTTCTTCTGGCAAGCTGCCTCCCAGTCTCTTAATGGCCCAGTTCTTTATTCGTTGCCACAGCTTCTTCATTGTCCCTCCAGCAGTGGACTCGCTGCCAACCACTTCACGCCCGACGGTTCCGCTTGCGTGATTTTTTTGCCTGTTTTCGGGCCTTGCGCCGCTTGGCAGCCCACCCAGACAGCTTCCCACCCGAAGTCAGACTCACGTGTGCCTCCATAGAACCCGCTAGTTTCTTCTGAGCTGCTGTCTCGAGTTTGGGAGGCAGAACTTCATAGAGCTTAGCCCGCTCGGGAAAGTGGGCGCGTATTTGTTCTAGCAGTTCCTCTGATATGAGATGCCCGTCATTGGGATTCATGTGTGCCTCCTTGTGGTCTAACCGGGCGGCATCCCGCCCAATCGCTACTCCTCCTTCGGCTCATCTTCCATCTCCTCCAGGATCGCAATAGTTTGGTCAGCCTCTTTGCGATCTGAGTCCTTTTTGGCTTCAAGCAGATCTGCATAGAAAGTATCCATGAGTTTCTGCCACCAGATAGCGTCAGGAGCTAGGATTACAAAAGCGCCTTGTTCTGTTTTGGTACATCGGCTAAATAAATGCCTCATCCAGCGAGACCATCTATCGTGCTCTAACTCTGCCAACCGCTCTCTCAGATTCATCTACCTCTCCTCACACCCCTGTTCGCTCTCCTTATTCCTCTTCTAGCCCAAAGGTACGGAAGATTGTCCTGTCTCGGTTCTTTCATCTGCCTCAAAGGGCGGATCATCCAGGCACTCATCATCAGACATGCCACCAGGTCCTGCGCTATCTTGTCGTCGGGAAGATCGTATTTCCGAGCTTGGGATTTCATTCCCCGAATGAAGGGGAAGGACATACCCCGCAGCTCTAACACCATTCTCAGAGCATTGAGGAATCCGAACTTATCCCTTCTGAAGTTTAGCGGCTCGACTATGATTCCCTCTCTCTCGAAGACGAGCTCGTCCATGTACTTCTGCGTTCCGGTGGTGTCAAACCCACTGTGCCCAGGATACTTCTCCAGGCCATACTTGAAGGATGTCATCCACGGCCCGATGCTACCGTTCCCGTACACCCAGTCAAGATAGACTAGTTCCGCCGGCTCCGCCGTTACGTCCCAGCTCATTACTACGCCCGATCCGCGTTTGGGGGGGTTCCCCGAGCCCGGATCGCCTGCCGTGATATAAACGTGCCCGTCCTCGTAGGGAAGTTCCCATCTCACACAGCCTATTCTTTCCACCTCCTGGTAGTCAGCTCCCATGACGCCATGCTCGATGAGGTCGTCCATCTGCTCCATCATTTCTACGCTCTCGCAGTTGTCGTAGTGACGCGCAGGGAGGAGCCTCCCCCTTACCTCGGGCCATTCACACTCAATGTAGGTCGGGACGTCCTCTTCCGGGGTGTCCGCTATTATCAAGCGCAACTGCTCCTCGGTCACGAAGGGGTTGTGCTTGGCCAGTATCTTGATGGAGATATGATCCGGGTTGTTCCCAAGCCCCCGCTCGTACCTCTCCTTGAGTACATCATCTGTCCCAGGGACGGTAGTGATGGTAAGAAGGCACAGTCTGGGAACTTGTGTACGTTGTCGGATGCCGCGAAGGCGGCTCCTCAGTGCCTTGACCGTCTCAGCAAAGTCTGCGATCAGAGCACCCTCGTCGATGTTGCCCTGGTCGAACTCCTCCCCCTCAAGGTAGTCCAGGTACTCCGGTTTAGCCGTCAGGAACTCCATCGTGGACCCGTTCCGGAACCTGATCTGGGGATAAGGGGCCGCTACAACCCTATCAAGGAGGTGCTCAAGTTTGTCGTTGTTGACGATCTCGTCCCTCAAGAAATCGTACATCAGTCTGGCCTGCCGCCCAATCGGAGCGAGATTGACGAACTTGAAATAGCTCTTGGTCAGACAGTTTGTAAACCCGAAGGCAGCCATGTTCGTAGTTTTCCCGCTGGCCCAAGAACCTAACCAAAACTGGTTAGGTTGAGGAGCATAGTACATGGGCTTGACAGCAGGGAGGAACTTGCGCCCCCAGTACCACTCCAGGAGAATGTCCACATCCCCCGTCTGTTGGGCAGCTGCCAGTATCGCTATGTCATCGGGTTTCATGGCTCCGAGATGAGTGTCAAGGAGCTCATGTTGGAATGTCTGTGGAAATTGCAACTGTCATGTCCTTGCCTCCGTAATCGTGCGAGTGGATATGTGCCATTCTACGGCCTCGCCAACCGCAGTCCCAGAGCCGGTTACCTCCCCGTTCTGAAGTATCGTGGCATCCCTATCTCCTATCTGGACATTCAGGGCCGGCTGACCGTAGATGTCATCGAGCCTCCGCGTCTTGACAAAGCCGAGCGGCAGAAACGGGGGGCCAAACCTTTCTAGCAGCCTCTCCAATTCCTGAATCATCAGTAGCCTCCTTCGTGGGTGCATGGACTTTAATAGACACAATGGAGATGCCGGGAGTCGAACCCGGGTCCGGGGATCAGTTGCGGAGCTGGTGTAGTCCCAGGGGTGTCCACTCCGGCCCGTTTGGGTCCCGTCGAGGCCCGGGTTGCGCTGGGATGCGCCGGCACATCCCCTGTAGCACTACCCCGTCGAAGCCTATTCCATCCCCTGTTGTAAACATCGCTGGTGGGTCCCCTATTTCCCCGTTACGGCCCTGTGAATGGCCTACCCACCCCGTCCCACTTGAAGGGGGGAGAATCAAGGAGGTTATAGTCTGCCCAGCTCGCCTACGATACTGACCAGCGTCTCCAAGGCCTCCCGCGTGCGTCCCGAGATATAGGTTATGCCCCGGAGGATAGAGTCGATAGTAAATATTGGCGAGGTTTGGCCCTCAACACCCTTCCCTCTCGGCTCCATCTTCAAGACCGCCAGGATCTGGTCAACAACGTCCAGCAGCTCTGCTGTCTCTTTAGTTAGCTCTTCGAGACGCTCTCTTACTGTAGTCTCTCTCGGATCTGTCCCCGTATGTGTTTGTGCCGTTGGCATCTTCTACTCCTCTCTCCAGGCATCGAGTGTCTCGGGATGTTCCCCGACAAACCTCACCGCAATGGTAGCCAGGAGCTCATCCCACTTACCCCACTCAATGATGTCCACGAGGAGTTCTGCATCCTGCGGGTTGAGTCCCTGCCTGTTAGCCTCTAACAGTACTGCCTTAATTCGATTGCTCATTCGAGCCTCCTTGTATTCATCGAAAGCCTCGCGACCTTGCCAATCAAGTTCTGAGCTTAAGTGGATAGAAACCGTTGGTGCTTCTTCAATCGCGCCACAGAACAGGGGCCCCATTGTAAAATGCGCCAAGTAATCCCCTGCCTCTATAGGACTACCATCCCACGTCCCAGTGTTGCCAGCCGTATCTTTTGTGTCGCCTGTGTCACAAACGCTCATATTTCTCCTCGACTATTGCCCTGAGATAGTCCCTCATTCTCTCGCCTTGATACATCAGCAGCCGCAACTTCCTTGCCTTGCTCTCTGCTATTCTCCTTCCAGGTACAAGATACCCGTGGTGAGCAGCGTCGTGACAAGTGAGACAGAGGGTGACTACGTTGGTTTCAATGTCTAATCCCCCGCTCCCCCTGCTCTTGATGTGGTGAGGAGATAGCCCCATCGCCCCTCCGCAATTCAAACACTTCCCGTCACGATGTAGAACCATTTCTCGTAACTTCAGCCAATCTGCCCCCTCGCTTCTATCCGACAACATCAATCTCCCTTCACTGCCCCGGCAAGCAACGCAAGCTGCTTTTCGCTCCTCTGCTCCAAGGCGAACAGCCAGTGATTGTGCGCATTCTGCGCAAACCCAATGGCCAACGCCTCCTCACACCCCAACTTCTTGGCGTGTTCGTACGCTGCATACGCCAGGTCTACCGCCCTCTCGTTTACCTGTGAGTACTTCATTATCGTAAACTCTCCTGTAGGACTATCCCAATCAAGGTCATCCGAATCTCCTCCTGAATTTCTGGGTCTGTGCTGTCCCAGACTGCATCGTACCCCTTCCGCTCGAAAAGATCGCGAATTATCGCCTCCGCTATGCGCTCCGCTTTCTCAAAGTTCATAGTTCCTCCTCTCTCCGAATCTGCCCGCTGTTATCAGTTCGCAAGTCTTTGATAACGCGCCACACACCCAAGTCTAGCAACGCATGTTTGGTTAGGGCTTGCAACATAGCATTTGTAGCCCGAGAATCACCAAAGAGCAATCGCGCCACTGCAAATACGATCTCATTGAACGCCTCATTATATTTGTCCCTCATTTCTCTTGCACCTCCTTACGACAACGCAATCACCACCAACCCATTACACGACCAGCCACGATAAGCGTCAATGCAAAGTTGACCAGCAAGACGAACTGCACCTCGAACAGTGCTTCCCCATCAATAACCAGCAAGCTACTGCTCTCAAAAAGTGCCCAGAGAAACTGCGCCCCGCTGAGGATTATCAGAGCCAAGGCAGTACCCCTGACAAACATATTCTCCTCCTCGAATCACAAACTCAGCTGACAGACTCAGCAAATGCGATGGCCATGCGCTTGCAATCTTTTCACCTTGCCTATCGTCGCCCCAACTGCCTCAGCACTACTACCAGCACCACAATCACAACCGCAAATACCGTATACCCTACTCGAATCAGATTTGGGGTCATACTTGCCTCCTTTCTGCCGCGCTAGGCGGCCTAACGGACTAGACTGAGTTACACAGTCCTAAGTACAGCACATTCGTAGTGGGGCGGGCTGCTGCCCGATTCTCTAAGGACTAAGGAGCCCCAGCGGGACTGAAGTTCTCGGTGCTCTCGGCACCAACTGAACTATACCCGCCCCACTACCCATAGTATAGCACAATTCCAGGATTTGTCAAGTTCTCTGTACACATACACAAATACCCCCAAAATTCTCGCGGGTTGTTAAGTGTATGTATGTGAATGTTCAAAGTGAGCATACCCCCTCGTATCTCATGAATAACTAGGGCTCCTGGTAGTCAGGAGCCCTAGTATATTGCCCCAGTGGGGCTAGGAAGGGACCACAGTGTTCTATCTCTACGTTCCGGTCAAGGTTTCCTCTAACCCGATGGTCTGCGAGCGCCTGGGTGAGTACAGGGTCGTCCGCGCTCGCCTGGCCGTCTCTGGTCTGAAGGCTGCTCTGGCTTTGGCTGAGTCCAAGCGGATGGACTTGCAAGAGGCTGGAGTTCCAGAGGCAGTGGTTGCCTCCATGCGCCTGGTGACCTGCTAACAATCTATAACTCCTCTGCATGGTGCAGCACACTATAAACGTGTGTGGGGGTTCGAATCCCCTAAGAGGAGTGTGGTGTCTATTGGGCTCTCCTCTCACGAGAGTCGCTGAGAGAGGCTCACCCGTGGGGCATAGAGGCGCTCACACCTGGAGTGAGGCGGCCAGGGGCTGATCCCCCCGTTTGCCTTGGCTTCTATTGCGGGTGCAAGGGTGTGTGGCTGGTACGGTATTGACCGTACCTACATCACTCAGGGCCTCTCGTGAGGGGAGAGACATAGAAAGGAACGAGCAATGACCCGCAAGTACATCAATGGGATGGTAGCAGCCCTTCGGCGAAATGGGCTGGTGACACTGGACACAGAGAGCATCTTCCAGAACCTGCGCCAGTTAGAGCAGTATCACGGTGTCACCATCACCGATGCCGTGATACGCAGAGAGCTAGGCCGACTGGGGATTCCCTCTTTTCGGGGAGTGTCTCAGGGCTCTCGTCGGATGGCACACTCGCCTGCATAGCATCCGACAATGCATAACCGAATAGCAAACAGGCCATCTGCCCTTCATTGCCACGCTCTCCAGGGAGATAGATGAAGGGCAGTTGCGTGTCTGTTATTCAACATGAAAGGAGAGAAGCGTGTACGAAGTCTTTGATGTCGTTAGCAAGAGGAGACTTGCCACCGCCACGTCTTTGTGGATGGCAGAGATAGAAGCCCGTCACCGGACACTGAAGGGGCAGGTTGTGGGTATCAGGTACATCCCCCTGTTGTATAGCCAATACAAAAGGCCATCTGCTGCCAGAAGGCGCTAGTAGAAAGGGGAGAGACGTGATAGCGTTCTCTATTGAGTTGGGAAATCCAAGCAACACTATAACAGTCTACGATGTCGTAGACGCAATATGGTACGAGAAGAAGGTGTATCCAGTCACCCATGAGGAGGCGCTGGATGCAGCAGAGAGGCTAGGGGTAAAGCCCTGCTTTAAGGGTCCCTTCCTAGCCTCCACACTGTGTAATGATGGCAGCCCACGGAAGTGGGCCAATAATGGTATCGGCTAGGAGGCATACGTGAACGTTAAGCAAAGCAAGGCCCTATCCCGGGCAACCAACGTATTGGCTACAATGGGGTGGCTGAGAGAAGACATAAAGGAAGCCCGCGAGAGACCCAAGGACATGATGGATGTCATCGCTTACTACACTGATGACAAGGAACTGAAGCAATGGGCCTGGGATGCTCGTGAGCTCTTCCCTGAGCCCGAGCCTCCCTGCACAGCCCTGGTGTGCACAGACCAGGGCCGTGTCACAGTGGAGGCTGTGGGTATTCTGGAGCTCCAGAGACCCACAGTTAACAGAATAGCAGCAAGGGAGCTGCTAGAGTTAGGTGCACCCTTTACCACTATCGTTGAGTCCGTGCCAGTCATTCCCCTAAAGGAGGGATCTGTGAACCTCGTAGACGACCTAGTAAGTGCCGTTGACGCCTTTCTTCCCTTGGATGTCCCGGAGGAGGGAATTGAGGACATCGCCGAGGTGACGCTAAAGGAACTTGGTACCATTCATTCTCAGTTCCCAGTCCTTAACGGATTGAGAGTGGTCACCTGGGAGAGGGACAGTAAGAGGTTCTCCATTCCCGTGAGGGAAGAGAACCTGGAGAGACATCTGTCTCTCTATCTAAACGCCGGCTGGGCTACAGCCTAACCAGCCAGACCTTACCACTCAGACGGGATGGCAGTTCCTGTCTCTCTATCATCCGGTGGACTGCCATCCTGTTCTTTTTTCCAAGCCTCTGCTGCGCTTCACCCACAGAGCAGACCTGCTCTAGGGGGTCAGGTCAGCCGCCAGACTCCCAAAGGGCCACTAGCTTCTTTCGGGCCCGAATGAAGGTGCTGATGTTCTGTGTAATCACAGCAGCCTGCATCTCGTCCAATAGCTTCTTGACTCTCTTGTCCATGTTACACCTGTAACCTCGCACGGGGTGGAAACACCCCTCAACTGTTACACCTGTAACACTCATTATAGCACACTTAAGGCGTCAAGTCAAGTGAATACGTGAGATAAACTTGACAAAACCGAATATCTGTGCTATAATATGGGGTACAAAGAGACAGTTGCTAGATACCTTATTGCGACAAGTTGCAATAAGAGGGGGGAAAAATAATACCTCTGTGTGGGGTAGTGGGTATCCGCTGTAAAACTAGGTCGGTTTCATCCGACAACGCATGAAAGGAGTGTTCGGTGAATAAAGCTCTACAGAATGCCCTTGAGCAACTGAAAGGCAGCATTAGGGAGAAGCGCGGGGTCGCAATATTCCCCTACGAGGCCCAAGCCCTGCTGGATGAACGGACTGCCCTGCGGGACGTGTGCAAGGCACTTAGCGCCTGGTTTGACCAAGCAGGGGTGCCAATGCGGGGCTACAATCCTATCGTAGAGAGGGCCCGTGTCGCTATTGCCAAGTCATCTGACAACGTATAGAAAGGTGAGTAGAAATGAGGTATCAAATCTTCAGTGACGATAAAGTTGGCACATGGGCTGTTCTGTTTGATCGGTCGCCCTTCTGTTATGGCGAATTGTCGCAAGAGGAGCGGCAAGGGATTGAGGAGATTCTCACGCAGAATAGCCTCATTCGAGACGAGCAGATAGCAGATGCAATAACCCATCGCAGTGTGCGGGTTCGGGTAAAGCCGCAATTCTGCCTAACACTCGTTGCACCTAACGCGGCTAGTCGCTACGATGAACTGCCAGGATATAGCTATTGGGATGATCCTACTCCTGGCGAGGAAAGGTAATACCTCTAAGTGGGCTGGGGTTCTTGGGGTGTGTGAGTGTGACAATTTCATCTGACAACGTATGAAAGGAGAAACGGAATGACAGACGCACGCTATTTTGAGTGCCAGACTTGTAGCCAAGTCGTACAGGGCTGGCACGCAGCACACGAGTGGATTCAGTGTTGCTCCCGTCCCCATTATCATGAAGTCCCGGGGCCGCAGGAGGAGCCGGAGAGGTTCTGGTGCGCATACTGTGGCACAGAGTATGATGGGCATCACGACTGCCCTAATCCCAGGCTATAGCTTGCACGGGCTATGTCATCCGACAACATATGAAAGGAGTGAAGGCATGGCTGCTTCGATTATCCCAGCGGCAGGGTCAGCGTTTGGGCCTTGCCTGAAGGCATGTGAACACAGAGATTGTGCCGAGCTTCGACAAATGGCATCAGAACTCTGTGTCATTTGTGACGAGCCTATCAGATACGAGAGACTGTTCTATCGAGAGGGCAAGTGGTTTTACCATGCGCTCTGTCTGTTACGAGAGAAGTGGGTTGTCGGTGTGTAGGACTAGGCTGATTCCATCCGACAACATATGAAAGGAGGCAATGAATGGAAACACCGTGGCAGGAGGTACAGAGAGCCTTTCTTGACAGGCAAGAGGTAACCGTAACCGTCTCTAAGATAGACTGGTTGGGTTGTTTGGAATGGCTCATCCACTATGACTGTGTTGTACAGGTTAAGCATAGTGGCCCCAACTATCGTGTAACCTTGGTGATGGGCCCCTCTGCTCGGAAGTACTGGAACATCAAGAGCGGCCAAGCCCGCGCTGCCATCGCCCAAGCTACGTCATGCGACAACGTATAAAGCTGGGGCTGCTATAGTAGGAGGAGCAAGAAAGATGATGTTCTCAGTTCCCGAAGTGATCGGGTTGTGTGTGTTGTGTTTGCTCATGGGTCGTGCTATCCAGAACTGGTGCAACCGCACAAGAGAGGCCGACGCTGAGGCATACCGCCTGGGTTACGACGATGCCCGAATGGGCAAGGAGGCACAGCTATGAAGATCGTAATTGGCGGAGCGCGGTGCAACAAGAAGCGCTGGCGGGCCCATCGTGGCAAGGGCAATCTGCTTGTGTGGCTCTGGCCGTTGTTTGTAGGTTTCTACACATAATTCGCAGGATAGCCCAAGCTCTGCCCCGCACGAGACGCCTGAGGCTCGGCGGATGATGCAGGAGGGGCAAGTGGCCGAAGTTGACGGGCGATGCCCGTCAATGCGGGAGCCGCCCGTTGGCGAGAGCCTAAATAGCGGTTGGCCACTAGACGGCGGGGTAGAGCTTCGCTAATGTGGAAGGCGATCAGATGGCAAACTCTTTTTCGCTTCAATGGTTTGTTGGCTTCGTAGAAGCAGACGGCTGCTTTTCGTCAAGAAATGACCGAAAGTGGGTGACTCCCCGCTTTCAGCTTGCGCTCAGGGCGGATGACTACCCGCTACTTCTGATGATGCAAGAACAACTCGGGATCGGACGGCTGGGCAAGAGCTGGCGGACGCACTACCGTGTTGACACTGAGGGTCGAGTTTACACGACTACGACGCCAATGGCCCGGTGGGACGTCAGGTCAAAGCTAGAGCTATTGGCATTGGTAGAGATTTTCGACGCGAATCCGCTGTTGAGCAGGAAGGCCGAAGATTACCGCGTATGGCGTGAATTGGTGATGGAATACCGCAAACCAGCGATAGAGCGTGACAGGAGCCACATGCGCTATCTAGGCCAGAAGCTCACGTGGGTCAAGAAGATGAGGGACGAAAGTGAGGCCGCTGAACCGGAGAAGGACTGGGAACAGCTATACCTGTTCCCATGGTGATCCGCGCGGCTTTAGCGGGGCGGAGCGCGGAATTCTGGATAGTATCTAGTTAGGAGGCTAAGACATGCACACATACAAAGGCAAACCAGTTGAACTACTCGCTGTGACGTATGTCTCGAATGGCAAGCAATACTGCACCATCCTGATGGAAAATCGCCTGGGGCGCAAACAGCGTCAGAGCGTGCTATTGCGCCACCTAACTCCCGTTGCACCTGACGCGGCTACTCCTGCACCGCTACGACGGCGCTGTTGTGTCCACGGTGAAGATTTAAATGCTCCCTGTGAGGCATGCGATGAGGAAACAGAAAGCGGGTATGACCGCCTAGTATGCGGGCCTGATCCAGATGGTGAGCCCGGATACCCGCCGCGCAGGTGAGCTTAGACGATGGACGGAAAGCCGAGGTAGAGAATGGAAAGAGTACAATTGGGAATATGGCAACTTTGGTGGGAATGCCCGCATTGTCTCCATGACAACGTTGTGGAGATAGATGAGGGCGAAGAACCGCCGATAGAACTCTCTGTGCGTTGCCAGATATGCAAACGGGAATATATCGCGGAGTTTGATCCCCTTCTGCCTAGAGGGATTCATGATACAGCCGCTTTCCGCCCTTCTCCCGCTGCACCTGATAGCGCGTTCCCGTGTCCCGAGTGTGGCGGTACGATTGGCCATCGCGTCAATTGCCCCGATGGGATCGCCTTTTCACGCCCCGTAGGTTAGCTTAGTCCGTTAGGAGGACAACGAATGTTCCGCTACTGCCGAGACTGCAACCGCATCACCTGGCACAGATGGGTGGGCAACAAACAGTACTGCTCGGTGTGCGGGCGGGTGTATGCAGTGCAGGAGAGGCTGCTGTGAGAGGAGGAAGCGTGGATGATTCCTGGAGATTGCGCAAGGCCCTGAGCGATATAGCGGAGAATGCCGTAGACCACCGTGACAAACGTCCAGACCTGCGCATGATTGTTGAGGAGATAGGAGAGCTGGCAAAGGGCTTGGCGGGTGATCACGAACACTCGGCCAGGTACGAGTTGGTGCAAATCGGGGGTATAGCGGCGAACTGGGCCGCGCAGTTGGATGAGAGGACGTAGAGCATGAACAAGAATCCACCCAATAGAAGATTGAAAGGAGAACAATTCATGATGCAGTACACTAGTCGGAATCCGTTGGACCTTCTAATATACGATACTCGCCCTTGATGATTGTACCATCGTCCTCGCGCCGCAACTCAATCTTCTGGGTGAGTTCGGAGCCAACTCCAATACCCAATCCCTGCAAGAAAGCCAAGGCACCCTTGCTCATCGAGGCCTCTCGGGAGTGAAGGCCGGCCATCTTCTTCACGTCCCTCACGGCCTCTAGCCACAGCCTCTTATAGGTCTTGGGACCCCCCCGGACGATGGACTCGTATCCCTGAACGACTGAGTCTTTGAACAAGGTTCCTGCCCAGTACTGGACTCTCTCGGTGAGGCCCTCATTGCGTACCAGGCTCTCGTACTTCTGCTGGTACAGCTCCTTCTTACGCCAGCTTTTTAGGGTGCCGTGGTAAGGAGGATGGTCCCACCAAGGGAGCTTGTCGCAGATGATCTGAGCAGCCTCTTCGTCCGTTGTCGGATGCATCAAATCGAGGTCGAGGGCCAGGAGAAGGTCAATCTCCCTCTCTCGGCGCCCTTGTTTTCTCTCTTTGTATGTGAGTTTGTACTTTCCTCGGGGCATAGTACCCCCTATTATAGCAGAAAGGACCGTACATGTCAAGTATTACAGTCGGACCGTGGACGACAGATGGTCAGGTAGTCTTTCCAGAGGGTGATTCCGCTAATATCGTGGCGGCTGTCAGGACACCCAAAGGGGGAATGCGGGAGCTGTTTGCCAACGCTTATCTCATGGCTGCGGCACCGGAGCTGCTGGAGGCTTGCGAGCGAATGTTCAATAGCCTTGCCGCTTACCTTGATTATGCCCGAGATTCGCTAAAGGAGCAATGCTACGCACCGCGGGAAAGCCTAGAACTTGGCCGGGCCGCTCTTGCCAAGACGAAGGGAGAATAGAGTGCATACACCCATCTTAGAGAAGGACGGTCAACGGTTCATCGTCAACGTCAAGAACTTCGTGGGCGAGGACGAGCTGGAGGCAATGGAAATCGGCATTGGCGCCGGTTTTGTAGAGTGCATCATCTGGGGAGCGAAGTTCACAGGTGATGTACTAGACATTGAGCTAGCCGAGGAAGATGATTTGAGAGTTACGGCGGCTACATTGGGAGACTGCCCAGTGTTCCTTCTAGACCCTGTCATAAGGCAATCCTGAAAGGAGCCTTGCCATGAGCTATCTACTGAAGGCTGAAGGACTACAGCAACGAATACAGAAGCTCAAAGAAGAGCTGAAGGAGAAGGAACAGCGCATCTCTGTCTATGTGAAGAGAGATGAGTGGCACTATCACATGGCTGCCAGACGACTGGAGAAGAGCGTAAAGATACTAGACAAACAGATCCTGGATTTTTCGGTGCGGCTTCGAGACATTGAAGCTGTTATTGAATGGGAGGGAAGATGACCTGGACGGACTTTGAGAGTAAGTTAACACAGGAGCTGGGCGACTTTGCAGAGGAGCGCGGACTGGACGACGCCGATCTGTTTTACTTGGTAAGCCAAGTAGCCGTCTTTGTGTGGCTGCACTTTGGGCTAGAACCAGATGCCCAAACATGAAGGGAGGGAAAATGATATCAATACAGGAGACAGTCCTTCTGTGTGTACTAGCATTTCTCATCGGCCGTGCTGTCCAGAACTGGTCCAACCGCACTGGTGAACTAGTGAACATAGCCTACCGTGCCGGCTACGAAGACGGACGGTCTGGACGGGAGCCCTTAGCATGATAACCCCAATACAAGGAGACCAGACTATGATAAAACTGTACAAGGTGGAAGGCACGCCCTACGAGTTGGAGCTGGAGAGGACAGGCCGCGTCACAATCTGGGACACCCGCCTGGAGCCGGCTATGCACGAGTGGGACCAGCGCTCGGAGGAGCCAGCCCCAGATGAGGTCCCGCCGCCCAGCCCCATCATGGCCGTGGCCCTCAACGGCGATGAGGCTCGAGACTGGGTTTTCAATGCTATGGGGTGGCCTTTAGACCACCCTATTCCTGAACTTACCAGGCTCCAGTAGTTAATGAAAGGACACAACATGAATCTCATAGCAGGGGCTCTCGGCAAGCCTGCACGCATAGAGCAGCTCTCAACCCATGTGATAAAAGACCTTGCTGCTGGTTGTGGTAGTTGCTTATCACTGATGGTTTTCGAAGAGTGCCAGCTTGCTAAGAGTGGGGCTTACATAAACGTCCTATTCTGGTGCCCCAATTGTGGACAGCGCACCAAGGTGCAGTACAAGGCGTACAACAGGGAGATATGAGAGCTGAAGGGAGAGGACAGTGAAGATAGTACTTGCTCGCAGAAGGTTGTACTTCCATAGGTTCTGGACCTCTAAGGGCAAAAGAAATCTACTGTTCTACTTAGGGCCAGTGTTCTTTGGGCTCTACTGGTAGACAGGAAAACACCCAGGGTCCCCTTAGTGGGGACCCTGGGTTGCAAAGGAGAAATGATGAGCTATCTTGTAGGAGTTGAATGGCCCTGGACAGGGATCGCCAATACAGCAAGTCTCATGGTGGTAGTCACGGATGACTACGAGGGCTTCGGGCCTGACCTCTTAGCAAGTTGGGACGGTCAGGACACACCCATTGCCCGAATAGATGATGAGCCTCTTGAGGCAGCCCTGCGTTACATTGATGCCCTGAGTCTTGATCCGGAGTCCATCTCTATTAACCTCGACGAGTATGAATACTATACTCGGACAGAGGGTGGATGGCAAGTTGTAGTCATCTGACTACAAGGGAGGAAGTATGACAGACCTAAAGTGCCCCCACTGCGGAGCAGAACTAAGAGAGGTGTGGTTCAATATCCAGTCTGGCTGGGAAAACTGGGCTGTTGAGGAGGGCAGCCTGCTCTTTCTTGAGACCACAGTTGATGAGGCTGTAGGCCCCTTGTGTTCAGACTGCGACGAGGAAGTACAGGCATACCTGACCAAGATGGGTGTAAACTACTAACCGTTACGATAAAGAGGGGGCTCCTCAATTGGAGCCCCCTCTAGGAAGGAGAAAGAATGACTGTCTATGACTACATTAAGAGAGCTAAGAGTCTCGTAGGGACAGACAATGAACTGGCAGCCTTTATGCTGAGGGACTTGCCAGAGACTAGGGCAGCAGGGCTTCAGGAACTAGCTTGGGACCTGGCAATCCCCCGGACTGGATACACCAGTGACGGTGACATAGAGTATCTAATCGGGCAGTTAGGGGAATCACTGTCAAAGGAGGCCAAGTGACGATCTACGACATTCTGGAAGCAGGCTACAATTTAGAGCCACTTGTATGTCTATTCTGCGGCAGTGAGGAAGTGACCTATCATCAGTACATAGGTGATGCCTACTGTGCAAGCTGTGGCAGGTGGCAGATAGATGGTTAGCACTATAGGCATTCTGCTATGCGTTGTCGTAATCGCCACGTCTCTCATTCAGTTGGCTAATCCGAATAGCCATGAGAGACCTAGATAGGAGGCAGCGGTGAAAGTAATCAAAAAGGGCGATGTAGCATTCTGCTGCGACGTGTGTGGAAGAGAAGCGGCGAGTCACCCGGACGAACGGGAGGCACTGTGTAATGCTAGGCGGGTGGCGCGCCGAGATGGCTGGGGGTGGAAGCACCCTCGCTGGGGATTGCGGTGCCCAATATGCCTTTCTTCGGAGGAGAACAATATGTACTGGACAGAGTTTGACGAGCCTAGGGATCCGTGTCAGGGCTGTCCCTTTTGGGAAGCTGAAGAGTGTGATGGCGAAATCGAAAACTGCACCTGCCTTGGGCCCGATGCTGAGGAGGTGGCTGTACCCATTGTTCAAGAGAAGGAGGAATAGAATGATGGAAGGGAATTGCACACTTGATTGGTTTGCCGAGCAGGTAGCCCTGGTTCTTACAGGGGACGACCGGGACAATATCGAGGAGATGCATGTCAGGAGTATTGATGTGATTGAGGCTATAAATGAGGTCTTTGAGAAGAATGCTGAGAACGTAGATGGTTCGCCCGACATTTGCGCCCAGCTTTTGGTGCAAGCCATGGATTGGTGAGGAGAGCCCTGCAAACTATCTGACAACATATGAAAGGATGCGCATAGAGACAATCTACAGGGCTCCTGCTGGAAGAGTAACGGGAGCCCTGTGTTTACCCAAAAGGGAGGGATAATGACAAGCGAAATTGACGGACTAACTGGTGCTGAACATGCTGAGTTCTTCGGCCCAGAGTGGTACGATGAGGACGATGACGAAGAAAACTTGTCCTCTTTCGCATACCAGGGATTTGGACCAGTGTGCCTTCCCCTTGGATGCCCACACTGGGGAGGGGACAATCTGTGCGACTTGGCTATAAGTTGGATGATAATTGACAATACTGGCCCAGAGGGGCCTAAAGAGATCTGCCCCCTAGCCTAACCAACCACGCATCAAGCAAACTGAAAGGAAGGTAGAATGCCCACAATTGTCACATTTGACCCCAAGACTAAGAGCTTGATTTCCTTCAACCCCAATTCAGATGCCAAGACAGGGCGCTGGTGCTATGCACCAGGGGTCCCTGACTTGTGTTACACCTGCTTTGACAGGGGGCTTCGGCACTAGGTAGCTCCACACTTAACCGTGGTCACGTACACCACTGAGCAATGAGTGCTTTCATGGCACTTGATGGCCTCCCGCGCCGTTTCGGCGGCCGCCAGGGCGGTGGAGGCACGCGAAAAGACAA
>Ga0114930_10000149_pt1 | contig 75887 bp, 68 predicted proteins | sample AnhtaG_FD_87300 | JGI IMG/M metagenome (GOLD analysis project Ga0114930, IMG submission 87300) | Deep subsurface microbial communities from Anholt, Denmark to uncover new lineages of life (NeLLi) - Anholt_01485 metaG | ecosystem: Environmental > Aquatic > Marine > Oceanic > Sediment | place...
CCATTCGCAGCTACATCTCCACAACCCGCAAACATGGTCGGAACGTCATAGACGCCATCTATGATGCCTTGACTGGCAACCCCTTCATCCCTTGTACTTCTGAGGGGTAGCCTGAGTAGTTACCTACGAAGAAGATATGATGGGAGGCGGTACTATCTTCAAGTCAGTCGCTAAAGCAGACATGCTTGGATTGCAACTCTTGATCCCACCTGCTGATTTGATGGCCGGGTTTGTGTGGACTGTGAGCCCGATGTTCTCGACACTGAAAGTTCTCACAGCAAAGAACGCCAACCTTCGCCACACCCGCGACCTGCTGCTCCCCCGCCTCATCTCCGGCGAGGTGGGCCCAGACCTGTCAGGTCTTAAGCGGGAGGTATCACATGAGTCGTAAATCCAGAAAGCGCAAACGCACGCGTGGAGCACGGTCCAAGCAGAGATCGCCGTCAGCCTCCACAACCCGTGCGTATCAGCAGGCGATTCGTCAGGCCGATGAAATTCTCTCTGAAAACGACGCAGAGATCCGGGCCGACAACTGGCCAGAGCTTGCCCTGGATTGGTTTGCGTCGGAAGAACCGGAACGTGACATACTGGTCCGTTACATCGCCGAGCACAAACAGAAGCTGGGCATCCCCTGGGCGCGAGACCTCCTGCGCCTGGAGGTCTTCTTCCAGGCCGAAGATCACCTGCAAATCGTCGAATATTTCGAGCGAGCCTTCCCCCGCTATCCCCGCTGTGCCCTTGTGGAGATGTGGGTCGCGGATCAGATATTCCGTCACGGCGGCGATTTCTGGCGTGCCCGCCAGATGTACCGGTACGCGATAGAGACTCTGCCCAACCACCCCAAGCCCTACTACGAACTCGGTTTCATGAGCTACCTGCTGGGCGATTTCCCTGGCGCGATGGACGGGTTCAACCAGGCTGCCGACCGGGTGGCCGATGATGACGTGGAACTGGCCGCGCGAGTCTTCTACAACCGGGGCCTGGTGCGCTACTTCCTGGCTGGTGACAGGCGGGCAGCCATCGCCGATGTGCAGGAGGCCCTCAGGCGTAAACCGAATTACCCTCAGGCTAAAGAAGCTCTGCGCGGTTTGCGGGGCAGAGTGAGGTGGGTGCCGTGGTAGATAGCCGTCCCATATTGGAGCTCACGACGCGTTGGTTCCCTACGATAGCCTCAGGCGAGCGTTCGTTCTCCATGCTGGTGGAGTTCAGCCTGAACCAAAGCCCCAAGGCAGCTCAACCCAGCATCGCCGAGGTGGCCCGGTCCTCCGGGAATATAGACCAGGCGTTGTCTGTCCTGCCTTCTTTCGTTCCTGAGAGAACACTGAGCGAAGCGCGACGGCTGCTTCAGCCCTGGCCCGACGGGCGGTACACCGAGGCCTACCATCGGTCCGGCGGCATCCTCAATCTCTTCACCCCGCCATGGGATGAGCGGCAGGATGAGGTGTGGACAGAGATGTTGGCCGAGTGGGAGGCCCAGATCTTTCCCAACGACCAGGCCCGGCAGGAGGCGTTTCGGGCCTTGGAGCAACAGTGGAACACGACGCCGCATCCTTTTTTCGCCGGACTGACTCCGGCCCAGGTGATGGTGGGGGGTGGCCCCCAGGAGGCCGAGTTAGCCAGTGAGTTCCTGGACCGCTTCACGCGCATGCTCGACGGGCGCCCTTTCGAGAGTGAAGGCCAAATGCTGATCAAGACGCTGATGCTACTGCGGGGTTGGGAATGCCAACCTCGAAAGGACGGGCGGACACCGCTGGATATTATTGTAGCCGAACGGAACGAGTTGCTGGCGCGCCGTGCCCGCGCGTTAAGTGGTGAAACAGGATGAGCATTCCAAACCCCGACGCCGAAGAAGCCCTGGAAAATGCGACGTTGGCCCTCTTCGCCGAGTTGGGCTGGGAGACGGTCAACGCCTATCACGAGGTGTATGGTGAAACGCCAGGCGTTGGGACGGGCAGCCTCTACCTGGGCCGAGCGACGCGCAACGAGGTCATCCTGCGCCCGCGCCTGGAGGCGGCCCTAGCCAAGCTCAACCCTGACCTGCCCGCCGAAGCGCTCCACCAGGCTATTACAGAACTCACCCGCGACCGCAGCGCCATGACCCTGGTCCACGCCAACCGGGAGATCTACGCCCTGCTCAAGCACGGCATCCCTGTCACCTACCGGGACGCGGACGGTGAGGAGCTGGTCGAGCGGGTCACGGTCATTGATTGGGCCAATCCCGCCAACAACGGCTTCCTGATGGTTCAGCAGTTCTGGGTCACTGGCGACATCTACACCTGCCGCGCCGATCTGGTGGGCTTCGTCAACGGCCTGCCGCTCCTCTTTGGCGAACTCAAAGCCCACCACAGGCGCGTAGAGAACGCCTACCGACGGAACCTCCGCGACTACAAGGACACCATTCCTCATCTCTTCTGGTACAACGCCTTCATTCTTCTCTCCAACGGCAGCGACAGCCGCATCGGTACCATCACCTCTGAATGGGAGCACTTTAGTCCCTGGAAGAAGATCAACAGCGAGGGCGAGGAAGGCATCATTTCTCTGGAGACCCTGATCCGAGGCTCCTGTGCGCCGGATCGCTTCCTGGACATTGCTGAGAACTACGTCCTTTTTCAAGACGTGCGCGGTGGCCTCATCAAGATCGTGGCCAAGAACCACCAGTACCTGGGCGTCGAAAGTGCCCTCGAAAAGGTGCGTCAGATCAGGGATAATCAGGGGCATCTGGGCGTCTTCTGGCACACCCAGGGCAGCGGCAAGAGCTTCTCGATGCTCTTCTTCTCCCAGAAGATCTTGCGCAAGCTCCCCGGCAACTGGACCTTCGTCATCATCACCGACCGCATCGATCTGGACAATCAGATCTACAAGTACTTCGCTCGCTGCGGGGCCGTCACCGAGCCGGAGACGCGCGTGCGAGCGCAGAGCGGTGCGCACCTCAAGCAACTGCTGCGAGAGGATCACCGCTATGTCTTCACCCTGATCCATAAATTCCACACCCGCGGGGGCGAGCGCTACCCCAAACTCTCAGACCGCTCCGACGTCATCGTCATGACTGACGAGGCGCACCGCAGCCAGTACGACGTCTTGGCGATGAACATGCGGCACGCGCTCCCCAACGCCGCGTTCATCGGCTTCACCGCCACCCCGCTGATTGTCGGCGAGGAGAAGACGCGGGAGGTCTTCGGCGACTACGTCAGCATCTACGGCTTCAAGCAATCCACCGATGACCACGCCACCGTCCCGCTCTACTACGAGAACCGTATCCCCGAGGTGCAGCTTACCAACGAGCAGTTGAATGAGGATATGCAGCGCCTGCTGGAGGAAGCAGAGCTCGACGACGCGCAGGAGGCGATGCTGGCGCGGGAGTTCACGCGGGAGTACCAGGTCATCGCCCGCGATCACCGGCTGGAGAGAGTAGCCGAGGACATCGTGGACCATTTCGTCAACCGCGGCTACCTGGGCAAGGCCATGGTCGTCTCGATTGATAAGCTCACCACGGTGCGGATGTACGACAAGGTCCGGAAATACTGGCAGCGCACCATCGACGACTTGCGGGCTAAGCTTGCTACCGCATCGCCCGAGGAGCGGGCGGCGCTGGAGGCCAAGATCGCCTTTATGGGAGAGACCGACATGGCCGTGGTCATCTCCCAGGAGCAGGGGGAAGTCCGGAAGTTCAGGGAGAAGGGCCTGGACATCCTGCCCCACCGCAAGCGGATGATGGCCCGGGATCTGGATGAGAAATTCAAGGATCCCGACGATCTCTTCCGGCTGGTCTTTCTCTGCGCGAACTGGCGGACCGGCTTCGATGTGCCGATTTGCTCCACCATCTACTTAGACAGGCCGATGCGCAACCACACCCTCATGCAAACCATCGCCCGGGCCAACCGCGTCTTTGGGGAGAAGGTCGTCGGCCTGATCGTGGACTACATCGGCATCTTCCGTGACCTGCAGCGCGCGCTGGCCATATACGGCACCGGGCCGGGCGGCGAACTCATGCCGGGTGAGCAACCGGTCGAGGACAAGGACGCCCTGGTCGAGCGGCTGCGTGAGGCCATCGGAGAGGCTACTGCCTTCTGCGCCCAGCGCGGTGTGGACATCGGACCTATTCTGCACAGCGAAGGCTTCGGGCGCGTCCGCTTGATGGATGACGCGGTAAAATCATCGTCAACGACGATCTCAAGAGCAAGTATCTGGCCCTGGCCTCCAATGTGGACCGGCTCTTAAAGGCCATCCTGCCCGACACGCGGGCCGGGGAGTTTGCTCCGAAGCGCAAGGTGTTTACGGTGTTGGCTGACAAGATCCGTGCGCTGACGCCCAAGGCCGACGTATCCGAGGTGATGGGTGCGGTCGAGGAGTTGCTGGATGGGTCTGTCACTACCCCGCCCTACGCCATCCGCGAATCAGGGGTCTTCTACGACCTGAGCAAGATGGACTTCCAGGCGCTCAAGCAGCAGTTTGAGCAGGGGCGCAAGCGCACCGAAGCCGAGAAGCTGCGGGGCACCATCAACGCCGAGTTGCAGCGCATGGTGCGCCTGAACCAGGGCCGGATGAACTACCTGGAAGAGTTCCAGAGGGTGATTGACGAGTACAACGCTGGCTCCCGCAACGTCGAGGATTTCTTTGATGCGCTGGTCGAGTTTGCCCAACGGCTTAACCAGGAGGAGCAGCGCACCATTGCCGAGAACCTCAGCGAAGAAGAACTCGCCGTCTTCGACATCCTCACTCGCCCCGGCCCCGAACTAACAGAAAAAGAGAGGTTTGAGGTCAAACGTACCGCTCGCGATCTTCTGAACAACCTCAAGCGAGAGAAGCTGGTACTCGACTGGAGAAAGCGCCAGCAATCGCGCGCGGCAGTGCGGGTCTTTATTCAAAACATGATCTGGCAACTGCCCGAACACTACACCGAAAAGATATGCCAGCAGAAAAGCACGCAGGTTTACCAGCACATCTACGACAACTATTGGGGGGCGGGGCGGAGCGTCTATACGATGATGGCAGCATAATGCGAATTTGGGGTGCACCCAAACGAAGGATGCAAAGATGAATATGTCGAGAGATGAAAGACAAGCTCTGCTTGATCTCTACAGGGACCTCCGAGTAGCGGATGTCCGCGACGGCATGGACTGGATGATGAGGCACCATCAGGGGTCCATGTCGCCTGATATCCGCCCCTTATTTCGCACCAGAGCGGTAGGTATTGCCAAGACCGTCCGCTATGTGCCTTACGAGGGGACTATTCCAACGATGTTGCCTGAGGAGTACGGCGAATGGGTGGGATGGTACTACAAAGAGGTATGCCCCTATCCCTGGCTGGACGACATTCAAGACGGAGACTTTTGTGTGATTGACCAGAGCGAAGTGGATGTGGGGCTTATGGGATCGAACAATTCGCTGGCTGGCTTTGAAAAGGGCGTGCGCGGCTATGTCACGAATGGCGGAGTACGGGATACAGATGAGCTGATCATACAACAGATCCCTTTCTGGTCGAAATTCATTTCGCAGAGCATGGTTCAGCGAAGGCTGCAATTCGACGCCCAGGATATTTCCGTCGTTGTCGGCGGCGTCGTTGTTCATCCAGGAGATGTCGTCGTGGCGGACGGTGATGGCGTCATTGTCGTTCCCAAAGAGATGGCTTTCGACGTGGCCAAGTACGCGCGTCAAGAACTGGAAAAGGATAAGGTGGCGAGGAGAAGGCTTTACGAGAGACTGGGTATGGAATTGGATCATACTGTAGAGTAGGCTGAGGGACTCAGCTCATGCTTCGCACGAAGATCGTCTGCACGATTGGGCCTGCTAGCCGCGACCCCGCCACATTGCGCAGCCTTATCCTGGCGGGGATGGACGTGGCCCGCCTGAACTTCTCCCACGGCGACCAGCAATACCATGGGGAGAACATGGCCCGTATCCGCGATGCCGCCGCTGAACTGGGCCAGCCGGTGGCCATCCTCTGCGATCTGCAGGGGCCAAAGCTGCGGGTGGGCACCATGCAGGAAGGGGGCGTGCTCCTCGAACAGGGCCAGGAGGTCACCCTCACCACGCGCCACGTCCTCGGGCACGAGAGGGAGATCCCGGTGCAATACGAGCACCTGCCGCGGGACGTGGAGCCCTACGACCACATTCTGCTCGACGATGGGCTTCTGGAACTGGAAGTGCTGCGCAGCGAGGGGACAGAGATCACCTGCCGGGTGATCGTGGGAGGGCTGCTTGAATCCAACAAGGGCATGAACCTGCCCCGTACCCCCTTTTCCATGCCCACTATCACCGCCAAGGACAGGGATGACCTGCGCTTCGTGCTGGAGCAGGGAGTGGATTGGGTGGCCCTCTCCCTCGTGCGCAGCGGACAGGATGTGGAAAGGCTGAAAGCCCTCATAGAAGAGCACGACCCTCAACCCATCAAGGCCGGGGCGATTGCCAAGATCGAGAAGCCGGAGGCGGTGGCCCACATTGACGAGATCATCGCCGCCGATGGGATCATGATCGCCCGCGGGGACCTGGCCATCGAGACCTCTCCCGAGGAGGTGCCAATGGTGCAGAAGATGATCATCGCCAAGTGTAACGCCCTGGGCAAGCCGGTGATCACTGCCACTCAGATGCTGGACTCCATGATCCACAACCCCCGCCCTACCCGCGCCGAGGCCAGCGACGTGGCCAACGCCATTCTGGACGGCACAGATGCCATCATGCTCTCCGGCGAGACAGCAGTGGGCAGGTATCCTACAGCCAGCGTGCGTACCATGGTGCGCATCGCCCAGCAGGTGGAGCGGAGCTCAGACCTCTATTTTCCAGTGTCTCGACCGGCCGTGTCGGCAGGCCAGAGCTCCCAGAGCCAGCGCGCTGTCGCCAATGCGGTCAGCCACGCCGCCTGCCAGACCGCCCGTGAGCTGGGAGCGGCAGCCATTATCAGTCCTACTCTCTCAGGCTACACGGCACGGATGGTGGCCAAACACCGGCCCGCCATGCCCGTCGTGGCCACCACCCACAACTCGCGGGTACAGCGCCAACTCATGCTCCAATGGGGGGTCTGCCCCCTGCTGGCCAAGCGGGCGGAGGACACCGACCAGACCATTGCCGAGGCTATCCGCACCGCGCAGAGCTTCGGAATCATAAAGGCGGGCGATACGGTGGTGCTCACCGCTGGCTCCGCAGGCAGCGGACCGGGCACGACGAATATCATGAAGGTCCAGGTAGTGAGGGACCCGTAGCGTGGTTATCAGTTGTCAGTTGGAAGCTCGCTCAATTCGGATGAAGGAGGTCGGGATGGATCCTATTGGTACGGGTGTCATCGGCGTGGGTCGCATGGGGGCGTTGTTCGCCCGGCTTTTGACCCAACTGCCACAGGCGAACCTGCTGGGCGTGGCCGATGTGGACTCAGAGCGGGCACAGGCGGTGGCTGCGGCCACAGGCACAACCCCCTTCACCGACTACCAGGAGTTGCTGGCCCTGGAGGGATTGGAGGCCGTGGTCATCACCACGCCGGATCAACTCCACCATGCCCCAGCTATGGCGGCCCTCGACGCAGGGAAGCACATCCTCATGGAGAAGCCACTGACCATGGATGTGGCCGAGGGGGAGGAGATCGTGGCCGCAGCGCGGGAGGCGGGCCTGTGCCTGATGGTGGCCCATTGCCTGCGCTTCGATCCCCGTTACATACAGGCTCACAACGCTGTGCGCGAGGGGGCCATCGGTGAAGTGGTGACCTGCTACGCCCGACGCAACATCTACTTCGATGAGGGGCGTAAGATCGCCCAGCGTACCTCCCTGCCCTTCTACCTGGGTGTGCACGACATTGACATCCTGCACTGGATCACCGGCAACCGGGTGGTCAAGGTGCGGGCCTACGGCTCGCGACGGCTGATGGAGGACCTGGGGATGGACGACGCCGTGCAGTCGCTATTGGAGTTCCACGACGGTTCCATCGGCTGTGTAGAGCAGGCCTGGGTATTCCCCCGCAACTCTGGCCCACGCCAGTCGCCGGTGCTGGAGATCGTGGGTACGGCCGGATTCATCCACGTCAACCCTTATCAAGTCGGCGTGAGTATCCACCAGGCGGGAGAGGCATCTTACCCTGACTCCACCTACATGTTCGATCCCCTGGTCCACGGCAGGGTGGTCGGAGTGTATGAGGCCGAGGCCGTACACTTCCTGGAGTGTGTGACCACCGGACAGGAGCCCGTCATCACTCCCCGGGAGGCATTAGAGGCAGTGAGGGTAGCAGCGGCCATCGAGCGATCGCTGGCGGAGGATGCGGATGTCACACCGTGAGCAGATTCAGGCAAGAAGTCAACAGGTCAACGAGTAACGGGTGAACGGGACTGCTCCCTCGTTACCTGGTCGCCTCGTTGAGCCATTACCCTAATGAGGAGGGCAGAAAAACCGTGAACAAAAAGACTATCCAAGACATTGACGTACAAGGCAAAAAGACCCTCGTCCGCGTGGATTTCAATGTGCCGCTGGAAGCGGGAAAGGTGACCGATGACACCCGCATCCGCGCCGCGCTGCCCACTATCCAGTACCTGCTGGACCACGGCGCAGCGGTGATCCTCACGAGCCACCTGGGACGCCCCAAGGGGAAGGTGATCGAGGAGCTGCGGCTGGACCCCGTGGCAGCCCGGCTCAGTGAGCTGCTGGGCAAGCCGGTCAGGAAGTTGGATGACTGCATCGGGCCGGAAGTGGAAGCGGCAGCCAAGGCACTGCAGCCTGGCGAGGTGCTTCTGCTGGAAAACCTGCGCTTCCACCCCGGTGAGCGGGCCAACGACCCCGCTTTCGCCAAACAACTGGCCGATGTAGCTCATATTTATGTCAACGATGCCTTCGGAGCCGCGCACCGGGCCCATGCCTCCACAAGCGGCATCGCCGACTACCTGCCAGCGGTGGCCGGCCTGCTCATGGAGAAGGAGATCAACTTCCTGGGCCGGGCGCTGGAATGGCCCGAACATCCCTTCGTGGCCATCCTGGGCGGGGCCAAGATATCGGACAAGATAGGGGTCATTGAGAACCTGCTGAGCAAGGTGGAGGCCCTGCTCATCGGCGGGGGGATGGCCAGTACCTTTCTGCTGGCCCAGGGCTACGAGGTGGGGGACTCGCTGGTCGAGGAGGGCAGCCTGACCATTGCGGAGCGGCTCCTGAAGCAAGGGGGTGACAAGCTGCTGTTGCCGGTGGATGTAGTGATAGCCGATGCCTTCTCCGCTGAGGCCAACTCCCGGCTGGTGGAGGCCAGCCACGTTCCAACTGGCTGGCGCATCCTGGACATCGGTCCTCAAACCGTCGAGCTATTCAAGGCTAAGCTGTCAGGGGCCAGGACAGTGCTGTGGAATGGCCCCCTGGGGGTCTTCGAGTTCGAGCCCTTCGCCGCCGGGACCCGGGCCATCGCCCAGGCGCTGGCGGACATCCAGGCCACGACCATCATCGGCGGCGGCGATTCGGTGGCCGCCATCGAGCAGGCGGGGCTGGCGGAGAAGATGACTCACATCTCCACCGGTGGGGGCGCCTCGCTGGAGTTTCTGGAGGGCAAGGAGCTGCCCGGCATCGCAGCCCTGGATGACAAGCGAAGCAGTGGATGAGAAAAGGGATTGCTATGGGGCATAAGGCATCACACAACTGGCCTCTCCACGGGTGGATCGGGCTGGCGCTCGTCGCCACCTTCTGGGCGTTGATCTGGACCCTGCCTGGCCCGCGCACGCACTTCACCTTCTTCCCCTTGTGGCTGGGCTACATCCTGATCATGGATGCACTGGTGCTACGCCGGAGAGGCACCTCCCTGCTGAGGCGCAATGGCCGTGCCTTCGTCGGCCTGTTCGTTATCTCAGCACCGGCATGGTGGCTCTTCGAGTTCATAAACCAACGCACGCAGAACTGGCAATACCTGGGCCGTGGAATGTTTACCGCCCCGGAGTACACGCTTTGGGCATCGCTCTGCTTCTCCACTGTGATCCCCGCCCTGTTCGAGACCGCCGAACTGGCATCAACTTTTCCCTTCTTGCAGCGACTCCGACACGGTCCGGTCATCCGGCCAACTAGGCCAGTGCTGATCGGCTTCTTCACCGGCGGGGCAGCGATGCTCACGCTGGTGATGCTCTGGCCCCGCTACTTCTTCCCCCTCGTCTGGCTGTCGGTCTATTTCATCCTGGCGCCGATCAACGCCTGGCGGGGACACCGCTCGTTAAGCAAGTACACGGAAAGGGGCGACTGGCGCCCGGTGGTGGTGCTGTGGGTCGGCGCGCTGATCTGCGGCTTCTTCTGGGAGATGTGGAATTACCTCTCCTTCCCTAAGTGGGTCTACCACGTCCCCTTCGTGGACTTCCTACGCATCTTCGAGATGCCCATCCTGGGTTACGGTGGCTATCTGCCCTTCAGCCTGGAATTATTTGCCCTATACCACCTGGTGATCGGCCTCCTGGGTGGGGGGCTGGACGACTATGTGTTGCCAGCCTATGACAAGTCTGCTTTCCGCCCTTCAGATTCCCCTGCTAGAAAGTTGGCAGGAGGCGAAGCATGCACCGCATCGGTATCCTGACCAGCGGGGGCGACGCCCCGGGTATGAACCCCTTTATCCGAGCCGCGGTGCGCACCGGGCTCTACCACGGACTGCGAGTGTACGGCGTCAAAAGGGGGTTTGCGGGCCTCATTGAGGACACGATGGAGGAGTTTGATGACCCGCGCGCAGTGAGCGGCATCCTCCACCGAGGGGGCACTATCCTGCAGACGGCGCGATGCCCTGAGTTCAAGACCCAACGGGGCCTGCTCAAGGCAGCCCACAACGTCAATAAGCGCGCCCTCGCCGGGCTGGTGGCGCTGGGGGGCAATGGTTCCCTTCGCGGCTGCTACGAACTGAGCAAGATGGGCATAAAGGTGGTCGTCGCACCAGCAACCATTGACAACGACATCTCCTTCACCCAAATGGCCATCGGAGTGGACACGGCGCTCAACATCGTCCTGGAGGCCATTGACCGCATCCGGGATACCGCCTCCTCACTGGAACGGACCTTCCTGGTGGAGACCATGGGTCGGGAGTGTGGCTACCTGGCCCTCATGGCCGGGATCGCCGGCGGCGTGGAGATGATCTGTATCCCCGAGATCCCCTTCGAGCTGGAGGAGGTGGCGGAGGTCATCAAGAGTGTCTATCTCCGGGGGAAAGATCACTGTATCATCGTCGTGGCTGAGGGTGCAGCTTACAATGCTGCTCAGATCGAGGAGTATTTGCACCAGCGGCGGGACGAGACGGGCTTCGATGTGCGCACCACCATCCTGGGCCACGTACAGCGGGGCGGCACACCCACCGCCTTCGACCGCATCGTGGCCACTCGCATGGGCCAGGCAGCGGTGGAGTGCCTGCTGGCCGGAGAGCATGGGGTCATGGTAGGGTTACAGGGCAGCGAAATCGTCTCCACCCCGCTGGAAGAGGTGATCAGCACCACCAAGGAGCTCGATCTCAGCCTGTATGAGACCTCAAAGATCATGGAGAGATGAAAGGACAGAGCGCAGAATGGCCGACCTGGGGCTCATCAAGAGTCTGCTCATTCCTCACGTGGATACGAAGATCGTCTTTCTCATCATAGATGGCGTCGGGGGGTTGCCCATGGAGGTGGGTGGTCCCACCGAACTGGAGGCCGCGCGCACCCCCAACCTCGACAGATTGGCCACTGAGGGGCTCTGCGGCCTTCACGACCCCGTGGCCCCGGGGATCACCCCTGGCAGTGGGCCATCGCATCTGGCCGTCTTCGGCTATGATCCCCTCAAGTACCTGATCGGCCGGGGCGTGCTGGAGGCAGTGGGCATTGATTTCCCCCTCACCGAATGGGACCTGGCTTGCCGGGGCAACTTCTGCACTGTGGATGAAAAGGGCCTGGTGGTTGACCGACGGGCGGGGCGCATCCCCAGCGAGAAGAACCAGGAACTGTGCGAGCTGCTTCGCCGTGAGGTGAGCCTGCGGGGAGTGGATATGTTCGTCGAAACGGTGAAGGATTACCGCTTCCTGCTGGTGCTGCGCGGCGACGGGTTGGCCCAGGGCCTGACCGAGACCGATCCCCAGGCCCTGGGCGTGGAGCCCCTGCCGGTGCAGCCTGTCCTGTGTCCAGGCACAGGGGCCTCGCGCCCGGAGGCCGAGAGGAGTGCCCGGCTGTTGAATGACTTCGTGGCCCAGGCCCGGCAGGTGCTGGCCCATCAGCACCGGGCCAACATGGTGTTGCTGCGCGGTCCTTCCAAAGTGCCCGCCATCCGCAGGATGCAGGATGTCTTCGGCTTGAACCCGGCGGCCATCGCCTCCTACCCCATGTACCGGGGCCTGGCCAAGCTGGTGGGCATGACCCCGTTAGAGGCGGGGGCGACCATCTCCGAAGAGTTTGACACCCTGGAGCAGGAGTGGGAAAACTACGACTTCTTCTACCTGCACGTCAAGAAGACCGACTCCTACGGGGAGGATGGGGACTTCGAGGCCAAGGTGCACCTGATCGAGGAAACAGATCAGCAAGTGGAGCGGCTGATCTCCTTGCAGCCGGAGGTGGTGGTGGTGACCGGCGACCACTCCACCCCCGCCCTGCTCAGGTCCCATTCCTGGCATCCAGTGCCGGTCCTCATCTGGTCCAAGCACTGCCGTGCCGATCCTGCCCGGGGCTTCAATGAGGGCGAGTGTATCCGGGGTGCCCTGGGCCGCTTGCCGGCCACTGATCTGATGCCCATCGCCCTGGCTAATGCGATGCGGCTGACCAAGTATGGGGCATAGTGCCGGTTTCAGGTTGAAAGCTCCAAGTTGAAAGTTGACTTGGGACCTTCAACTTGTAACTTGCAACTTAGAGGACATTCGCTGATGCACACTGACAGACTGTTTGGCACCGACGGGATCCGTGGTGTGGCAGGCCAGTGGCCGCTGACCCCGGAGTTCGTGCTACGGCTGGGACAGGCCATCGGCCAGGTGTTATGCAGAGACGCCCCACACCCCCAGGTGGTGATCGGGCGGGACACCCGGCTCTCCGCCGCGATGCTGGAGAGCGCGCTGACGGCGGGGCTGCTGTCCGCAGGCGTGGACACCCATCACCTGGGGGTGGTTCCCACCCCCGGCATCGCCTATCTCGCCCACCAGTGGGGAATGCAGGCCGGCATGGTCATTTCCGCCTCCCACAACCTCTACACGGATAACGGCATCAAGCTCTTCGGCCCTGACGGCTTCAAGCTGCCAGACGAGGCGGAGGCCCAGATCGAGCGCCTGGTCCGAGGGGAGGAGCCATTGCCGGAAACGGCGGGAGCGGAGCTGGGCCGCAGCGTCCGGCGGTCGGAAGGCGAAGGGATTTACCGCCAGTTTCTACTGGATACCTGGGAGGGGGATCGGCCGCTGGAGGGGATGCGCATCCTCCTCGACTGCGCCGACGGCGCTGCATCGGCCCTGGCCCCGGGGCTCTTCCACACACTGGGCGCGAAGTGCCTGGTGTGCCACAACACTCCCGACGGGCTCAACATCAACACCTCCTACGAGTACCTCACCCCTCACACCCTGGCCCAGGCGGTGGTGGAGTATGCAGGTGACCTGGGCATCGCCTTCGACGGCGACGGCGACCGCGTGATCTTCGTGGACGAGCGGGGGAACTTCGTGAATGGCGATCACACCCTGGCTATCCTGGCTCGGGAAATGAAGGGAGCAGGGGCTTTGGCCGAGGACACGGTGATCGCCACCGTGATGAGCAACCTGGGGCTGGAGGTCAGCCTGCGGGAGGTGGGCATTCGGCTGGAGCGAACCCCGGTGGGGGACCGCTACGTGACGGAGCGCATGCGGGAGGGGGGGGTTGTCCTGGGGGGCGAGCAGGCAGGCCACATTGTGATCTTGGGGCAGGGACACACCACTGGCGATGGGCTCTACACCGCGCTCAAGCTGTGCCAGGTGCTGGTCCGCCACCAAGTGCCCCTCTCAGAGTTGGCATCCTGCATGTGCACCTTCCCCCAGGTGCTGATCAATGTGCCGGTGAAGAACAAGCCGCCATGGGAGGAGCTGCCGGCCGTGAGGGAACGGGTGGCCGAGGCCAAGGCAGTGATAGGCAACCAGGGTCGCATCGTGCTGCGCTACTCAGGCACGGAACCGCTGGCCCGGGTGATGATCGAGGGTCCGGAGCAGGGGCTGATAGAGGAACTGGCAGAAGGAATCGCTGAGGTGATCCAACGGGAATTGGGATGACAGGGGAAGGACTGACCCGGTGGGATTTCCTGCGCATCTCGGCCACAACGGCCATAGGAGCTGTGATAGCCGCTGCCTGTAGGCCAGTGATTCCTCAGATCATCAGGCTTGTAAAGGAGGATGTTATGCCCGCTCTTGGCGTCTTTGGGCCACCCTATCCACTGTGGGCCAGGGACTTCGCGCTGAACGATCTAGGCGTAGATGGCGTGTGGGTGAGCCATTCCCTGATCAGCGATGAGCTCATCCGCCGCTGCCGTGAGGAGGGAGCGAAGGTCTACGCCGAGATGGGCATCATGTCTGGCGCGAGCCCGGCTGACTACAGGGCCCATCCGGAGGTCCAGCCCATTGGGACCAATGGCCGGCCGCTGCCAGAAGTGCCCGGCTATACCGCCTTCGCCTGCCCCCTTGCACGCTGGTGGCGGGAGCGAAGGCTAGCCCAAACTGAGCGACTGCTGGGGGAGCATGAGCTCGACGGGCTGTGGCTGGATTTTATCCGCTATCCGGGTCGCTGGGAACGATCCCAGCCCACGCTGGATCAGGGCTGCTTCTGTGATGAGAGCTTAACCCAGTTTGAGGAATTCGCGGACCTCACCATCCCCGGCCATGCCACGGCCCAACGTGCCGCCTGGATCCTGGACGAGGCCCTGGACCCATGGGCAGCCTGGAAATGCTCGGTGGTCGCCGAGTTTGTGGGCCAGATCAAGGCCCTGATGCAAGAAGTCAAGCCCCAAGTGGTGCTGGGCATGTTCTCGGTCCCGTGGGGGCCGGAGGACTTCGACAACGCCATACAGCGCGTCATCGGCCAGGACTTCGCACGACTGGCTCAACACATTGACGTCTTCTCCCCCATGCTGTACCATACCATGTGCGGACGACCAGTGGAGTGGATCGCAGAGCACACCCGCTATCTGGCCCAGGTGACGACCAAACCGGTCATCCCCATCGTGCAGGCCATTGACGAGCCCACCCTCATGCCCCGTGGCGAGTTCCGAAGAGCACTGTGGCAAGGGCTCGCTGAACCTTCAGCAGGGATGATGATGTTCCGCCTGGAGGATGTGGTCGGTGACGAGGAGAAGTTCGCTGCACTACAGGAGATCTACCGAGGTACAAGATGAAGGTCTTCATCAGCGTGGACATGGAGGGCATCAGCGGCGTGGTGCTGCCCGAGCAGCTTTCCGTTGGCACGCCAGAGTACGCCGAGGCACGGTATCTCTTGATTGGCGATGCCAACGCCGCCGCGGAGGGCGCGCTGGAGGCCGGCGCTGATGAGGTGATCGTCGCCGACATGCATTCGCGGGGGTTTCACTTCCCGCTGGACAAGCTCCATCCCCAGGCCAAATACCTCATGGGCGGTGGACACTGGCCTCGCTTTCCCTTCCTGGAGGGAGCGGATGCCATGTTCATGGTAGGCTACCATGCCCTCTCCGGCACCGAGAGCGCAGTGCGTGATCACACCATGAGCTCCGCCCACTGGCAGGACCTGGAGGTCAACGGGCGCAAGTTTGGCGAGGTGGGGATTGACGCCGCCATCGCCGGTTCCTATGGCGTGCCAGTCATGCTGGTCACCGGCGATGACAAGGTGTGCGCCGAGGCGCGGGAGCTATTGGGGGACATCGAGACGGTGGAGGTGAAGCAGGCCGTGGCCCGCCACCGGGCACTTATCTTCCCCCCTGCCGTGGCCCAGGAGCTCATCCGGCAGAGGGCCCGTCGTGCGGTGGAGCGGATAGGTGAGGTGAAGCCCCTGCGCATCCCCGGCCCGGTGGAGGTCAAGCTGCGCTACGCCACCACCGACGTGGCGGAAAAGCACCCCTTCGACGGGGAGCGGATTATCCGGCTCGATGGCCGCACGGTGCTGTTCAAAGGTCGGGACATCACGGATGCCCTGCGTTTTGTGCTGGCTTGAAGGAGACAGCGTGAGCTCTACAGCGTGAATGAGTATGAAGCAACGGGCCCAGCCCCCAACAGCGATGATCCCTGGCAAGATGTCCTCGAGGACACGTCAGGCCTTCCCATCCTTCTCACGAATGATCCAGAGGGTGTGCCTGTTTGCCTATCCAAAGCGGTCTGGACTGATCACATCTTGCTCAGGCACCCGGAGGTGGAGTCATTCAGGGGGCTGATCGTCTCAACCATCGCCGATCCGGATATCCGACAGATGGATCCAGAAGATGACAGAGTGTTGCTGTACTACGGGATCGTTCCTGAAGACCGTCGCCCCTTTCGCAAAGCATTGTTCATCAGGGTAGTCGTCAAATACGTCTATGCACCAGAGCGACAAGGACGGAGGACTGGGCTCATTAGTGCCGTTTACTTTGTGGACAGGGTGAAGAAAGGTGCCGAAACGATATGAGCGAAGTCTTTCACTTCAAGGGTCGAAAAGTATATTATGAATATGACGAGATTCAAGACATGCTCTACATCACCTTCGACCCACAAGTAGATGCCACATACTACAGCGACGTCGAAGGATTAGATGGCGTCATGCTACGCTACGATGGCGAGAGCGAGCGGTTGGTGGGCATAACGGTGCATAACGTCCAGCAAAAGCTCCAACACTGGCTGGTGGAAGACCTGTGCCGACGTTTCTTCGGTCCTACAGAGGCGATGGTAACTACGTAGCGTCCACTAGATGCCCTGTTTGTACTGACATAAAGGAGACAAGCATGAATTCTAATCTGTTCCTGGTCACCGATATCCCCGTACCCGACTTCTCCTCGGTAAACTATCACCCGGGCGTGGATTGCCTGTTGAATCTCATGGCCCGCCAGGGGCTGAAGTTGTACCGGTCGGCCCAGGAAGGCCCCCTGGCCGGGCCCGAGGGCCTCATTTCCCCTGATGATGTGGTGCTGCTCAAGGTCAACGCCCAGTGGAAGTACCGGGGATGCACCAACAGCGATGTGGTCAGGGGACTGATCCAGAGCATCCTGGAACATCCCGAGGGCTTCAGGGGCGAGGTGGTCATATTCGAGAACGGGCAGGGACAGGGAAGCATGGATGGCAATGCCCGGGGCTGGGGCCGTTATCCGGACAACTCCATCTGGGCCAATGCGGAGAACCCCTCGCACTCCTTCTCCTACCTGGCCAACACTGTCTTTGCCGGACGAGGGGTATTCACCTACCTCCTGGACAACATCCGGGAAGTCTTCATCGCGGAGACGGATCACCAGACGGATGGCTACCGAATCTGGGAGGGGGTCTCCTACCCCTGCTTTACGACGGCGGGGGGAAATCGGGTTGAGCTGAGGGAAGGGCTGTGGGACGGCACCAGGTTCGTGGACCGCATCAAGCTGATCAACATGCCAGTGCTGAAGACCCACGATGGCTGTGGAGTGACCGCCTGTCTGAAGAACTTCTACGGGGTCTTGTCCATGGGGCACCCTCCGCGCGACTACCACTATGGGGAGGCGGGCAAAGTCTGGGGCGAGATGATCGCCCGGGTGCGAGCGCCGGTACTCAACATCCTCGATTGCACCTGGATCTCCCTGCACCATCATTGTGGTTATCCAGCGTCCAACACCTCGCGGATGAACAGGCTGCTGGCTAGTGTTGACCCGGTGGCCCTGGACTACTGGGCCAGCAAGTACATCTTCTACCCCGTCAGTGGGGACCCCAATGACCACCCCGACCATCCCGAAGCCTACACCGACTCCAACCTGGACATGCACCTCACTCAGGCCAGGGATACCATCAACCAGTATGGGGGGATTCGTGGCCAGCCGGTCACTAGGGACGAGAGGGAGATGCGCCTATTTGTGGACAAGCCCTAAGGGGCGCGGTGGTCACTTGGTCAGATGGTCGCTTGGTCGGGTGGTCACCTGGTTGGGTCCGAGACCAGCACACCAACAGACCATCGGACCAACAGGCGATTTGACTAAACGGGGTATTTGTGCTATACTTATATCTATCTGGGGATGAAAGGCTTCGACAGGGAGCGCCGGACCCGGACTGCAAGCCGAGGTGCTCTACCCTCGTAAAACCAGAGTAAACCAATAACTCGCGAATCTCAATTCGCACTGGCTGCTTAAGAGTAGCCACGTCTGCCCCAGTCGTCCCCTGACCGGTTGGGTGCGGGCGCAACAATGCCAGGGTGCGCCGGCCGCGACGTTGATAGCGGCGGGCTAAGCCGGGGCCGAAAGCCCCGGATCAACTAGCCAGTGAACGGGCTCTGCTGGGCGAGATCGCCACTGGCGAAGCACAAGGGGACCAACTACGCTTGTAGATGTCTTGGTTCTAACTCTCTGGACGCGGGTTCGATTCCCGCCATCTCCACCTCAAAGGGGCTCCCGGAAGGGGAGCCCTTTTCTCATTGGTGTAACTTTGCCTCTATTCTACGGTGACCTGCTCCAGCTCAATTGCGCCGCCCAGGTCGGCTCCGCCGGGGCTGAAGGCGTGGAGCCTCCGGCCCGTCTGGGGGATGTAGAGCCCTATCCGGAGGGGGTAGCTCCCCGGCGGCGTCGCCGGATCAACGACCAAGGTATGCTCATCGGCGATCAACTCGCCCGGCTGCCAGTTGGAGGTGGGGCGCTTGGCACAGTGCGGGGGCCCATCCTTCTGCGCCCATATGCGCTCCCCATCCTCCAGATGGACGAAGACCGTGTAGTCCTCCGGCACTTGTCCCCTGGCCTGCCAGTAGAGAAAGACGGAGAAACCGCCGCCACGCTCCACCGGCAGACCTCGCAGGCTGTAGCCCAACAGTTGGATGCTCCCCCCCTCGAAAGTGACGGGCCGCCGATGGGTGATGGCAGCCTCCAGTCCACCCACCGGATGGCCGGTGCTCAATCCCTCTACCGTAGCCTCCAGATCGAACGCATCCGCGAAGTCGGCCAGCCGGTAGATGGTGGGCTCGGCAGCGGGCGGGACATCCCGCTCGAAAATGCGCAGCCTTGGCTGGCCATCCACCTCCGCCACCGCCCGTTCTCCGTATCGCTCGGCCAGGATATGCGGGGGCACAGGCACCTCGTCCTGTACATTCCAGGCCACGAAGTAGTAGCGCGGCCAGTGGGGGCATCTCACCGCGCCACGAGTGTACCAGCGGGTGATGGGTTCCTCCTCATTGCTGTCGTAGTCCCCCTGCAAGAGCCCGGTCTGATATAGGGCCCCGATCACCTTCCAGCCGGCGCGGTAGGGGAATCCGAAGATTCCTATCTCTGGAAAACGATCACCGTAAGGCGTCGGGTACAGCGCTGCCCGATGCTGGGGGTAGGTGCGCTGGTACAGGGGATTATGCTGGAGGAATGCCAGGTAGAGATAGCCTGCTGACAGGAAGGACAATACTACCAGCACGCCGTAGGCCACAGTGCGGCTGAGCCAGCTCCGCAGTCGCCCCAGTCCCCAGGCCAGTGCCATCCCCGCCACCAGCGCCCAGGGCGGGAACATGATATACAGGTGCGTCCGGGGATCGCGCAGAAGAAAGGTGTAGAGTAGAAAGGGACCCATGAACCATATCCAGGTTGCTTTCGCCAGTTCACCCGTGTCTGCCCGCACCTGATCGGGCACAGGTGATCGGGTACAGGCATTCCCCAGCCCAGTCAGGAAGCGCCTCAGATGCCACCCCACGGCGAGGAGCAAGAGCGCTGCCATGAGCAGGACGTAGTAGATAGAGTTGTAGATGGTGCTGTTCATCCAGAAGTGGCGAAGGTTCAAGTAGGGTGGTCGCCCGCCTGTGCGGGCACTGATGTAGCTGCGGGCTGCCCGGAAGTGAGGATGGAGGACGAAGGGGAGGTAGAAACTCAGGAGGACAGCGGTCAGCAGAGCCAGAGTGAGCAGTAAGGTACGGAGGATGGTCCGTCCTCTCTCTCTCGACCGGCGCCAGCGATCCCAGATCAGATAGCCAAGGGGAGGTAGGACGAAAGCGGCGTCATAATGGGCCAGGAGCCCCACACTGGCGAGGAGCCCTGCCAGGATCAGGTAGCGCCCGGCCCCTTCCTTACCCTGCCAGAAGCGATAGCCACACCACAGGGCCAGTGTGCTCAGAAAAAACACCAGGCTCTGGTACTGCACGATGCGCGAGAAGGCCACCAGGTAGCCGTTGAGGGCCATCAGCAGAGCGGCCCACAGGCCAGCCCGCTCCGAGGACATCTGGCACCCCAGCAGGTATAGCAGGGCCACGCCACCCAAACCTGCCAGGGCGAAGGGGAGCCGGGCCCACGCCTCGGGCAGGCGGCCTGCCAGGGCCAGCAGTGCCGTCGGAATCAGGATCTCGGCCGGGCCTTTTTTGTGCAGGAAGAGCACATCCCCCCGTCCTTGCACTGCGGCGGCCGCCTTGAGCATCACGATCGCCTCGTCCCCCTGGAACTCGGAGTAGCCCAGCCAGGGGAGGCGAAAGGCTACCGCCAGGATCAGCGGGGCAATCAGGCCCATGCGAAGTATTGGTCTGGTGGTCTCCGGATTCGACCAGGTGACCGCCCGACCAGGTGACCATACCCCAAGCAGGAAGAACAGGACGGCCAGCCCATTGGCGAGGGCTAATAGTAGCCAAGGGGAAAGGGGGCCGGGCAGATAGTGGGCCAGAAGTGTACCCACGACGAGAAGGGCATATCCAGTCCCTATCCCTAGGAGCCCCTTCTCCAGGCTTGGTGGAGAATGACTCCCGGCGAAAGCCCACTCGACCAGTAGAAGGCCCGGCAGTAGCCCCAGGGCCAGCCCAGCCAGAGCTCTGATCCCAGGATCGGAGGCCAGGAAGAGAAGGACATCCGATCCCAGTACAAGGGCCAGATAGAGGGCCGGGCGGCGCATCTGGCGCTCCATCGTTTATTAGGCCGGGCCAGGCTGCGAGCGGTCAATGATCTGGCGCACGGTGTAGATGGGCTTGTTCTGGCTCTCGTGATAGGTGCGTACGATGAGCTCACCCAAGAGCCCCATAGCCACCATCTGCACCCCCACCATCATCATCAGCACGGCCAGCATGAGCAGCGGGCGGCCACCGATATCCTGCCCCGTAACCAATTTGAGCACCGAGAGGTAGATCCCGAGCCCCACGCCCAGGAGAAAGGCTATCAGCCCCAGCGAGCCGAAGATGTGGATGGGCCGGGTGGAGTAGCTGAGCAGAAAGCGGACGGTGATGAGATCCAGGATGACGCGGAAGGTGCGTGAGAGGCCGTACTTGGACTTGCCGAAGCGACGGGGGCGGTGGTTGACCGGCACCTCAGCCATGGTGACGCCGATCCAACTGGCGATGTCAGGGATGAAACGATGCAGCTCCCCGTAGAGGTGCATCTGCTTGACCACCTCCTGCCTGTGGGCTCGCAGCGAGCAACCCCGGTCGTGAACCTCCACCCCAGTGGTCCTGGTGATGAGCCAGTTGGCGATCATGGAGGGCAGTCGCCGGCTGAGGAAAGGGTCCTGGCGGTTGGCACGCCAGCCACTCACCAGGTCGTACCCCTCCCCCATCTTGTCCAAAAGCAGAGGGATGCCAGCCGGATCATTCTGCAAGTCGGCGTCAATGGTGATGACAATCTCCCCCTGAGCGTAGTCGAACCCGGCGCTGAAGGCCGCTGTCTGGCCGAAATTGCGCCGAAAGCGGATCACCTTGACCCGTGAATCTCTCTCTGCCAGCTCGGCGAGCAGCTCAAAGGAGCGGTCAGTGCTGCCATCGTCCACGCAGATGATCTCGTAGGTTCGGCACAGCGGCTCCAGCACCGATGTGAGCTGCTGGTAGAGATAGGCGACGTTCTCCTCTTCATTGTACACCGGCACGACAATTGAGAGGTCCATCTATCATCCTTCCCTGACCGATGGGCCAACCAACCCTCGCATCCCCTCCAGGGCGTAGAGCGCCCCGCCCACCAGTCCCGTAGCCACGGTCACACCGTAGAAGGCCAGGGAGAGGGCGAACGCCTGGGGCTGCTCCACCCCCGCCTGTCCGAAAAGCAGCACGAAGGCCGTCTCCCTCACCCCCAGGCCGCTGATGGAGATAGGGAGCGTCAGGGAGAAGGAGATGAGGGGCACGAAGAGCAGAAAGTACCACAGCGAGACCCGGATGCCCAGGCCCAGGGCCAGCACTGCTACGACGGAGATGAGCAGCAGGTTGAAGAGCAGCGAGACTCCCAGCACCCGGCCCATCGCGCCCGTCCCGCAGGCGTGGACGGCCTGGTATAGATCCATCACTTTACCTCGCAGCCGATCTCCAAAGGGTAGCCGCCTCAACACCCGGTCGGCCCAGCTCCTCTGGAAGAGCAGCCAGGCGGCCAGGATGCCGCCTCCGGCGATGGCCAGGATGACCCACTTCAACTCCGTGGTGATCAACCCCCTGCTGAAGGGCAGGGCCACGATGGCCAGTCCAAAGAGCACCACCAGCCCGGCCAGCCGGTCCACAAACACTGTGCCCACCGATTCTGACGTGCGCCGGCTGTCGCGGGAGAGCTCGTACACCCGGACTACATCGCCCCCCACGCCGGTGGGCAGGAAGGTGTTGAAGAAGCTTCCCACGAAATAGAGCACCACCAGGCGTCTCAGGGGGGCGCGAAGCTGCACCGCTTCCAGCAGCCCCTGCCAGCGGTAGGCGCGGATGAGGACGCCCAGCAGGAACAGGGAGAGAGCAGCGGCGAAAGCGCGGAGATCCATCCGTCGGATCGCCCCCATCGCCTCGCCAATCCCGATGCGGGTGAAGAGCAGGGCCAAAAGCCCCAGGCTCAGACCGATCTTCAGCAGGTTGAGCAGGCGACTCTTCATGCAGTTCCCGGCTTGTCGGATGAGGGGAGCGGAGCAAACACGGGGGGATTATAACATGCCTGCTGAGCGTAGTCAATCACATGGCGCCTCTCGTTTTGCAGCGAATCCCACAGGGCCTGGGCTTGAGGATCGCGTCCAGTGGCGGCCGGGTTATAGCGGCCCAGGTGCCAGCGGATTGGGTTGTCCACGATGTACTGGCGGATGGCTCGGAGGGCGCGTTCGCTGGCGACGATGTGTTCGTAGTAGTTGCTTTGCCATAGGGGAACGCCTGGGGTACCCCGCAATTGGTTGACCTGTTTGGTGGACACTGTCTTGAAGGCCCCTACCAGACGCCCCAAAGGTTTACGTTTGATGGAATCTGTAGGGGCGGTTCGCGAACCGCCCCTACCATCCCCATATGAACCGTCGTCTACAAGCCACAGAACGCCATGCAGGTGATTGGGCATCACCACATACACGTCCAATCGCACATAGGGATATCGTTCGGCAAGCCAACACCATGTCTCATCGGCAATGTGTCCAAAGGGCGATGGCCTCATCGCGCCATCCACGACTTCGCCCAACAGGGGCTCCCGGTCGTGGGTGCAAATGGTCACGAAATACGCCCCTGGCGAACCGTAATTGTACCCTCTCAGGCGGATTGGCCGGCGATGGTGTTTCTGCGGATCGTAGGGCACCGCTATCGCCTCCCCCTGTAGGGGCGGTTCGCGAACCGCCCCTATTCGGCCACCCATCACAAGCGCTTCGCGATCTCACGGTCGTACTCTGGAAAGTAGCGGCTGATCACTGTGAGGTTGAAGGAGCGCAGGATGGATTCCTTGCGCTCGCGTTCCAGGAGGAATCGAAAGGACTCCGTCACCAGGGCTTCGGGGCTCGCCTTGCCCCCAGCGAGACGTTCGTAGTCGGCTTTCTGGAGGGTCACGCGGTGGTGGGTCTCTCCTCCTCTTTCTCTCACGGTGACTTGAAACTCGTACCTGTCATCGTGGTCTGTTCTCTCCACTTCGATGTTGGCCCTCATTTGCGTAAACCTCCTGTCCAAGTGAAGTCTAATCTCTGCTCAGTTGTATCCGATGGCCCAGTCCCTCGGTGCGTTCGAGAACTTCTTCCACGAGAGCGGCAGGGAGTTCGGCAAACGAGTCTGGGCCCCGGTTCGGTGGGCATAACCACGTTGGCATCTTTCGGAGTCAGATCCACAACGGCGCTACCAGCCAGTCGTTGGCTTTCTGCCACAGGCGGGTGCCGAAGATGGCGCTCAGGTTGACGTACTGGCCGCTGGGCTGCCGCACCTCGAAGAACTGTCCTCGGTCTATCTTTCCCTGGACAACGAACTGGACCGTCTGCCGGCGGTTGGTCATCAGGTTGGTCACATCCTGGAGAGTGATCCGGATGAACCGACTCACCTGGGCCTGTTCATCAGGTGGAAGGCTGGCCAGCAGAGTGTCCAGCCCAGTGACGGTGACATCCTGCGCTGGCGGCGGCTCCTCACGCCAGGCCAGGCGCAGGAACTCCACAATGCTCAGCGTGGTCGGATATGGGGGATAGGCTGCCGATCTCTCGACGATGTTGTAGGCTCCTGCTTCCATCAGAACGCTGCCTCCACGATTTTGTCGTAGATAGTATCGCCGGTCACTTCAGCCAGGTAGCGGCACAATTCGTCCAGGGCCTGGGAACGCCAGCGCTCACGGACCTGCCGGAAGTTGGCCCCGTAGCGATATTCGGCGTAGAGGTAGTGCACCTTGTCAATGTCCCGCAACGCCGTCCCGCGCTCTATTTTTGCTTCGATATGGCCGGTTCGCTTGACTGGCTGCACTATCCGCACCGTCTTGCCATCCATCTCGACCAGGTGCTCGTCGCTGAAGATGTTGGTGCTCAGGCCCCGGTGCCGTAGGGCCATGTTCAATTCACTGAAATCCATCTCCCGGCGGCCGGCCAGGGTGATGGTGTAGGCTTTGGTGACCTCGTCCAGGTCGGCCGGCAAACGGCTCACCACCTCTTCGGTGGCCAGGGAGTCAATGATGCCCCATAGCCGGACGACGGCTTCTTCTACCCTCACCGGCTGGTCCCCCTCCATCACGTTGGGATGGTGCTTGGAGTAGAGTTCCAGGCATTTGCCCAGGACGATGACAGAGACGTCAGCCCGGCTCAGGCCCTGTCCGCCGGCCTGCAACTGGCGCAGGGTCTCGGCGGCTTGAAAGTGAATCTGGTCCTCCAGTTGCTCCCAACTGATGTGGCCATCGCCCGTGCGTTTGCGACAGACGATGATGGCATCGTATTCGATTGCTTCCTGGTCACGAATATGCAGAGAGAAGTCCCGCTCGGCCTGTACAGGGTACAGAGCGCTGATGTAGAACTCAGCATCGAGCACCGCGCCCAGTACCGTTCCCCAGGCTTCTGGTTCTCTGTGGTGGAAGGTGAAGACCAGTGCCCCTTCGTCCTTCAGGACACGGTGGCACTCCTCAAAGACTCGGGCCAAGCCCTCCAGGAAGAAGCGAGTATCTTTGCCTTGATTGGGATTCTCCACAATCTCGCTGATCTTGGGCGTTAGTTCCGGAGCGAAATGGGGGTATCTGCCTTTGAGCGCCAGGCGCAGCCAGACGTAGAAAAAGTCCGCGAGCTCGCTGTATTGCACATTGTTGAAATAGGGGGGATCGGTGATGACGGCGTCCACTGAGCTGGGGGGGATGGGTAGGTCCTCAGAAGAGCGACACAACAGGAGTGTGTTCCTGTCCTGACTATTCACCAATTCCTCAAAATCAGTGGCAAAATGGGCGTCAATGTGCTCGCCGGGGATGGGCACCCGACGGGTACCGCCGCCGGGCAGCACACGACGCTCGTAGGGGGCATCACGGAAAGCCTGAGCCTGTTTCATCTTGCGGGCATAGACGCCGGAGAAGGAGCCAGAGTTCTTGCCTGCACCCCAGACGTTGTTCTCTAGCAACTCGGTCGGAACTACGAAGGCATGATAGGTGAAGAGGCCCCGTACTCCGCCACTTCGCCCATTATACGTGGCAAAGATGGTGTTGTAGTCTAAGCAGTAGGAAAACAATCCCACCAAGGCTTCGCGGGCACGCTCGTTCCGCACTTGCAAGATGCCTTTCAGTAGCCAGGAGAGGGCTAGCAACTGACGTTCGTTGAACAGCATGTGCCAGTGGGTGTAGTTGTAGTTCAGCAGGTCGTGGGTCTTGTTGCCATTGGGGACCGCTGATCGGGGAACCAGCAGATTATCCTTCTCCCGCTCAAACTGGCGCACAGCGTCGAGAAAGTTGGCCTGGTCTTCCTCATCGAGCGCTTTCATCTCCCGGCCGTGAACCGGGCACAGGTACAGAATGGCATACATGCGGCGGGGGAAGGGGCCTTCTTCCCGCTGAGCGGCTTTGAGGATAGGTTGCGTCTGATTGCACGTAGGGCAGGTGAAGTTCATCTTGCCGGCCGGTCCCCGTCGAGGATTGAACCCGTGGTGGCAAGCCGGGCAATTAGCGTCGCCGCGTTTGTTCTGTGTGGTAAAGACGTACCCACATTTCGGGCAGAGGAGCGTTCGGAAATCCCGATCACTGTCTATCACGTAAGAACCGTGCAGTGGCACCTGACTTCCGCAACTAGCGCAGGTGGCCTCGTTGACCCAGAGGACGTTGAGGATGTCGGCCTCGCGTCCGCAGCCGGGGTGATGGCAGCGGGTGCGATACAGCCGCCGGATGCGGGGTGCCACGTCGGCCTCCAGTTGGCGGAAGGCATCGTGCAACTCCCGCATGGGTACCGACTCAATGGCCCGCTTCACCGTCCACCAAGCCACCGGGTTGAGGTCACAGCTTACCACCTTGCAGCCCAGGCGCAGGGCTTCAACCACCGTTGTTCCACCGCCCATAAAGGGATCGAGCACAATCTTGTCGGAGAAGTCGTGGCGCTGGTAGTAGTGCTCCCACACCGGCTCGCCCGGCGGCAGAAAGGTTGCCAGCAAGATGGTGCGGAAGACGGAACCCAGCCGCCGCGCCCACCACTTGTGAATGTAGGTAGCCGGGCGGTAGAAGTGCTTGTTGTGGCTCTCCTGCTCGGCGAGTTGGTTGAGTTGGAGCAGGGGGAAGGTTTGTTCGATGTTGAGGGTCAAATGGTTGGACATAGAGTTGTCGCCTCATTGCACGTCTCGCAACTGTGCTTCCCACTGCGCAATGACCTCAGCAAGAGGGGAGCCCACTTGCTTGAAAATAGCATGTGCTTGATCCCAAAGTGAGAGTGCCGTAGCTGCGTCACCACGGTGTGCGTACGCGCCTCCAATATTCGCGAGGGCCGTAGCCTGGCCGAAAGGTAAGTCTAGCGCGCAAAAGTGCTCCAGAGATTCACTATAGAGCATCATGGCCGTTTCGAGTTGACCAGCCTCAAGGTACACCTTGCCAATGTTGAGCAACTGTGTGGCAATAGCGTGTCGATTTTCAAGCTGCTTGGCGATAGCCAGTGCATTGTTGAGGAGATCAAGAGCCTCTTGATTTTGTCCCCGCTGGTTCAGCACAACAGCGATATTGTTCAAATGCATTGCTTCATGGTGGCTTTGGCCCGTGGCTCGGGCGATGCGCAGGGCTTCCTCATGGCACCTCAGCGCCTGTTCCAAGTTGCCCGAATCCGTTTCAATCAACCCCAGTTCACTGAGCGCGGTGGATAGATTCAGTAGGAGATTCCGTTGGCGAAAGAAATCTGCAACCTCGGCCTGAATGCGATGTGTCTGGTCAAATTCACCGCGCCCACGCAGCAGGCCAGCCATAGCACTGCGTATCTCCTCTCTTTGCACCTGGTAGCCAAGTGCCTCAGCTAATTGCAGAGCTTCCAGGTAGAGATGCCCAGCCTGCTGCATGTTGCCACCATCGGCGCCCAGCCGAGCCAGGGCCTGAAGTGTTCCAATCTCTCCCTTGCGATTTCCTGCTTGCCGATATAGGTCAAGAGCCCGCTCCAGGTACGCTCGGGCAGAGTCAATCTCGTGCCATTCGGCGTGCACAGCACTCAGGTTCTGATAGGCTCTTGCCTCTTCAACAACGTAGCCAGCCGCCTGAGCACGCTCCAGGGCTATCGAGAGTCTCTCTTCAGCCTCTTGTCGCCGGCACAACTGCAAGAAGCCAACGGCGATGTCAGAAAGCACACTGATCGCCTCTCGTTCCGCACCCAGCTCTTCGTATCTCGCCAAGGCATCCTCCAACATGGACAGCGCTTTTGTTGCCTGTCCCGTTCGAAGCAGTAACGCAGCCATATTGCTGGTGACGTTGGCTAGGTCTAAGCGATTCTCCGTGTTCGCAAACACCTCTCCCGCTCTCAAGAACAGATCCCGGGCTGTATCGAAGTCGCCCATTTCCTGATAAACACCGGCCAAATTCTGCTGCGCATTTGCGCTAACCTCCTCCAAGCCAGCGTGCTGTGCTACTTGCACGGCTTCCTGCAAGTGAGCCTGTGCCGCTAAGAGATCACCCATCTCAAACAACACGGAGCCCAGGGCAGTCAACGCTGCTGCCTGTCGCTCCAGATCCGCTGACATTTGAGCCAGACGTACAGCCTGCATACATTCGCCACGTGCTTTGAGTAAGTCGCCCAAGTCCTGGTATATCTGCCCGACAGCCTGTCGTAGCGCAGCTTGGGCTACCAAGTCGTTTAACTGCTCAGCAGCCCGCAGCCCGGCCTCTAACCAGGCGAGGCCAATGCCTTGTGCACTGCGGCGGACTGCTACCGCACGTAACGCTTCCGAATAGTCGAGCACCAAATGAGCAGACCCAGGGTTCGGATCTTCGTCGAACTGCCTCGCTGCCCAGGCTTGACCGGCCATCACATCAGGCCAATCGGGGGCAAGTGTAGCCCACTGCCCGCGCACAAATCTGCTGTCGTCATACGCCTTCGCTACCTCGAGGAAATGGTGGGCATGTGCCTCCTCAAGCTGGGCTTCCTCCTCTCTCTCTTTCAACAGATCACGGCCAAAGTCGCGTAGGAGCGTATGCAGGGAGTAGCGACCCTGATCCTCAATCAGAACCAGCGAGGCAGCAGTCAAGGCATCAAGGTGGTCCTGCACATCGCTTGGCGCGAGCCCTGAAATCGCCGCTACAGAGGCAAGGCTAAAAGTAGGGGCAGAAAAGATGCTAAGCCTCCGGAACAGGCTCTGGTATTTCGGCAACAGTGATTCATAGCTGAGCTGGAAGGTGATCTTCACGGCGTTCTGAACTGCGTGCCTCAGTTCCATGTCTGGCCGGTGCCGAAATTCCGAACTTTCTAGCTCGGCTAGACGTCTGCTGCGATCGCGCACCCGTTCTGCCAGCACCGGTAAAGAAAGACTTCCTTGACCTACTCGTGAGGCTAAAAGCGTAAGTGCCAATGGAAGCCCGCCCGTCAATGCGTGTAACTCAGCTACAGCTTCGCGCTCTTGGACATTTAATGGTTGGCCAAGATAGGTCACAAATAGCTCCTCTGTTTCCGTCAATGACAAGCCCTCGTCGAGGGTAACTTTGAAGGCTCCACGAAGAGCATCAATGTCTTTCAACTGGGTCGTCACTATCACTGGCATCCTGCCAGCAGCGGAGAGCAGAGGAAGCAATTGGTCCGTGCTTTTGGCGTCGTCGAGCACCAACAGTGCCTGTTTGTCCCCCAGCACAGAAGCAACATAGGTTCGGCGAGCCTCAAGCGTTTGCCGCTCGGCTGCGCGTTCACCGTGCCCATAGGCGTCAGCCAGATGCAAGAGTCCATCCCTGGCTTCCACAGCCTGAGGTTTGCCCTCATCGTAAGTGACCAAATGTAGCCAGATTACTCCATCGGGGAACCGATGAGCAGCCTGGCAAGCTATCTGATCAGCAAGAGCCGTTTTGCCAGCACCGGGCATACCCACAATGGTAACAAATGCATTTGGATCTGACGCGAGGCGCCCCTGAACATGCTCAATGACCTCAGAGCGTCCAACAAAGGGATTGCGATAGCAGGGCGCCTGCATAGGACGCACCGGCTGTATCCCGCCTGCTCTCGCCAACTCTTCGCGAATCACAGGGCGAACTGCTTCCGCTGTTACGCCAGGCAGTGCGTCTAGCTTCTCCAGGACTAAACTGAAATGGCCCGCCAGATACGTGGAAACCTCCTGGATGAGTCCTTGAGTTGCTATCTCTTCTTTGAGCATAGCTTCCCGAAAGGCCATCTCGTTCTCGACAATGAATTGCCTAAAGCGGGTGCGCGCTAATCGGACCAGGTTGCGAACAAGCTGTAAGTAGTCAATTTGATCCAGGTTGTGCCCACCAATGATCAATGCCTGCCGTTCACACAGTACACCGGTTAGTTTATCTGCAAATTCGTCGTCACTCAGTTGACTGAAAGGCAATGTCGAAACCGCTATGCCCAAGTCATGGTGCAATGCTTTGGACAGCATCTCTCGGTCGAGGCAAATCTCACCATCCTCAACATAGCGCACAAGATTAGGACGCATCTCGTCCACTGCGGATCGAAACGCGTCCAAATACAGCTCTTCCCAGGACTTTCGGCTAGCTTTCTCCCAGGCGACCTTGATGAGATCCCACACGGCATTGCTAGGTATGCCAGCAAAGAGGTAACTATTGAGCGCATCAAGCAAAGTACTCATAGTATACTCATCCCTCAATCAGTTGCACCACTAATCATGGTGTCAGGCGCTCCATTGATGGCAGCCCTTTGTTTCTACTGGACTCTGGCGAATTTGAGTTATGGTCAAGTTAGTGGCTATATCTTGTGGTACAAAACACTTCATACCACCATATGTGGCTCAAAACTTGACGATAACCGATTTTCGCCAGTGTCGAGTTTCTAGCTCAAGGGGGCGACATTCCGCGTTCCGGGCGGTGAATTGTCACCCACTACGAGTTGGGCAAGATCCACTCACTTCTGCCTACCTGCATCGCATCACCAGCCACGGCACCAGGCACTCCATCAGCGACAGTCCCCGGTGCAGGTAGACACCGCCAAAATCACCGGTGTAGCGTCCTTTGACCAAGAAATGTCCTTCGTGGACTACAATCACGCCTTTCTCCAGCAAAGCCCGCGCTTTCTTGTTGTCGCTGATCGGTGCGGTACGCGCTCCCATCATGTCCTTCAGGTAGCCGTAGTAGGGCTGAGGCGTCGGCCAGGCCATCCCCGCCTTCACGCTGAGATAACCGTGATCCGACGAGATGATGATCTCGTCGTGGCCCTTGATGCGCTCCAGAATGCCCAGCAGCATCGCCTCGGTCTTCAGGTAGATTTCGGCTGGTGGGATGTGCTCGGTCCTGCCACTGTGAGCAGGATGCCAGAACCAATCGGGATACTGACCCCAGACGATGAGCCGGTCACGGCGCAACTCGTCCAACGGCGGCGCGTCGGCCCGTACGTAGACGAAACGGGGATCGTTTACCGCTGATGGCGCGTTTACCTCAAAGTGACGTTGGCAGAAAGCCTCCGTCTCGGCCGGGATTTCGCTGAAAGCGTAGTCAAAGGCCAGTACCTCGTAGCCGTGCGCCGGTAGTCTCTGCTTCAGCAAACAGGCTTCGCGCAGGCTCAGGCTGTCCATCAACACCAGCGCGTGACGGGGTTGGGCCAGCAACTCGGCTACCTGGTGGCTGCTCACTTGAGGCAAGAGCACATCAGTCAGAAACTCACTGTACACTTGCTCCAACGTCCAGGTGAGGAGACGGGTTGCTTTTTCCCGCTCGTCGTAGTAATCGTTGAGCCCTTCGACAGGCTCAGGACACCGCAGAGCATCGTCCACATCGGCGGCGTCCCACAGGTCCACCAGCCAGTGGAACAGAGTCGCCACCGGGTCGTCGCTCTTAACCAACTCGATAACTCGTGCCGCGTTCAGTTCACTCGATGACACGATCCACCTCGGCTATGACGTACAGGCTGCCGCCGGGTGTGGCTGGCAGGCACAGCAGTTGCTGCAAGAAAGGTCCCTTCTCCAGAGGTCCCGACCACTCCAGGGTCAGGCCCAACTTCAGGCCCTCGGGCGAAAAGCCCAGGTCTTTCACCACCCGTTCCAGTTTGTCCGACTTGCCACTGATGCTGAAATCGTTGCTGACCTCCACCTGCACGTGCTGGATCACGTCGGTCTCGCGGAGGATAGCCTCGAACTTGCCGGCCACAGTGCGCGGATGCTTGCCCCCTTCCTCAAGCTGCTTTTGCTCCACGATTCTTTGTGGTGTTACCTGGACGCCTTCGATGGCCCGATCCAGGTCAGGTTCCTTTGCAAGCTTGCCGAGGGCTTCGCCCTCGCCATAGACGATCTTCACCTTCTCCGCCTCGCCAGTCGGACCCCGTTCAACCTGGGCGAAGTCGGCGTGGTAGAGCACGGCTTTGGATTGCTCATTGAGGCCGTAAGGTGTCTCGCCGAAGAAGTTCCGCCCTTTGTGGCCTTCGATGTAAATTTGCTCGGCCTTGCAAAGTTCCTTCAAGGCCGCCGTAACCTGCGAAACATCGGACACCGTCGGATAGCGACGGAGGGTGTAAAAGTCGTCGTAGAGCACATCGGCTCGTAGCCCCTTCGGCCCCCGCTCGTGTAGCACATCCAGGATCTTCTCCTTGACTCGGGCCATATCGCTGATTGCTCGTTCCAGCAGCTTCGCTGTGTCGGCTTCTACCTGAATCTTGCGTACAGCTTCCCGTTCGATCCGCTGTCCGTCCGGCCCTTCACTGACCATGACCGACACCTTGGGCCAGAACCCGAAACGAGCTTTGAGGCGTTCTTTCAGTTCCTTGAGCTCTTCGTCAATGATAGCCTGCACCTTGGCAGCGCGCTCTTCGCTCACGTCCTGTTTGATTTCCTCTCCGCCGATGATCCGTTTGGCCTTGTCAATCAGGCTCTGGTCTTTGCGCAGGTCGCCGGTCAGGGGAGCGAGCACCACCATACGGTTCTGACGACGGTGGCCGTGATAGATGTCGTACACTTCCTGGTCAGTCTCCAGCGCGCGCAGCGAAACCACGACCTTCAGATGACGGTCGTCGGGTATCTCATCAATCTCGTAGACGTAGGTGTTGCCCCCCAGAACCTCCTTGTCCAGCACCTGGGCGATGCGTTGGATGGCCACCGTCTCGGAGACGTCACGGGCGCGGTTTTGTACCACAGCGAAGACGTTTTCCTCGATGCGCACTGCGTACTGGCCGTTGAGTTTGTGCAGATGCCATGCCTGGCCCAGCAGCCGGTTCAAGCCCAGTAGCACGTCATTGGGATTGATCTCCGGCGTGGCTACTCCCATCACGATATCGGTTTCATCCGCCCCGATCTGCTGCTCCCGGTTGATGGAATACAGCAGCACAGCGGACAGAATTTCGCGGCCATACTCAATGTCGCCCACCCGCTCAATGTCGCGGACCGTGGCCTCGACCAGAGGACGGTCCAGGACCACCAACTGGTCATCAAAGCGAGCCACATCCACGGCCGAGGTGAGCAAGATGGGGACATCGGCTGCCTGCTCACGCAGGATGGTGGCTAACAGATAGAGGATGCCTCTGGTGTTGGCGTAGTTGGAAGCGGTGCTGTAGCGCTCGAACAGCACCCGGAGCAATTCGGGATGTAGAGGATAGACCCTGGCCATGCGGGTGCGATAGCTCTCATAGTCACCCATGGGTACAGTGATCTGACGCTCCCGGTACAGCTCGGTGAAACGATCCACCACCTGGGTCGCCTTGTTCCGATCCACCTGCTCAAACAGACGATACAGCAGAATCTCCTCGCGGTCGGCAGCCGTGCTCAGGTTGATAGAAATGGGTCCGGTGCGATCAATCACGTCCACGATGTCGGGATTCTCGCGTATCAGCGAGAACAACACCATCAGAGGTACATCAGGCTCACTGGCCACCTCCAGCAAGTGCTGGAGAAAGGTGCGATTGGCAGCCCGTGAGGTCTCGGCCGTGCCAACCCGTTGGGGCAGGATCGTCTCGTACCAGTTCTCGATCTCGTCAATGATGATCACGACCGGGCGGGTGCCCAGGGCCTGGCGAATCTGGGGAATGGTGGGGTAGCGCCTGACCTGGTGCAGTGCGTCCTCGGCTCCGAGTTGCTGAAGGATGGGTTCCCACAGGTTGTTGTAGTCAACCCGCGCTGTATGGAGTACAATCACGACGAGATCGTCGGGCGCGGGCAGCGGCTCATCGTATCCGTGCCCCCCCAACCATTGAGCCGCCAGGTCGGGATGAGTCAGCGTGTGATACACGGCCAGCAACTGGTGGGACTTGCCGGAGCCGTAGCCGCCGGTGAAAACCAGGCCGCCGCGCTGATCCTGGCCAGTCAGTTTGTAGCGGACCTGGTCCAGCGCCGTCCTTAACGCATCGGTGAGATAGGTGCGGGCGAAGACGTCGGCTGGGTTCTTTTCCAGTGCCGGCTTGTCCTCCAGCACCTTGTATAATTGGACGACACCGTATACCCGGCCGCTTGTCACTTCCTGGCTAAGAGTCGCGACATCTGTAATGGTTGGTAGTACTGCCATCTCCCTCGTCCTCCAATCAACATCTCCACAATCTCCTCATGCTGCCAGCGGCGCTCGCCCTCCACCCGTTCGGCCCGGCCCAGCAGCCAGCATTCACGCCAGTACACGGTTAAGTCTGGAACCACTGAGGTCACTGACCGACACTGAGTGCACTGAATCAGTGGCCTCAGCTCACCTCAGTGCCATCAGTGATCCTCCCCTTTTGCCATGATCAACATCCCCTCGCTCTCCTCTCACTGCCAGCACTACACTTTGCGCTCGTCCGGGGCTCTCCTCTATCCACTCATGCTCGTATCAGCAAAGTGCTCTTACGGTCTTTGAATCTCGACCTCCAGATTGATGCCGTCCAGAGTAATCTTGAATTCATTGAGCACATCTCGCCCCAGGATGTTTTCTGGAACATCATCTCGACAGTCAATCATCACCGCGACTACATGGTTTGCCAACTCGATGAAAAGGCCGTATAGGTTCTTCGTCTCCCAATGGTTCCCGATCCCGCCGACTTCTGCCTCAGCGACGGGGAACTCGTGTACCGACAGTGCCTTCCCCATAGGCTCTTGCAGAACAGTGATGTCCGCGCCTGTGTCAAGGATGAAATCGTCTCTGACGGTATGCTCTCCATCGAGACTCTGCGCCTGGACTTCGGCTATGGGTGCCGGTGGATCATAGGCCAGGTCATAGCGACCCACAGCATAACGTCTGATCCGCTTTCGCATGGCTCGCTTTTCGTCGCCGACCTTGTTCACGTATAGCACCTTGCTCCCTGTCTTCCGATAGGCTTCCAGCATCACCTTGCTGGCCGAATCACCGTGGGCCACTAACGCACCATTGGCGATAGCCACCCACCGGTGCGCATATTTTGTCAACAGCTCATCACGCATTTGCCAGTAGACTCTCTTCTGCGCTTCGAAGGTTGAATTGGTTCGCCGTTTCATTTCTCCACCTCCTGTGCACTGTTGCAGAATCGGTCATTGTTCTCCGCAGCCGCAAAGACGTACATCCTTTGGGCTTACCGGGTTTCCAGCACCTTTGCCAGGAATCTCATAGACACTGCCTACCAGCGAAGAGGGTCTCTTCCTGAACCAGATGGTCGGCGGGCGAAGGCAGCAGCAGCATGCACATCATCCGGAGTGAGATGCGGATGGTCGGCCAGGATCTCGTCAATCGCCATCGCCCCCGCCAGCTTGCGCAAGATATGCTCCACCGTGATGCGCGTACCTTTGATGACGGGTTTGCCAAACATAATCGCTGGGTTGATCTCAATGCGGTCGTGGATAATCGGTTGGCTCCTTCAGACGAACCAGGACTATGCCGCCGTCAGTTCGGGCAGGGGCGGCACCTGTGGTACTACGAAGCGCTCACACAACTCCAGCGGATGCAGCTCCGAGAAAGACGCTGCCCGAGCCAGGCTGATTTCCGCCCGCCCCCGCCGTGATCAAATCAGTTGCCGACGGACAAATTCGAGTACCTGGCGCAGGGCAGCCTCGGGCATGGAATTCAAATAGCTTTCGACGATCATGCTTTCGTCCCCATGGTGAAAGTGGTCGGGAAATGTGCTCACGCGCGGATAGTGGGGCGCATTGTCCCACCGATACAGCCGACCGCGTTGCCGACGTTGTTCCCAGTGATAGGCATAATCTCCATCTAGTGACCACATCCTTGAACTCGTCCAGCGCGAGGCGGGCAAGAGCCTGGTATGCGACCAGCACGGTCTATTCCCTTTCCGCCATCTGGCGCAGACGAGCGATGTGGGCCCCTTTGTTCTTCCAGACGATGTAATCTTCCCACGCCGGGTGTCCGGCGACCTCTCCATCCTGAATGGCCTGGTATAGCGATTCCTTAGAGAACACGTCGTACCGCTCGCGAATCTGAGCGATTTCCCACTCTGCTAGCCGGATCTCTTTCTCGATGAAGGCCAGTAACCCTTTTCGAATCAACTCAGATTCCGAAATTGCCAACGCGTTGCTCAAATCCAGAGTTAACGCTTGCACATCCATTTTGACACCTCCTGTCAGGATTACGCCACAGCCAGTCCGGGCAGGGGCGGCACCTGTGGCACTACTGCCAGCCCCACGGACAGAAAGTCGCTGACTGGTGGGCTGGTGAGCACAGCCATCACTGCCTGGTACAGGTCTTCCGGCAGGTTGCGCAGCGCTTCTAGAGAGATGGTGAGCGGCATGTCTCGGTGATACTCCATCATCCTGGCAAAGCTGATAAAGGTCAGCCCCACTGCACAAGGTGGCTCTCCTCTGGCCTTGCCGATGTCTAGCCGAAGCAGGATGTTATCGGACAACTCTACGCCAGTGACATGTTCGCTGCGCCCAAAGGAGACGTAGAGCACATCGGCCTCTCGGTCATAGTTGTACTTGATCTCACTCATCATCAGAGAGCCCCAGTTTCTCTCGCACAAACGCCCGAACCACTTTGGCAGCCTGGAATGCTTGCCGCGTTTCGTCCTTGTCCGCCGACTCGCCGGGATAACGGTAGCGCACAGCATAGCGGTCCAACCGCACCAGAAGGCCCCGCTGAATCTCAAAGCTCGCATCCAGTGGCAGACAGAGCTCCAACAGCTCGATCAGGCTGTGCGTCTTGGGGAAGGGCACCCCATGTTCCTGCAGGAAGGCTTTGAGGTACTTCTCGGGCGTCTGCTGGGCGTGAAAATAGGCCGCGTCGTAGTTGGGCCTGATGTGGGCATGCCACTCTCGCCCCGCTGTAGCGTAATCGCCTTTGGCCTTCTCCACCCACTCAACTGTCAGCTCGTTCATACAATACCTTACCTTTGCTGACCACCTCGTTCAGGAAGGGATCACCCAGCGCCAGCCGCTGGGCCAGCGTTGCAGGAGTACGCACAGTCAGATCAAGTCCAAAGTGATACCCAATCGCCTGGCGAATCCGCACTGCCTGTTCGGTCTCTTTGAGGGGGGTCTCCATAACCACCAGTAGGTCCACATCGCTCTCCCGACGTGGCTGACCGTAGGCGTAGGAGCCGAAGAGGATGATCCCTTGAGGCTGGAATCGCTGGACAATCTAGCGCACCACATCTTCGATGGCCCATTGTGGGATACGATGGCGTAGGTTAATGTTGGGAACTTGGGCCGTGTCATCCCTGATCACCGCCTGATCTTTTGTCCTCACCGCTTTTGTGCGGCTCCTCATGCTGCTCGGCACAACTCAGCAGCTAGCGCTCGTGCCGGCACACGGCTAAGTCTGGAACCTCTGCGCTCACTGGCCGCCACCGAGTGCACTGAATCAGTGGCCTCAGCTCACCTCAGTGCCATCAGTGATCCTCCCCTTTTGCCATGACCAACGTCCCCTCAGCCCCCTCTCACCGCCATCACCACCTATCCCAATGATAGTTGTCATACTCCCATTTGTCAAGCCGCCCGGCCGAATGGCTTGACACCCTCCCCAATGATGATATGATTGGGGCCATTACTAAGCACTCAGCGGTCAGCAATCAGCTATCAGCTTTGGAACAGAAGCTGATAGCTGAACGCTTACTTTCCAAGAAAGGACGACATCCATGAAAGCCGCGTTTTTCGCCGGCCAGGGCCGAGTCGAGGTGCGCGAGGTGCCCCGACCGGAACCGGGGCCAGGAGAGGTACTGCTGCGGGTGCGGGCCTCTGGACTGTGCGGCAGCGAGCTCCACGCCTACCGGGGCCAGAGGTCAAGTGAGGACATCCCCGGCCACGAGATGGTGGGAGAAGTGGTGGCGGTGAATGGCGCGAGGGGGGTCACCATCGGGGAACGGGTGGCCGTACAGATCATGAGCGGCTGTGGGAGGTGCCTCCACTGCCTGGCCGGGGACCCTGAACACTGCGCTGAAGGAGGCCTGCACACCGGCGGCTACGCTGAGTACGTAGCCCTGCCCGCCGAATGCTGCCTGCCCTTGCCCCAGGAGATCACGTGGGGAGAAGGGGTGCTGCTGGGTGGGGATACCATCGGCACACCCTACCACGCCCTGTACCGGCTGGGCTTGAACGCGGCGGACACGGCGGCGGTCTTCGGCTGCGGGCCGGTAGGGCTCGGCGCGGTGACATTGTTGCGCTTTTTCGGAGCCCGGGCCTTCACTGTGGAGCCCATCGCCTACCGCCGCGAACTGGCCTGCCAACTCGGCCCGGAGGTGGGGATTGATCCCACAGCCGAGGACACCGTGGCTCGAATCAAGGGACTGACAGAGGGCCGGGGAGTGGATGTGGCGCTGGATTGCTCTGGTGTGGCTGCTACCACCGGGATGGCATTGGATAGCGCCGCCATCCATGGGCGGGTGGCCTTCATCGGGGAGAAGCAGGAGGCCGCCATCCGACCAAGCCCCCAGTTCATCCGCAAGGAACTGACCGCCATCGGCTCCTGGTACTTCACCGGGGCCGACTACTTCCGCATCCTGGGCCTCTACAAGCGGGGGCTGCATGCCTCCGGCCTGATCACCCACCGCTTCCCATTGGAAGAAGCGGACCGCGCATTCGCCATCTTTGCCTCCGGCCAGTCGGGGAAGGTGCTTATCGCACAGGAGGGCGAATGAACCCCCGAGTGGCCCTCGTGCGCTGTCAGGATTATGATCCCCATAGAGTGCAAAGTGCTGTAGGCCAGGCCCTGGGCCTCCTGGGCGGCGTGGAACGATTCGTAGGGCGGGGCGACCGGGTGATGGTCAGGCCGAACCTCATCGCCCCACGCCCCATCGAGGCCGCTGCCACCACCCACCCGGCGGTGGTGGAGGCGGTGGTGCGTGGAGTGCAGGAGGCGGGGGGCAGAGTGATGATCGGAGATTGCCCCGGCGGGCTCACCGGACGGGCCGACCTGGAGCACAGCTATCGGGTGAGCGGCATGGCCGATGTCGCTGAGCGGACCGGGGCGGAACTGGACCGCAACCCGCAGCCAGTGGAGGTGGAACATCCGCAGGGGCGCTACCTGAAACGAGCGGCCGTGGCTCGGGCTGTGGTCGAGGCGGACGTGGTCATCACCGTGCCCAAGCTGAAGACCCACAACCTGACCGGGCTCACGGGTGCAGTGAAGCTCTGTTTCGGAGCCATACCGGGCCGGGCCAAGACCGGCTACCACCTGCGCTACCCCAAAGTGCGCGCCTTCAGCGGGGCACTCCTGGACCTGCACGATCTGGTAGGGCCCAGGCTGACGGTGATGGACGCGGTAGTGGCCATGGAGGGGGATGGGCCCACTGCCGGTGATACACGCCATGTGGGGGCCATCCTGGCCAGCGAGGATAGCCTCTCTTGCGACGTGGCTGCGGCGTGGTTAGTGGGCATGGACCCCCTGGAGGTGAGCACCATTCAGGTGGCCGCTGAGCAGGGGCGCATCAGCGTCCGGGTGGAAGACCTCGATCTGGCAGGTGAATCCCTTTCCGCCCTTCAGGTAAAGGACTTCCGGCCGGCGAGCACTCGGCTCATGCGCACGCCGCTGTTCAACTGGCTGGTGGACCTCCTCGGCCGCTGGATGAGCCCCCATCCAGTAGTAGGCGAGGCCTGTACCGGCTGCTCCACCTGCGCCCAGAACTGCCCGGCGGAGGCCATTACCATCCTTCGTGAACGGGCGCACGTAGACTATCGCCGCTGTATCCACTGCTTCTGCTGCCAGGAGCTATGCCCTGAGCGTGCGATGGCCGTACGTTACCCCCGCCTGACTCGCTGGTGGGCGCAGCCGGGTTGAGCCTTAGGCCTCATCGTCGAGCAGACGAGCGTAGGCACCCCGCCACAGAGAGGGAGAGCGCGTCATCCGGATGACCCTGATGTCCGCGAAGTGGGGGAGGAGCTGGGCCAGGAGCAGGGACAGCTCATCCCAGCGCTCTCCCCGCAGGGCCTCCGCCAGTTGATCCGCCATTCGGCCAGCCCAGGCCCATTCTGACCGAAACCGGTCGGCCTTGAGGTAGTAATTCCGTTTCTCCCACGCCTCGGTCGCCCGCTCCACCGTGTCCTCAATCCCCCGCAGGCAGAAAACGATAAGAGCCGCCAGATCGCGCGCTTCACCATCCAGCCCGGGCTTCTCCACCAGACGTCGCAGTGCCTCGGCGATGGTGCGGCGCAGGTGATGTCGCTCCCTGCCTGGTGGACACGTCGCGATGACCCGGCTCACGGCCTCCGTTTCCCCTCTTGGCAACTTCCCATCCGCAGAGTTCCCACTTTCAGCTCAATGTTGGACGATCACCCGCGTGGCGCATATTTTGTAGTTGCCATCCCTACGCACCACCACCAGTCGGAACTCATACTCGCCGTTGGGAAGCATGCTCACGTCCCAGGTGCCCAGCACACCTCCCACCACCGGCTGATCGTGTCGCTGGAGAAAAGCCCATTCCGCCTCTGAGCCAGCAGCGCGGAACTCGAACTTGTAGTAGTCGAAATTCTCGATTTGAGCTGTACCCTGCACCTGCACGGGACCCTGGAGCACCTGGCTGACGCCGGGGACTGTGAGCTGAGCGCCGGGATCGGGGCAGGAGGGCGGCACGATCTGAGGGGTGGGTGTCACCGGAGGTGTAGGTGTGGATTGCACAGGGCGCACGATGAGACGTCTGGGTGTAGGGGTAAGGACCGGCGTGGGCGGCCCCGGTGTAGGGGTGGGGATGGGAGTGGGGATCAGAATGGGAGTGGGTTCAGCGCCCAGCACCTCAGGAAGTTCGAGCTCCGAGGCCAAGTAATTGCTCACGTAGTAGATACTGCCCGCCAAAAGGCAGCAGAAGAGCGCTCCGCTCAGGGAGCGAAGGAGTTCGCTGGTAGCCACTTCCTTCTCCAGGCCGAAGAAAGAGGCCGCTCGCTCTTTACGGGCTTGCCAGGCCCGACGCACATAGAAAAGAAAGACCAGACCACACAGTCCGTAGAACCAGAGGTCATATTTGCGAAGGAGTTGCAATAGAACGACCATGAGTTCTTCTCTAGTCCAGGCCCTGGAGCTCGATCAGGAGCCCCTCAATCAGATCGCCCAGATGGTCGCTGGCGCGGTCGGCCACGGCCAGGACCTCAGCATGGCCTCCCTCTTCCTCCGGCGGTCCTGCTCCGGGCCGGGCTACGTTGCTGATCACCGACAGGCCCAGTACCCGCATCCCCCCATGCCGGGCCACCAGTACCTCGGGCACGGTGGACATGCCCACCGCATCCACGCCGATGGAGCGCAGGAAGCGGATGTCAGCCAGGGTCTCAAAATGGGGGCCGGCCAGCATGCAGTAGATACCCTCCCGAAGAGAAAGCCCCTGGGCCGAGGCCACACGATGGGCCAGGGCCCGCAGGCGGAGGTCATAGGCCTCCCTCATGCTGGGGAAGCGAGGGCCCAGCTCTGGCTGGTCGGGGCCGCGCAGCGGGCTCAGCCCGGCCATGGCCACCAGGTTGAGCTGGTCGGTGATGAGCATGATGTCGCCGGGCTCGAAGCTGGGGTTCAACCCCCCCGCAGCGTTGGTCACGATCAGCATCCCTATCCCCAGCCGCTGCATCACCCGGATGGGGAAAGTCACCTGTTGTAGGGAATAGCCCTCGTAGTAGTGGGCTCTCCCCTGCATCACCAGTACTTCCTGTCCCCCCAGTCGCCCCGCGACCAGCCGGCCAGCGTGGCCCTCCACCGCGGGCCGGGGGAAATGGGGGATCGCGCCGTAAGTAAGCACATCCGCTTCCACCACCCTCTCGGCCAGGCGGCCCAGGCCCGAACCCAGCACCAGGCCGATGCGGGGCCGATGGCAGGTGTGCCTCTGGATCACATCCGCCGCCTCGTCGAAATCGGGCAGGGTGAAGAATTGGTGAGTGGGATCATTCGTGGGAGGCATCCCGCTTCTCCTGCAAGTGAGCATAGGCTAGGGTGGTGTGGAGAGAGGCATGCCCCAATAGCTCCTGCACTTCCGTCATCTCCACTCCCTCAGACAGGAGATGAGCGGCAAAGGAATGTCGGAGGGCCTGGGGATTGACCCTGAAATCCAGTCCCGCCTCTTTCGCGTACCCCTGCACCAGCAGCCACAGTCCCTGTCGGGTGAGCCGCTGGCCCCGATAGTTCAGGAAGAGGGCCCGTTCTTCCCGATCTTGCAAGAAATGAAGGCGTCCCCGGGCCAGGTAAGCCTCCAGTGCCTCCTCGGCACGTGGGGGCAGGGGGATGAGCCGCTCCCTCCCTCTTGTGAGACAACGCACCGTTGACGAGGCAAGGCTCACATCCTCCACCTCCAGCCTCACCACCTCCGAGGCCCGAAGGCCGGTGGCATAGAGGAGTTCCAGGAGTGCCCGATCCCGCAGCCCGGTGGGCGTCATATCCTGGGCCGGAAGGGCCAGCAGCCGGGCTACAGCTTCGGAGGGCAGGGACTCGGGCGGGGGCCGATCCACCCTTGGCATGGCAATCGTGGCCAGAGGAGCGGAATGGATCAGGTTCTGGTCGAGGAGAAAGCGGAAGAAGGAGCGGATGGCCGACAATTTGCGGGCCACGGTAGAGGCAGCGTAGCCACGGTCCCAAAGATACCACACATAGGATCGTACCACATCCGGCGTAACGTCGGCCCAGGAGCCCTCATCAAGGGTGTGCATGAGGTATTCTCTCAACTGTTGGAGATCGTTGCGGTAGGCGGCGATGGTATTGGCCGTGCGGCCCCTCTCCACCGCCAGCCCACACAGGAAACGATCAATCTCAGCCTGCACTTATCCACGACCCCCCAGCGAGAAGATCAAACGATGCCTGTCCGGTGTTTGTCTCCGCTTTCAACCCGGCTTTCAGTTCCTGGTAAACCTAAACCCAGTCCAGGAGGACTGCCTGACATGTAGGGCGCAACCAGTGGTGTAATTCAGTCGGGCCGATGAGTTGGGCGTAACTTCCGCTCGGAGTAGAAAATCAAAGCTGCCCCGGCGGGCGCCGGAACAGCACTCTGGGTGAGCGATGGGATTCGAACCCACGATCTCCTGGGCCACAACCAGGTGCCTTAGACCACTCGGCTACGCTCACCATGTGACAAGCATATTTTAGCACAAAAGCCTCAGATGGGCAAACGAGTTTTTCAATCCGGGCATAATTCAGAATCGTGGGGCACTTCCTCCTGCCTGTCCCCTGGCCTGACGCCAGGACAGGCTGGCCAGGGTGTGAGGTTCAAGGGGCGTCCTCGCCCCGTCGGGGCACTGAAATAGCCTCGGCGGTGACACCTCGACCCTCTATACCCTTTCAGTCCTTGACCGCGATCACTACCTGCACTACGCTGCTGGGAAGTTCCACCTCCTCTACTGCAGCGCACAAACCGACAGGCTCCAACAATTCCTCCCAGGGCTGGGAAGTCCGCTGGCCCGTTGTGGCATAGAGCCAGTCGAGCAGCCGTCCCACGAGGCCTCGCCGACGCGGATATGCCAGAGGCACCATCAACAACCGCCCCTCTGTCCGAAGAACACGGGACATCTCTTCCAGCGTATCGGGTTGGAGAATAAAGGGGCTGGGAAAGGTCACGACTAGCGAGTCGAAGGCGCCACTGGCAAAGGGCAGGGCCTGTCCACGCCCCTGCACAAGCGGAAGGGACAGCCCGCGATGGTGGAGCTTCCGCTGCGCAATACGGACCATGTGGAGCGAGAGTTCAAGGCCCCAGACCTGATGATCGGCCTCTGCCAGGTCGCACACAAGGTTCCCTGTGCCAAAGCCCAACTCCAACACCCTAGGCCCTGCAAGGTGTGGCAGGACAGTCCGCTGCCAGGATCGCCACTCACCCCATGAGGCCAGCCAGCTCACCCCATCGTAAGCCCAGGCAAGCTCATTGTACAGAAGCCGAAACCCCCTTCGGAGTCCCCACCGAATCACTCGCCCCATCACCCACCCTCTGCTGCACCCAGCTCACCCCTCTCCTTCAAGATCGTTCCGAGCAGATCAGGCCGATTGGTGATGAGGCCATCAACCCCCAGGGCAAGCAGCCGCCGCATCTCCTCCGGCTCGTCCACAGTCCAGGTATTGACCCGGCAATTGTGCTCCCGGGCCCAGGCCAGGTGGGTTGCATCCACCAGATGATGCTCCGGGTGCAGAGCCGCGAGGGGTTGCAAGTCCTGAACCCAGCGCTCCAGCTCCGCCTCAGGCAGAGATGTCCCGTAGAGGAGGGCCAGGAGAAGATGGGGATGGGCCCGGTGCACTCCCTGCAGGGCCAGAGGATTGAAGGAGGAGATCAACACCCGGTCCTGCATTCCACAGTGAGCGATGAGAGAGGTCACCGCCTCCTCCAGCCTGGTCGGCTCCGAAACCATGACCTTCAGTTCCAGATTGAGCAACAAGTCCTGGCCTACCGCCTCGAACACCTCGGCCAGGGTGGGGATGCGCTCTCCAGCAAAGTCGGATGAGACCCAGCTACCGGCGTCCAGTTCCTTCAACTCCACCAGGGTGAGGTCTGCCACGGCCCCAGAGCCATCGGTCGTGCGGTCCACGGTGGCATCATGGATGACTATCGCTGTCCCGTCGCGGTTGAGTTGCACATCCAGTTCGATCCCATCGGCGCCCATGTCTCGCGCCAACCGGAAGGCGCTCAAGGTGTTTTCGGGGGCATGATAGCTGGCCCCCCGGTGAGCGAAGTTCAAGGCCTGTATGTCCGTCCTCTCCTTTGGTCCTCGTGGGATGGCAAACCTTCACCCCCCCCCGCGCAGGCTCTTAGAGCAAGGCAGAAGTAAGTTCTGCATTCTGACTTCTAACTTCTGTGCAAGCCTGCGGGAGGGTAGCTGAGATAAGGGTTACAGCACCACCTGGCGAATGTCAATTACCTCCGGCAGCTCCGCCAACTCCTCCATCACGTGATCGGATATCTCAGTGTCCAGATTGATGACCGACAGCGCCCGGTCGCCCGGGCGGTTGCGGCCCAGCCGCCACTCGGCGATGTTGATGTTGTGCTGGCCCAGGAAGGTGCCCACCTGACCGATCACCCCCGGCACATCCCGGCTGACCATTACCAGCATGATTCCCTCCGGCAGGGCATCCATGCGGTACTCGTCAATCTGTACGATGCGAGGCAGCTTCCGGCTGAAGAGGGTCCCAGCGATGAGCCGCTCGCCCGCATCGGTGGTCAGCCGGCAGGAGATGAGGTTGGGATAGTCCGGCCCTGGCAGCCCCTTGGTTTGAGCTACGACAATGCCCCGCTGGTTGGCCAACAGAGGCGCGTTGACATAGTTGACCTGAGCCCGGCCCACCACGTGCGTCAGCAGCCCCTTGAGCAGAGCCACAGTCAGCGGTTTGACCAGCTCTGCCACCTCCTGGCCCCGATACTCTACCTCTACCCGGGTCACTCTCCCCTGGGCCAATTGCATCTGCATGGAGCCAATCCCTTCGGCCAGACTCAGACAGGGACGCAATTCCTGAAATGAGGCACCATCCATGAAGGGCATGTTGATCGCATTGCGGTAGTCCTGACCGCGCAGGGCGTCCAGCACCTGGCCCACGATCTGGATAGAGACATCGCGCTGGGCCTCCTCGGTCTTGGAGCCCAGGTGGGGGGTGGCGATCACGTTCGGTAGGGCCAGCAACGGATCTTCCATTGGGGGCTCCGTCTCAAATACATCGAGCGCCGCGCCAGCGACATGGCCGGAGGTAAGAGCCTGGTAGAGGGCAGTGGAGTCAATCAGCGCGCCGCGGGCGGTGTTGACGATGCGCACTTCCGGCTTCATCTGAGCGATCGCCTGGGCACCGATCAGACCCTGCGTGGCGGGGGTGAGGGGAGTATGGAGGGTGATGAAGTCCGACCGCCGTAGCAATTCATCCCACTCCAAGAGAGTCACCCGCAGGTCGCGGGCGGCCTTGACCGAGATGTGGGGATCGTAGGCTACCACCTCCATGCCAAACCCCTGGGCCTGCCGGGCCACTCGCGAGCCCACTTGCCCCAGGCCAATGATCCCCAAGGTCTTCCCGTAGAGCTGTACACCCAGGAAATCGTCCCGGCGCCACTGCCCGCGCTTCAAGGAGAACTGAGATTGGGGTATGTTGCGACAGAGGGCCAGAAGCAGAGCCACCGTGTGCTCCGCCGTAGCGGTGGTGTTGGCCCCCGGCACATTCATGACCAGCACGCCCCGACGGGAGGCGGCTTCAATGTCAATGTTGTCCAATCCAGCACCCGCCCGCCCGATCACCTTCAGACGGATCGCACCCTCTAGGAGCTCCTTGTCCACAGTGGCCTGGCTGCTGACGATGAGGGCCTCGCTATCGGCGAGCAGCCCACGGGCCGCCTCATCCAGGGGAGGCTTACATACCTGGAAGTTCACCTCTGGGTCGCCCTCCAAAAGCTGCAGGCTTGCCTCCGACAGCAAGGCGGCGATCAGAATACGGTACATGATTTAGTCCTCAGTCCTCGGTCCTTAGTCCTCAGTCCATCATCGGCGCAGGAAATCTGCGCGTTGCTTTCGACACCCGTCCCCGGGTGTCGGCGGCCCGCAGGGCCGCATATCCCTCCGCCGCTTCGTGACGGCCGACTACTCAGGTGGCAAGTAGCCATCAACGATTATTGATTTTGAAACTGTTGACTGCTCCCTAAGCGGCGCAAGCTCAAGATACTCAGGCGAACTAAAGCATCTCTGCAACTGTTCAACCGTTTCGAATGCTATCACAATCATCCTTTCTGGATTCCAATGGCCTGACAATGGAGTGACTTTTCCACCTCGAATCAGATACCGCCCTCCGTACTTCTCAACGATCTCAGGCACCTTTTCCACGTATTGGGAATAGAGTTCCCTGTTCTTGATCTCGATCTCAATGATCATAAAGACAGACATAACAACCCCCTAAAGTCATAGCAACCCCAAGGGAGGGGAGAACCCTTGCGAAGGTTAGGAACAGATGCCTGGACAAACGCGCCTTCGATAACCAGAAAGTGCCTCGCTGGGGGAGTTTGTTGCAACCTTCGCAAGGGTACGATGGTCTATTGGCTCAGGAACTCATCCGCCGCCGCCAGCACCTCCTCCACCTCGGCCGGGGTCAGGTCACCCATGTGAGCGATGCGGAAGGTCTTACCCCTCAAAGGCCCGTAGCCATCGGCGATGGTCATCCCCCGCTCCTTCAGATAAGCCTGGAGGGCATGGACATCAACCCCCTGCGTGTTGCGCACGACCGTCACCGTGGGCGACCGATACCCCTCCTCAGCGAAAAGCTCGAAACCTCTCTCCTCCGCCCAGTTCCACACCATCTGGGTCATGGCCTGGTGACGTCGAAAACGGGCCTCCGGCCCCTCGGCCAGGATGCGATCCAGTTGATAGTCCAGGGCATAGAGCAGGGAGATGGGAGGTGTGGTGGGGGTCTGGTTGCGGGCCAGATACTCCTCGAAGACCAGGAAGTCGAAGTAATAGCCCCGGTTCTCCACTTCCTGGGCCCGCGCCAGGGCCCGATCGCTGACCGAAGCCAGGGCCAACCCCGGCGGCAGGGCCAGCGCCTTCTGGGAGGAGGTGAGACAGACATCAATCCCCAGCTCGTCCACGGGGATATCCACCCCGCCAAGGGAGCTGACCGCATCCACCAAAAGCAGTGCCTCGGGAAATCGGCGGACTACCTCGGCGATCTCCTCCAGCGGGTTCAGCACTCCGGTGCTGGTCTCGCTGTGCACCAGGGTCACAGCGTCAACACGCTCGCACTCCAGTGCTTCCTCCACCTGCTCCGGCTTGATGGCCTGGCCCCAATCCACTTCCACAGCAACCGACTGCTTGCCATTGGCCAGGGTAACCGTGCGCCAGCGCTGGCTGAAGGCTCCGTTGACCAGATTCAGGCAGCGCGTGCAGACGCAATTGCGCACCGCCGCCTCCCACAGCCCTGTGCCGGAGGAGGTAGAGATGTAGACGCGATCTTGGGTCTGGAACAGCCGCCGCAGCCGGGGCTGAAGCCTGTGGAAGAGTTGGCCAAACTCCGCGCTGCGGTGGCCGATCATCGGCCGGCTGAGTTGCTGCAAGACCTCAGACCGCACCTCGGTCGGACCGGGGATGAAAAGCCTGGTAGGAGGCATAGAAGCTCTCTTTCCGTCCCTGGTGATGGAAGATCACGCTGCCTTCGAAGATCAGGACCAGCCCCTGGTCAAAGACTGCCTGGTGGGGTGTGCCCCGGCAGCGTTCATACTCCTCGGCGCGGGCTGCCAGGGGGAGGATGGGGGCCAGGCTGGTTGTGGCAACGTAGACATCGGCCCCGGCTGCGACGCGCTCCCGATGGACCACCCCACCGAAGCCCACGAACAGCTCCACCGCTGGACGCGCCAACAGGTCGGAGACGCCATCGCCCACCAGCAGCGCCCGCCGTGGCTTCCGCCGCACCTGGCCAATGACCGCTGCTTTGCCTTGGCTCTCGGACAGCGGTCCGGGTACGAAATCCAGATATCGCTCAGCGGGGTTGGGACCCTCTTGGAAGTACTCCCACCACCGACCGGCCAGTTGATCGAACTCCAGCCCCACGGCGTGTATGCAATCCGTGGGAACCCCCAGCCAGTTTCCGAAGGCTACTACCGGTTCGGCCAATCCGCCGCTGACGATGTGGACACGCTTACCCAGAAAGCTCAACGCCGCGATCAGCTCCCGGGCATCAGGCACGACCCTTTCCCGGTAGCGCAGCGCCATGCAGTGTAAATCCTCCCTCGTGGGACGCAACAGGCGCAGCCGCTCGACGTACACCTCCTCCAGGGGAACCTCCCCCTCCATGGCTCGCCGCGTGAGCTGCTCGATGGCCTCCGCCATCCCCTTGAGGTGAGCCAGCTCGTCAATCCCCTCCGTGGCGGTCAGCGTGCTGTCGCAGTCGAGGAATACCTCATCGTAGCCCAGCCAGTGGTCCATTAGTCCTTGGTCCATAGTCCGCAGTCCATAGTCCCAGGTCCATAGCCCGCAGCCCCGGTCGGATGATCAACCATTAGAGTGGCAGCCACCCGACCAGGGGCCACGGACTGACTATGGACTCAGGACTGCAGATTAACTACAGGCAGCTCCTTCTGCGCCTCTTTGATCTTCTCCCCCGGATACTCGTAGTCCTGAAGCGTACCGGCGAAGAATTCGTCGTAGGCGGCCATATCGAAGTGACCATGCCCACACAGGAGGAAGGCGATCACCTTCTCCTCGCCTGTCTCCTTGCACTTGAGGGCCTCATCCATGGCTACCTTGATAGCGTGGGAGGGCTCGGGCGCAGGGATGATCCCTTCGGCTCTGGCGAAGCTCACCGCTGCGGCGAAGACCGCAGTCTGGTGCTCGGCCCTTGCCTCCATGATCCCCAGTCTGTGCAGGTGACAGATGATGGGGGCCATGCCGTGATAGCGCAGTCCACCGGCGTGGATGGGCGGGGGGACGAAGGTGTGCCCCAGGGTGTGCATCTTGACCACCGGCCCCGTCTTCGCTGTATCGCCCCAGTCGAAGGCGTAGATGCCCCTGGTCACCGAGGGGCAGGCCATAGGCTCCACGGCGATGAAGCGGATGTCCTTGCCCTCGACGATCTTGTCACAAACGAAGGGCAGCGAGAAACCGGCGAAGCTGGAGCCGCCGCCGATGCAGCCGATCATCATGTCCGGGTACTCCCCGGCCATTTCGAACTGCTTCTTGGCCTCCAGCCCAATGACCGTCTGGTGCATCAGGACGTGGTTGACCACGCTCCCCAGCGAGTACTTGGTGCCCTCGTGGGTGACGGCGTCCTCCACAGCCTCGCTGATGGCGATGCCCAGGCTGCCAGTGGTCTCCGGGTCCTCGGCCAGGAGCTTGCGCCCATAGCTGGTATCGGGGCTGGGGCTGGGCACCACCTCGCCTCCCCAGGCGTGCATCATGCTCTTGCGGTAGGGCTTCTGCTCGTAGCTGATCCGGACCATATACACCTTGCACTCCAGGCCGAAGAGGTTGCAGCCGAAGGCCAGGGCGCTGCCCCATTGTCCGGCACCGGTCTCGGTGGTCAGGCGCGTTTGCCCTTCCATCTTGTTGTAGTAGGCCTGGGCCACGGCGGTGTTGGGCTTGTGGCTGCCCGGAGGGCTCACCCCCTCATACTTGTAGTAGATGCGGGCTGGGGTGTCCAGGGCGTTCTCCCAGCGCCGGGCACGATACATGGGCGTAGGACGCCACATCCTCCAGATCTCCCGCACCTCCTCCGGGATTTCGATCCAGCGCTCCTGGCTCACCTCCTGCATGATCAGGGCCATGGGGAAGATGGGGAGCAGATCCTCGGGGCCGCACGGTTGAAGCGTGATGGGGTGCAGCGTCGCCGGCAGCGGCTCGGGGAGATCCGCCTGGATGTTGTACCACTGGGTTGGGATCTCCTCCTCAGTGAGTAGGATCTTGGTCTCCTTCATTTCAGCCTCCTTGAGTTAAGAGTTTGCAAGTGGCAGTTGTAAGTTACAGGTTGAAAGTTATGGGCTCCAAGTTTTGAGTTGGAGGTAGCCCTCTGCTCACTTTTTCGTCATAGGCACCTCCTTATCCTTCCCCCATAGAGGCCCATCGCTTCCCGCACCAGGGCCATCGTCCCCTGGGCCTCTTTGCGCATGCGACTGATGCCCGCATCCAAGATCTCCTCCACCAGCCCCGGCCGCGATGCATAGCGGGCCCGCCGCTCGCGGATGGGCTCCAGGAAGCTGTTGAGCGCCCGGGCCAGCTTCCGCTTCACCTCCACATCCCCCACCCGACCCTTGCGGTAGCGCTCCTTGAGGTCATTCACCTCCTTCAGATCCGGGTTGAAGATGTCGTGGTAGATGAAGACTGGATTCCCCTCCACGGTGCCGGGGATGTCGGCCCGGATGCGCTTGGGATCGGTGTACATGCTGAACACCCTCCGGGTGACAGTCTCCTCGTCATCCGAGAGGAGGATGGCATTGCCCATGGACTTGCTCATCTTGGCCTGGCCGTCGGTCCCGACCAAGGCGGGCACATCGCCGATGAGTGCCTGGGGGATGGGGAAGACCTGGCCGTAGAGCCGGTTGAAGCGGCGGGCGATCTCTCGCGACACCTCGACATGGGCCTCGTTGTCCTTCCCCACCGGCACCAGATGCGCGCGGGGCAGCAGGATGTCGGCTGCCTGCAGCACCGGGTAGCCAAGGAGACCGAAGGGGATCGCCTCCAGGCCAGCCGCCTGGGCCATGTCCTTGATGGTGGGCACCCGCTCCAGACGGGGCACCGTGACCAGCATCTCGAAGATGGTGTTCAGCTCGTAGGTCTCGGGGATGGCCGACTGCACGAAGATGGTGCTCCGCCCAGGGTCAATACCCACCGCCAAGTAGTCCAACACCGTCTCCCGGATGTTATTCGGCATTTCCTTCAGAAAGTCCTTCCCCGGCCGGGTTGTCAGGCTGTGCAGGTCGGCGATGATGAAGAAGCACTCATACTCCTCCTGCAGCCTCACCCGGTTCTCCAGACTGCCGACGTAGTGCCCCAGGTGGAGCTTGCCCGTCGGCCGATCTCCAGTTAGAATTCGTCTTCTATTCTCCGCCATCCCACTCCTCCTCCAAAGCATGTCGCAGGCTGCGGACGAAATCCCTCACCGCCTCGCGAGCGGAATCGCCCCAGCCCGCCCGCTCCACAATTGCGCTGCCGACGACGACGCCGTCGGCCAGTTGGCCCACCGCCCGGGCCTGGGCTCCATTGGCAATGCCGAAGCCGACGGTCACCGGCTTGTCGGTCGCTGCGCGCACGCGGCGCACCAGCTCCGCCAGCCCGGCCGGCAGCCTCTCCCGCGCTCCCGTCACCCCGGTGACGGAGACCAGGTACACCAAGCCGGTACTTCGGCTCGCGATCAGGGCCACCCGCGCTGGGGTGCTAGTGGGTGCTAAGAGGTACACCAGCGCCTGCCCCTCAGCGCGGCAGGCTCCCTCCAGCTCATCCGCCTCCTCCGGCGGCAGGTCGGCTACAATCAGCCCATCCACGCCCGCCCCCCGGCAAGCCCGGACGAACCGCTCTGGACCATAGGCCAGGATGGGGTTGAGATACCCCATGAACAACAACGGCACACTCATACCTCGATCCCGTACCTGGGCTGCCATTTCCAGACAGCGGGTCAAGGTCATCCCCTGCTGTAAGGCCGCATGGGTGGCCCGCTGGATGGTGGGCCCATCGGCCAGGGGGTCGGAGAAGGGAACGCCGAGCTCGATGATGTCCGCGCCCCCCTTGGCCAGGGCCCCCACCAGGTCCAGGCTCTCCTCGGGGGTGGGGAACCCCAGCGGCAGATAGGTGATGAGCGCTGCCCGCCTTTCCCCCCTCGCCCTTCTAAACGCCTCGGCGATATGAACTTCCCCATTGGCGATTTTCGATTTTCGATTTTCGATTTTCGATTTGATCATTTGCAATTTGACGCCGGAGTGCGAATGCAAGTCTGCCTTTCCAAAGCGGCAAGCTTGCGCTTGCACTCCAGTCATTGCTTCGGGATTTGATCGAGGTCCTTGTCCCCTCGCCCGGATAAATTGACGATGATCATCTGATCACCATCCATCTCAGGGGCGCGCTTGAGGGCCTCGGCTACGGCGTGGGCTGACTCCAGGGCAGGGATGATCCCCTCCAGTCGGCACAGCAGCCGGAAGGCCTCCAGCGCCTCCTCATCGGTGGCGTAGGTGTACTCGGCGCGGCCCAGGTCCCGCAGCCAACTGTGTTCCGGCCCCACCGCTGGGTAGTCCAGCCCGGCGGATATGGAATGGGTGGAGAGGATCTGCCCGTCCTCGTCCTGCAATACGTAGGACTTAGTGCCGTGCAACACCCCGATGCGCCCCCGCTCAGGGTCGGCGAAGCGGGCGGCGTGTCTCCCAGTCCCGATGCCCAGCCCTCCCGCCTCCACCCCGATCAGCCGCACCGGGTCGTCCCGGAAGGCGTGGAAGAGACCGATGGCGTTGGAGCCCCCGCCCACACAGGCGATGAGCACATCCGGCAGCCGCCCCTCCACCACCAGGACCTGGGCCCGCGCCTCCTGGCCGATGACCGCCTGGAACTCGCGGACGATCAGGGGGTAGGGATGGGGGCCCAGGGCTGAGCCCAGCAGGTAATGAGTGTCGCGGACGTTGGTCACCCAGTCGCGGATGGCCTCGTTGATAGCGTCCTTCAGCGTGCGGCTTCCGGCGTCCACCCCCCGCACCTCCGCGCCCAGGAGGCGCATGCGGCCCACATTGGAGGCCTGGCGGTGCGTGTCCTCCACCCCCATGTAGATCACGCACTCCATGTCCAGCAGGGCCGCGACGGTGGCCACCGCCACGCCGTGCTGTCCGGCGCCCGTCTCCGCCACCAGCCGGCCCTTGCCCATCCGGTGCGCGAGCAGCCCCTGCCCCAGGGCGTTGTTGATCTTGTGGGCCCCAGTATGGGCCAAGTCCTCCCGCTTGAGGTAGATCCGCGCCCCGCCACAGTGGGCTGTCAGCCGCTCCGCAAGGTAGAGGGGGGTGGGCCGTCCCGCGTAATTGGCCAGCAGCCCCTCCAGCTCTGCGCGGAAGGCCCCATCCGCCCAGGCCTCATGGAAGGTCGCCTCCAGCTCCTCCAGCGCTGGTACCACCGTCTCGGGCACGAAACGCCCCCCATAGGGGCCGAAGTGCCCCTTCTCGTCCGGCACCTCCCAGACTTGTGCATCGAAAACCCGCAGACGATTTGTCACCATCTGTCCGTTGAATTCTCCCATCCGCTGTGCGCCACGGCCACAAACCGCCGCATCCTCACAACATCCTTCCGTCCCGGCGCGGACTCCACGCCGGTGGAGACATCAACGCCGCAGGGTCGGACCCTGCGCACCGCCTGGGCCACGTTGTCGGGGGTCAACCCCCCGGCCAGGATGACCGGGCCATATCGCTTGGCCGCCACCGCCAGCCCCCAGTCCCACGCCTCCCCCGTGCCGCCCGGTTTCGTAGGGTGGTAGGTGTCGAGGAGGTAGGCGACCGCCTGGTAAGAACTCAGTCGCTCCAGATCGTCCTCCGAGCGCACCCGCAGGGCCTTGATGGCCCGCTCTCCCAGGGCCGCGACGTACGCCGGTGGCTCCTCACCGTGCAGTTGGGCGTAGTCCAGATCGCACTTGCGGATCGCCTCCCACACCCGGCCCAGCTCCTCATTCACGAAGACGCCCACCGTGCGCACCGCCGCCCCTGAGCTGCGCAGGGCGGCAATGATCTCCCGTGCCCGCCCCAGTGCCACGCAGCGGGGGCTGGGGGGATAGAAGACAAAGCCTAAAAGGTCAGCTCCGGCCTCCGCCGCCGCCAACGCGTCCTCTAAATTGGTGATGCCGCAGATTTTCACCCGGACCATCGCCCTCTCCTCGCCTTTCACTTCAGCCATTGGGGCACGGCCTCCACCAACCAGGCAGCTAACGGCGCGATCCCGATAGCGGGCAGGAGATTGGCCACCCGCACCCGCTTCAGCTCCAACAACACAAGCCCGAGGCCCATGATCAGCACCCCACCTGCGGCGGTCATCTCCAACACCGGGGGGGACTCCGCCACAGCGCCCCCGATCAAACCCACCCCGATCAGCCGAGCCGCCAGACTCAGGCCCCCCTGATAGACGAGGATGGTGAGGGTGGAGAGCAGCACCCCCGGCCCCATCGCCGCCGCAAAGGCCATCCCGGCGAAGCCATCCAGGATGGACTTGATGGCAAGCAGCCGATAGTCCCCCGTCAGCCCATCCTGGATGGAGCCCAGCACGGTGAGGGGGCCAACGCAGAAGACGAGGCTGGCCGTGACGAAGGCCCGGCCGATGCTCCCCCCTTCCCGGACGGTGTGTCCGTCGGCTGAGGAGGGACTCCCTCGGCTGAGTTGAGCTTCGAACCAGCGCCCCAACCCCTCCAGCCTCTCCTCAATCTGCCATGCCTCTCCCAGCACGCCGCCCGCGAGCACGCTGCCCATGACGATCAGCACGTTGCTCGTCTTCAGCGCCATCTGCAGGCCCACCAGCAGCGACACCAGCCCCAGGGCGTGCATCACCATCTCCCGCGTCCGCGCCGGCAGCCGGTCGCCCAGCAGGGACCCGATAGAACCCCCGATGATCACAGTCACGATGTTGATGATGGTGCCCGTCACCCCGTCCCTCCTTCGCGCACAGCGCCGGCCGCCACCAGACTTCGTACCGCAGAGCTCACATCATCGGCCGTGACCAGGGCTTCCCCTACCAGCACCGCATCCACCCCCGCTTGAGCCAGCCGTCGCACATCGGCCGGTTCTCGGATGCCACTTTCGCTGACCACAAGCACCTCGGCCGGGATTCGCGGGCGCAGACGCAGTGTGGTACCCAGCTCCACCCGGAAGGTGCGCAGATCACGATTGTTGATGCCTATGATCTTTGGGCCGAGAGGGAGCACCCGTTCCAACTCCTCTGCGCTGTGCGCCTCCACCAGGGCCTCCATCCCCAACTCATGCGTCAGACCCAGCAGGTCCGCCAGCACCTCCGCCTCCAGCGCGGCACTGATGAGCAGAACCGCATCCGCTCCGTAGGCCCGGGCCTCGTAAACCTGATAGGGCTCCAGGATGAAGTCCTTGCGCAGGATCGGCAGCCTGTAGCCCCCCTCCTCCAGCGCCCGTTTCACCGCAATCAAGTCCCCCAGGCTGCCCCGGAAGAATATCTCATCGGTGAGCACGGATATGGCCCTTGCCCCACCCTGGGCGTAGGCCAGGGCCAGCTCGCCGGGGTCCAGGTCGAGGCGCAGGAACCCCCTGGAGGGCGAGGCGCGCTTCACCTCGGCGATGAGTCCCACCCCCGGCCGTCGCAGCGTCGCCGCCACGTCCAGGGCCGGTAGTCTCGACCTTGCCCTCTCCTCCAGCGGTGCCTGAGGGATTGCTGCCTTCCGGACAGCCACCTCCTCTCGTTTGTGCGCCACGATTCGGTCGAGGATCACTCCGCCGCTCCCAACTCCTGACTTAAGGCCACTAGTGCTTCCAGCTTCTCCAGGGCCGCGCCGGAGTCGATAGCTTCGGCCGCCCGTTCCAGTCCCTCCTCCAGATCTTCCACCCCGCCGCCGACTACTAGAGCTGCGCCAGCGTTGAGCAGAACAACATATCGTTGGGGGCCCTGCTCGCCTGAAAGCACCGCCTGGGTGATCTCAGCGTTCTCTTCGGCCGTCCCGCCTCGCAAATCCTCCACTTGCGCCCCAGGAAGCCCAAGTTCGGCCGGATCCAGGGAGATGTCCTTCACCCAACCCTCTCGGAGGTAACTCACGTGGTTGATCCCTGTAGTGGAGAGCTCATCCAGCCCGTCGGCGCCATGCACCACGAAGGCCGCCCGCACCCCCAGCCCGCCTAGAACTTGCGCCAGGACGCTGGTGAGGCTTGGATCGTAGACGCCCATGAGCTGCCGCCGGGCACAGGCCGGGTTGGTGAGGGGGCCAAGGATGTTGAAGATAGTGCGCACGCCCATCTCCCGGCGGGGGCCGATGGCGTGCTTCATCGCTGGGTGGAGCCGGGGGGCGAAGAGGAAACCGATGCCCACCTGGTCAATGCAGGATGCGATCTGCTCGGGGGTGAGCTCCAGGTTGACCCCCAGCGCCTCCAGCACGTCGGCGCTGCCACAGTGGCTAGAGACGGAGCGGTTGCCGTGCTTAGCCACGGCCAGCCCTGCTCCGGCCACGACGAAGGCAGCCGTGGTGGAGATGTTGAAGGTGCCCGCCCCGTCGCCCCCCGTGCCGCAGGTGTCCACCAGGTCCCGCCGCCGGGGGCGCACAGGGATAGCGCTGCGGCGCATGGCGCGAGCACACCCGGTGATCTCCTCCACCGTCTCCTTCTTCATCCGCAGGGCGGCCAGGAAGGCCCCGATCTGCGCTGGCGTAGCCTCCCCGGCCATGATCTGCCCCATCACCGCCTCTGCCTCCGCCTCGCTCAGGTCCTGACCGGCCACAACTCGCTCGATCGCCTCCCGAATCTCCAACCTCCGCTGCCCTTCTCTCTCCCCCTTGTCCACCTTCACCTCTAACTTCCACTTTTTCCCGCCCCTCATCCCCAGGAGGTTGTGCAGAATCCGCTTCCCCTCTCCGGTCAGGATGGACTCGGGATGGAACTGCAAGCCGATGGTCGGGTAGCGCCGATGGCACAGGCCCATCAGCTCCCCCTCTGCGGTGCGGGCGATGGGTATCAGATCCTCTGGCAGAGGCTCCTCCACGATGAGGGAGTGGTAGCGGGTAGCCTCGAAAGGATCAGGCACCCCCTCGAAGATGGGATGATCCTCGTGGTGGATCAGGGAGGTCTTGCCATGCATGATGCGCGGCGCCTGTACAACCTGGGCCCCGAAGACATAGCCAATGCACTGATGACCCAGGCAGACCCCCAGGATGGGCACCTGTGGGGCGAAGTGACAGATCACCTTGTTGGATATCCCGCCATCCAGGGGCGTTCCCGGCCCGGGAGAAATGACGATGTGGGTGGGCTTCAGCGCCTCGATCTCCGCCAGCGTCACCTGATCGTTGCGGAAGACCCGAAGTTCCGCGCCCAACTCGCCCAGATATTGGACCAGATTGTAGGTGAAGGAATCATAGTTGTCAATGACGACGATCATCACTCGCCCTCCTTGTCCTGTAAGCTCAGCCATCAGCGGTCAGCTTTCAGCGGACAGACAGGGCTGATAGCTGATTGCCGACCGCTGGACGCTTACCTTGTCCTCACACTCACTTACAGCACCCCCGCTTCCGCCTGCTCAATGGCCTCGGCCAGGGCTTGGGTCTTGTGCAGCGTCTCCTCATACTCGCGGGCTGGATCGGAGTCGGCCACAATCCCCGCCCCAGCCTGCAGGAAGGCGGTCTGGTTCTTGAAGAAAATGGTGCGGATGGTGATGCAGGTGTCCATGCTGCCCGAGTAGGAGAAATAGCCCACTGCCCCAGCGTAGGGTCCCCGCCGATCCCCCTCCAGCTCGTCAATGATCTCCATGGCCCGCACCTTGGGCGCGCCGGAGACGGTGCCGGCGGGGAAGGTGGCTCGCAGCAGGTCGAAAGCATCGCGGGCGGGGTCCAACTCACCCACCACATCGGAGACGATGTGCATCACGTGGGAATAGCGCTCCAGGGCCATCATCAGCGGCACGCGCACCGACCCGTGGCGGCAGACGCGGCCCAGGTCATTGCGCCCCAGATCCACAAGCATCACATGCTCAGCCCGCTCCTTGGGATCGGCCAGAAGTTCGCCAGCCAGGGCTTCATCCTCCTGAGGGGTGCTCCCCCGGCGCCGGGTGCCGGCCAGGGGCCGAACCTCGGCCAAGCCATCCTCCAGCCGCACCAACATCTCTGGCGAGGAACCGATGAGGTGCAGCCCATCAGGAAGCTCCAGGTAGAACATGTAGGGAGAGGGGTTGAGCATACGCAGGGTGCGATAGATGGAGAAGGGATCGGCCCCCGTCCAGCGTTGCAGCCGCTGGGAGAGCACCACCTGGAGTACATCGCCGGCGGCGATGTACTCCTTAGCCTTCCGCACTGCAACCTCAAAATCCGCCTGGCTGAAGTTAGAGTGAAGCTGGCCGCCTCCTTGGACCCTGGGTTGGCGGGGCAAGGGCAAGGGTTGACCGAGGCGCTCCACCAAGGCCTCGATGTAGGCCACCGCCTTTTCGTAGGCGGCATTCACATCGGCGTCCAGATGGGCGTTGGTCACCACCAACAGGCGATGTCGCACGTGGTCGAAGACCACCAGGGCATCTGCCAGCAAGAAGACCGCCTCCGGCCACTCGAAGCCGGTGGAGGGTGGGGCCGTGGCCTGCAGCTTGGGCTCGAAGAAGCGTACCATATCGTAGGCCAGGTACCCCACAGCTCCACCGTGGAAGCTGGGCACCCCTGGCAGGGTCACCGACCGATGGGGATGCACAAACTCGGCCACCACATGCAGGGGATCCCGCCCTTTAAGCAATTCCGTTCGCACGCCCTCCCGCCCCACGACCAGCACTCGATCCCCTCGGGCAATGAGGCTGGTCGTGGGATCCACGCCCACGAAGGAGTAGCGGCCCACCTGCTCTGCTCGCTCCACACTCTCCAGCAGAAAGGAGGGGCCCTCCCCCCGAAGCTTGAGATACACGGAGACCGGCGTCTCCAGGTCGGCGGGGAGCTCTCGATAGACAGGGATGGTGTTGCCCTGCCCGCTCAGTTGCTTGACCTCTTCCAAAGTTGGACGATACATCTTCTCTTATCTCCCGAACTAGAAAACCCTCTCGTCCTGATTGAAGGGACGAGAGGGTTTCTCTCGTGGTGCCACCCACCTTAGGCCGGTAAACACCAAATCCGCCGGTGAACGACGGATAGTGTGAAGCCAGCCTCACTCGTTGCAGGTACAAGAAGCACACCCGGCTTCCGATACCCTCAGCCCTGATAACGGTGGCGACTCCGGCGACACCTACTGGTTCCCGTTCGGCGCCGCAACTCCCAGGCCCATTCGCCACCTGCGCAGGTATCAGGCTTCCACCTATCCCCGACTCTCTGGACCCCGCCTTGATGGCTACTATTCCTGTTCGCAGTCTTTCCTCAACTATTTGCTCATAATTATAGCACAGATCGCTGCGGATGTCAAGTTAAGTGGGGTTGAATCTTCTCCAAGATGCTGAGTTTGGACAATGCCCCCATCAACCGTTCTACCGGCTCTCCATTCACAAAGAGGATCAGAGTAGGAATGTACATCACCCCGTATTGGGTGGCTATGGCGCTATTGGCACCTACATCCAGTTTGGCGACCTTCAGTTGATCGGCGTATTCGGCTGCGATCTCCCCCAGCACAGGAGCAATAGCACGGCAGGGTCCGCACCACTCCGCCCAGAAGTCCGTCAGCACTGGCTTGTCAGCCTGAAGCACTTCAGCTTCAAAGGTATCATCGGTCACGGCAACAGATTTGCTCATTGAGTACTCCTTCCAAAAGCTATGGATTGCACTCACCACGAAGAAGAGTATACCTCAGGCGAGCCAAAAGTCAAGACACATTTGCCAGAAGTGCAGTGATGGATTATAATGCCCGACATCAACCTTCTATTGTCCTCAGAGGAGGCCCCCTTGAAGCTCTCGATTCTGATCCCTGCCTACAACGAGCAAGCTACCATCCATCAGGTCCTGGCCCGTGTGCGGGCAGCGGCACTGGAAGGGTTCGACGAAAGGGAGATTATCGTGGTGGATGACTGCTCCACAGACAGGACGCCTGAACTGCTGGCCGAGGCGCAGGCTGCCTGCGGAGATCTTCAAATCTTTCGTCATGCCCAAAACAAGGGCAAGGGAGCCGCGGTGCGCACAGCGCTCGAGCATGCCACCGGCGATGTGATACTCATCCAGGACGCAGATCTGGAATACGATCCCCGCGATTACCCGGCCTTGCTCCAGCCCATCCTAGAGGGGCAGGCGCAGGCGGTGTACGGCTCTCGCTTTCTAGGCGGGCCACGGCGGACTATGTTTTTCTGGCATATGCTGGGCAACAAACTGCTCACCCTGGTCGCCAACATCCTGTATGACACCATCCTCAGTGACATCGAGACCTGCTACAAGGTCTTCACCCGCGAGGTAGCAGATCAGATCCAGATCAAATCCCCCCGCTGGGGGTTTGATCCCGAGATCACGGCTAAGATCCTGAAACGCGGATACCGCATCTATGAGGTGCCCATCTCCTACGCTGGGCGGGAGTACTACGAGGGAAAGAAGATCACCTGGCGAGACGCCTTCGTCGTATTATGGACGCTGTTGAAGTATCGATTTGTGGATTAGCACTCCTACCCTGGCCTGACGGCTAGGATAGGCAACATACTCCCATCTCGCCTTTCATCCATCGCTTCGCGGCGGCCAGCCCGGGGACGCCTCGGAGGGCATGTTGTGTAGCTCCTGCGTCCCATTCCCGGGACGCGGCGGTCCGAAGGGCAGCAACAACCCTGCGCCGATAGCTCGGGGACGGGCCTCTGAGCATTTGCAAGCTTCTTCCATGAACCGCAAGCATCTCCCGAACCCGATAATTGTGGCAATCCTAGGCCTTGGCACCCTGGCCCGCCTGGCTCCCCTTGGCCTCCAACGCTTTCACGAGGATGAGGCTCTGTACTCCTCCTGGGGGTTGCGGATCGCCAGCGGAGAGGATATGTGGCTTGCAGGAATTCCGGTGGACAAACCCCCCCTCTTCTTCTACCTTCAGGCTGGCGCCTTCGCACTCCTCGGTCCATCGGAGACGGCGGCCCGGCTGCCCAGCCTGCTGGCCAGCGTGGCCAGTATCGGGCTGCTGTACCTTCTGGCCCAACGGTTGTGCGGCCGGCCCATAGCTCTCGTTGCTGCAGTGCTGCTGGCCGCCTCCCCCTTCGCCATCTCCTTTGCCCCCACCGCTTTCCTTGATCCGCTCATGGAGATGTGGGTGCTGGTGGCTTGTGTCGCCGCAGCCGGTGGTCATTGGGGCTGGGCAGGGGCGTTGCTGGGGCTGGCCGGGGCGACGAAGTGGGAGGGGGTGGCATTTTTGCCCTTGGTGGTGGGCCTTGGACTGTGCCTCCACCCTGTACGCCCTCCCCCTCCCACTGGGAGTCAGGCACTACCTACAACCAATTCTGTGAGAGGCAGGAGGTTCCTAAGGGCTGCACTGGGCCTACTTGCCATTGCGGCCCTGGTCTGGGGCTGGGACCTGGCCCGGCCGCAACCTTCGATCCTGTGGCAGCTGAGGGCCAACTACGGAGGGCTGGCCCTGGCCCAGCCGGAGATATGGGGAGAGCGACTCCGCAGCTGGGCGAGCCTGCTGCGCTACACCTTTTACCACCCCTGGCTCAATGTGCTCTTTCTGGCCGGGCTCCCCCTGCTCCTGCTGGCCGATGTCAGAGAGCTGGCCAAGATATCTCCATCAAACAGAAACTCATTACCTGTTGACTTATTACTCGTTACCTTCCTGACACTTTTTCTTGCCGTCTTGATCCTGCTGCGTATCCCCCTCTGGGACCGCTACCTGTTGGCTCTGGTGCCTTTTGGGTGCCTGCTGCTAGCGCGTGTGCTATGGCTGCCGAGACGACTTTTCGTAGCTGGCCATCAGCTTTGCCCCAGAAGTAGCGGAACTAGTTTGACGCTCACCAGCCGGGTGAGGCGCGCCTCGTTTTTCTTGTCCCTTCTAGCCACCGCGCTCCTTCTTTTCACACTGCCCCTGTCCCTGCGCGACGCAGCGGTGGGACGATTCCCCATCGGCGGGGATCACGGTACCTACCAGGGGATCGAGCAAGTGGTGGCCTATTTGCGGGGCCACGTGATGGGAGGAGCTATCCTGTACCACCGCTGGCTGGGGAACCACTACCGCTTTTACATGTACCGCTTCCCCTACGCCTTCCGCTGGTGGCAGACACCTATCGAACTGGCCCAGGACGCCGTGGCGGCATCAGATGTCGGGCGCTGGATAGTGTTCCCCGATTGGCAGGATGAGAGGCCAGCTCGAACAGCGCTCTCCGCGAAGCGATTACGTCTGATCCCCCGCCACTGGACCTACCGCGACGATGGTTCGCTCTCCTTCACCATATATCAGATCGAAGGGCCCTGATGAATGGAGGCTGCAATGTCGCTTCTGAGCCGCCGACGCAGCGATCTCCTGGCCCTGGGAGGGGTGGCCCTTCTCGTTCTGCTGCTTCTGTGGAAGATTCTGCTCACCAACCAGATCCTGGTGGGATTGGACCTGTTCACTTACTTCTACCCCTATCGGGCCTATGTGGCCCGGACCCTGGGGTCAGGACACCTCCCCCTCTGGAACCCCTACCTCTTCTGCGGAGCGCCGCTGTTGGCCAATCCCCAGAGCGCGGTACTGTACCCCCTCCACTGGCCGCTGCTATGGTTGGAGCCGCCCAAGATGATCGCCTGGTCCATGGCGCTACATCTGTGGCTGGCGGGCGCTTTTGCCTACGCCTATGGTCGGCGCTCGTTGCAACTGAGACCCTTCGCCGCCTTCGGCGGAGCGTTGGCCTTCGTCGGAAGCGGCTTCCTGGGAGGTCAGGCTGAGCAGATCAACCAACTTAACGCCACCGCCTGGTTGCCGCTGGCCCTGCTCCTGTTAGATGAGGCGGGCCGCTGTGCTGGAAAGCGACGGGTACGAGCCATAACCCTGTTGAGCGTGACTGTCGCGCTCCAATTTCTGGCCGGACACACGCAGGCCTTTTACATCAACATGGTGGCTCTAGGACTAGAAGCTGTGCGTCCAGGATTGGAGTGGGCTGCGAAGTGGGTGCGGAGACGTCAAATCCCTTCGGGCTGCCCCCCCATTTGCAGCCTCTTGATCTACGGGCTGGCGGCACTGCTGGGTCTGAGCCTGGCGGCGGCCCAGCTCCTTCCCACGCTGGAACTTTCGCACCTGTCGCTGAGAGGGGGGGGGCTTCCTTACCGCGAGGCGGTCTCCTTCTCCCTGAGGCCTCGGCTCCTGTTGCTGACGCTGCTGCCCACTTTCGGGACCGAAAACCTGTTTGGGGAACACATCGCCTACCTGGGTGTCCTGCCCCTGGGGCTGGCGCTGGTGGGGCTTCTGCGCGGGCGACGCCATCGGCGCTGGGGCTTCCTTGTCTGTCTGACCCTCGCCGGCCTGACGCTGGCACTGGGGGGCTACAATCCCCTCTACTTTGCCCTCTATAGGGTCCTGCCGGGGATCGCGCTTTTCCGCGCCCCGGGCCGCTGGCTGGTGCTCTACACCTTCGGCGGGGCAATGCTGGCCGGAATGGGCCTCCAGCAGCTTGGCCAGGGGGAGGAGCACACGCTTAAGAGATTGCGCCGTTTGCTGCCCCAGATGGGGTTGGCCTGCGTGGTGACACTGGCCATGGCCCTCATGATCCCCTTCTTCACCCCTCCCACAACGTGGACCCTCCTGGTGTGGAGTGGGTTAGGGCTGGTGGGCGGGATGCTCCTGTGGCTGGGCCTGTGTCGTCGGCTGAAATCAGGCTTCTATCAACCGCTCCTCGTAGCGGCTGTCACTGGCGAGCTCTTGGCTGCCGGACAGAAGCTCCCCTACAACCACCCCACCGCGCCCCAGGCCTACTCCTTCCTTCAGCCCTCCCTGGCCTTCCTGCGCACCGATCCGGGCCTCTATCGCTTCATCAGCGTCATTGACCCCCAGTTCGATCCCGGCAACACCCCCGACATGCGGGCCATCTTCTCCTCCCAGCTTCCGGCTGAGGCCCTCTATGATTACACCATGGCCGCCAAGTGGAAGGCCACGCTGGAGCGCAACCTGCCCCTGCGCTACGGCGTGGCCAGCGTGGATGGCTACGATGGGGGGGTGTTGCCCCCCAAGCGCTTCCTCGATCTGCAGCAGCTATTTCTACCTGAGGAGCAGATCCTAACCGATGGGCGGCTGCGGGAGCGCCTGGAGGGCATTCCCGACGGGCGGCTCCTCTCGCTGCTGAATGTGAAGTACGTCATCACCGACAAGATCCACGATCTCTGGAGCGAGGATGTGTACTATGACCTGGCTCACGAGGCAGTCTTAAAGGGGGGAGAGGAGGTGGAACCTCCGCTGCTGCTGGAGTTTCCAGCCACGGAACTGGGGGTGATCTCATTTCTGGAGGGAGCGGGAGGGGTGCGACAGGGGACGCCGGTGGCGGAGGTGATGCTGACCGACGGAGGGTGCAAAGTACAGCGGCTCCTGCTGCTGGCTGGGGTCCACACGGCGGAGGGCAGATACACCGAGGGCCAGGCAGCCCACTCACAGCCACAGGGAGCGAATGTCTGGCCCGACGGGAGGGGCCTTAACTACGTGGCGCGGCTCAGGTGGGGGGAGCCTCTAGTCCCCCGGCAGTTGACCATCCGGAGCCTCCTGCCAGAAGGCCGATTGCATATCCGAGGCCTGACCCTGATTGACCATCGGGTGGGAACATTCGAGCCGGTGATCCTCTCCACCCAGGGCCGCTATCGGTTGGTACACAGCGGCGCGCTCAAGGTCTACGAGAACCTGGACGCCCTCCCCCGCGCCTTTTTTGTCCCTCACCTCACCGCTCTGCCCCCTTCCCTCTCCCATATTTGGGAGAGGGAAGGGGGTTGGAGGAGGGGTGAGGGTCGTATCCTCTCCTACGCACCGGAGCGGGTTGTCATCCAGGTGGAGGCTGACCAGCCCGGCTACCTGGTGCTGACTGATGCATTTTACCCCGGCTGGCGGGCTACAATGGATGGCACGTCGGTCCCCATTCTCCGCGCGGATCCATATTTTCGCGCCGTGAGCGTGGACGCAGGTCAGCACCGGGTGGAGTTCATCTACCAACCCCTTTCCCTACGCCTGGGCCTGGCCCTGAGCAGTCTCTCCCTCCTGATCACCCTCCTGGGCCTGGCCTGGGGTGGACCCCCGAGAGCCATTCGACAAGCCAAATAGGTATGACTAGAAGGAGACACCATGGAGAAGTTCTTAACGCTCGACCTCTCAGCCCACTTTAATGTAACCCGTGACAACGAGCCGCCGGAGCCAGAGCTGCCCCCTCCCTGGCACCCCGAGATCGCCCCGGCCATCCAGACCCTGCCCGGTGGGTCGCAGGCATTCTGGGGAGTGCCCTTCGAGCTGGGGCCAGCCGACAGCAGCACTCCCTGCTGGCTCCTCGTCGGCTGGGACCAGAAACCACTGACGATACCCCTCTCGGGCACTGCGTCCTTCGTGGTGGTAGCCCATTTCTGCAACGCTTCGCCCGATCCCGAACGGCCCGACGTAGAGGTGGGATTCGTCACTCGCCCCGGCGAGCACCTGGCCGATTACGTGCTCTGCTACGAGGATAGCTCAGAGCATCGGCAGCCCATCCGCTGCCGCTTCGAGATCAACGAGCCAACGGCCTCCTGGGGGCAGTTGGCCTTCGCTGCGCGGCCCCATGGGGAGGATGCGCCACTGGACTTCCGGGGCCCGGCAGGGCGAAACGAGTGGGGCCACCTCCAGACGGGCGTCTCCCAGGGAGCCTACGCTACATCCTGCCGCTATTGGATCTACGCCCTGAAGAATCCCAATCCCGAAAAGGGCCTGAAGGCACTGCGGATCGAGCCCACTGGCGTGGACCGCCTGGCCATCGTCGGCCTCACCCTCTACCACGGGCAGGAGCACCCCCTCCGTCACCGGCGGCTGAAGACGCTGCGAGTCGTGCTGGAAGAAGTGGTCCAGCCTGAACAGGTCAAAGCAACTGTTGACCTGGGGATCATTGCCCGCAAGTGCGCGGTGCCCGCCTTCGCGCCTGAGGAGTGGCTGGAGGCAGAGCTTGTGGGCTGGGGCGAGGAGGCGAAACAGGTAGAAGCCAGCCGTGAGTTGCTGCTGGACGTCACCGCCAGCCCCGACGCCACGCTCAGAGTCGCCGGACACAAGGTGAGCATGGGGGAGGTGTACGAGAAGGGGCGATCTCGGAGCGCCGATGGCCGGGCCCGGGTGGAGATCCTCACCCCCCGAAAGACCTGGGTGCACGTCACCGTAGAGGATGCTGCCACCGGAAAACCGACGCCGGTGCGCGTCCACTTCCGAGCACCCGAGGGCCGATATCTTCCCCCCTATGGCCACCGGCACGAGGTGAACGACAACTGGTTCGAGGACTACGGCGGTGATCTCAAACTGGGCTCCACACAGTACGCCTACGTGGATGGCCGCTTCCAGATTGAGCTGCCGGTGGGGGAGGTGTACGTGGAGATCGCCAAGGGGTTCGAATATGAGCCCCTGCGCCACAGGCTGCAGATCGAACCAGGGCAGCGGGAGCTGGGCCTTCAGATCAGGCGGGCCATGGATCTGCGTCGGGAGGGCTGGGTCACCGCCGACACCCACGTGCACTTCATCTCCCCCCAGACCGCTTGGCTGGAGGCGCAGGCGGAGGGGCTCAACCTGGTGAACCTGCTGGCCTCTCAGTGGGGGGACCTGTTCACCAACGTGGGAGATATCACCGGGGAACTCTCGGGTGTCAGCCGGGACGACACCCTCATCTGGGTGGGGACGGAGAACCGCCAGCACCTCCTGGGGCACATGAGCCTGCTGGGAAGCAAGGGCAGCCCGGTGTTCCCCATGTGCGCCAGCGGTCCCAGCGAGAGCTACCTGGGCGATCCCACCTGGACGAGCCTGGCCGAGTGGGCCGATGCCTGCCGGGAGCGGGAGGGGGTGGTGGTGATCCCCCACTTCCCCAATCCCTACTGCGAGGTGGTGGCCGACATCGTGTTGGGCAAGGTGGACGCCGTCGAGATTCGCCACTTCGGCCCTACCTTGAGCGATTTCAGCACCACGGAGTGGTATCGCTTCCTGAACTGCGGCTACCGGGTGGCGGCGGTGGGGGGCACGGACAAGATGTCGGCCGGGATGCCGGTGGGTGGGGTGCGCACCTATGCCCAACTGGGCGACGAGCCTTTCACCTTCCAGAGTTGGGCTCGGGCGGTGCGCGCAGGACGCACCTTTACCACCAGCGGGCCCATCATCGGCCTACAGGTGGAGGGCCACAGCCCGGGAGAGGAGATCAAACTCCCCATCGGCGGCGGCACGCTGGAGGTGGAGGCCTGGGCGCAGGCGGTGCAGCCTTTCCATGAGCTGCAGGTCGTGGCCAATGGGAAGGTGGTGGCGCGGAAGAAGGCTGCGGAGGGCACCACCCGTACCCGCCTATCGGCACAGGTGAGACTGACGGGGAGCGGCTGGCTCGCCGCCCGCTGCGTGAGCCGGCCGAAGGTGTGGCACATCTGGCCAGTGCACATTGCGGCCCACACCTCGCCGGTGTACGTGATCGCCGGTGAAGAGGAACTCTTCAGCCCCTCCGATGCCACCTACATGCTGACCCTGCTGGAGGGAGGGCTGACCTGGCTGGATACGCTCTCCATCCCCGCCAGCCCGGGGCAGGACCAGCGCATCAGGCAGGTTTTCCATCACGCCCAGCAACACCTGCAGGGGCGGCTGCATGAGCATGGCCATTGAGGTCAAAACCTCCCGCAGGCTCGGCGCTTGCGGGAGGGTTCTGTAAAGCTACCAGGTGTATCTCACCGTGTAGGTCACCTTGGCTTCCTCATCGGCCGAGACCTGTACCCGCCACTCGACGGTCTGAGCATCTACCTTTACATGGTCCGCGCTTTCCTCAAGGATCTCCCACTCGCTCCAGCGGAACATGTGCTCCGCCACCCGCACCTCCACCCCTTCCTCCTTGTGGTTGCGCAGGGTGATCTCGTAGCTCTCCTCGATGGTTCTCTCGCCCAGCTTGCGGAAGTTCGTCTGTTTCCGCTCGCCCACGATGTCGAAGGCGTCGCCAAGGTAGAGGCGTACTGCCTCGTCTTTGGGGGTGTGGTCTATGGAGTCCTCGCCAATGAACTCGCTGCCGCCGTCCACATCCTCTTTGTAGACCCGCACCTTGCCTTTGGGCAGAGGAATCCCCAGCCCGGCCTCCTCCTCGTTGTGGAACTCCAGCATGACCATCACCTTGGGATTGGAGGCGGTGCCGTAGCCTGGATCGGTGACGGGCCCCCAGCCCCAGTAGCCACCCCTCGCACCATCGTAGACGAAGAACTTCTCAGCCGGTACGTCGGTACCGCTGGCGAACTCGATCTGCTTGGTCTGATTGTCGCGTACGGTTACTGGCCGTTGCACCTCGTAGAGGTGATACTCAAAGAAAGCCCGTTCCTCTACCGGGGGCGTAGCCATGACTCTGGGAACCTCCGCAAACATCACCTCCGGCACAGCACGGCGCTCCTCCACCACGCGATGGATGTCGCCAGCGATGAGCTTCAACCTGGCCTCCTCGTAGGTGGCTCCACTCTGGTTGTCGAGGGTCACCCAGCCGTCCAGGTCGAGGGAGGCATCATCCCGGGCCAAGACGACGATGTAGTCCGCCCTCCAGTTGATCCCCTCGGTCAGGTAGGTCGACTCCGTCTCGTGGGTGCCCTCCTGTGCAGCTTCCAGCAGCCAGGCCAGGGTGGGCTTGGTGATAAGGCCCTCGGGCAGATCGGGGAAGTTGAATTCGCGCACCCCCTCCAGCTTGACCACCGTCACCGGCCCATCGGAGCGCTGCAGGATGATGTCCCCAGCACCGCTCAGCAGGGTGCCACTGTACTGAGTGCCATCCTCAGTGGCCAGCCATATCTCCTCCCCCAGGTACTTCTGGAGCAGCTTCTGGGTGCCCACGATGTCGTACTCGTAGTTCTGCTCCAGGACCACCGTGCCCTGGGGGTCGGTCAGCGAGCGGAAGTGGACGCTGGTGGGATCAATCTGGGCCGCCACGCCTGTGAAGGCCACCTCGTTGATCCCCTCTTCCAGTTCCAGGGCTCGGCGATCCTTGACCAGCGCCAGGTTCTGGTTGTAAACCGTCAGCTCCACCCCTTCGCCCTGGGCCTGGGCAGGCAGCGGCTGCACAGCTTCGGCCACGGCCTTCACGGGTTGGACCACCTTCTCCGCGGCCTGATCTACCACCTTCTCTACTCTCCTCGGTACCGTGGGAGTTGCCTTCCCTCCGCAACCGGCGAATAGGGCGACGATCACCATTGCCGACATCAGTAGCTTGATACATACTCCTTTTTTCACTGTTCAATCCCTCCTTCGTCCCATCGGGGGCGCAACCTTGTCTCCTGCTAAACAGACGCTCCACATCGCCCTTTGGTTCCAGCATCACCCAAGGCCCATCGGCTATTCGCCATCAGCCATTACCCATCCTTCCGGGCCCAGTCGTAGGGGATCTGATCAGTGTGGGGCGGGACTCGGTATTCGTCCGGGTTATCGTAGTTGTAAAGTTCCGTCGGAACGTTCACGAGGAGTGCCGTCTCCTGGCTGATCCCCTTGAAGCCGTGCATCACCCCTGGGGGGATCTTGAGCAGAATGGGGTTGAGATGGCCCATGAAGAACTCGTTTAACTCGCCCTGGGTGGGCGAACCCTCCCGGCCATCGTAGAGCACCACCTTGGCCATACCTGCCACACAGATGAAGTGGTCGGTCTGGATCCTGTGGTAGTGCCAGCCCTTGACCACGCCGGGGTATACGGCGGTGACGTACACCTGACCGAATTTCTCAAACGCTGGCCAGTCGCTTCGCAGCATTTCCATCAGGTATCCCCGCTCATCGGGGATCACTCTCAGTTTGCGCACGATAACCCCATCAATCATCAGTCGCCTCCTTGACAGAATGACCTTCCGGCCTTATACTTGCAGTGAGGTGAGTGCCATGATCAAAAAGATCGCTTTGAAGGAAACCCAGGGCCCCTACTCCCTGTCCCTCGACGAGGCCCAGCTCGCTGAAGGGCCCCTCATCCTGGAACGCGAGGGCCAGCCCGTGGCGGCTGTGATCCCCATCGCCGAGTATGAGCGTTTCCGCGCCTGGGAGGGGGAGCAGGACGGGCAGAGGAAGCACGAAGAGCAGCTTCGAATCCTGGACAGAGAGCGAGCAGCTTTCCTGAGCCTCTGGGAGGAGCCATTGAAAACGCATAGAGGGCAATTCGCGGCCATTCTTAAGAGCCAAGTGATTGATTCCGCTCCCACCTTAAGCGAACTATCCCAACGGGTCTATGCCCGGTACGGATGCCAGGTAATCTACATGACCGAAGTGCGGGAGAGGCCCCGAATCTATGAATTCTCCTCGCCAGAGGTGAATGGCTGATGCACCATTACGATCCGACCTTCAGCCCACCTGCTCCCTGCATCAATCTCATCGTGCACCATCCCTCTGATCCCACCAAAGCTGTGCCAGGTCGACGGAAACTGGACACCGGCGCTGATCTCTGCGTCATCCCCCAGAGATTGGTGACTGAACTCCAACTCCTTCTTGTGGACGAGATCGCAGCTCGTGCCTACGATGGGACTCTCTTCACCAGGCCGATGTACATCGTTTCCATCGAGGTGGCCGGTCATTGGATCAACAATGTGCCGGCAATAGCCGTTCAGCGGAAAGATGTCCTCCTGGGCCGCAACGTCCTAAACCATCTTACCATCACCCTCAAAGGCAAGGACCTCATCTTCGAGCTGAGAGATCCCTGAAATCTTCCCCCTCCCCGGCCCATCGTCCCGGTGAGCCGATATCCCACCGCCAGAATGACAGGCCACGAAGATCATGCGCTCGCTCTGGGCACTGTAGCGGGCCAACTCGTAGGAACCATAGCAGGCTTCCGCGCGGAGGCCGGCCTGCTCCAGGAGGAGCACCATCTCGTGGCGATAGGTGTGGCGCAGGGTGAAGGGATGCACTGAGCGGGTCACCCGACCATCGGCGTCAATGACATCGTACATCAAGACCAGTTCCTCCAACTGGCTTCCGGGGTCGAAGTGGGTGGAGGTGAACTTGATGATGGTCTCCCCCCTCTCCCGATCCTTCCAACGGCGGTGCAGGGTCGGCGGCTCTGGCAAGGCAGGTAGCAGCATTGGGTTACCCAGATCAATGATCAGCCGTCCTTCAGGGGAGAGATAACGGGCGACAGCGGCCAGAGTTCGCTGTTGATCCTGTCGGGTGAGGAGGTGGGCGAAGGTGTTCAGAGCGATGAAGATCAGGGGAAACCGCTTCTTGAGGTGAATATCTCGCATGTCGCCCTGAATCAGAGTGACCTTGGAAGCCACCTCGGGGGTGAGAGAGGCCAGCTTTTGGCGCGCACAGGCCAGCATGGGTGCTGAGCAATCAACACCAGTCAACTCAAAGCCCGCCTGTGCCAAGGGGATGAGCAACCGGCCGGTGCCGCACCCCAGCTCCAGAAGTGGCCCACCACAGCGCTCTGCGAAGCCCCGGTAGAGGGCCTGGTCTTCTACGAACACCCCATGTTCCATTTCATAGAAGCGCACCATGTTGTCGTAAGAGTCCATCTCCACCGCCAACTCCCTGGATCATCGCCGCCGCTGTTGGCAGATAGTGTATCACAAACAGGGGGAGTGTCAATCTCACATTTGTCAGAACGGGCTCAGGCTGGTATAATAGAGTATTGCAATGAGCTTTCGAGCTGAGCTGGTTTGTGGTGAGGCCCTCGGTTCTTTGACTGCCAGGCCACATGCGCTCAAGTACACACTATGGAGGTAGGAACAGACAATGAAAGAATACGGGATGAAGCGATTGCGCAATCTGGTCCTGCTTTCCCACAGCGGAGCGGGGAAGACCTCCCTCACCGAGGCGATGCTTTACGACACGGGAGCGATCACCCGCATGGGCAGAGTGGAGGAGGGCACGACGGTATCGGACTACGATCAGGAGGAGGTCAAACGGGGGATCTCCCTGAACCTGACCCTCATCCCCTGCGAGCGGGGGGAGTGCAAGATCAATCTCCTCGATACCCCGGGCTACCTGGACTTCCTGGGTGAGGTGAAGAGTGGCACGCGGGTCGCAGACGCAGCGCTGATTGTGCTGGATGCTGTGGCGGGTGTGGAAGTGGGGACCGAACTGGTGTGGAAATACGCAGACGAGGGAGAACTGCCCCGTTTGATGGTGGTCAACAAGCTCGACCGGGAGAACGCCGACTGGGGCCGGGTGCTGGCTCAATTGCAGGAGAAGTTCGAGTCCAGCTTTGTGCCTTTGCAACTGCCGGTTGGCCAGGAGGCCGATTTCCGGGGGGTGATTGATCTCCCCAGCCAGAAGGCACGGATGGGGGCTGGGGGAGAGCCGACCGAGGTGCCCGGGGAACTGATGGAGGATGTGGAGAGCGCTCGCGAGCAGTTGATCGAGGCGGCGGCCGAGGCCGACGACGAGCTGCTCATGAAGTACCTGGAGGGGGAGGAGCTGAGTGAGGAGGAGATCAGCCAGGGGCTGAAGGCGCGGATCGGAACCGGTGAGGTGGTGCCCGTGCTTTGCACCTCCGCGACAGGAAAAATCGGCGTGCTTCCTCTGCTGGATGCCATCCTGGCCTACCTGCCCTCCCCTGCTGAGGTACAGTCGCCCCGGGCCACTAACCCGGCCCTGGGAGAGGAGGAGGTGTTGGAGGAAGGCGACCTGGCTCCCCTGGCCGCGCTGGTGTTCAAGACCCTGGCCGATCCCTACGTGGGCAAGATATCATACTTCAGAGTCTATGGCGGGATCATGGAGTCAGACTCCCGGCTCTTCAATCCCCGCAGCCATGAGGAGGAGCGGATCAGCCAGCTTTACCTCGTGCGGGGGAAAGAGCAGATCCCAGTGGATCGAGTGCGAGCTGGGGACATCGGAGCTGTGACCCGCCTGTCCGATACGACTACAGGCGATACTCTGTGCGATCAATCCCACCCTCTCCTGTTGCCGGGCATCGCGTTTCCTAAGCCAGTCTATTCAGTGGCCATTGCACCCAAGACCAGGGCCGACCTGCCCAAGATCAGCCCTTCCCTCACCCGATTGGTGGAAGAGGACCCCACCTTTGAATGGCGCCAGGAGCCGAGCACCAGGCAGACAGTCCTGTCAGGCATGGGGGATGCTCACATCAACATCGCCGTCCAGCGCCTGGCCAACAGGTTTGGGCTGGATGTACTCACCAGCGTTCCCAAAGTTCCTTACCGGGAGACGATCACGCGGACGGCGACGACCCGCTATCGTCATAAGAAACAGACCGGCGGGGCGGGCCAATTCGCTGAGGTGTTCCTACGGGTGGAGCCCCTGCCGCGGGGAGAAGGGTTCCAATATGAGTGGGAGGTGTTCGGGGGAGCCATCTCCAGTTCCTTCCGGCCCTCTATCGAGAAGGGCATTCGGCAAGTGATGGAGCAGGGGGTGATCGCTGGTTATCCAGTGGTGGATATCCTGGCCGCGGTGTACGATGGCAAGGAGCACCCTGTGGACTCTAAGGATATCGCCTTCCAGATCGCCGGACGCGAGGTGTTCAAGCTGGGGGTACTGGAGGCAGGTCCCACTCTCATGGAGCCCATTATGAATGTCACTATCACCGTGCCCGAGGAGTACATGGGCGATGTGTTGGGAGACCTCAACACCAAGCGGGCACGGGTGCAGGGCATGGAGCAGGAGCGGGGGACTAGCACCATCACCGCCCAGGTGCCGCTGGCAGAAATGCAGCGTTACGCCACCAACGTGCGCTCCATCACCCAGGGACGGGGGATCTACTCCATGACCTTCTCCCACTACGAGGAGGTGCCGGGTTATCTGACTGAGGGGATCATCGCCCAGGCCAAGGCGGAGGCTGGGGGATCATAAGTCCCCAGAGGGGTGGGGTGGTGCTCATTCAGATTCGGGCTGGTGATGGGAGGAAGTTGATCGTAGAGTTCCCCTACTCGCCGGAGCGGGTGGAGAAGATCAGGACCATCCCCGGACGGTGGTGGCACGCAAAGGAAAAGTACTGGACGGTACCGCACACAGACGGGATGGTGGAATGGCTGCGGGCTTTGTTCGCTGAGGAGGAGATCGAGGTAGACCCGTCACTATGGCCCCTCGATACAGATGTACTGGCGGCGGTGGAGCAGGAGTTGACACTGCGTGGCTGCAGTCCCAAGACGCACAAAGCCTATCGGCTTCACATCGAGCGGTTTCTGCGACACGTCCTTGCTCCCCAGGCTGCGCAAGAGGGTGATGTCCCCGCTTACATTCTGGCGCTGAATCGGGACGAATCGCTTTCGGCCTCGTATGTGAATCAAGCCATCGGCGCCATCAACTTCCTGTACCAGCGCATGTTGCACAGGCCGGAGGTGGTGCAGAACCTGCCACCACCGCGAGGGAAGTGCTCATTACGCCACTCATTCGCCACCCACTTGCGCGAGGCTGGCACCGACATCTGCTACATCCAGGAGTTGCTGGGGCAGGCGCGGCTGGAGACGACGCGCATATACACGCACGTCAGCCGCCGGGAGGTGGGGCATATCCGCAGCCCGCTGGACGACCTGGATTTGAAGTGAGGTGAGAGATAGAGAATGATTTCGTATTATGCGCAATTATGCGTATAAACTGACTTACTTCATCTACTAAGGAGTTATCGGAAATCCCGCAAAAGACAAAGGGTGATGAAAATGCTTAAAGAAACATTGATAGTGGTTGCTGAGAGGATGAAAAAATATCGTTCTCTCTATCAGCAAAATGAGATGGCGGTGAGAGATCAGTTAGTGAATCCAATCCTAAGAAGTTTGGGGTGGAATCCCGAGAATCCGGAAGAAGTACAGCCGAATATTCCTACGGAAGAAGGCATTCCAGATTACTCACTCATAAAGAATGGCAATGAAGTCTTGTTCGTCGAAGCAAAGAAACTATCTGTGGATATAGAGCAAAGAGAAGTCATTCGTCAATTGGCAGAATATTGCTTCGGAGAGGGGATGAAATATGGCGTTTTGACTAACGGGGCCGTTTGGATACTCTTCAGAGCCTTTCAGGAGGGCACTACAATGGTGGAGCGAGTAGTCTGGAAAACAGACATTGAAAGTGATGAACTAACAGCAACCATGAGGAGACTTAACACGATTTCTAAAGAGAATATTGAAAATATTGAGAATCTTATAAAGAAACTCCGGATATTGGATGAAATTTGGCAATCTTTAGTTGATGAACCTCAAGAAATGATCGGGGGACTGATTCCAGTTTTTGTTAAGTTGATCAACGAAGGATACCCTGACTATGAATTTGAATCTTCAGAAATGGAGGATTTTCTAAAAGAAAGAATTAAGGAACTAATCACTCCTGCGGAAGAATTTGAGGTTGGCCCTCCCTCCGAGCCGCAAATTTGGGAGGGAACTCGTCCAAGGAAAATGAGAATCGGTAGCGATACTTTTGAAATCAGATACTCATACGAGATTTTGACAAACACTGCGGAATGGCTTATCAGGAAGGGAAAGTTGAAAAGAAGCGACTGTCCTGTACCAATTGGGCGTAAGAGACATCTAATAAACACAGAACCTAAACACAAATATGGTGACAATTTCACAGCACCAAAAAGATTATCCAATAGACTATATATCGAAGTTCATTATCTTGACATTGTTAGATTTCAAGTTGGGTCGCGATTTCGGCGCTGGGCCCTCAAGCGACTGCTAGTTGAACGAGAGCGATTGACCAAATGCTTGACTACCAAACGGGTGGCCTGTTCCGG
>Ga0114930_10000150_pt1 | contig 75782 bp, 78 predicted proteins | sample AnhtaG_FD_87300 | JGI IMG/M metagenome (GOLD analysis project Ga0114930, IMG submission 87300) | Deep subsurface microbial communities from Anholt, Denmark to uncover new lineages of life (NeLLi) - Anholt_01485 metaG | ecosystem: Environmental > Aquatic > Marine > Oceanic > Sediment | place...
GTGGAAGGGCCGTGGCTTAACGGATAAAAGCTACCCCGGGGATAACAGGCTTATCTTGCCCAAGAGTTCACATCGACGGCAAGGTTTGGCACCTCGATGTCGGCTCATCGCATCCTGGGGCTGGAGAAGGTCCCAAGGGTTGGGCTGTTCGCCCATTAAAGCGGTACGTGAGCTGGGTTCAGACCGTCGTGAGACAGGTCGGTCTCTATCTGTCGTGGGCGTAGGAGATTTGAGGGGAGCTGTCCCTAGTACGAGAGGATCGGGATGGACAGACCTCTGGTGTGCCAGTTGTTGTGCCAACGGCATAGCTGGGTAGCTACGTCTGGAAGGGATAAGCGCTGAAAGCATCTAAAGTGCGAAGCCCACCCCAAGACAAGATCTCCCACCCGCTTAGGCGGGGTAAGACCGCAAGGAGACTACTTGCTTGATAGGCGGCAGGTGTAAGCGGAGCGATCCGTTTAGCTAAGCCGTACTAATGGTCGAGGGCTTACTCTGCCCCTGGAGCAATACCTTATATATCGCGGGGTGGAGCAGTGGTAGCTCGTCGGGCCCATAACCCGAAGGTCGTTGGTTCAAATCCAACCCCCGCTACCAATGAAATCGAAGGGCCTGGTCCTTGGGACCAGGCCCTTTTATCTACCCGCGTAATCGAGTCCTGGGTCACCCACAAGCGAGGTGCCGAGCTTGTGGGCGGCACCCCTACTGTTTCCTTTCATTAAAGTGCCTTACGTTTTGTTTTTCTGGTCTTCGTCAATCGCCATCAAAAATTTCTCAATTTCTTTTTCGCTGGGCAATCCGATAGATTTCATATATTCTTCTTCGCTCATTGTTTTGGTTTTTTTGGTCCCGAGTTTTTTCCTTATCCCTTCTATTGTGTTCACGGCATTTGCGTAGTCTGATTTTAGCAGGCCGTTTATTACCAATTTGGCTCTCATTCTGTCAATGTCGTCTTTTTCCTTTTGGGTGGCTGTTTTCGGCAAATTCTTCAGTTTTTCGTTTGCTGCCCATAATCCTCCTCGGATATCTGCTATTCCCAACGGGGCGAGTTTTCTTTTTCCTTCGGCGATTTCGTTAAATCTCTCTATCTCTTTTTCTTTTGTGGGGACTTGGAAGCCAGAAAGCAACACGGTTTCGTTGGGTTTTAGCAGCACGTCCGCTTCTGGAGCGTTTGGTTCTTCCAGCGCCCTCTTGAGATTTCCCATCTCTTTTACCATTTGCATCCCTCCTTCGGCCGCGGGTGTAGTCCACAAGCACAAGCTTGTGGGTGTATTGTCAGACGGGAAACGACTCTCTGTCAACCTTGATCGGGCCGCTTACACCGGATATCTAGTCCCTGGGCGACGGATAGAGCATGGTGGGCCCATCAACACCCATAAGCTCGATAGCTCGCTTGTGGGCGCCACCCGGCCTACCAATGAACGTGAAGGCCGGCTAGGTGTGTCCTGTGTATCAGGTCCGCTTGGCCGGTCTTTCATTTCTGCCTCCCCACAGTATTATGGCGCGTTTTTCGTTGTTCGGGAGCCCCCTCTCGTGGCGCCTTTTGTGTGGGACGTCAACAGCAGCGGGACACGTAATCTTGACAAAGACAGGGCAGCTATATAAGGTGTCTGTTGCCGGATTGCATTGGTCTTGGTGACAACGCACAGCCGCAACAGGTGGGACATATTCACCCCAACAATGTTGAAAAGTGTGAGGAGGCTCTGGAGATGGACGAGAAGATGAAGGTCAAGATTGCCGGCCTGCAAATGGAGCCCAAAATCTTAGAAAAGGAGAGGAACCTAGCAAGATGCCTTGAACTAATAGAGCTTACTGCCAAAGAGGGGGCTAGACTTATTGTCCTTCCCGAATGTGCCCTGACAGGGTACTGCTTTTCCAGCCTAGAGGAGGCCCTTCCTGTCGCCGAACCGATTCCAGGCCCCAGCACAGAAAAGATCATGGCTGCCTGTGGGGAGTTGCGTGTGTATGTCGTCGTTGGTCTCCTCGAGAAAGATGGAGACAAGTGCTATAACGCGGCAGTGCTACTTGGTCCCCACGGTATGGTGGGGAAACATCGCAAGCTTCACCTTCCTCATCTGGGGGTTGACCGCTTCCTAAACCACGGTGACCTGCCTCCGACCGTCTACAACACCGAGGTGGGCAAGATCGGGATAGGCATCTGCTACGATCTGATGTTTGCAGAACATTCTCGAGTTCTAGCGCTACAAGGAGCTGACCTACTAGTTTTCCCTGCCAATTGGCCTGAAACTGGCAAAGTCTACCCTGACTATATTGTTCCCACAAGAGCCATTGAGAACCACGTTTTCTGTGTTGCAGTCAACCGTGTTGGTAAGGAGCGAGGGACCAAGTTCCCCGGTCGCAGTAAGATCGCTCATTGGTTTGGTCGATCTTTGGCAAAAGGCAAGCGTAATAAGGAGGATATCCTTTATACCGAGATAGAACCGGCAGAAGCCCGCCGAAAGCGTTTTGTAATTGTCCCAGGGGAGCATGAAGTCGATTTTGTCAACGACCGAAAGCCTGAGTTTTATGGCCTTGTATGTCAGGCGCCCGCTCGACGTGAGCAAAAACAGGGCGAATGATGGGGCATGGTCAGCGGACACTTTTGGGCCAGCCGCGTAGGGCGGGTTCGCGGAACCCGCCAACATCCGGGTCAGCCCTGCACTGACATCCAGACCGTGGAGAAACGAAGGTTCTACTCGATCACCCACAAGCTCCAAGCCTCGCTTGTGGGCGGCACCCCGGCCCTTCACAGTCACTGAGACTAGACGAAGTCCTTAGCTTTGTAAACCCGGCACAGGAGCCCTCGAAACGCATTGTTCCCGGCGTAGTCAAAGAATTCCTCTTCACCAGGGGTGATTGCGTTGATGTTCGATTCCCACACGCCGAAGAGAGATGGTTCTTTGCCCGGCAGCTCGGGGTACCACCAGAAGCCGTCGGCGTGGACAACTCGAGGGTGGATACCGTCCCAGACTCTAGCCCGCTGCTTTATCTTGCCTTCAGGCGTCTCAATGTACACTGAGTCGCCGTCGTCTATCCCAAGGTCAGCAGCGGTCTCGGGATGTATCTGGAGGAGAGGATATGGATAAAGCTTCCGCAGTTTCTCCTGGTCACGGTAGCATGAGTGAAAATAGTTCATCACGCGGGAGCCGGAGATGAGGATCAAGGGGTACTCCTCGGCGAGGTCGGGAGTTCTCACGGGACTGCGCGGCGGCTCGTCATACCTGGGGAGGGGGTCATACCCCAGTTTCTCGAGGATAGATGGGACGAGTTCTACCTTGCCCGAGAAAGTACCGAAGCCCTTTTTCTGGTACTTCTTCTCGTCGGGGACGACAATTGGCAGGGCACGCCCCGGCATGGAGCACAGTTCCTCAAACGTGGTGCCCGCAGATTCCAGCATCTTGTCATACATAGCCTCAAGGGTATCCGGCCAATACTCCGCCTGCCCCAGTCGCTTTCCCAGGTCACGCCAGAGGTCGTAGTCGTGGTGGCGCTCAAATAGCGGCTCCACCACTGCCTTCGCCCCCCCTACCATATCCATGAGGCCCCAGAAATCCTTCACTTCCGGCCTCTCCAGCCAGTCAGTGGCTGGCAGCACGTAGTCGGCAAGCATATTTGACGGGGTCATAACAAAGTCCATGGATACGTGAAGCGATAGATTATCACTCTTGAGTGCCTGATGGATGGTCCTGGCATCGCCAAGCACCAGCAGAGGATTGCTTCCCTGCATGATGACCGCCTTCGTGGGGTAGGGCTTCTCGGTAAGGATACTTTTCCAGATAGCATGGGAGCTGACGAACATATGGTATTGGGCCCCTCCAAAGCCATCTGGATAAACATTTGCCATCGCCTCTCGGTAGAGCTTGTAGCCCTTTACCGAAGCCACCGGCCAGCGGTCAGCGCCCAGGTTGTCCCTCTTTCGCAGCGGGTGGTCAAACTGGCGGTCCCACATGATATTCTTCACCCAGTTCAGGCGCTGTGGCGCAGTGCCCGTAAGGTTGCCTCCCATGACGTCAAGGGAGCCGGTGATGGCTCGGAGGATGGATTTTGTAACCACCGCTGACTTGACTGCTCCTCCTCCTATCTGGCAATCGGCCACTCCCCAACCGATTGTGGCTGGCTTGAGTGTGGCGTACAGACGTGCCGCCTGAATGATATCCTCTTCGGGAACCCAGGTTATCTCGGCGACGCGCTGCGGCGGGTATTCCTGAACCAGTGCCTTGATTTGCTCAAAGCCAAGGCACCACTTGTCGACGAATTCCTTGTCGTAGAGTTCTTCATTGATAATGACGTTCAACATGCCCAGCCCGAGGGCGCCGTCAGTGCCCGGCCTTATCTGAAGCCAGAGGTCTGCGAGTTCCGCGGTCTTGGTGCGTCTCGGGTCCACTACTATGATTTTGCACCCCAGATCTTTGGCCGATTTCAGCCATGTCCAGGGGCAAGTGATGCCGGGGTTGTTGGGAGGAGAGGATTCGGATGGGTTGCTCCCCCAGATCAGGGCACATTTGGTCATGCCGGGTATAGGGATACCCATGCTGGGGTAGCCCAGAACAGCACAATCCGAGAGTACTTGGGCCTCCCCACAGTTCTTGCCCTGCCATATCATATTGGGGGTGCCGAAAAGGTTGCACCACCTCCAGGCCATGGCGTCGCCATGGGTGTGTATCGTCCCTCCCAAAGCCACCACCGACTCCGGGCCATAGTTTGTCCTTATGTCATCCAGGCGCTCTGCTATTTCGTCCATCGCCTGGTCCCATCCTATGCGCTGCCATTTGTCCTCCCCTCTCTTCCCCACCCGCTTCAAAGGATGGTTGAGACGGTTGGGGTGATAGTGGAAGTCAACGGCGGAGCCAGCCTTGACACAAATCTGATTGTCTTGATTCTCCTCTCGGTCCGGCAGCACCCTGAGGACCCGGCCATCTTCGATGTGAACCAGCACCTGACACCAATGCCAGCACTGAAAGCAGTTACTTTTCCTTATCTCGACTGTCATGGCTGGCCTCCTATTCTTTGCTTTGCGCGGTGTGTATGTCGTCTGCAGAGTTGGACATTTTGGCCCCGCAAACAGCGGACACTTCAGAGTCCGAAGCGCTGCCCCCCTGACGGTGCTATTATAGCTTCTTCTTGCCTCTATCGTCCTCTTCTTGACCTCCTTTCTGCGCTGCAACACCTTAAGATGTCGCCCCGTGTGGACATCAATGGGTGTCACATGCCGGAGCCTGATGCTAGCGCTGATAAGTGTAGTACTGGGCAAACGACTTGATCGCCTCTCCTCAGACACCGGATGTGCCGCAGAGGAAGGGGGGATAGACCCACCAAGTAGCCGATGGAACACGAGGGTGTAAGAGAAAGGCATCTGCCGGCCAGGTCTCTTTGAGCCGCAGTGGCGGATTGCGAGTAGGCATATTCGCTCAACTTTGGAGTATTTTCTCTAGGTATAAATGCCTATCGACCGACACCCGTATGCGAATTTGGAGCAAATAAGAACAAGCACTATGGCGGAAGTCAATCTTGCCACCAGGGTAGTAGTATGGTTTCGCGACGTGGATGGGGAGGTAAGAGGAAAAGAAATGAGAGGCGGCGAGTATAGCAGAAAATCCCTTCGGCTTATGTCCACCGCAGGACTCTTACCTCCCCAACCGTCGGGTAACAGCGATTAGCTTGTGCTTTGACTCAGATCTACGACCAGAAAGGCAGAGCAGGTGATGGAGTGGGAGTTCATAGTGGTGCTGGTAGTGGCCATACCGGTGATCCTTTTCCCGGTGGCCTTTGTGTGGTACCTGAACATCGGCGGCATCTATGCGCTCATTCGCCAGAGGCGGGCCAAAAGGGCCGCCCGTCGGAAAGAGGCTAGGGCAGCATCTGAGCAGCACCCAGTTGGGAAATGAGTCTTCAGGCCCAAGCGCTAAGGTTTGCCGCCTACTGAAAGCAGTTGGCAAGCACAGAAGGGAGAAACTGAAATGGAGTGGGGCGTAATAGTGGCTCTGGTGGTGGCAGCACCGCTCATTCTCCTACCAGTGGCATTCATTTGGTATCTGAACCTGGGCGGAATCTACGCCGCCAGAAAGGAAGCACGGAAGAGGAAGGCCGCTGCTAAGGAGGAAATCGTAGCGGTTGCTGAGCGGCACCAAACCTAGAAAAACCTCGTCGGCTTGAAAGTTTGTGGTTGGCCACTTACCGACAGCATTAGATAACCTCTTGACGTGGTGGCCAATCCAAGGATGAGATGGCATGGGGGAAAACAAGGAAAGAGACGCAAGGGGGGTGAAGAAGGGGCAAACGACGGATTGCCCCTTCTCATTGTGCTTAGTTATGGTTTCTCAGCCCGATAGAAAGGAGGAAACGGCTTGTGGAACTAAACCGTAGAGACTTTCTGAAGCTATCGGGAGCAAGTGTCGTTGCCGCAGCAGCTCTCAGTGCCTTCAGAGGCGGAAGCGTGGTGGCCGCCAGAGAGTTTCCGCTGAAAACGAAGGTCAAAGAGACGACTACCATCTGCTGCTACTGCTCCGTTGGTTGCGGGGCCATCGTCGCGGCCTATGAGGACGGAATCATCAAGATAGATGGGGATCCGGACCATCCTATCAACCAGGGTTCCCTGTGTCCCAAGGGGCTGGCTATGGCGCAGGTTCACCAGGTGGAGGGCGAGCTTAACCAATACCGTCTTACCAGGCCCCTGTATAGAGCTGCAGGTGCAACCGACTGGGAGGAGAAGACCTGGGACTTTATGATAGACACCATTGCAGCCAGGGTGAAGGAGACCCGCGACCGCACTTTTGTGGAAAAAGATGGCACAAAGACGGTCAATCGCTGTGACAAGATTGCCTCCCTGGGTGGCGGTGAGCTGGATAACGAGGAATGCTATGTACTGTCCAAGATGAATCGTGCCCTCGGCGTGGTGTATTTGGAACACTGCGCCCGTATATGACACTCCTCTACGGTTGCGGCTCTGGCAGAGTCGTTCGGCAGAGGGGCAATGACCAACCACTATATCGATATCAGGAACGCTGACTGCATCATGATCATCGGTTCCAATGCAGCGGAGAACCATCCCATATCCTTCAAGTGGGTTACTGAGGCAAAGGAACGCGGGGCCAAGCTCATCCACGTTGATCCCCGTTTCACCCGCACCTCCTCCAAGGCCGATATCTATGCCCGGATGAGGTCAGGGACAGATATCGCCTTCATCGGGGGTATGATATACCACGTGCTCGAGGACATGAGAAAGAACCCCCAGAACTACAACATTGAATATGTTACGCAGTATACCAATGCCGCCTACATCGTTAATGACGGCATAAAGTTGCCTGGCGAGTCTGGTCAGGACGGACTCTTCAGTGGATGGGATGGCAGTAAATATGATAACACGACCTGGAAGTATGCCGATCCCACCAACCCCGCCGATCCCACCAACCCCACGGCAGAATCGAAGCTGCTTAGCGACCATTGGGAGGGCTGGACTAACAGGGCCGTCCCCTTCCCTGAGGTGGCCTGGGCTGAGCTAGAGGACTATTGCGGGCTTAAGCTATTGTGGAAGCAGTACAAGCGCTATGATAAGGCAACGGTCTCGAAAATCACCGGCGTGCCAGAGGAGAAACTGGAAGAGGTCTATTCCGAATTCGCCAAGACAGGGGCCAAGGGCAAGGCGGGCACCATCATGTATGCCATGGGTACTACGCAGCACACTTATGGCACCCAGAACATCAGGAGCTACGCCATTCTTCAGCTCCTGCTGGCCAACATGGGTGTTGCCGGCGGCGGCATCAATGCCCTGCGCGGTACATCCAATGTTCAGGGTTCCACCGATATGTGCCTGCTGAGCCATATCCTGCCCGGCTACATTAAGGTACCCAGTGATGGTGATACCGACACAACACTCGCTGGCTATCTCGGCAGGATCACCCCTGCAAATATTACCCCTCCTGCCGAGCTCGAAGGGGGAAATCCTGTCAACTGGTGGCAGCACACCCCGAAGTATTTGGTGAGCCTGCTTAAGGCGTGGTGGCCCGGTCCCGACCACAACACGAGCTACGACTACCTGCCCAAGGTGAAGGAAGGCGAAAACTACACCCACATTGGCATGTTTGAGGCCATGGGCCAAGACAAGATCGATGGGCTGTGGGTCTGGGGCCAGAATCCCGCATCAGGCGGTCCCAATTCCAACGGAGAACGCGAGGCCCTGGGAAAACTGAAGTGGCTGGTGTTGGCTGATATTTGGATGAACGAGACTGCCGAGTTCTGGAGGAGGCCCGGGGTGAACCCCGAAGATATCGACACCGAGGTATTTCTGTTACCTGCGGCTTGCTCCTATGAGAAGCAGGGGAGTATCTCCAATAGCGGCCGCTGGGCACAGTGGCGCTACAAGGCGGTGGATCCACCGGGAGAAGCTAGACCCGACCTGGAGATAATGAGCCGCGTCATGCTGAAGCTGAGGGATCTCTACGAGGCGCAGGGTGGGCCCAACAGCGAGGCTATCATCGAACTGGACTGGCAGTACGGTGATGACCCCGATCCGGACTTGGTAGCCAAAGAGGTCAATGGTTACGCCTTGGAGCCCTTTACTGTTGGGACTCGGACGTATGCTAAGGGTGAACTTATCGACAGTTTCGTTCACCTGCAAGACGATGGCAAGACGTGCTCAGGCAACTGGCTGTACTGCAATCAGTACACCGAGGCGGATGGAAACAAACTGAAGAAGCGCGATACAGTAGACGCCTCGCTGAATGAGATCGGGCTCTATTCCAACTGGACATGGTGCTGGCCGCTGAACCGCCGCATCATATACAACCGCGCCTCCGTGGATCTGGATGGCAATCCGTGGGACAGCGAGCATCCGGTGATCCGTTGGAACGGCGACGACTGGGAGGGCGATGTAAAGGATGGCGGTGGAGGACCGGTAAGAGACGGCGGAAACCTCCCCTTCATAATGAAGCCTGAGGGTGTGGGACGCCTCTGGGGCTATGGACTCAAGGATGGGCCTATTCCTGAGGTGTATGAGCCCTGGGAGAGCCCGATCAGCAACGTGATGTCGGCGCAGCAAAACAACCCCGCAGCCTTCGTCGGTACCTTTATGAATGCCCACGGTACGGATACTGATTTTCCGTATGTGGGCACCACCTACCGCTGCACCGAGCACTGGCAGACAGGAATCATGACCAGGAACCTGCCGTGGTTGGTGAGGCTGATGCCGGAGATGTACGTGGAGATGGGTGAGGACTTGGCCGATACCCTCGGAATCGAGGCTGGTGACAAGGTCAAGGTAAGCTCAGCCCGGGGAGAAATCGAAGCTGTGGCCGTGGTGACCAAGCGCTTCCAGAGAATAAAGGTGAATGGAAAGATCGTTCACCATATAGGTGTACTGTGGCAATGGGGATACAGCGGAATGGCCAAAGGTGACAGCGGCAATATCCTTACTCCCCACGTTGGGGATGCCAACACCACCATCCCGGAGTACAAGACTTTCCTATGCAATGTGAGGAGGGCATAACATGGCTAAGGGAGTGCTTTGCGACGCCAACAAATGCATAGGATGCAGAACGTGCCAGGTGGCCTGTAAGCAATGGAATGAGCTGCCTACAATGGAAATGGTGAAGGACGGGGTCTTGCAGGAGCGGCCAAAGGATTGGGTCAATAGCGGGACGCTGGAGAACCCGCCGCAATTATCCGCCGACACCTTCACCAAGGTGCGCTTCAGGGAAGTGGAACATGACGGCAAGTTCCACTGGGTCTTTGCCAAGATCCAGTGCATGCACTGCGAGGAACCGGCCTGTGCGGAGGCGTGCCTGGTAGGCGCTTTAGAGAAGACAAAAGACGGGCCCGTGACTTACGACGACCGCAAGTGCATCGGCTGCCGTTACTGCATGATGGCCTGCCCCTTTGGTGTGCCGACCTTTGAGTGGGAGAAGCGGTGGCCGTGGATTCGCAAATGCACCTTCTGCGCCGACCGGCAGGGCGGGGGCCTGGAGCCAGCCTGCGTTACGACCTGTCCCACCGGTGCTCTCAAGTTCGGGGAGCGCGAAGACCTCATTGTCGAGGCCAGGGAGCGCATCGCGGCCCGACCGGATGAATACGTAGACTACATCTACGGAGAGAGAGAGGTGGGGGGTACATCCTGGCTATATCTGTCTCCCATCCCCTTTGAGAAACTCGACTTCCCCACCCTCGGCACCGAAAAGGTGACCATCAATCCTGAGCGCGCCATGAGCGCCGTTCCGCCGGCGCTCGTCGCCGTGGCAGCGCTTATGGCCGGATTCTATTGGCTGACTAAACGTCGGCAGAAGTTGAGCCAGGCATCAGCCGGCGATCAAGAGGAAAAGGAAGAGGTGACCAAATGATGCAAGAGAGACGCTCATTCCCTCTCGGCACCTTAATCCTGACCGCCGTGGCTGTCCTTGGTCTCGGGGTGATAATGTATCGCTACCTCAATGGACTCGGGGCGATCACTGACCTCAGCGACGGCCGTGCTTGGGGACTTTGGATCAGCTTTGACCTGTACTGCGGCGTTGCCCTGGCGGCAGGGGGGTTCACCCTGGCAGGGGCGGTCTACATCTTTGGCCGTAGAACGTACTATCCTATAGTGAGGTCGGCGATTTTGACAGCCTTCCTGGGCTACACGCTGGTGATCCTAGCCCTGTTGGTAGACCTGGGACAACCGTGGTACATCTGGCACGCCCTCATCTACTGGAACCCTCATTCCCCTCTGTTCGAGGTGGCAATGTGCGTGATGACATATACCATTGTGCTGGCCCTCGAGTTCAGCCCGGCGGTCTTTGAGCGGTTAAATTGGCGAGTTCCCCTGGCAGCCATCCGGGCGATCCAGATCCCTCTGGTGATCGCCGGCATTGTCCTCTCGACCCTGCACCAGTCCTCCCTGGGATCGATGTTGCTGATGATGCCCGAGACGCTGGATCCCTTGTGGTACACACCGATCTTGCCGCTCCTCTTCCTCTTTTCGGCTATAGCCGTGGGGCCGGCCATGGTGATCTTCGAGTCGACGCTCAGCAGCAGGGCCTTCGGGCACAGGCTGGGTGCCGATATCCTGGCCGGCCTGGGCAGGGCGATCCCCTATATCCTGGGCATCTACCTGGTGTTTAAGCTGGGAGACCTGGTGGTGTCGAAGGAACTGGGCCTGATCGTCTCCGACTCCCCGCACACCATTCTATGGTGGGTGGAGGTTCTTGGGGGGGTGGTCCTACCGATCATCTTCTTGTCGCGGGCCAGCGTGAGACAAAGCAAAACCAAGCTGTTTTGGTGCGCGGTACTGGTGGCCGGCGGGTTGGTACTTAACCGCTTCAACGTGAGCTGGCTTGCTCTGGGAGGACGAGAGGGCTACTTCTACTTCCCTCACTGGATGGAGTTCGCCGCCTCAGCGGGTCTCGTTGCCTGGGCGATAATCATCGTAATGCTGGCCAACCGGCTACTGCCGATCATCCACCATGAAGAGGTGGCTGAAAAGGTGCCAGGCGAACCAATCGATACAACGCAACTTGCGGCGCGTGGGGGTCAGGTTTTCGAGGGATCGTAACCCGGCCCCATAAGGAAATCACAGGCTAGAGCTTATCCCTCTAGCCTGTGATTTTTTCAGGAGAGACGACAACAACAGACAATGACCAAGAGCCTCCAGCGCCAATGAGAGAAGCTAAAGATTAAGACCCCTGGACTGGCCCAGGCAGTTGGCTTCCAACACCACCGGCCCGAAGCACAGATGGAGGCGCAAGCGGGCCCCCGGCGCGCCAGAGGCGAAGTGCGCCAGAGGCATAAGCACGTGTTTCACCTCAGCAGAAACCGAAGACACGTTGCAGGCTTAGTCTAGTGGACGCCTTTCAAACCCGCTCTTGCTCTCCGGAGCGGTGGGTGCTCGTCACCACAGAACAACAAGAGGTGTCACGCGAATGCAGGTAGGTATATGCACTCAAGCGTCGAGTTTCTTGCCAGGCATAAATGCGCACTTGGCGCTAGCTCGCACACGATCTTTCGGCAAGCAGAAACAGGTGCTACGGCGGAAGTCGGTTCCACCGGTAGGATGTTAAGCTAATGCTGGAAAACAGAAAGGCCGAGGGCCTTAGGAAGGAGGGATCGAAATGGAATGGCAGGTAATACTGGCTCTGGTGCTGGTGGCACCTTTGTTCCTCCTACCGGTGGCGTTCGTGTGGTACCTCAACATCGGTGGAATCGTCGCCGCTACCAGGGAAGCACGCAAGACAAAGGCCGCTACCAAGGGGGAGAGAATCGGAGCGGTGACTGAGCAGCAGCAGGCCTAGAGGAATGTCGCAAAGTCAAAAGATCATGGTTCGCCACTGACTAACAGGAGGTGGCGAACCATGGGGGGAGGGGCTGAGATGGAATGGCAGATAATACTAGTCCTGGTGTTACTAATACCGGTTCTCCTGTTTCCAGCGGCGTTTGTATGGTACCTGGACATTGGCGGCATCTACGCCGTGGCCAAGAAGAGACGGCAGGAAAAGGCCATCACTAAGAAGGGAATCAGACCAGCCAAGTTATGGTATGAAGTGCCAGACTGGCGAAGGGAACGCTGCCGACTCGGGCCACCTAGCCCAAGGAGTCCTGATCTGCCCAGAATGACTTGAGAGAGCAGGGCGACACAGTGAAGGCAAATGTGGTCGGACAGGTGAGGAAGATTCTCGAGGAGATCGATGATGTACAGGACATTGACTTGGTGGTCTGGCAATGCATAGCACCTAGTCCCTCAGCCGTAGCGGCACAGGGATAGGTTGCAGTCTTGCTTTCCCCATTGCCCTAGCAAGTTCCTTCAGAATCCTACCAATGCTTCTCATCGTTTCGCCTCTTACTCTATCCTAGCCTGCGGCGTGCCGTGCGTCGGCAGATTGTCCCCCTCCAACCAGGCCCTTCTCTACCACCTGCATAAGGTGTCCCATGTCAAACGGCTTTTGAATGTATGCATAAGGCCTGGCCTCGGCGACCTTTCCTCTATCGGGTTCCAATACTGAAATAACAATCAGTGGCACCCTTTCAGCCAGTTCAAGTTTCTTCAGAAGTTTAGCCAGAAACCAACCATCACAGTCCGGAAGTCTGATGTCCAACACCATCAAGTCCGGCTTGTCCTCAAGCAAGCACTTCACTGCATCCACTCCGCTGTGAAAGGCCATGACCTCGTGCCCCCTTTTGCTCAGGCACATCTCGATGGTTTTCACCAGCAGAAAATCGTCATCTACGACTAGAACCCTCTTTTTGTCCATCGCGAATTTGCTCGTGAGCTAAGAGCCTTATTTATCCCAACGAATCCTATAGATCCTATTCGTACCCGCAATCTCTGCGTGCTTGCTCTCAAGCTCAGGGTGAACGATCAGGTATACCAAAGATCCGAGGCAGTTGACAAACACTATTGCCAGCACCCACAGCGCCTTCCGCCCGCCGATCACTCGCTCCCTGGCAACTAAATCCTCCAGGGCTATTCGCACCAGCCCCCAGTGAACTATGCCCAGAGTTACTACCAGCGAGATGATCGGCAGCACCACTTTCAGTTCCATAGCCCCACTCCTCCCGTGATCTTCATTCTGAGATCATGGTAGCCCAAGAACCATAAGGGAGGCATGAAAATGCGGGGGCAAAGTATAAGGATTCTATAAGGATTTCCGGCTCACGGGTAGGCAGGAGGTTTGGCCGCGCGACGACGGGTGGTGAAAGAGCAGGTGGTTCTCGTGGGAGCACTAGTCAGGCTTAACAAAACGGTATCCGATGCGAGGCTCGGTTACAATGAATCTGGGATTCGAGGGGTCATCTTCTATTTTACTCCTGAGTTGCCTGATAAAGGTGCGCACATATTCGCTTTCCTCACCATATTCCGGGCCCCACACATTGTGCAGCAGCTCTCTGTGCGTTAGCACTTTCCCGCAATGAGAAACCAGATATGCCAGCAGCTCATATTCTGTCCGGGTGAGTCTTACAATTTCCCCCCGCCGCTTGACCAATTGCTTTGAGAAGTCAACTTCTAGGCCCCCCGCGGAGAATACAGGTATAACGGCCCTTACACCCGCCGAGCGCCGCAGCGCCACTCTGATTCTAGCCAATAACTCCTCTATACCAAAAGGCTTGGTAACATAATCGTCGGCACCCTCGTCCAGGGCCCTAACCTTGTCTGCTTCGTCTTCCCTTACGCTCAGGATTATTATGGGCATATCCGCCCACTCCCTTATCCTGCGGCAAGCCTCGATACCGTTCATGCGGGGCATATTCACATCAAGAACGACAACGTCTGGATCAACACGCCCTGCCATTTCCACGGCCTCGGCTCCGTCCTGGGCAAGGTATACCTCATAACCGCGGGCCTCCAGGTTGGCGCGAATGAACATGCGTATCTTCGGTTCATCATCAACGACCAGGATCTTGTTCTTCTTAGGCATCCAGCTTCCAACCTCACTTGTCGCCCGGCTGGGCAACGGGCAATGTAAAATAGAAAGTAGAGCCGCGTCCGATCTCACTTTCGGCCCATAGTCGACCACCGTGAGCCAGGATGACGGCCTGGCAAATGGCCAGGCCCAGCCCGGTACCTCCAGGTCTGTGCCGTTGCTGCGTACCACGGTAGAATTTGTCGAACAACTTCTCCAGGTCTTGTGGCGGTATGCCAACGCCTTGATCGGACACGCTCACTTCCACCTCGCCGTCCATAGGTCTGGCCCTGACGGTTACTTTCGTTCCTTCCTCAGAGTAGGCTACCGCGTTTTCCAACAGGTTGATCAGCACTTGTTTCATCTGGTTGTAATCAGCGTAAACCTCCGGCAGTCCGGGCTCCAGGTCAGTCTCAAAAGTTTGGTCTTTGTGAACCCATTTCTGCTGCTCCAGTGTTTCATTGATAATATCTGCGATATTGCGGCGCTCCTTCTCCGGTTTCCAAACACCTGCCTCAATCTTGCTCATGTTGAGCAGATTGGTGACCAGGCTGGCTAATCTATCCGTCTCCTCGCTTATGCCACTTAGAAGCATCCCCCGCGTCTCACTGTCCCATTCTATATCTTCCTGCAGCAGACTGCTGACTATCCCTTTTATGGAGGTCAGGGGTGATCGCAGCTCGTGGGAGACATTGGATAGCAGTTCGGACTTCAATTGATTGAGCTCGATGAGTTCCAGTTCGACCTGCTTGCGCTGCGTGATGTTCCTGAATGTGGCAAGCTGGCACTGTGCCCCGTCGGAATCAACAAAAGGTGAGGCAACTACCTCAAACGTTCTGCCGTCTGGGAAGCTATATTCCCACCTCTCAGTTGTCCCATCCATAACCTTTGGTAATCTACAGACCTCGTCGCACGGGCTGTCAAATTTGTGCAAATATTCGTAGCAATAGGAACCCATGCCCTCACCAAAGTTCTTTGCCATGCTTTGGTTAGTGAAGCGTATCCTGTAGTCTGGGCCAACGATGAAGACTCCTTCTTCCATGTCCTCCAGCATTCTCAATATTCTATCTCTCTCGCTCCTTACCAGGGCTTCCAGCTGGCTGCGCCGCTCGTACTCGTTACGCACCATACCGGTGAGAACACCGATGACACCTGCCACTAGGGCAAAAAGCACTGCCCTCAGCACCGGGTCAGGGAAGGGGGAAGTGATGATAGCGCGAGGCAAGAAGGTGATCAGGGCAGCGATAGTAACGATCACCGCCCCTTTGATTCTGTAAACGTAGCCGGCGTAGATTATTGGGGCGAAGAAAAACAGACGCTGTACGTCATGCACACCGTAGAAGAAGTCATGGCGCACGGCCTCCCAATCAGCGAAATCTATCAGTTCGTCGAAATAGTAGATCAGAGTGCAGATCCCGAACAGTGAGACCAGTATGTAGAATAGATAGAAATCGCGGCTCCTCAACACAGCTAAGGCCCGTCTACGGAAGGAATGAGCCTCGCTTATCTCGTCCTTCCTTGCCCGGTTAGGGTCGGCCGGAGGGATGCTCTGTCTTGAGTCCTCTTTTGACCCATATACCGCGTTGCTAGGTTTGCGATGATCCTTCTTCAGCATGACTTCACCACATGACGGTTCATCACGACCCGTGCCACAATCTACGCTCAGCTCAACCTATGCTCTGCCTTTTTTCACATGTTATCTGGGAAATTGGGTCGCATGGGGCTCGCAACGCCAGGAACTATCAAGCGTCCCGGGTCCCAAAGCTCTGCCATACTAACATGCCATTATATACCGTTTTTGGCTTCAGTGTCCCGATGTTTACTCCTTTTCTACACTATAGAGGGCAAGGCTGCTCTGACATACTTGCCCTTTGGCATAGTAATTGTGGCCATCGGCAAGCCCAAAATCCTGGGTTTGTGCACCTCATCGTTTGGATGGTGCTCCATCTGTCATTGATAGGCTGTGAGCAGAAAATGGGATGCGACAGAAGGATGTCTTGCTCTAGTTAGGCACATTCTGTTAGCAGGCATTGCCCAAATTACCTAGCTGTATTTGGTTTTTTGAGGCAAATTTGTTAGCATAGTTGCGGGCTGCGGATAGTTACTTTAGCCGGTGTAACTGTCACTGGCATGGGATAGTATGAACAGGTAGACAATGCCAGGGAAGAAATGAGCCATACCAGCAGGAGGCGACTTGGACAAGATTAGGATTCTTATTGCTGATGACCATGCAGTGGTACGCGAGGGTACTCGCCGGATCTTGGAACGCGAAGAAGACCTAGAGGTGATAGCTGAGGCTGCTGATGGAGAGGAAGCTGTACGCCGGGCTGCCGAGTTCAAACCTGATGTCGCCATAATCGACATCGCCATGCCCAAGCTCGATGGCATCGAGGCCACCAGACAGATCAAGGCGCTTTCCCCTGGCATAACTGTGCTGATTCTCAGCGCTTATGATGATGACCAGTTTGTCTTTAGCCTGCTGGAAGCAGGGGCCGCCGGCTACCTGCTGAAGGACGTTCGCGCTCGTGAGCTGGTAGATGCTATCCGCGCCGTAAATGCCGGAGAGTCGGTACTCCACCCTTCGATTGCCCGCAAGGTGCTGAATCGCTTCGTGGCTACCTCCGCAAAGGCCGAGAAGCGCCAGCCTTTGGAAAAGCTCAGTGAGCGGGAGAAGGATATCCTCAGGCTGGCAACCACAGGCCTGAGCAACAGAGAAATCGCCGAGGAGCTTTGCCTCAGTATACGGACGGTTCAAGGTCACCTGACGCATATCTTCAACAAGCTACAGGTTGGTTCCCGCACTGAGGCTGTGGTGCGTGGTCTGAAAGAAGGCTGGATCAATCTCGACGATGTGCCCTGAGTTCCGTCACTTCGAGGAGTCAAAGGTGGGGAGAGTTGGAACAAGTGTTGGTGGGCTGGCTGATAAGGATCATTAGAAGGCCAGGTTTTTGGCTGGTCGCAGCCTTGCTGGTACTCATTACCCTCCCCCACTACGGAGAACAACTAGAGCACCCGGGGTTCATAGCTGACCTGATATCCGAAACTGGCCTGGATCGGCACGCCTTTGAGAGGATCGCCTACCTGGTGCCCATAATCTGGGCCGCTTTCCTTTTTGGGCGGAAAGGAAGCTTTGTTACTTCACTGGCTGCTCTGGCTTGTATGCTTCCCCGTGCCATCTTTATCTCGGATCAGCGTACGGATGCCCTCTTTGAAACGAGCGCCGTTTTCATTCTTGGCAACGTGGTGTCCATCTCCTTCGATTCGCTAAGAAAGGAGCGTGCTCGCCGCTCTGAGCTTGAAGCGGCACAAAGTGCCCTCCAGTTTCAACTTCAAGTGATAAAGGAAAATGAGAGACGGCTTGCCGCACTTAACCAGACCTCTGATATCCTTTCCCAGTCCTTGGAGCTCGAACAGGTGTTGGATAAGGCTACCGAGAATGTCATGGAGGTGATGCAGGTCGAAGCCGCCTTGATATATCTTGTAGATGACGAGGCTGGCGAACTTTCCCTCGCTGCTCATCGAGGTATGTCCGCTGATTTTGCCCAGGAGGTGCACAGGATTAAGCTTGGTGAGAGCTCTAGCGGCAGGGTAGCGGTGACGGGGGAACCGCTGTATGTGGAAGATGCATCCGAAGACCCCACGCTTACGGATAGAGAAGCGGAGGTATGTAAGAGCCAGGGGATACACTCGTTGCTGAGCGTGCCGCTCAAATCCAAAGGAAGGGTCATGGGCACCCTTTCCGTGCTGATGCACGAGTATCGCTGGTTCCGTGAAGACGAGGTGGAACTACTCACTGCTATCGGCAGTCAGGTTGGTGTTGCCATCGAGAACGCGCGTCTCTACCAGAAAGAGCGTCTGGCCACCCAAAGATTGGCAGTGTCGGAAAGAGACTACCGAGGCATCTTTGAGAATGCCAATGACGCCATCTGGGTTCACGATTTGGAGGGCAATATCACCGTGGCCAACAGAGCATGTGAGAGCCAAACCGGATACCGCGCAGAAGAGCTGACAGGAATGAATGTGAAGGACTTCCTGCCAGAAGAAAGCCACACTCTGGCCATGCAGATCAGGCGCAAACTCTTTGCTGGCGAGCCTCTGGAACAACCGTATGAACAGCGCATTGTCAGGAAAGGCGGAGCGGAAGCGACTCTGAAGTTGACTACCAGCTTAGTTGTTGAAGATGGAGTTCCAGTCGGCTTCCAGAATATTGCCCGGGACGTCACCGAAGAGAAGCGCTTGCGGGAGAACTTGAGCTTCTACCTGAAGGAGGTTACCAGGGCTCAGGAGGAGGAGAGAACACGTATTGCCCGGGAGCTTCACGACGACACCATCCAGGCCCTAGTCGTCCTGTCCCGCCAGTTGGACGATATCATCTCTAGTGGAAAGGGGCTCACAAAGGAGAAAAGACTCGAGTTGGAGGGTCTGTGGCAGCAGACCAACAGTACAATTCAAGACGTACGGCGCCTAAGCCAGGATCTGAGACCGCCTACACTAGATCGCCTCGGTCTGCTGCCAGCCCTGGAATGGCTGGTCGCCGACGTGTCGGAGTATTCCGGTATAGCAATAAAGGCCAAGGTGATAGGCAGCGAAAGACGCCCACCTCAAGACGTAGAACTTATGCTATTTCGCATTGTTCAAGAGGCATTACGAAATGTCTGGAGGCATTCCCAGGCAACCCAGGCCGAACTCACAGTGGAATTCGATGTAGGGAGAATCAGGATAATCATCGCGGATAATGGTCAGGGTTTTGAGCTTCCAAGCTCCGTGGGCGACCTAACCAGGAGTGGTAAGCTCGGCCTGGCCGGGATGCAGGAGAGAGCCCGGTTGCTAGGCGGTAGCGTGAAGATCGAGTCCCGCCCAGGTGAAGGTACTACAATAACGTTTGAGGCACCGCTATAGCCTAGGAGCTTGTATGAGCAGCTTTGTGGGCGTTTGGAGATAAGGAATGCTGTTTTCACTATTCAGGCTGGCTCAACCTCCGAGTATTCTATCTAGGCATAAGTGCATATTGGCGTCACCTGTGAAGTGACTGCGAGGCAAGTAGCGACGGGATAACTCTGCTCACTCAGCCAATCTAGATGACCGTCGTTGTTGTCTCTTAGGCAATCGTGTAAGAAGTTCCTGAACTCCTTCTCCGCACCGCAGAGCCTACATATGCCCTTGCTAACCGAACCTGTGGCGCTTTCGATTATCCAGTAGTGGGGACAATGGCGCCTCGCGGCAGGTGCTTCACAAACGGTGGTAGCTTTCTGTCCCACGGTATCATTCCTTTCTGGGTCTGCGCCTCCCCCACCTGGTGAAAGGAAAGCTGCAATGATGCCTACCCTATTGAACAAAACTCGGTTTTGTTAACAACAACTCATTTTGTTAAGCCTCGGCAGACTCCGAGCAGAGGCAAGTAGCTCCAGTTACGCATTCTAGCGAGTTGTTCAGTTAACAAGCATCGCTGCCCTTCTCTCTTGTTGCCGGATAAGCCTTGGGGTAGAATGGAAGTCGCGGGCGAGGCTTGAATCCTATTCAGGACTTTTATGCCTATAGAGTCTCATATAAATATGCGTACCGCCCAAGAGGGCGTAGACATAGATGGGTTGATTCGCTATTTGAAAGCGGGGGAGTTAGCTTTCCTTGTAGGGGCTGGGATCTCCAAAAACAAGCCCTCTGTTCTTCCCTTATGGAAAGAATTAGTGATATCCATAATAGAGGCACTTGTGGGCGAGGCTGAAGCAAGAAAGGTTCCCTCTTAGTCCTGGGGAAAGAGCTGGGCTCCCTGACAACTAAGCTTTCCTGAACAAAACCGAGAATTGTCGGCCAAAGCGCCGTAGAACGATAGCCCCTTTTATTACATACTGAAATTTGCCTGCAACCGTCGCTTAGTCGTGCTATGTTGAGGCTGGCCCATCTGCCCTGTGAGGATGAAGACAAGATGCAGAAGATAGCCGATCTGGTTAGCTACATCGAGAATGACCGTGATGGCCTATATGGGTCCAAGTCGCTCATGGGCAAGGTGGCGGCAAAAATGGTTCTGGCATGCAGCACTGGGGCGATGGAGAGAAACATTGACACAGTCATCGGGAGGAGATTTAAGAAATAGGGTATGAGCTGGACCACGGAGGGGGTGCATAATCTGCTGAAACTAAGGACACTGTGGTATAATAAAACCGACTGGGAGGCGTTTTGGGCACACTGGCAAAGCTGGCGGGTGAGCTCTTCCCCCAACAACCGGCAGCACAGAGGACTTGACGAATCTTACCACTTGTAATATTTGTATTGCCGGATAATATTCCCAAACACTCTCAAGTTACTGGCTTAGCTAAGGGGGGCTTTGCCCAGATGACCGAAGCTAAGAATCCCCAGAAGCTTGAACCTTTACCTTAATGTCTCCGGAGAAGAGGGGTGGGAACGAAGGCAGAAATCCGAATGGCGCTAGAATCCTATAAGAAAACAGAAAGGAGGTTTGGCAACATGTCTGATTATGATGTCATCATTGTGGGAGCAGGTCATAATGGCCTGGCAGCGGGCGCGGTTCTGGCCAAAGAAGGCTTGAAGGTGCTCAATCTGGAGAAGCAAAGGTACGTGGGGGGAATGGCGGGGACCGTGGAGTATTTCAAAGGATTCAAGCACAACGTTGGCGCCTGGGCGCTCATGGTTCATCGCAAGGAACTCATGGACGCTTTGGACATGGACCAGTACGGCCTAGAGGTTATTGACCCGGTTATCTCGTTCCACACGATTGGCGATCCCCCCGATGCCCCGTATATCCTGTACAACGACCGGGAGCAACTGCTGGAGCATCTGCAAGGGGACCATGGGGATGCCGGTGTCCAGGCCCTCACGAAGCTCTTCGAACTCTCCCAGTTCATCGCCGAGCCGCTGGACAAGATGCGCTATGGGCTGCCCGTATCCGCAGGCTCGCTCATCGATCAGGCGCCCGATGCCCGAACCAAGGACATCATGCGGCGATGGATCTACGGTAGCGCGATGGACATCATCCGCGAACTGTTTCCCGACCGTTCCAAGAGCCGGGTGATGCAGGGGTCCTTGGCCGCAATGGCCATCGACGGAACCAACCTGGGGCCATACAGCCCGGGAACCGCGTTCTCCCTGGCGTACCACATCGCGGCTCCTGGTGTAGGCCAGTTCTACCAGATCCCTAAGGGTGGGATGGGGATGTTCTCGGAGGTATTGAGAAAGCGCTTGGAACAGTTTGGTGGTGAAGTGAAGCTCAACACGCGGGTCAAGCGGATACTCGTGAGCAGCGGAAAGGCCGAGGGGGTGGAGTTGACAACTGGCGAGAAGATCACTGCCAGTGTGGTGGTCTCCAACGCCGACGCGTATGCCACCTTCAGGGGGATGGTAGGTGAGGAACACGTGCCCTCTGACTACCTGGACCTGATCAAGCGGATCAACTTCCAGAACCCGTACATCCAGATCCATGCGACGCTGAAGGAACTGCCGGAGTTCACCGGTGAGCTTGCCTATGCAAACGGGACTCCTCTCCAGGCAGTCGCGTCGTATTGCCCTTCACCCGAGCATTTTGAACGGTGTTATGAGGCTTTCAAGTGGGGCAGGGTACCGGAGGTGCCGGCGAGCTACTTCTCTATTCCCAGCTATTTTGATAAGACCCTTGCCCCCGAAGGCTACTATACATGTACGTTCTTTGCCAACTATTTCCCGGTGAACGCTCCGAAAGAGCAGCAAGACAGACTCAAAGACGAAATGACCAACAAGATCATCGATTTCTGGACCGAACGGGCCCCGAACTTCAGGGATGCCATCATGGATATGGCCGTTTTCACTGCTTCGACGTTCGAAAACATGTTCGGCATCACTGGTGGCTGCTACTGTCACGGGCTTCATCTTATCGAACAGATGTTCGACCTCAGGCCGGTCCCGGGATGGTCTCCCGGTTACAGGACGCCGATAGCAAACCTGTACCTCTGCGATGCTGGGTGTCACCCAGGTGCGGGAGTAACAGGGATACCGGGCAGCAACTGTGCACGCGAGGTGTTGAAGAACTGGAAGGCATAAAGGGCCTGCAAGGGGAATTCCAAAGCGCTGGACAGCTTGTGACTTCCGCTTGGGCTCCCCGCCGCGCCAGGCCGAGCCCTTTCCGAGCCCCTGGCCTCTGAGTTACAATTCTGCCTCGGCATCCCCGTTTTGCAGAGTCAGTTTGCGAGTGCCCACGGGTCAGAAAACTGACAAGTTTCAGAGATCGCTGTTTGACTTGATAGAATCGCCTTAGTTGACCTGTGGAGACCTGTCCCATGCCTATAGGGGATTTCAATGGCTGATTTCGCCTTGAAATCGCGAGCTTGACAATGGTCAAAAGCGTGCCTATAGTGTACAAACACAAATCATAGTCGTGGCCGATGCTCCCGTATGATATGTTCTGGGAGCAGAGAGGAGAGTGAGCCATGAAGCATAATTGGAGAAGGGCAATAGCTTGTTTTCTAGCCTTAGTCCTGGTTGCCGTACTTGGTTTCGGCTGCGGTGATGACGATGAGGGTGAGGGTGAGACGACTATCGTCGTCGGTTTGATCACAGATATCACGGGACCGGGAGGAGCGCAGTTGGGTCTCTGTCAGCATTCGATAGAGGACCTGGCCAGGTATATTAACGAGGAGGACCCTATCCCTGGGGCGAAAATACGAATAAAGACCTTCGACAACAAGTATGACCCTTCCAGGGATATACCTGGCTACGAGTGGCTAAGAGGTCAGGGAGCGAAAGTAATTCTCACTCCTCTACCCGAAACTGCAGAGATACTAAAACCCTTTGCAGAAAGAGACAAGGTCCCTATATTCACCTGGCCTGCCAATGAGGCCATAGTTGAGCCTCCCGGATGGGTGTTTTGCGTTAATGCTCACGTTGATTCCAAGGCGGTAACTCTGATGAAATGGCTTAGCCAACAGTGGCCCAATTATCCAACAATACCCAAGATTGGTTATGTGGGTTGGTCCATGGTCTCGGAATTCTTGATAGTGGAGGCAATGGAGGAATATTGCCAGGCTAACCCGGGTGAGTTTGAGTGGGTTGGTGGTTATAACACTCCAACGGGGACAATGACCTGGTCTGGTGAGATAGAGGCGCTGAAAGAGTGCGACTACCTATACATCGGTGGTGCCACCTATGCGAATGCCCTTTTTGTCAAGGAGTTTCGACTCCGTGGATATACGGCAACATTCATTTGTGCCGAGATGATGTCTATTGGCAAGGGTACATTCCTGGACCTGTGTGGCTGGGATGACCTTGATGGAACGATTGAAATGATGGGATCGCGATGGTGGAACGAAGCATACCCCATCCCCGAGCTGGCCAATGAGCTTGTTCACAAATACCACCCTGGCAAAGCTGAGGATATAATCCACATGGGTTTGATGTATATAGGTACATTCCATGGGGCGCACGTGTTCTACGACATTTTGCGCCAGGCTATAGAAGAGGTAGGTGCTGAGAATTTTGATGGCCAAGCCTTTTATGACACAGCCATAAAGTTTAACAAGAGCTACGAGGGCTTATTCGAATATAAGTTCACTGAGACTGCACGCGTGTCGATGAAGGACCAAGCAATATATGAATGGAGCGCCGACGAGGGCGATCTGGTGAGGCTTACTGACTGGTTGCCTCTGATAGATTGAAGAGAGGTCTCGTTGGCATAAGGGCTCAAAGGGGGTAGGGCATGAGGCATACAGGTCGAGGAAATACTTGGCATGTCTTCACTTGTCTCCCAAACGGCATTGCTTCTCCCTTAGCGCGGCAGACCCAGAAACGAATATCGGTTGTACGAACTACACATCCTCATGGAACCCAGGTTTGTGAATAGAAACCAGATTCACGGCAATCTTTGAGGTACATGAAATAGCAGCCAACCCTCTATGAGTTGGTCGGGTGTGCTGAGTAGGAGGTTGTGTCATGTAGAAAGAAGGAAAATGGTTGCAGTGTGATGTGCTGGCCTCGTAAGCAGTTTGAAGCTGGTGGGCTACATTGACGGGCGGCGGCAGGAGGCTTTTGACATAAGGGGCTGGCGTAGAAGAGAGCGATAACAAAAATGGAAACGATCCAAGAACAAAGGGGGAAGTCGTGGCAAGTGGATTTACATTTAGAAGCATATCGAAGAACCAGTTGGCGTGGCATTCGGACCTGGGAGGAGACTTTCGCGAGTGGCTGTACCTTGACGGTTGGATGGACAACGACTACAAATACGGTCTAGTCTTGGCCACCAAAATGGAAATGGGGGAAAACGTGGTTGGGCCTGAAAAAGGGGACTGGCCCCTTGTTGATTGCCTGGTTACCAGTCCGGAGGGAGTAACGCATCGTGTTTCCAAAGCATTCCCTATTGAAACCGTGAAGCTAGAACCCTGGGGGCTAACTATAGGGGATAACGTATTCACAGGGTCGCTCACGCCAGATGGTATGCCGGCAGGCTACCGTGTCAAGGTGGCTCTAGATGATGTTGGCATAGACATAACTGCCAAAGCGGTGGCCACCGGAATGCGGTTCGTCGAAGAGGAACACGGTTATATGTATTACGATCCGACCACGAATATAGGTGTTGGATGGTGGCCGCTGGTCCCTAGAGCCGAAATTGAAGGGACACTTACATTTCAGGGGAAGACGATACCGGTAAAGGGCCCTGGGTATTGCGAGCGCCAACTGGGGAATAAGTCGTTTGAAGGTTGGATATCGCATTGGTTTTGGGGGCATTTTTACGCCGGTGACTACACAGCTATTTGGGCGAACACTGTTTCCCCTGAAAGCATGCAGTATCGTCACTTTAGTCCGTTCGTGCTGTGGAAGGGGAGTGATGTTATTCTAAGCACACACAACCTTGCACTTAGTCCTGAGAATTTCGAACTGGACGCTGTTATCGGAATGCCTTATCCCACAGCGGAAACGATTCATGCTACCGAAGGAAACACAGAGCTGTGGGCGCTAATTTTACCTGGCACAATTAGCGAGCGTGATTTGATGGTTAATAATCCAGGTACCTCACCAGAAAACCCAGGCTGCTACTTCAGGCAATTCTCCAACATCGATATTGAAATAAGGCGCTGGGATCAATTGGAGCAAATCAGGGGTAAATGCATACACGAGTTTGGTTGGATGACCCGATGGTTCCCAGTCCCAGGAAGATAGGGTCTGCCAATTCTGAGCAGAGTCAGGGAACAGGCTATTCCCTCGAAAGAAAATTCGGCGAGGGAGGGATCCCGTTTTAGATTGCCACAACCTACGGCAACAGATAGCTTGTCGTCTCTAGGCCCGTCGCGCACGTTGCGCATACTCCATCCTGTAGAAAGGGGGTTTTGAAATGACTGATTATGATGCGATTGTCGTAGGGGCAGGCCATAACGGTCTTGCCGCAGCTACTATTCTGGCCAAAGAGGGCCTGAAGGTGCTGGACCTGGAGAAGAATAGATACGTGGGCGGAATGGCAGGCACCGTGGAACACTTCAAGGGTTTCAAGCACGATATTGGCGCAGCGACTATCTTCCCTCTCAGCGACCGGATTGTGGAAGGCCTCGAGCTAAGAAAGCGCGGCCTTGAGCTTATCGACACACCAACCCTGTCTTGCAATATTGGCGGCCCCGGCGAAAAACCACTTATCTGGTACAGCGACGAGACCCGAATGATGGAGCACCTGCGAGATGATCATGGCGAAGATGCGCTGCTGGGGCTGGCAGGTTTGTTTGAATTCTGCCGTATCCCCGCTCAGGCTATAGACCGCTTCAATCCGCTCAGTCCGCCTAAATCCCTGGGCGCCCTAATCGATGCCGCACCCACGGTTCAGGCCAAGGACATGCTAAGGAAGTGCTTTTTCGGCAGTGTCATGGATCTGGTCAATGAGTTCTTCCCCGACCCCAACAGGCATAAACCTATAAGAGGGGTTCTAGCCTACCTGGGAGTTAATTCCGCAGGCTATATGGGTCCATCCACCCCGGGGAGTGCCTTTTGTTTGGTCTACGCCATGGCGACTAATGGTGCGGGGCAGTTCATGCGACACGTTAAAGGTGGTATGGGCATGATCGCTGAAGGCCTCCAGAGGTCGATTGAAGAAAAAGGCGGTGAGGTAAGGGTTAGTACACCGGTCAAAACAATCTTGGTAGAAAACGGGAAGGCCGTCGGGGTAGAGCTCGAAAATGGTGAAAAGATAACGGCTGAAGTGGTTCTCTCCAACCTCGATGCCTATGCGACCTTTATAAGGTTGGTTGGGGAGGATAACCTGCCTTCTGATTTTGTTCGCCTAGTCAAGGGGATAGACCACCGGTGCCCGTATATACAGATTCTTCTTACCCTGAAGGAGCTACCTGAATTTGCAGGAGATTTTGCCTTTGCCAATGACAATAGTCTCAGGTGGGCTATGGGCATCTTCCCCAGCCCGGAACATGTAGAGCGATGCTGGGATGCCTGTAAGTGGGGCAGGATACCCGAAGACCCGATCCTCGGTTACCAGATCGCCAGTGTTTGGGATGATAGCTTGGCTCCACCGGGCTACCACTCAGGAAGTATCTTCGTGCCGTATTTCCCGGTCACCGCCCCGCGAGATCAGCATGGCCGACTCAAGGACGAAATGGCGGACAAGGCGATAGCCAAGATGAACAAATACGCTCCGAACTTCAGGGACGCCATCATGGATAAGGCAGTATTCGCTCCGCTGCATTTCGAGACTATGTTTGGCTGTACCAATGGAGATTTCACTCACGGCGTGATCCGGCCTGACCAGATGCTCGACTTCAGGCCGATGGTGGGATGGTCTGGATACAAGACCCCGCTGGAGAATCTCTATCTCTGTGGCTCGGGTTGCTATCCCGGTCCAGGAGTGACTTTCATACCAGGTTATAACAGTGCCCACGAGGTGTTGAAGGACTGGAAGAAATAAGGGGCCTGCAAGGGGAATTCCAAAGCGCCGAACAGCCTGTGGCTTCCATTTGGGCACCCATAGCGCAAAACGGAGCCCTTTCCGAGCCCTTGGCCTCTGAATTGCAATTCTGCGTCGGCCTCCCCGTTTTGGAGCACCCTTGTCCCGCATCCCCAGATGCCTTCATCGCCACTGGACAAAAGTTCAAGAGGTCTTGTGGCAAAAGCATAGGTCCATGTCTTGGTGGACAATTCGTCAGATTGTGTTCCTTTTTGCAAGTCCTCTTCGCTATTTTTTCTTCATAGGAAATTGAGCTATGCTGTAACAAAAATTGGCCTGCAGACTTGGCAGTGCTAGTATTTCAGCGGATAAAATGGGAAAGGTATCAATCCTCAACGCAATACTCGAAACACCGAAGCCTCTCTCGAAGGAGCAGAAAAAAGCTGTCATATCAAAGAGGCGGTATCTGCGAATAATTGCTGGGGCTGGCACTGGTAAAACGGAGACTCTGACGCGTCGCATTGCTTACCTCCTGCTCTACAAGCAAGAAGAGCCAAGCTCTATCGTGGCTTTCACTTTCACGGAGCGGGCAGCGAAAGGTATGAAGAGTCGTATTTATGAGAGAGTGCGGCAATTGAAAGGTGAGAAGGCATGTGCGCGACTCGGGGAAATGTATGTAGGCACAATACACGGATATTGCCTCCGAATTCTTGAAGATATATTTGGTTATGGTGATCATGAGCCATTGGACGAGAATCAATAGATGGCCTTCATTCTTCGTGAAGGTTGGGGTCTCGGATTAGGGCAAGGTGGACCGTATTCAAGGAACTGTGCTGAATTCCTACGGTCACTTGATGTCGTTTACGATGAGGTTCTGAATCGGGAGAAACTTCGCAGAAAGGTTCCAGATTTCCTGAGGCATCTTGAACGATATGAAGAACTTCTTGAGAGGCATAGACTTATTACTTTTGGTCAGATGATTGCTCTGGCAGTGCAGAAACTGGAAGCGAATCCACAGACACTGTCAGGCATTAAGCACCTGATAGTAGACGAGTACCAAGATATTAACCGAGCCGCAAGTCAAACTCATCGCGGTTATGAATCGCCTAAGCGGTTCTGTTGAAGCTAGATGGGCAGCACAACTGAACTTCTTCCACTGCTGCACCAAATGGACTCTTGCCATGTACTGAACAAACCAGGCTTTTGTGACCCGTATGCATTCTGGACTGTTGTGTTCAGTCCTGCCCAATAGCTTCGTTCATGGCGCGGTGCCACAGGTCAAGCTGCCTGGGGCCAAACCTGCTCCAGAAGATCTTCCCAACTCCTGACGCGCCTCTTCTTCAGACATAGCGTCTCCTAGAGACGCGGCATGGTCGTAGTGTCATAGGCCTCAGCCAAGACTCCCAAGACCCTCAAGGGTTGATCGCCGGGTGTGGTAGCCGCCTTGCCGATGCTGAAATCTCCGTCACTGTCAACCAGTATCATACCGGTCATGGTACGGCCGGTATCACTGGCCATTGTCTGCACTTGTTTTTCCGTGCTCATGCCACCTCCTCCCAGTAGCCCTCATAGGCTGTCTGACATGTCCCGTCTTCACTCTGTCACAACGGGCATATAGTCAGTAATCACCACCAGATCTGATATGGCGGCTCTCCATTCATATATCCTTAGGTTATCGAATAAGTACTTCTTAGTCTCCGTGAAAGCCCGTTCCGGGTAGCCTTCCCATGTGACCCTACGGGCTATAGCGCAAGACTTTTGCATAGCAGAAACGACTCATACTAGACCAAGAGCAGGGATGGGTATAACCCTTTGCTCTTATCACCATTTTGTCGCCCAATCGTCACCAGAATTGGACCAATTTGGACTTTGCTGGGTACCTTTGTCACCAAAATTTGGACCCTGTGGTTATAAACTGCAACAAGGAGTCGACGATTGAAGCCAGTGGAGGAGTATCTAAAGGAGTAATACAGTTTAAGGAGGGAAGCAGCTATGTGGAAAGTAAAGAAAATGTCTGTAGTACCCAGGGCGCTGATTATTGTTATGGCGCTGGCGCTGGTTATGGCGCTAACCGCTCCGGTAGCACAGGCAGCAACACCAGAGGAGATCGAAGATGCTATTGAAGATGGCTTGACGTGGCTGGCAGGCCAGCAGAATGCAGATGGGTCGTGGGGCGCTTGGGAACAGGTGGCTTGTACCGGGCTTGCTGTCCTCAAGTTCGAGACCCATGCCACCTTCATGGGCATGTCTCCCTTTGATCCCGCGTATACTTACCATGAGAATGTGGAGAATGGGCTGGATTACATCTTCGATAATGCGCAGGAAGCCTTATCTCCTCTTACATCACCTCATGGCAACCCTGACCCCGACGGTGACGGTGGGATCTATTTTACCACCGATGGTCATGAGACATATAACACAGGCATAGCACTAATGGCAATTGCCGCCAGCAATGCGCCGTCCAGAGTGGTAAATGTGCCTGGCAGCGTTGTAGATGGCTGGACATATGAAGAGGTGGCACAGGATATCGTTGACTATTTGGCCTGGGGTCAGAATGATGCGGGTAACGAAGAAGGCGGTTGGGGCTACTGGGAGAACGAGGCGGGTTGGAGCGACAACTCTAACTCAGGGTATGCCACCCTGGGCTTGGGCTATGCCGAAGCCCCTGCTCCCTGGGGGTTCGGGCTCACCATTCCAGCCTTTGTGTTCTCTGAGCTCAACATCTGGATAGATTACATTCAGAATGACGTCGACGGGGATACCGATGACGGCGGCTCGGGCTACGAAGCCCCGTGGGACTGGGTGAACATTATCAAGACGGGCAACTTGCTGCAACAGATGTCCCTGGTTGGTGACACAACAGCCACGCCGAGGGTTCAGGACGCCGTCGACTATATGGAGACCCACTGGAACGACGCCAACCAGGACCCCGGTTGGAAGGGTGGTCTTTGGTATACCACGCCCAACTACCAGGCGTGTTTTACCACCATGAAAGGGTTCCAGTCTCTGGGCATCGAGATAATCGATGTCGGTGGCCCTCTGAACTGGTATGACGATATGGCTGATGCCATAGTCACCACGCAGAACGCAGACGGTAGCTGGCCTGGTGATTATTGGGGAGATTCGCAGCTCACCACCTGTTGGGCCATGCTCACCCTGGAGAAGGCAGCTCCGCCCCAGCTGGCACTGCTTCCGCCCTTTGATACCAACCGGCCAGGCACTGACCACACCGTCACCGCGGTATACAAGATAGCGGGGGTTCCCCAGGTTGGAGTGGAGATTCAGTTTGAAGTTATCGCTGGACCCAATGCCGGGGATGCTGGCAGCGACATCACCGACGCCAACGGTGAGGCTACCTTCACCTACACGGGAGATGGCGGCACAGGCACTGACACTATTGAGGCCACTGCCGTTGATCCCGCTGGTGCTCCGCTGATCTCTTCCCAAGCGACCAAGGTGTGGGAAGCCCCTGCTCAGGTCCCCAGCATGACCTGGTGGGGCATCGCGGCAGCAGCCATAATACTGGCCCTTCTGATACCGCTGGGTCTGAGGCGGAGGTTGCTTGACAGCAGGAGTCGATAGGTAGAGCGCACCTCATCAAGTGGAGGGGGCCTGGTGCTTGAAGTTGTGACTATGAAGAGCCAGGCCCCATTTGCTTATTGACCTGCGGTATGCAGGAGCGAAGAAGGAAAGCCTGAAGTGGAAGCAAGGAAACGCTCGATCGCAGAGGTTGCCTTGACCTGGAATCCCGTGATCGGCTACGGGCACGACTACAGCTACTGTTATGCCCGGGACATGGCTCTGGGGAAACTTCATCATCTTCCCCACTATAAGGATGGATTTGAACCGAGGCTGATAGATCATGAACTACAGCGGCGTTTCAACGGCGGGCTGGTATTCGTCTCTGATATGGGGGATCTCTGGGGTTCGTGGGTGCCCCGCGGAGTGGATCCAAATGGTACTAATGGCGGTGAGGGAATCCCCTGCTGCCACATTCCTAATGCTCACCAAGAACCCGAAGCGTTATCATCAGTGGCTTGACTGGATAACCCAGAACGTCATTTTGAGGGTTATGATCGAGACCGATGAGCATTACCGCGAGCAGATACCCCGCGCTCCCTTGGCTTATTACAGATATGCCCATATGCGTGATCTCCATGGCTTCCGCAAGATGGTCGCGATCGAACCTATGCTTGATTTCCATTCAGAGAACCTGCGCTCCATGATCAGCGACATAGAGCCCGAGTTCGTCTGCGTAGGCTACGATAACCATGGCTACAAGCTGTCGGAGCCCGCCCTAGAGAAGACTCTGCAGCTCATAGAGGCACTGAGAGAATTTACTGAGGTGCGTACCAAGACTTTGAGGAAAGCATGGTGGGAATGACGATGGCTGAAGATAGAGCCCCGATGTGGATAAAAGTCGGCGAAGGCGGGCAAATTCTCGTTGTCACTTCCTGGTCTACTTATGGCCTACATGGTGAATGTATGATGGCAGCGGAATGGGGTAGGCAATGAAAAGGGGTGAAAGTGGTAGCTTGGCGGGGGTGAGAGCGTTTGCCAGGCGAAACTGGATTGCCATACGCTCCTGCTTGATCTTCGTCGCCAGCCTTGCAGTATGGTTGGCCTGGTACCCCAAGCTTGTGGGTATTGACGCACTGGGCGGGCTTTTGGAACTCAACGCTAAACTAACTGGCTCCGCACTGGGCATTCTGGGCAACCACGTTGATGTCAGTGGCACCCTCGTCTCTTCCCCCGATTTTTCCATGAGGATAGGCCACGAATGCACAGCAATAGTACCGATGGTGATCCTGCTTTGTGCTGTTCTGGCCTATCCCTCACGGGTCAGACACAAGCTAGTTTGCCTGGCCATAGGGCTGCCGGTTCTGTTTTTGTTGAACTTGGTGCGCACAGTTACCCTTTTCTACGCTGGGGTTCATATTCCCGGCTTCTTTGACACCGCCCATTTTGTGGTTTGGCAGTCGGCGATGATCCTGGCTGTGGTCGCGCTGTGGCTCTTCTGGATAGGGAGGGTGGTCAATGCTCGATCAGCGTAAGCTCCTTTTCTTTGTGGTCAAGGTGTTCGCCTTGATCCTGATATTCTCCTCGTTTTGGCCCTTTGTGGCCCCCGGCTACACCCGTTTGCTTGTGGCAGCGTCCAACGGAGTGGCGCCGTCAAACATCAATATGGCGGCTGTCGACAGCTCAATCATTATACACGTTGAGGGGCAGTGGACACCTGCCTCGCTACGTAGCCTGCCCTTCCAGGCTGGGTTACTCCTGGTAGTCGCTCTCGTTATCGCCACTCCAGGGCTGAAAGTGAGGCAGCGCCTGAAGTGCGTTGTCGCTGCTGCTATTGTCACGTTTGGCCTTCATGTTGCTTCTGTACTCATCATGAGCAGTCACGCGCAGGCCATGCGCCCATTGGTGGTTCTTTTCGCATCCGTGGGCATCGACCTGTTTCCAGTGCTGGTCTGGGCCGCCCTGTCCGCCAAGTACTGGTGGCCCAGCCGTGGAGCATCCTCTCGGCTACGGCTGACCCAAGAAATGAGAACGACCTATCCTCCGAGTGAGGCTAGTCCTTAACTTGACTAGGTGACCACACCCTATGGGCAAGGGAAATCAGATAACCGATGAAGCAAGTAGACCGAATGGGGAGCAAGCCTGTGCCTGACGAAACCTATATGGATGCGTTGCGGCATGCCCTCAAGACTTTCATAACCGCAGCCACTCTGCTCGGGCAGGTTGATCAAAGAATTGAGGAGGCTTGCAACGCCCGCGATGTGGAGAAGGCCCTGTATTGGGAGCAGTTATTGCCCAGATACGCCGATGATCAGCGTGAGCTGGCATATTTCTTGTTGCTACTGGCGCTAGTCACCAGTCGACTTGAGGAAGTTGTGGGTAGAGCGCTCCAACCCTGTTGGGTGGCACTCCCCGCGGGTGTGCCGAGAATGGTACAATAATTGGGGGCAGGACATCCGCTGCCTTTCTGCCTTGGCGTCAGGCTGCATGGTATTACAACTCTCCGTTCCCTCGGTTCCATCACCTGTCCCATACCTGTTAACGCTGAACACTCGCAGAAATCCCCAAACGAGAGAAGAGAGAGGCAAGATCCGCCAAAAGCAGCGCATGACCGTTCGCGTGGACTCCATTGCCAACGAAGAAACGGCCGTCAGACCGGCCGTTTCTCCATTGTCTAGTGTCGGCACCAGGAAACCCACAAAGCCTTGGCGCGACCATCATATGAGGCAGCCTGATTAGCAGGACGTCATCCGAATAACCCCTTGCCTTTGGGTCCTGGGGGTCCTTCCGGTCCCGGCTCACCTTTGGGCCCTGGAGCGCCCTCTGACCCCTGTGGCCCCGGCGGACCTACATCACCCTTGTCACCTTTCGGCCCTTGGGCCCCTTGAGTATCAACCATGACATAACTGGCCGAGGCTGTATCGCTGCCGCTCTTCGCCGAGGTGGTGTAGTCACCCGCTGTGTTTGATGGAAGCGTTATTATGGCTGTGAAACTCCCGCCAGGGTCAGTGACTACGTGCAGCGGCACGGCTGGCAACTCCTTGCCGTCAGCAGATACGATCACCTCTGAGTTGCCCGGAAAGCCCGTGCCACATAGAGTGGTAACCCCAATCCCTCTCTCCGGTGAGATGACCAAGTTGGGAATTACGGTAAATGCTCCTTCTGCAGAAATGGGCTTTGTAGTAATGCGGTGATCGCCGCTCACGCGCGCAGGAAAGCTAAACGAAACCTCCAGATTCCCCTTGTTATCGGTATTGACTGCGGCCACCTCCTTGTCGTCGAGCCATACGGATATCCCTCCTGGAGCAAGTCCAGATCCAGAGAGGGTGACCTCAGTCCCTACAGGCCCAGCGGTGGGGGACACGGAGAGTCTGGGTGCCACCTTGAAAGTAGTCAGTGTCGGGTCCGATCCGGTAGCTATGTGGTGCTCACCAGCGTGACCGGGAGGAATGGCGAAGGTTGCTTGGAAACCACCCCGGTCATCAGCAGTGACCTCTGCCACCCGCTCAGCATCGTACTTGACCACAACATCGCCCGGGGAGAAACCCGAGCCGATGACGGTTACCTCTGTGCCTACGCTTCCGTCGGGCGGCTCCACCACGAGCTGGGGCTTCACGGAGAGTGACTGTTGGCTCGAGTACGGCTCGGTAGTCACGTCATGTTTTCCAGCAGTACTGGGGGGTATACAGAAGCTGATTTGTAAGCATCCTCTGCTGTCGGCAACAGCCGTGGTCACCTCTTTGTCGTCATACCTGAGGGAAACGCGATGGTCGGCAGGAAAACCGGTGGCGCTGACCCACACCTCGGCACCTACGTGCCCAACGGTCGGCTGTATCACAATATTGGGATCTATAGTGAGAACCTGCTCCGTTGAAGCCGGCTCAGTGGTCACCTTGTGTTCTCCTGCAGTGCTGTAGGGAACAGGGAAGATAGCCTCGAAGCTGCCTTTGTCATCGGGAATCGCCGTCGCCACCTCACTGCCATCATACCTCAGAGAAATCCTCTTTCCTGGCACGAAACCGGTGCCTTGGGCCTTTACCTTCACCCCCACGGGCCCGCTGATCGGATGTATGACAAGGTTGGGCGTCAGGCTGAAAGCCTGCACAGTCGAAGGCGGCTCAGTGGTCGCTTCGTGATCACCTGTCACGCTGGCCGGGACAGCAAAAGTGACCTCGAAGCTGCCCTCCTGGTTTGGAGAAGCCGTCACTACTTCTCTGTCATCGTATCTGAGGGATACCCTCTTGTTCGGCAGAAAGCCAGTGCCCTGGGCCTTTACCTCCATCCCCACATGCCCGGTGGCAGGATCTATGACAAGGTTACGAATCACACCGAAGGCCTGTACAGCTGAGGGAGGCTCGGTGATCACTTCATGATCACCTGTTGTGCTGGCCGGGACAGCAAAAGCGGCCTTGAAGCTGCCCATGCTATCTGGGGAAGCCGTGGTCAACTCCTTGTCGTCGTATCTGAGGGAAATTTTCTTCCCCGGAGCGAAGCCTGTTCCATGTGCCGTTACCTCTGTTCCCACATGTCCACCAGGGGGCTCTATTGCCAGATCTGGTGTTACGGTGAAGGAGGCCTCTGTCGACGATGGTTCGGTGGACACTTTATGATCTCCAGTGGTGCTGGGAGGAACAGCAAAGGTCACCCGAAGGGTTCCTTTGTTGTCCGGGGAACCCGTAGCTACCTCTTTATCGTCATACCGAATCGATACCTTCCTCGAGGCGAAATTCTCGCCGGAAACGGTCACGCTCGTACCTACATTTCCCACGGCAGGCTCTACCAAGGCGATCCTGGGTATTAGCGTAAAAGGTTCCATATTGGATCGCGGCTGGGTGGTCACTTCATGTGCCCCAGCAATACTTGGCGGAGCTTTGAAGCTTACTTGAACGTCTCCCTTGTTACTGGCTCCGGCCGTGGCAACTTCTTTGTCGTCGTATCTGATAGATATCTGCTGGTTTGGAAAGCCTGTTCCCGTAACTTGGATATCTGTTCCCGCAATGCCCGAATCGCAGCCGATGGCAATTCTGGGAGTTACGCTAAACGTCTGGGTAGTCGACACGGCGCCTGCGGTTACCTCATGCTCCCCAGCAACACTGGGTGGGACTTCGAAAGCTTCCTGGAAGGCTCTCTCCTCGCTAGCTGTAGCTACCACCATCTCCTTGCCGTCGTACTTGACGGGCACCTTTCCTGGCGGGAAATTGGTGCCGCTGACCGTCACTCTTGTGCCCACAGGACCGGCGGCCGTGTCTATGACCACCTCGGGTAGCACATTGAACTGCACACCGCTGGTTGCTTTTGTGGCAGCATCCTTCAGGATCACCTGGTATTCCCCGCTGTCTGAAGTCGGCACAACGAACGAATCGCTTAACTTCTGCCGAGTAGCCTTCCCTACTGCAATGGGCTTTGTGCGAGGATTGTTCCAGTGCATGTGATATTCACCGTCAGGTGTGTCTAGAGTCCCTGATATCTCAATACGACAACCAACAGGTCCAGAACTGGGATCGATGGATAACGAAACATTGGTCTCAGCCATCATTCACCTCCTAAACTGTGGCACTAATGCTACTTAAGATACTACTTCCTTGCCAAAATCAGTCTTAGCCGCGCTCTTTATCTGTCCCACGATGACATAATCGGTCTCCGCTTCCTTTCTTTCCCCCAATGCTTCCACCGTGGAATCTCGATAGCCCCCGCTATTCCCTCGGCTGCCTTTGCAGCATTTAGGGAAGCCAATACCTTTCGTGCTTTTGCTGGTTTTACATCCTCCAGTCTTGAATGGTCTTTCTTAGCCTCGTGATTCATTTCCCCCCTCCTTACCTTCATTCTGAATTGCTGCTGCACTTCCCTCCTGTTCCCGGACACCAAGAGTCCCTGCCAGCCCCTCTAGCTGCTGGTCTAGCTCTTCAGACTTACCTTTCACAGGTTGTCTAGCCATCTCCAGACCAAAATTGACAAAGAATTCCAAGCAGCTTCGAAGAAGCCCTTTGATGCCCTGCTCAAACTCCTCAAGCTCATCCTTGGTTACATAGTGCTGCTCCTTGGAGCCTTGCCCTAAATAGCTCTCAACTAGGAAATCAATGAAATCCGATCGTCTCATACCGCCGCGGTTCTCATCAATCTTCTTAACCAGCTCGGCGGGCACACTTAGAGTCCGTTTTTCAGACATCTAGGACACTCCTTTGATGAAACTTCCACTTAGTAAAGCCTCAAAAATTAGCTTCCACCTCTCAAACCGAGCATTTCCAGCAGGGTGCCAATGGCTTTCATATACCCTGCAACCTGGGAAGCTCAACGCAGATTCCCGATCGGCTGGTGAAATATCCCGCAAGTCCAAATAATGAAGTGTCACCCTGGTCATATCCGACCGCTCTAGCTCATTCTGCTGGATGAGCTCTATATAGGCCTGAGTCTGACGCAGATTGGCGGCCACGAGGGCATCGAAGGTGTCGATGGTCAGCTTGGCGGGAGACTCGGGGAACCCTATTTCATTAAGCCTAGCCGCCTGGGTTATAAGCCAGTTCCGTTCCATTTGGCATTGCTCCCTCGCTTCTAGTTTTCTGGTCTGCTCGATATGAGACAAGATGATACGTGGCTTTACTATACATACCCTATTGCTCATACAAAGCCCGTCCTTTATGGTGTTCCAAAACAAAAGGCGAGGCACCCTTTGAGTACCTCGCCTCGAGTTGCCACGCCAGCGAGATTACGCTATTCAGTTGTAACCGGAGAAAAGCTTAGACTATCTGGAAAAGATTTGTCAAGTGCTTTTGGCAGTGCTGCAAAAGACTGTTATTGGAGCGGCTGGGCCAGAGATAAAGGGGGGATTGCCTCGCTTCGCTCGCAACCACATAAGAACATGTTTACCCTGTGTGAGCTTCAGTCATCAGACCCAGGTACTGAGTTCTCAGAGTTAGGTCTAGTCAGCCTTGAAGTTCCAGTTAGAATTGCCTCCCAAAATGTCACAACTTCTTGATCTTTTTTCTCTCCATTTTATGACTTCTTTATCCCTACCTCCCTATTATGGCTAGTGCAGGCTTTTTCAGGGGAGATATGCCGGCAATAATTGCATCAAGTATCCATGTAATGCTTAAGGGCGCAGTTGAGGTGAGCAGGATTGCAGCGTTAACCGAAGAAAAAAGGTGGTAAGCGATGGGTGCCAGGGGCTACGTACTCTTGCATGCCGTCGACAGTGAGCCTCAGCAGGCAGTCCAAGCTCTGCCGGGCAAGCCCGGTGTGGTGATGGCGGACCTGCTCTAGAGCCGGCTTAACTTGATCACGGTAGCCCCGGCATCCGATAGGATGAAACTGGCGGAACTGATCATACAGGCCTTTGGCCGAGTAGGAACCCTGATCGACGGTGTGATCCTTGCTGACCATGCTTGGCCTCTCTGGAGGGGGAAACGAAGGTATTGGGGATTATGGATGATCCTGCAATCTTGGAAAGTATCTCTCTTTCCTTGATTAACTCCTTCTTAGCCTTTCGGTGCTAGCCTATAGACGGGGTAGATAGAACGGTGGCAGTCTGAAACAGGAAGAAGCCTGCCACTTCGGTCTTTGGCAAGCTCAACTGGAAAGGGAACAGGTCGTTAAGGGTGCGTGAGTTCGCTGTAAAGGAGGATGACTTGGCACTGAAAAGGACAACGGTTCTGCGTCAACCTGCAACACAACAGGGGTGCTGTCACCATTGGCTAATTGAGCGTGCCACGGGTCCAAGTAGCAGAGGTGTCTGCAAGTTCTGCACTGAGGAGAGGGAGTTCAGCAACCACTTGGCTGTTCTCCCGAAGGAGCGTGAGGAGTCAATAGTCTGGCGGCAGGCATCTGTGATGGAGATCATCTGATTGCCGGTCAAGCTCCTGGGTTATCATTAGCTACCCCACAAGATAGTGAGCATTCCAGGCTACTATCGTAGCCATACCGACATTCAGGGCAACCAATATCTGTTTGCGCCTGAATAACCAGATGAACAGAAGGGCCAGTGGCAGTTTTGACCAAAGCGGTATTGTTGTCCAGATCGGATTGGCCTCATGATATCCGCCTTGGATCAATGCCTGCGTTAAGACAATATCAACTAGATTGAAACCCAAGAATAATAGGCACAGGATTATCATTGTTCTCCTGTGTAAGTAAGGAGAAATCCCAACACGTGCACATCTTGGCCTGGCGTATCATCTCCGTGATCGGCATGTAGATAAGTCATCTCCCGATGACTCTAGCCTCACCCGCTTTCGTGATCGCCTGGGCGAGGAGTTCTTCACCAACATCCTCTCTCTATCTTGCCCTTGCTCTTCGCCGTCTGTCGAGGATAATGGCAGGGATAGCAGCAACCACGATTATCGGAATCACGATGGAGATTCTCATCCACCATGCCCATCCTCCTTCTCCTCCCGCTGCCTTCCCGTCTTCCTCTCCTCCCGGCTGGGCTGCCTCTGCCTCCCCGTCTTCCTCTCCTCCCGCTGCTTCTGCCTCTGCCTCCTGGTCGTCCTTCTTTTCCACGGTGAAGCCGCCCGATAGCGTTCCAGTCCCTCCTGGGGTGCTAACCGAGACATGCCTTGCCCCTGTGGTGGCATCAGCATCGATAGTGATGTTGGCCGTTATCTGGGTTGAGTCAACCACAGTGAAGCTATTGACGGTTATGCCGGCGCCAAAATCTACCGCACTCGCTGCAGTGAAGTTGCTGCCAGTCATAGTGACATCCAGGGTTTCACCCTGATTGCCCTGGTCAGGGTTTACCCCGGTTACTGTTGGCTCACCTGTCACCGTGAAGGGAGGACTTGTCCCTGTCTTGCCGTTGCCATCGGTGGCGGTGATGGTAACCCCACTGGCTGTGACGGTGTCCTTAACGGCAATATCAAAGCTGCCACTGCTCAGCGTCTTCATATTATCATCAAAGCTGCCATCGCCATTGGCATCAAACAGCATCGTCACCGAGCAGGAAGTCATGGTTACCTGAGTGGCGGAGTCTGTGTTCACCACTTCACCGGAAGGATCACAGGCAGTGACGGTTACGGTGAACTCTGCTCCCACCGTCTGGGCGTAGGAATCAGAGGTAGAGGTAACAGTATAGAAGTAGATGGAGGAGGGCACTATGGCTCCCTCCTCGCTGATCGTCAAGGCAAGGCTCGTTCCTGTCTTGCCGTTGCCATCGGTGGCGGTGATGGTAACCCCACTGGCTGTGACGGTGTCCTTAGCGGCAATATCAAAGCTGCCACTGCTCAGCGTCTTCACGTTATCATCGAAGCTGCCATCGCCATCAGCATCAAACAGCATCGTCCCCGAGGAGGAAGTCATGGTTACCTGAGTGGTGGAGTCTGTGGTCACCACAAAACCGCAAAGATCATAGGCAGTGATGGTTATGGTAAACTCCGCTCCCACTGTCGGGGTGTAGGAAGCTAAGGTAACGGTATAGTAGTCGACAAAGGAGGGCACTGTCAGGTTGAGCGTGAGGTAATCCATGCTTTTGAAGATCGCCGTCTCATTCGCTTTGACCCCTTCGACAAAGAATTCCACCGTGTCGCCGTCCCTCCCACCATCCTTCTGGGATGTGACTGGGTCATCACCAGGCACCTTGAGCATATGCTCCCCCCGCGGATCCCACGGACCGCGGCCATACGATCCATCCACCGTAATGGCGGTATCATACTCCACACCCTCTACTTTGGCTGATACCGTCAAGCCATCAGGGGCTGGGCAGCCCCCAATGGTTACCGTGCCGTAGAAGCTACTTATGGCTTCTCCCGTCGGCGCTACTGGCGGCTGTGCTGCTACAGGAACAGAGCATAACGCTACCGCTAGCACTACGCCGCTTAATATAGCAAGCATGACCTTCATCTTCATACCCTGTCACATACTTAAGTCAAAGACGCACGAAAATTTGCCCAACCATTAACGATAAGCGGGCAATATAGGAGTGCTTACCTTCTTCCCTTCTGCTCTCCCTACAGACACCTTCTTTCAGAGCATAATCTGGGATCGGGAAAGGGAGGAGGGGCTTTTTGCCCCTCCTCTTTCCTCATTTGCAGGGCTGGCGTCGCTCAAAATGGCTCATTCCAAGGGACTACGATCTCGCCATCTTCTGCGACCCAGATCCAGTAGCCTTGTCCGGGCTGTAGCATTTTGCCCGAAGGCCTTCGTACCACGGACGGCATTATGAGTACGGCTCCGTCTACGTCGTCCACCACCATGTCACCGCACCACACAATGTCCTCGGGGAGCCACCACTGATACCAAGGACCAGAACCCCACCACCAGACCTTCTTCAGAATGTCATTGTAATAGAGAGTGAAGAAGTACTCATCAAGCGGCATGGACTCCAGTGAAGAGAAGCCCACCAGGTTCCAGCCTTTATACACTGGGTAGCTCGGAGGTACGACGGGTCCTGGCTCTGGCGGCACCACCGGCGTGCCTGTGAGACCTATAGTACAGTTCTGCGTCACCTGGACCCAATAGCCCTTGCCATCTTCCATGGTCTCCAAGTCTCCAACCCAGGTGTCAGTCCCAGCATCGTAGGTGGCTAATAGCCATTCTCCACCCCAGTCCTCAGTCGAGGCGTCATAATACCACACACCCACGACGTAGTCCTTTACTCCATCCAGCACCTCACCGATGTCAGTATCGTCAGGACGCACCATGAGCGAGATCTGGTTCCAGCCATCAGGATTTACCGCAGGATTCCATTCTGGACCCCACAACTCTACCACGTATTTCTGATGGATGGTGACCGAATCGTCCTCCACATTAGAGGGATCAAAGTCGTTGCGCAGATCCATGCCACCGGTGTTCCCGTCTGGCATTACGGTGATTTGCACATCGCCCACACCGCCGCAGTGCAGCGTCCACATGGCAGTAGCTGACTCACCAGCCTGGAGAACCCCGAGAGACTGCGGATTAAGGCCATTCATCCACGTGGCAGGTCCTGACCAGACCAGGGTAGCCTTAACATCATGGGCAGTTCCCTCGCCAGTGTTGGTGACCGTGGCGGTTACCGTGATTTCCTGGCACACGCCAAAGTCGGTGGAGTTTAGAGGCTCGGTGATCTGTGCCACAAGGTGCGCCTTTACCTGATGGACGGTGACCGAATCATCCTCCACATTAGGGGGAGTAAACTCGGTGCGCAGATTCATGCCACCGCTAGTCCCGTCTGCCTTTACGGTGATTTCCACATTGCCCACACCATCGCAGTGCATCATCCAGTTGGCAGTGGCTGACTCACCAGGCCCGAGATCCACAAGAGACTGCGGGTTAGCGTCTCCTATCAACGAGGCAGGACCGACCCATGACAGGGTAGCCCTAACATTTGTGGCAACTCCGCTGCCGTTGTTGGTAAGCGTGGCAGTTACCGGGATGTCCTGGCACACGTCGAAGTCTGTGCCCTCCGGAGGCAAGATGATGTCCGCCACAAGGTGCGCCTTTACCTGATGGATGGTGACCGAATCATCCTCCACATTGGGGGGGGTAAACCCGGTGCGCAGATCAATCCCGGTCAAGCCGGCAGTCCCGTCTGCCTCTACCTCAATAGTCACATCACCCACACCATCGCAGTGCAGCATCCAGTAGGCAGTGGCATAATCACCACCAGGCTGAAGATCCCCGAGAGGCTGCGGGTTAGCGTCTCCTACCAACGAGGCAGGACCGACCCATGATAGGGTAGCCCTAACATTTGTGGCAACTCCGTTGCCGTTGTTGGTAAGCGTGGCAGTTACCGGGATGTTCTGGCACACGTCGAAGTCGGTGGAGCCTACAGGCTCGATGATCTCCGCCACAAGGTGTGCCTTTACCTGATGGACGGTGACCTGGTCGGATGCCTCGAGTGGAGCACCAGGCCCTATATTGGCATCGTACCCTGTTGCGGTGACCGTAATATCGACATCACCTCGTCCATCGCAATGGACGTTCCAGGTGACGTCCCTAAATTCACCGGCAGGAATGACGCCAACGGTCTGCGTCTCAGGTGGCGGTGGCTGCAGAGAGGCATTGCCAGCTATGTCTATAGTAGCTTCGACACCAGCAGCATCTGCACCGGGAAGCGGAGCCGGGTTGCTCACCCTAGCGGTTACAGGGAAGTTCTGGCAGACATCTACCGGCGTGCTGGTCACAGGGTCAATAATCTCTACCTCGAGCTCAGCAGGGTTCTGCTGCATAACCATGACAGTAGCACTCACTGGTCCGTAAGAGTTACCCAGGTTATCCTCCCAGGTTACATCTATGGTGATGTTGCTCGGGCCTACTGCATCGCAGTGCAGATTGAAGGCTGTAAATATATTCCAGCCTTCCTTGACCTCAGGATAACACATGGGGTTGGTAGAGATTATGCTTGCACCTGTGTCTACACTTGCCTGGGCACAGATGTTATAGGCCGTGCCAGGTCCAGAGTTGTGGATGGCAGCGTTTGCATAGAAGTACTGGCAAACGGACATTGTTGTGCCCGGGTCAGGTGCAGTGATGTTCACTGTCAGGTTTGGCTCCTCAGCAGCACTCACAGCTTGAGGTGAAACCATTGTCACTCCCGCCACAAGGGAAAACACCGTGGCTATCACCAAAAAGAGCGACAGCAACTTTCTCTTTCCTACCATTTTTCTTTACTCCTTTCTAGTCACATTTATTGCCTTATGGTCCTCATCGACCCCCTAGAGACAGTGCCTCTACGGGAGGGCATAGTGGCAAAAAAGCGGAAAGCCAACCAAGTTTGACTTTCCCCTTTGGTTACTGCAAAGCTTTTTGACCTATCAGTGTGACTTGAAAGCACCCCTTGCTCCTCTTCAAACATGAGAACGGCGGTGGTCTTCGTCTCTCCGGCACCAGGATAGTGCAACCACAACATCCCTTCTCTTTCAAACCGCAGCGACGAAACTTTTCTGATGATACTACAGGAAGGCGAAAGAATCGGTGACAAAGGTGGGGAAAAGGGGGGGCAATTGGTGAATGTTAGGTGACCAATCGGTCCCAAATTGCTGTGGGGAGAGGGCAGTTGTGCATGCCCTTTTGTTGCCATGTGGATGCTAGCCCCCCTCAGCACCGTCGGCCTCACGCCTCCACAAGTGGCACAGGCAGACAATTCGCCTATTTATGACTAGCAGTATGGGGGTGGCTTATTATTTCAGGCCAAGTTCAAGGACAAATATAACCGGAGCTGGAGCCACTTCATGTTGTATCCGTTAAGGCTGGGGCCGAGGTAGCCGAGGTTGAAAAAGGCTGCTCATTGCTGAGTTCATCCGGCAAAGAGGCTGTGCCCCGGCAGTAAGGGACATAGCTAGAGGACGCCGCGTTACCTCTTGGCCCTCGATAGCGGTAGACCTCAAGAACGCCGGCGCGGATTGGGTTAATGAACCCGTGGTTCGAGACGGGAATCTTATCACCTCGCGTAAGCCAGCCGACCTGCCGAGGTTCAATAAAACAATAATCGAGACTCTGGGAGCCTGGGGCGGGTTACTCCGGGTAAGAAGGAGCGAGTCGTTGCCCTGTTGAGGCCAACAGTCTTCGTCTTAGCGCGAATGAGACAAAAGTCAGCGCGAAACCCGCTTGCTTTTTCACTTTGTCTTCCCGAAGGAATCGTTTCTAGATTGCCTCGCGTAATAGAGGCAGCGTGAAGAAAAACGTGGAGCCGTGCCCGGGCTCCGACTCTACCCATATCCGGCCACCATGGGCTTCCACCAGTCTCCGACACACCACGAGTCCCAAGCCAGCCCCTCTGGCTCCGTCAAGTCTGTGGACCCCCAGCCGATGGAAAGGTGCAAAGATGTTGGCCTGATCGCGGCGCAATATGCCCGGTCCCTGGTCAGTAATGCCTATAACCAGATGTTCGCCCTCGCGTCTGGCAAATACTCTTATCTCACTTCCCTTGGGAGAATACTTGGCTGCGTTTTCCAGGAGGTTGTGCAGTATGCGCTCCGACCTCAACTCGTCGGCGCTGACTGGGGGAAGCTGCCTGGGGAGGTCTATGAGAAACCGGTGTGCCGCGAATTGGCGCCCTACTTTCTCCACCGCGTTTTCGACGACTTTCTTAAGACTTACTGGCTGGGTGTAAAGGACCAACCGGTCGGCCTGAGCCCTGGAAAGCTCGAGGAGGTTTCCCAACAGATGGGACAACAATTCTGCTTCCAAGGCTGCGTCCTGGAGAAGCTGGCGTTTTTCCTTCGGGGATAGACGTGTTTCCTCGGTCAGAGCCGTACTTATAGCTCCCATTATGACCGTCAATGGGCTGCGAAGCTCGTGGGAAGCGAGGCCGATGAGCTCGTCTTTCAACTGGTCCAGCTTCTTGCGCTCCGCAATATCCCGAACGTAGAGCACAGACCGGTTGAAATGCCCGTTGCTGTCATAGATGGCTACCGCCTTGGCCCATACCGGGATTGCCGGGCCATGGCGGTGCACCAGTTCGAATTCATGCTCTCCCTGTTTGTTTTCGTTTAGCTGGGTGAAGTAGGGCAAAAGGTCTACATCTTGTAGGTTTGGCACCAGTTCGCGAAAACGCTTGCCCTTGATTTCGTCCTTGGCATAGCCCAGCATGTTGCATGCAGCCTCGTTGCAGTCGATAACGCGCCCCTTGGCGCTGATGGAGATAACGCCATCAGGAGAGGCTTCCACCAATGTGCGGTAGTTGGCCTCCGATTGTTCCAGCGCCTCTTCTGCCTGCTTGCGCTCCGTTTCCACTCTACCTCGTTCCAATCTGGAATGGAGGATCGGGGCTATGCAGTCGGCGATGGCTTCCAAGACTTCCTTATCCTTCTCGTCATAGTCCGTTGCCTTGCCGCTGACCAGGAGATTCCCGATGACCTTGCCTTGATGGATGATGGGCACATCCAGAGCCCTGACGGCAGGAATATGTCCCTCACGTACTTGGAAGGCTTCGTTGGAATAGAGGGTTTTCTTTTCTATGAGTGCCCGGCCCCAGATGCCACCCCATGTCTCGCGGGGGAATACGATCTCCTTGTCAGGAATCTGGTATCGTTCCCGGATTTCTCTGGTCATGCCGGGGCAGACTAGAGCTTGCTTCTCGTCGATGTATCCAAAGGCTCCGTGTGCGCTTTCCATGGCTTCTAGAACGGTTTGCAAGACCTCTCCGTACATTTCCTCATCGGAGACAGTGAGGAAAATGCTGGCAATCTTGTTCCTAATTGCCAGGCGTTCCTCTGAGTCCCGTAGCCCCTCCTCCATCTGCTTGCGCTCGGCGAACTCTCCTATTCCTGCAGCCAGAGCATTAATCAGGTTCCTCTCCTCTTTGAGAAACGGCCCCTCGTCGGCTGCTGGCTTTGCTTGGAGATAACACACCTCCACAAACCCTGCCTTTTCCCCAAAGACGCTAATGTTGGCGGACTGTTTCCACGCCGTCTCATTGAAATTGCCTGTCTTGTACTCCCGCCCCTTGAAGGTGATCCTGGCACAGGTTATGTCCGAGTATTCCCAAGAGGCTGGAATCAAATCAGCTATTCCCTGGATGATTTCGTCCAGCGGCCTACCACCTGGTTCCGCCATAAGCTTTGAAGCTCTATGAAGACAATCCAGTTCCTTGACGCGCTCGCCAAGATCGTGCGTCCTTTCCCGCAGCGCCTCCTCTGCCCGCTTGCGCTCGGTGATGTCTTTGAAGTTCTTAACAATGCCAATAAGTTCACCCCCAGGTGCCCGAAAGGGAGTTGCAGCCACAATACAAGGGACTCTAATGCCGTCGTTGCGTTGCCTTTCCGTTTCATATTCCACACGCTCCTCACCACTGAGAATTCGAGTAAGTGGACAGTCAGAAGTCTGACACGCGCGATCGCCGAATATCTCATGGCACTTTCTGCCCACCGCTTCATCCTGGCTTGCACCTGATAGAGTGGAGAATGCCTCGTTGATTCGCAATATGTTGAAGTCTTTGTCAATTATGCCCATACCGTCAGCCGCCGTGTTGAATACCTGAGCCAGCTCCGCGCAGGCAAACCTGATTGCCTCCTCAGCCTGCTTGCGCTCGGTGATGTCCCTGCCGATGGCGCAGATGGCAAGGGGGTTGCCCTGGTGGTCCTTGAGGAGCACGCCAGAGTACTCGTACGGGATACGCCTCCCGTCCTTGGTGACCAAGGATGCCTCTAGAGGTGCATAGCCCTCTTTGAGTGCGGCCTGAATAGCCCTTGCCAAGCGCTGGAGGTCTTCTCCCTGGTAGAAGTCGACGGGCATCATCGACCGTATCTCCTCATCGCTGTAGCCGCTGACTCGGACAAATGACCTGTTCCATCGCAGAGGTATCCCGCTCACCGGGTCGAAGACGAAGAGAGTGTCTCTATGGAACTCAAGAGCGGTATCGAGAAAAGCTCCCTCCTCTCTTAGCCACTCCTCGGTTGCACGCGGTTCTGTCACCGCCTGCTTAAGCTGGCGTTCTGATGCTTGCAGGTCAGCAGCACGTTTCCGCAGCTCCACCAGTTCTTTGGTGAGTCGATCTTTTGACTTATCTTTGTCTCTCATCTGTGACCCCCCAAGTTGGACTGGGCCGATACGGGCCGAACAAGACCAGCAGACAGATTGATAAACCAGGTATCAGCGGACTTTTGCCATCCTGATTTGTGGCGAGACGACTCCCATCTCTTGTGACTCTTAGTATAGATGATACTCCCCTGTCGCCACGCTGTAAAGTCTGCTTGAATCGCTCTTACCTCCACTAATGCGCTTTGGATATCGCCTATTTAGGAGGAGGCTTTGACAGCAGCGGGATATGTGGCTATCATTATGACATACACTAGTCAGTGGAAGGTAAGGCCGTGAAAGAATTTCGCGTACTTGTAGTCGATGATGAGGAACGGATCGTCAACTTCCTCAGGTCCAAGCTGAAGGCTTCAGGCTATGACGTACTTACAGCCGGTGACGGGGCGGAGGCCCTGGAGCAGGCCCGGGCTCATGACCTCGATCTGGTGGTACTTGACCTCCTCATGCCCAAAATGGACGGTTTTGAGTTTCTTGGAGAGCTGCGCAGATTTTCGGGGGCGCCGGTAATTATTCTCAGTGCCAGAGGAGCCGATGCCGACAAGATCAAGGGTCTCAGACTGGGTGCCGATGACTATCTGCCCAAGCCCTTTAACCCGGATGAGCTGGTAGCCAGGATTGAGGCGGTGAAGCGTCGCCTGGAACCTGCTGAAAAACGAAAGACACCGGAGTTGTTTTGTTTGGGGGATGTGACCATCGATTTCAGTACACGCTGCGCCGTTGTTAGGGGTGAAGAGAAACACCTCACCCAGATTGAATGGCTTTTGCTCAGTGAGCTGGTCCGCAATGCTGGTCGCCTGATGATGTATGAGGAACTCCTCACCAGGGTTTGGGGGCCAGAATACCGCAGCGATATGCAGATACTGAGGACATGGATCAGCCGGCTGAGACGCCAGCTGGAAGAGGATCCCAACAATCCCAGGTTGATTCGTACCATTCCCAAGGCGGGGTACATTATGGACCCGCCCCCCCCCGCCTGAACAGGTTCGAGAAATCCACCTCCCCAAGGCTCCTAGTGAGGTTTCATAGCCTGAGTCAGAAATCGTCTCCCAAAGTGTCATAACTTTGTAATCTTTTTCCCCTTCGTTTTATGACTTTTTCATCCCTAGCCCCCTATTATTCTTGTGTACACCTTTCTTAAGAAGCTTCCTTAGCAATAACCAGGCTGAGGTACGCATATTACACCGAAACGCGTAGTTCCGAGGAGCACGATTACAGTTTTGAGTAGAGAAAAGGTAACAAGCGACGGGTGCGAGTGCCTACGCATTCTTAGATATCGGGGACGAGAAGCCTGAGCAGGTAGCCGAAGCTCTGAAGAGGAAGCCGGGCGTGGTGATGACGGGCCGACTGGAGGCCCCACCCGGCGTGTTGGTAGTGCTTGAAGCGTCCGAACGGCTTATGCTGGCGGAAGCGACCACATGTCCTTGCCTCGGTAGAAAGCATGACCGAAGCCGTGTAATTACTGCCAGCCGGGGATACTATGTTCCTTAGGCAGTCATAATGAAGGCATTAGTCATTACGAGCAGCAACGACATAGTGCAAACCATTTCCCTCTCCATTGGCTTGCGCTGGCCAGAGGCTACCCTGCTGTCCGTTACCGGAGGGAGCAGGGGAACAGAGCTGGTAGAGACTGAATTGCCAGATATTGTTATTCTGGACCTCGATTTGCCCAGTGGGAGTAGTTTTGAGGTGCTGGATGAAGTTCGCCTCTTTTCCGATGTGCCCATCGTTGTCCTCACTGCGGCGGATAGCGAGATGGACAAAGTGAGGGCTCTAGAAATGGGCGCTGACGAGTGTATCAGCAAACCTTTCAGCCCTCTCGATTTTTTGGCTAGAGTGAAGGCGCTGCTCCGTCGCGCCGGCATGCCCGAGCTTAAGCAGGGTTCCCGGTCTCCATTCGTGAGCGGCAACCTGACGATAGATTTTGCCAGCTATGAGGTCTTCGTCTCGGGGGAGCTGGTACACCTAACCCCTACCGAGTTTAATCTCTTGTGTTATCTGGTGAGAAACCAAGGAAGAGTACTCACCCATGACACGCTGCTAGAGAAGTTATGGGGTTCAGAATACATCGGCGACCGTTCGCTCCTCAAGAAATACATGTCTCGCCTTCGGACAAAGCTGGACGCCAATAGCTCAGGAGCCTCAGGAGCCATCCTTTCCGCGCGGGGTGTAGGCTACAAGTTTCTCAGCCGTTAAACCAGTCCCCAGCGCTAAAGCTAAGGGCAGGCATTTGGCTTGCCCTTTTTGATTTGCACAAAATTGTCCGCAAACATTCCCTGAAAATTCCTCAATGTTCACCTTTTTGGACACGTTCTTCACCAAAATTTGGACCCCCGCACGGTAAGATAGAGGCATCTTAATCTCATGGGTTAGGTTGAAGTGAAGAAAATCCTGGCTATTGATGGCAATAAGGCAGCGAGAGAAAGGGTGTCCTCAGATCTAAGACAAGCGGGGTTTGAGGTGCTCACTGCCGTTGATAGCGCTGAGGGATTGGCTAAGGCATATGAAAGCAATCCCGACTTAGTGATTCTTGCTGATGACCTTCCCCTGGTGAATGGGGAGGAACTGTGCGCACGATTGCGCCAGGTCTTCAATATCCCCATCATTGCCCTTGGCACCAAGGAGGCAGAGCTTGCTTCGGTAAGGATGCTTGAGCTTGGTGCCGATACCTACATGACCAAGCCCGCAGGTAGTGCTGAGCTTTTAGCCAGGGTGCGTTCCCTGCTTCGCCGCTATCACTCGAGGAACATAGAGGCTGACTGTGGGGAGGATAGCTGTGGGGAGGATGATCCGTCTGCTCTTACCTCCACCGAATCCTGCCTCCTCTCTTGCCTTGTCCTTAACGAGGGTAGTGTGGTTACCCATCCTCAGCTTTTGACCGAGGTCTGGGGAGGGAGGGGGGTAAGCATAGCCTCTGTCAAGTCCTATATCCGCCGCCTGAGAAGCAAGTGCGGCCCCGATTTGATCCTAAACCATAGAGGGATGGGCTATCGCTTTTCAGCGGGCAGCAAAACAAAAGACGAAAATGGCTCAAAAAGGATTCATAAATAAAAGGGAGGTGCTTATCGGAGAAGGACACAATGTGGAAAGGCAGAGAGTGCCGTTATGCCCTGGGTCGAGGGGCGATAAGGCAATCATGAAAGGAAAGGAGGAGATTGAGAGATGAAGAAGATAGTAGTGAGTCTGATGACGATCTGCGTGGTAGCCGGTCTCATCGGCGGTGGCTTGTTCGCTGACTTCAGCGATATCGAGACCAGCCGGGACAACTACTTCCAGACGGGGAGCCTCGACCTCAAGGTGAGCGATTTCCTGGGGACTGAATACCAGGACCCCAATGTCCCGGCGTTCTACATGGTGTCGGATGCCTACCCATGCTGTGACAAGAGCATCTTCATTGACCTGGAGAACTACGGACAGGGCTTCCAGTGCCAGCCGTGGGCCTATCTGCACGTTAAGAACCTCGAGTGCTACTGGGTCGTGCCGAAGAACGTGTGGAAGTGGGTCGATTCAACTGGTGCCGAGGTTGCCGCTCCCGTCCCCGAACCACCTCATGAAGCGATAGGGACCGGTTTCCCCAAGCCGCTGAACGAGCCTGAGTATGTCGCCGAGTGCGGTGGCATTGCCGGCGAGGATGTCAACGGCAACCCCGTGGTTGTCCCTGGCATTGGTGTCTGCTATGGCGAGGACTGTAGGCTGGCGGAGCACGTTGGCGTTCTTATGTACGCCGCTGGTCCTTATAAGGAAGACGAGAAGCCAGCGACATCTGCCGATGTGCCCAGCGCAGACTGGCGGCCGTTACCCATGCCGGACCCGAACGGCGATGGCGTCACCAAGATGAACGAGCTCGTTTGCGTAGAGATGGAGCTGGGGCAGATACCGAACAACTACGGGATGTGGCTCCACATATCGGTGCACTTCCAGGACTTCGATGAGGAGGATGCCTTCGCTCAGGGCCTGATTCCCACCACCTACTTCGATGAGAACATCCCCGCAGAGGCGAAGTGGGATCACTGGCCGACCAATGCTATGCAGAAGGACGGCATGAAGTTCGACATGGCGTTTGAGCTGCTGCAGAACAAGTTGCCATAAAGGGCCAAAGGAGGGGTGTGATGCCCTGAAAGGGCATCACACCCACAGGCAGGCAAGAAGCCGGTGAGTTTGCGTTAGCCAATAGCTTGAGAGATGGTGTGGAGATCGAGCCTGAGTGGTGGCTGCCCGGCTTTGAGCCGAGGCGCTGGGTAGCCACTGGAAGGTACGTAGTGGAGGTGGTGATTACCCTGGTGGCGGGTCTCCCGTCACCAGGGTGCCGGCCGAGAGGCTGAGGGCTGCTCCGAAAAGATTCGAAGTAGCCCTGAGCACCTAGAGTGCCAGGTGATTGAAATTGGGGGCACAAAGTACTCTGAACCAAAAGGGGTCTGTTATGAGAAGGATAACAAAAGGAAGGGTGCTAAAAGGGCTAAAGATCACAGTCTTTGCTATCTTAATACTGGTGATGCTGCTGGTCCTTGTTCCCCTGGTGCTACCTCACTTTGGCTGGCAGGCGGATCCCATACTCACTGGCAGTATGGAGCCAGATCTCAAGGTGGGGGGACTGGCAATAACGCGGTGGGTAGACCCTAATGAGGATACCATCCAGGAGGGCGACATCCTGGTATATCGCCATTCAGTGGATGGTAAACGGGTGAGTCACAGGGTGGTGGGGATAGAATATATCGGCCTTCAGCCCAACTTCAAAACCAAGGGGGATGCTAATGAAGACCCCGACCCGTATACTGTTTACCCCAGCTATGTCGAGGGGGTGGTGAAGTATCATATCCCCTATCTGGGCTATTTCACCGATTTTGCTAAGACCCGCCTCGGGCTCGTCCTCCTTCTGGTACTGCCTGGGGTAATAATCATCGGGGTGGAACTGAGGGAGATTTGGATTACGCTGTCACGGGCGGAGAAATCCAAAATCGAAATAGAACGAAAGGCGATTGATCAAATTGAGCAATAAGAAATTCAAAACCATTTTGACAGCGCTCGTGGTGGCAGCAGCGCTCTTCTACTTCAGCCCTGTCAATGTAGTGGGGCTCATTGCCAGCCTGTCCGATACCGAAACCTCTCGGGATAACACCTTCGAGTCCGGCGAGGTTATTGTCACCGTTGTCTCTCCCAATGGCGGCGAGACGTGGTCGGTAGGAAGCCCATATGATATAACCTGGACTAGCGACCCCAGCCCTCCTGATTGGGCTTCTGAAGTAGATATCTGGCTCTCTACGGATAGCGGCAGCACCTGGACTTTGCTGATAGCCGATAGTACGGAAAATGACGGTAGCGATAGCTGGACACCCACCGATGCCGATGTGTCCGACAACTGTAGGATAAAAGTGGTAGCTAGGGGTGAGGGCAGTTGGACGGGGAGCGATACGAGTGATAGTGATTTCACCATTTCAGACTAGGAGCGATGCCAGGATGATTGAGGTATCCAGGGCTGGAACACAGAAGAGGTGGGGCATCGTGAGTGAGGTTTTATTACGGTGATGAGAAAATCAGGATTAATGAAAAGGGTGATAATCTTAGTTTCAATATTCGCTGTCTTGGTGGCGGGGGTAGCCGGCGGTATTGCTTTGTCGTCCCATCTCAACAGTAGAGAGCAGACAGTCCAGGCCTCTTCAGACATAGTGGCGCTACAACTGACCGGCGACCCTATGAGGGTGGAGAGCGCTATGCCCTCAGAGTGGTACGAGGAGGAATGGCTGGTCACCAACATTGGCGAGGCGGAAGGGGTGGCTTTTGTGCACCTCAAGAATCTCGTTTGTTTCGAGGATGCCCCTGGTGCTGGTGTAGCCACCGCGGAGCCGGAGCTGGTGGCCGAGGAGGGGGGCTGGCTGGGAGAGGTTTACACCTCACCCCTGGGCGTGGACAGATGTGACCTGGCCACCCACATCGACGCTGAGCTCTGGTTCGACAGCACACTAAAATTGGAGGGCAAGCTCAGCGACCTGGTGTGCCAGTCCATAGAGTTGGGCACTCTGAGCGGAGTTGAGCCTGTAGAGGCACCTGGCGGCGGTTGGGGAGGGTACTTCACTTACTCCCAGGGCAGTGGCACGCTTGTCGATCCCCTCATTGCCCCTCTCATCGCCGGGCAGACCATCGTAGTGGGGGAAGTCAGAATCTGGGACGATACAGAAAATCTATATGTCATCTATGACGCCACCGGCTGGACAATGGAGGAGACTGCGCTCTACGTAGGCGACGAGCCACCAGCGAAGCTTGCTCCAGGGAAAATCCCGTACAAGCACCCGAATGTCAATGACACTGTTGACAATTACGGGCCCATCCCCCTGCCTGCAACTTCCGTCTACATCGCGGCTCATGCCGCAGGAACTGACGGCGAGACTGCTTGGGCCTTCCCACCGGGGGCCAAGGTCAAGCTCAGGCTCCATTTTCCGGACATTGATGAGGACTGGCTTGACGCAGAAATGACCACTCGGTTCCTGTCCTTCGAAGACATCGACAACGACGGTGACGGCAGCGTAGACGAAGACCCGCGCGACGGGATCGACAATGACAATGATGGCAAGGTGGATGAGGATCCTGATGCTGATGACGACCCATTGACCGTAGTGGATGAGGGCGGTCACTTCGACGGCAGCGACCCGAATAAGGTCCTCAGAAGCTTGGACCACTGGCCCACCAATGCCTATATGGGGGACTACGTTACTTTTGACCTCGAGTTTATCCTCAGTCAGAGCTACAACGAGGACGACCCAGGGAAGGGGAAGAAACCGCCCAGCAGCAAGAACTTTAAGAAGGCGATAGGCCTATTCTCCGCAGACATCGACAACGACAATAATGGCAATGTCGACGAGGATCTTGATGCTGACGATGATCACAGTTACGAACTGCGAACAATCTCGCCCAAGGGCAAATAGAGCAGTACCTGAAGGAAAAGGGAAAGGAGAAGGGGGGACGGTGCACAGGGATAGTGGAGCTGCGTGGATCTCTATAAGCGTGAAATGGGAGCCGCACAGCCTTAACTTAGATGGCTAAAGGGGTGACAGAGGAGCACGGCGCAGGGGTAGGGAGACAAACGGCAAGTAGTGTGGAGACTACGAGAGAGGCCAGAGTCTATGCGCTGAGGCTCAAAGCCCCGGATGTTAGGGGGCTGATTTGTGGGCCAGGTTAGGAGCTATCTAAAAGTCCCAGAGCTGCTTTACCAGGAGGTGCGCCACGCAGTGAGGCAACGACGGTGGTGCAACAGAGCTACAATCATTTTGGGGGCTAGCTGATGAGAATGGAGACACCTGAGTTGGGGAAAACCAAAGTCGTTATACACGTGGATACTGATGAAGCGGCTATCCTGGGTCAATTTAGGAAGCTCCGTCAACATGGTTTTGGACGGCTTGAGGTCGTGGTAGTGAATGGGAAGCTGGATGTAATCTATCACACTAGGACTTTCAAGCCACACGATGTTGTGAGTGACGAAATTGAGGGTCTCGTTCAGATAGATGAGTGAGACATGAGGTATGAGAGGGCAATATAATGGTTGCACTATGCACTATGAATGTGTATAGGAGTGTATTTTCCCGAGAGCCAGGCGCGTACCTGGCAAGCTTACTGGTGCTGGCCTTTAGGCAAGCGGAGTAAAGACTCGGATAGCTTGATCACTATGATTCCCACGGTTACAATGCTCGCCTCACTTGCCGCGGTTTTGGGATCTCCTCCTTGACCTTCTACGGCTGGAAGCCCCGCTATGGCGCCTTTAACCCAAAGGTGCTGAAGAACCGACGAGTACAGGGTCTTGACAAATCTTTTCCAATGGTCTAGGCTTTCCTCCGGTTACAAATGAATAGAGCCTAGGCTCGCTGGCGTGGCAACTCGAGGCGAGGTACTCAAAGGGTGCCTCGCCTGTTGTTTTAACGCACTGGAGTCGAACTTACGCAGGAGGAGGTATGGCAAGGACAACTTTTGCGCTCCCGCCATGCAGAATCAAGGCGATAGGGGTGGGTGGGGGAGGTTGTAATGCCCTGAATCGCATGGTTAGGGCTGAAATTCAAGGCGTAGAGTTCATTGCGGTAAACACAGATGCTCAGGCTTTGATGTTGAGTGAGGCCCCAACTCTAACATTTTGCCTGGACCTATTTATGTGGGGCAAGTCACCACTGCGACGCGGCACGGGGGGTTTCAGAGCTTGCCAATCTCAGTCTCGGTGATGTGGACATGGACACACATACCACATTCTGATTGGTCGTGGCAAAGGGATCAAGCAGAGGCATTTGGCCAGAAATGTAACGAGGTTAACACTCTTTGTGTGATCTAGTTGATACTCTGGGTTGGGGGATGGATATACACTGGCGAGCGAAGCCAATGCCTACAGCGGTGAAGCGGAACACAAAGGCAAGGAGCACGCTCAAACACAAGGTCAGGGTGGCCCCTGCCAGTTCTGCTCACGGTGTGCTGCAACGGAGAGGATGACAATGAAGGTGTTAGTGATCTGCAACGATCCTGAACTGGACAGTCTCCTTGTGCGTTGGAGCGTCTTGGCACGGAGATAATATGCGGGACATCGGAATGGTTCAAGTACTCACCTGCCACCGTAACTTGCCTTACTGGACGCGGCAAGCAAGTGTAATTATCTCTGGCTTGTGCGATTGCCAGATAGTGCCATATTCAGCGGACGCCCCGTACATGATGTGACGAGCGGACAGGCCAGGATCAACCATATGTAGAAAAGAGACCCCATCGAGGGACTTGGAGGTGATGACTTGAGTGACATCAACTGTATCCAAACACCAATCCGGATCAAGGTGGTGGGTGTGGGAGGGGGAGGTTGCAACGCCGTGAATCGAATGGTAAGAGCCGGTATCACGAACGCTGAGTTCATTGCCATTAATACCGACGTTCAGGCATTGCTTCGAAGCGAGGCGCCTACGCGGATTCAAATCGGAATGAAGGAATCTGGCGGACTCGGTGTGGGAGGTGACCCTCAGCGTGGCCGGGTTTGCGCGGAGGAGAGCCTCTCGGAGTTGCAGGAGGCAATCGCCGGCGCCGACATAGTCTTCATTGCTGCTGGGATGGGCGGGGGCACAGGGACGGGGGCTACGCCGCTGGTGGCTAGACTGGCTAAGGAGACTGGATCTCTTACTATAGCTATAGTCACAAGGCCATTTCGGTTCGAGTTGGCGCGTCGGGGGCAGCTAGCTGACGGGGGCATTGATGAACTCGAGGACGAGGCCGACACCATGATAGTCATTCCGAACGATCGTTTGCTGGCCAAAGCTGGCCAGGAAGTATCGGTCGACGATGCGTTCAAGATGGCTGACGACATCTTGATGATGGCAGTCCGAACCATCAGCGAAGTCATCACTGTGCCCGGACTGATCAATGTGGACTATGCCGATGTCCAAACCATAATGGGAGATTCTGGACCCTGCTGGCTTTCTATTGGCTATGGGAAAGGCGATAACAGGGTGGTGGATGCAGCACGTTCCGCTATCTCGAGCGAGCTAGTAGAGGTGTCGCTTGAGGATGCGCGCGGCGTCCTGTACATTGTCTCTGGGGGAAGAGACCTGGCCCTTGCTGAAGTGGCGAAAGCAGCTGACGTTATCAAGGCCGCCGTAGACAAGGAGGCTATGTGCATTGTTGGAGTGACTTTCGATGAAAGCCTCGGCAGTGACGTCAGGGTCACGCTCTTGGCTACCAATTCTACTTCCTATAGAGAACTGGCCGCGGCGCGCGTAGTGGAAGAGTTCCGCCCAGTGATTGAGGCTTTGGGACGTGATGAGAGCAGCCTGAACCTGCCGGCTTTCGAGCGTCGCCCCTTGTCCGTGAGACGCTTGCAAAGCAGAAACGAACGTCAGGAAGTCGCGGCAGCTCAAGTCCAGCGTGAGAGGAGAGAAGAGGCGAAGGGTGTATATGAAATCATGGCAGAAAAGCGAGCAGACGAACAGGATCGGCAGGCCGGGGAGGATGACGTGGTGCCTACCAGGAGCACTAGAACGATGCTGGACGAAGTGCCACTGGAAATCGTCCTGGCCGACTGCGACGACATTGTGGCATATTTCAACAAAGACACCAGTGCCAATCAGTGCTTGCGCGAAATCGTAGGGAAGAAAGTGCAGGACTGTCACCCGGAAGAAAGCGTGCCTCTGGTCAGCCAGATTCTGCAGGAATTCAAGACTGGCAAGAATGACTCTGCGCAGCTTGAAATGTCGTTGGGCGGCAAAGTGGTCAAGCTCAGGTTGTTTCCCCTCTATGACGGCGAGGGCAAGTACCTGGGATGCATAGAAATAACCCAGCAGGTAGTCCGGGCCAAGAAGAAGGCGACCGCACAAGACGTAACGGCAGACGGGAGACCCATGTTGGCCAGAGTCAGCTAAGCAACCTTGTGTGCAGGTCCTCAACAACGGTGCACCTGATGACCTGCCCCCGATCATTGTACCGGTTCACGAGCTGGAACTGTTGGCGTGTACAATGATTGAATAGCTTCTTCATAGGATCCCGTAGACTTGTCCTCGCGAGGGTTCCCCGGTTATGTGACCGGGGCCTGCACTGTCCACCGTTGAGCCAAGGCCCCTATTGGTGCTTCAACGTGCTCCGAAATGAAGCCCTTTCCGAGCGGGTTGACCGAAACAGTCTGTGTGCCTTAGGGTCGGGGTAACCGTTCTGGAGCACAGATCTAGCGCCTTGACAATGGCGCCGGTAATGGGAAGAGAGAAGGGGGCCACTTAATGTGGCCCCCGGTTTCAATCGTCAGTCGCCTAGCTAAGCTTTCCCGATCCTAAATACCTTTGTCCCACACTTGGGGCATGTGCCGGTTGTAGCTGGCCTCTTGTTCTTCAGGGTGACTTTCTGGGGATTCTTGATCTCCACCTTGGTCCTGCACTTTACGCAATAAGCCTGTGCCATAGTTCTCTACCTCCTCCTTTGTAGATTTAGGCAGAGACTATCACATAGCTGATTGTTCGTCAATAGGTTAGCGGAACAAGCCTCTACTCACTTCAACCAGGGCAGGAATCAGGAATATCGACCGTCTTCGGGAGAGGCTCTGCCTTCATTCGTAGTTCTTGCAGGGCACCGTCGCGCACCTTCTTCAACAGCTTGTCTAATTGCTCAAGCCCTTCCCTGGAACCTCAACCCTCTCCCCATGCCTTGTTGTGAACTTCAAGGTCAAATATGTAGTTCCGTACCAGGACGGCTTTCCCCTTCTTGATATTAATCACTGTGACGCCCTTGTTCTGCCACTCTCGCTCCTGCACGTCTCTGAGGTCAATGTCCCACTCAACCGTAACCACATTGGTACGACCGAAGGCGAATACGTTCTGAACGCAGACACTATTGATTAACATGTTAATGCTGGGAAACCGATCCATGAACTTCTGCAACCAGTCCCTGGCAGCTTCTTTGTTGTCCATCTCACCGCTTATTGCAGGCACGTTGCCAGGATGGAAGAAGTGAGCATCCTCTGCCCAGTCGGCAAGAAATCCGTCAATGTCACGCCGGTTCAGACACTGAAAGGAAGCCCTAGCTTTCTTCTTAACGATTATTGCCCCAATCATGTTGTTCACCTCCTATGCTTACCTATAATAAGCCGCTGGTTTCTCATGTCAACTTAGCCTCGAATCGTGAAACGTCGAGGCTGTCTGGTAGACGTTCGGCCTTTGTCCCCAGTCGCTGCAGTGCCTGGTCACGCACCTTCTTCAACAGCCCATCCAACTGTTTGATCTCTTCATCAGACAGAGCCGCTTTCAATAGCTTACGTGCCTGTCCAAGCCCGGCCTCTCTTGTTTGCTCCAAGCGTTCTTTTCCCTTGGGCGTGATTTTGACTGTGACCGCCCTTTCGTCCTCCTTGCCCCTGGTCTTGGTGATTAGGCCAGCTTTCCGCATCCGACCTAGCTGGGCAGAGACGCTGTGCTGCTGTCGAAACGTATAGGAACCTATGGTACCCGGCCTCAGAAGCACCTTGCTGGCACTTAGAACTCCCAGAACATCAATCTGGGCAAGTGTAGCATCGTGCTCATCAAGCCCGGCCCCCAAGACTCTCTCCATAGCCTCCGAGGCTTGGCGCAGCCGCACCCACGTCTTCAAGGTATCGTCGTTCAGTTCCCAGTCATACATCCTAATCCTCCTTTTCGCCTGGCAATTTGCGAACCCTCAATTGGACCAATCTGCTGTGACTTGTCTGATTGTGGCATCTGACATGCCATCCGTCAAGCTCACCTGCAAGCAGGAGCGCTGCATACCCCCAAATGGCTATCCTCACCGCTCCCAGTTGTGACGCTAATGGATTCAGCCTTGCCAATTCCTGATTTCTTCATTCACTACTTATGCAGAGGCTCCGCAAGCCCTTTGGCGGGAAGAGCTGTTACAGCCAATGGTGATGTCGACCAGCGCCTCGGTATTGAGGACTGTTGATGGGCTCCCTGCATCATGCTAGGAGACAGCGGAGGGGGTTTCCCTGCGCCATGTCTTCAAGGCACTCGTTGCAGGAGGTGCACCCGGACTCATTGGTTAAGCCTTCACGAAATGCCCGAACAATGTGAGGATCCATGATAAAGGGACGGCACATCGACACGGCATCGGCCATCCTATCATCAAGGATAGCCTTCATATCCCGCAGCGTTCGCATCCCACCCACCAGGATCAGTGGAAGGGAAAGGACTCGCCGAGCCTGGCGGCATTCCTGCGCATAATAGGGACTTGGCGCAGGCAGGGCAACGACCCTACCATGGCTCGGTAATGTTCCCTTGCCACACTCAACAAACAGCCATCTTATGCAATGCCGACCAAGGCTGGTCTGGGAGAAGGCGAACACCGCCCCAAGCACATGTGGAGTTGCATCTATTAGGCGGTGTGAGAACCTGAGCTGGAGGCAGATTGGACCGACCACACAGTCAAGGCAAACGAGGCCACAAAAGTCCTTGCTTTTATCGGTAATTTTGCGTGCCTAGAATTAGGACTTCATCGTGTATTCGCTGGTGGGTATACAATCAATCTTGTCGAAGTCGATAAATCGAGAACAACTTTCCATCATACGTTGTTCGCGTTCTTTGAATTTTGCCTTATCACCTACCGAGTCATAAAATACCATACGATCTGTCATCGCTGCCTCGGGAAAGTTCTCTTCGACAATCGCATCATATGGTGGTGCGGCATAAGTCAGCGGGCGGACAATGACGTTTTGGCGATAGCCAAAAGTTGATTGTGTGTCAATGGCAACCTGTGTATGGCTACCGAGCCATATTTCTAACCAATGTTCGTAATTCAGGCGTGGAGGCTTTTGTAGGAATGCGACTTGATTCATACCGGGAGTACGCTCGCCATCAGCTACCACGTGCTTGGTATTGACGATAGGCTCAGACTCGGTCACCAAATACCCCGCCATGCGGGCAACGGCACTTGCAATTACGTCCTCCAACGGCTTGCGATTAATCGCCGTGTCTACCCACATGGAAATCATGCCCGACACCGGTGGCTTGGTACTTTCCATACGGGTTGGGTCAGCTGGAGCAACATCGTCGTCAACTACACTAATACGTAGTTTGTGGACACCTAACTGGATAAGCTGTTCAGAGACTTTCCCTAGGAGCTTTTGTCTAAAGTCAGTCGGCGAATCTGTTTCATGTTTCCAAACCGGATACATTATTTTCTCCATTTGATTCTCCTCACTTTTATGTTAATGGCAACAAGTTTCAGGGGCACACCTTGCATTTAGCACTGCCACCAATAAGCCTCAGATCCATCAGGCCTCAACCCACACATGATTCACCCGTACTTCATCCGGGATTTCCCATATCAACTACTGCAACCATAGTAACCCCGTGCTCGCTGATTTTCAAGGCCTTCGACAGCCCCAGGACCCGCTCCCGCAACCAGGCCCAGGCAGATCTCATCAACAAGCTGCGGGAGGCTGAGGTTCTTCTGAGTGAGGGGCATACTGTCGGGGATGCCAGCAGGAAGATAGGGGTGTGGAATGGCTCCATCTGGCCCAAGTTACACATTTCGCCATTTCGTTCAGCATGACAATCCCTCTAATGAAGACCAGCCCCCCTGCAAGAAGTAGCCAAGACCTGGGTGGTCATTGCTGCCAAAACAGGCCATTTCCATCCCCGGTGGCGCCGATGGCAATCGGCATGCTTGATTTCTTCATTGGGATCTAGTTGTCTGTTTCTTGGTCTTGTCGCTCAAGAGATAAACCCTGCTCGTTGGCTGGCTTTTCGTCAACTGACTTGGTCAAGATTCTCCTTAGGAACTCAAGACTGGCTTCATACTCTGGGTTTACTAATTGTATCACCCCCATAGTCTTAAGCAGTCTCGCGTCTTGGGCCCGGTCAACCCGTGCTACTATGTCAAGCCTCGGGTTGATATGTAGAGCAGCCTCTGTAGTGCCTATTACTGCCGTGGGGTCGGAGAAGGTTATCACCAGTGCCCTAGCTTTATCCAAGCCCGCTTGAGAAAGAACGTGAGCGTTACTGGCGTCTCCATAGATACGGGGGCGCCCGCTACTCCGTGCCTCAGAAACCCGCCCGGGGTCAATGTCAATCACGATGTAAGGAATCCCGGCGTCTTCCAGGCCTTGGGCGATGCTGTGTCCGATTCTTCCATAACCGGCAATCACCACTCGCTTGGGTGCCTCGGGTGATCGATAGGAAGGCAAAGGGGCAATATCTCTGATAGGTACTCTGCCGGTTGGGGCTGAGATCAATCTGGAGTGTAACCACGGGATGAGGTTCATGAATAGCGGTGTCAACAACATGGTGATAACGGCACTGGCGAGAATCGATGAGTAGAACCTCTGGGAGATGAAACCCATATCGATTCCCCCCTGGGCCAGTATGAAGCCGAACTCGCCAATCTGAAAAAGCCCAGCGCCTGCTAGGAGGGCCGTCCTCCTGCTATGACCATAGAATCGAACAACGCCAAAGACGACCAGCAGTTTTATGCAGATGATAAAGACTAGCATGGAGGCTACCGACGACCAGTGGTCGCGCACAAAGCGTGGATCTAATAACATGCCTAGGGAAAGAAAGAATAGGGTGGCGAAGACGTCTCTCAGCGGGCCAATCTCAGTCAAGGCCTCGTGGCCGAACCTCGATTGGCGCATCACCAGGCCGATCAAGAAGGCGCCAAAGACGATGGAAAGTCCGATGAGGTGTGTGCCCACGGCTGCTCCAAAGCACAAGAGCAGAACCAATAGGAGAAACAACTCCCGAGACCGGCCTCCCCCCCCAATCCTGGCCGCCAACCAGGGAACCAACCACAATCCTGAGACGATCGCTATCCCGACGAAAAGAATTGCCTTCCCCAGGGCCGTAGCCAAATCAAGGGGCAGATTCCGTGCTGCACCGCCCATGAGGGGCAGGGCTACCATCATCACCACCACGCTAATATCCTGAAGGATGAGGATGGCAATCATGATCCGCCCGTGCACCGAGTTTAGCTCACCCCGCTCCCCCAGTATTCTGAGGCAAACGGCCGTGCTGCTGAGGGAGACAATCAGGCCAAATAAGGCAGCCTGGGAACCAGACCATCGAAACAGAGTAACGCCCACAAGCAGTCCCATAGCAAAGGTAATCACCACTTGGGCCATGCCCCCCCAAAGCCCTACCTTACCTACCTGCCTCAACTGGCCAAGCGAGACTTCCAATCCCAGCGTGAACATGAGTAAGGCAACGCCAATAGCTGCTGCGGTCTCAACGAGCGCCAGATCCTCCACTAGGCCTAGCGAGTGAGGGCCCACTGCCATGCCGACCACAAGGTAGCCCAACACGAGTGGTTGCCTCAGTCGATGGGCTAGTATTCCTCCCAGCAACGCTGCTGCCAGTAGAATGGCGATGTCAACGAGCAGATGTGTCTCATCCATGCTTCTCACCTGAGGGCTGCTACAGTCATATTCTATCAGGCGGGAAAGAAACTTTCGATCTCCCGCGTCGGTACCGTGAAGGCGAAAAGCTAGGAGGAGGCACGTGGATTTGACGAAGTGGGCTGAGTTGGACCGCACCTACGCGCCAGCGGGTGTCACAGGCCAAACGACCGCGGTGTCTGGCCTCGTGTCTTGCTGGCCATCCACCGAAGGCTTTTTCCCCCAGTGGTCGCCCTCTTGGGCCTCAGTGCTTAATCTTCTTCCAACAAGTAGGACGCCATTATGAAGGACGACAAGTATTCGAATGCCTCCGAATACAGGGGTTCAGAGACTTCAGATTTCATCGCTTCCAGCACACCTGATTGCGTGAGTTCCACCGTGGACATTTCTATGTCGGTGGCATCGTAGCCGGCATCAAACAAGATACATTTCCATTCACCTTCGTCATTGGACCATGGGCCCCATGTGAGCAGGTCGGATCCGGGCTCATTGGGATCTCCTGTGCGTGCGAACTGCGCCACATAGGCCATCATGGCATTGGAGAGTGCCTCCCTGCCCGGACGGTTTTCCTCAGTAAATACCCAGCTTGTCATATAGACATTCCAAGTGTCGCTGCCCAGGAAGAAGGGAACGTCCAGGGAATGGGCTGCACCGAGTTTGAAACCCCATGGATCAGGAATTGGGCTCTCCCCGGTATCTCCACCTGCCCCCCACAGGAATTGATAGACATATACACCAGGCTGATCAGGATACGACCTCAGTTTCCTTGCCACGTCATCTACGCCATTGGCTTTCCAAAGATCACTGCTATAGGCTGCGACTATCTGATACAACTCATCTTTGCCCTGAAAAGCCGGATCCATAAAGAGGAAAATCTTGGTCTCCTCCTTGTTGCTCCCCAGGATAATCGGCACCTTGTTTAGATGGCCCCCGCTCGGGAACGTATCGAGTCCGGTGGCGGAGATAACTGTGCCATCCTGGAATATGGTGGGGAAGGCTAGTAAGCCCCAACCAATTTGTTCGTAACACGCGTACAATTCCTCAGCGGGTTTCGATCTCAAATATGCTTCGATGTCCGTATTGGACATACCGTCCAGATGCGTCTCGGCGGCCGCTTCATCAACGGCGGTACCATCATTTACCAGGAGCTTCAAAAGCACGTCGTGGGCGCTTGCCTCCCCGGTTTCGACTGGATGTGAAAACGTCGCCGGGCTCTGCGCCAGGGCTTTGTGAAAGAGACCCTCCGCAGCCGGTGATATCATGAGCGACAAAACGTTCATGGCACCCGCCGATTCGCCGGTAATCGTGACGTTATCAGGGTCCCCACCGAAAGCTTCGATGTTGTCCTGGATCCATCTAAGTGCCTGTATCAAATCCAGAGTGCCATAGTTACCGGAATCATCTGCCTCGTCACCCGGTTCACCGCTTCTGAGTGCGGGATGAGTGAACCAGCCAAAGGGCCCGAGGCGGTAGTTCACAGACACGAAGACCATGTTGGATTTGCTGGCGAGATTTGCCCCGTAGGTTCCAGGATCCAAAGTCGCAGAGCCAATAGAATTCCCTCCCCCGTGTATCCATACGTATACCGGGAGATCCGTTTCTTCGGACTGCGGTCGCCATATGTTCAAGTAGAGGCAATCCTCACTGCCAGTGATTGAGGTGCCGCTAAGCTGGTCGTACTGGGTACATGCGCTGCAGAATTCTATCTCCTCACGTACACCATCCCAGGGTTCGGGATCCTGGGGCGCCTTCCAGCGCAGGTCGCCAACAGGCGGCTTGGCAAATGGGATCGCCTTCCAGACCCACGTGCCGGCTTCATCTTCAGATCCCTTCACCGCTCCATACAAAGTCTGCACGATAGGCGCCGGGGTTGCAGTAGTGAAAGTGTGGTCGCCCGATACGGCTTGATTGTCCCACGCATCTTTGGACAAGACCCGGCAATGATAGCTAGTATCCGGTGTCAGATCGCTCAACGTAATGCTGTGGTCAGTAACCAGGCTGGTATCTGGTCCAGAAGATGATCCGTAGGCATCAGTCACCCCGTACTGTACCTCACTGGTCGATGGCTCATCGGTAGTCCAGGTTACTGTGGCTGCTGTTTCGGTTATCCCTGTCACTGAAAAGGCTGAAATCAGCGGCGCGGTTGTGTCCACAGTAGTGAAAGCGTGGTCGCCCGATACAGCTTGATTGTCCCACGCATCTTTGGACAAGACCCGGCAATGATAGGTAGTAGCCGGTGTCAGATCGCTCAGGGTAATGCTGTGGTCAGTAACCAGGCTGGTATCTGGTCCAGAAGATGATCCGTAGGCATCAGTCACCCCGTACTGTACCTCACTGGTCGATGGCTCATCGGTAGTCCAGGTTACTGTAGCACTTGTTTCGGTTATCCCTGTCACTGAAATGGCTGAAATCAGCGGCGCGGTTGTGTCGGCAGTGACGCCATTCCCATCGCACCCAGCGACTCCCAGCAAGAGAAACACAATTGCGATCAGACTCAGCTTTTTCACGTCACCCCCTCGCAGTTGTTTTCGCCGTGCCACTCCTAGTACGTCAGGTAAGCCAATGTGTTGCGACATTCTACCACGAGAGGCTCATGTTGTGCAGATACCTGTACGTCGTCTGCGGACCGGGACTTCCTATTTCCACTCTTGATGAAGGCATACCCGGCCCACATCGCCATCAAAGCAAATGCCAAAACAGTTTTGTCTTACACACAACTATTATTGCCGTTGTAGCACCCGAAGCCCAGCTTGGGACAGGTTCAGGCTTCGGTGTAGTAGTAGCCCTTGTGGAGGTGGAATGCCAAAGGAGAAGAGAGGAATGGTCGCCGATTGCCTGAACGCCTACACACGGGTAACGTGTTTCTCCTAACCGAAGGTGCATTGCCAGAGAACCATTCGGCTATTGCTAAAAAGGGGGGTACGCGGTTACAATCTTCGCCAGCATATGATAACCGGGGGAGATAAAGAGGAGCGATCGGCAGGGATGGCGACGGGAAAGGGCCTATCTGCTCAGAAAGGGAGATACAACAAATGAAGAATTACTTGGTAGGGTTGATCGTTATGGCACTGGTGGTTGCACTTTCAGGGGGCTGTGGGGAAACTCCAACGCCCACTCCTGCTGACACCACAGCCCCGGCATCACCCACTGGGCTGGTTGCCACCGCGGGTGATACAGAGGTGACCCTTAACTGGGCTGATAACACCGAGGCTGACCTGGCTGGCTACAATGTCTACCGCAGCGAAGTCAGTGGTGGCCCATATACCAAGGCAGCCACGGTTACGGTGAGTGGGTACACCGATACAGGCCTCACCAATGGCACCACCTACTACTATGTGGTCACTGCCTTTGATGATTCCGATAATGAAAGCGGCTACTCCGCTGAGGTCTCAGCCACTCCGGCTACTGCAGAGGAAGGAACCGGAACTCTGAAACTCAATCTTTCCGATGCCCCAATAGACGCTGATAATGTTGAAGGTGTCTATATCAAGATTAATGAAATTCAATATCATCTAGATGGTGAAAATGGTGAATGGATAACCTTTGAAGATTTTGAAGGTCCTCAAACACATAACTTATTAGAATTAACTGGGGGAAATTTCGCTTTGTTAGGTAACCTCACATCGCCTGCTGGGCAATACACTCAAATTCGCTTTATGCTTGATATTCAAGAACAAGGCCCTAATCCTCCTACCAATCCAGGTTGTTATATCGAATTTACTGATGAAACCACCGAACCTCTCTTTGTGCCAAGTGGCGGACAATCAGGTTACAAAGCGACAGGAGCCTTCCAGGTGCCCGTTAATGGCACTGTGGAGGTTACTGCTGATTTTGATGTTCGTAAGGCGGTACACGTAACGGGACAGGGGCAAAACCAAAGGTACATCTTGAAACCCACAATAAGATTGATCGTCAACGATGAAGCGGGCAGAATCGGCGGTTCGGTTACAAATTCCTCCAGCTACACGAATATAGTCGTCTTTGCCTATGAAAATGGTGCGTGGGACGAGTCAGAAGCTGATGATCCGACTGGGGAAGAGGCCAGGTTCCCCACGGCAGTTACCAGCGATAAGATGGATGAAGACGGCAACTACATGCTGGCTTTTCTGGCGGCCGGAACTTACGATCTGGTCGTTGCAGGAACCGACGGAGATGTCTTTGGTCAGGTACTGGGTTTCATATCTGATGTAGAAGTCGAAAGCAAGAAGAAAACGACACAGAACATAGACACTTCCTCATTGGAGGATACTCTGTAGGCACGGCCCTGGCAACTTTGCGGACTGCGGGACACTCGGGCGAGCGAAATGAGCAGCGAGGCCCTCCCAATGGCTGCCGTGCATCACTTGCTTATCCGAGCGGAGCCTCACTCCTCAAACAGCTACCAGTATCAAAAGGGTTGGAGTCAGGGCTCCACATACGATAGTGTGGAGGCGGTTTTGAGGAGGGACCGCCGCATACATACTGTTATGGGATGAAGCAGTCTATCGCAATGCCCGGTCTTGCCCGCCAGGCATTTTCAGGTTACAATCCAAACAAACGAGAAGATTGCCCCAAAAGTCCTATGCGGCGTTGCATTTTCTCGTTAGAGATGAACCAGTGATGAAAGTGGTATCAGTCGTTGGTATGGCCGGTTCAGGTAAATCAGAGGTGGCCAAAATATTTGAAAATGATGGCTTTGTTAAGGTAAGGTTTGGAGATATTACAGATAGAGAAATCAGCGAAAGAGGGCTGGAGCTAAACGAGAAGAACGAACGGTATATCAGGCAACAACTGAGAAAAGAGCATGGAATGTCGGCTTATGCCAAGCTAAGCCTGCCCAGGATTGATTACCTGCTGAAATCGGGGGATGTCATAGTGGACGGCCTCTACTCATGGGAAGAATACACATTGTTGAAGAGCGGCTACGGTGACCATTTCGCTGTGGTTGCAGTTTGGGCATCTCCTAAGACAAGATATGAGAGGTTGACCAAAAGACTGGTCCGGCCCCTGACAGCGGAGGAGGCTGTCAGCCGAGATATTGCCGAGATAGAAGATAGCAACAAGGGTGGGCCAATCGCCATGGCGGACTTTACTATCATAAACGAGTCTTCTTTAGAAGCCCTGGAAAGGGAAACAAATAGGGTTCTCGCTGCTTTGAAATGAAAAGAATAGCCAGGCCAGATACTGATGAATATTTCTTGAAAATAGCTTCTGTAGTGGCAGAACGCTCGACGTGTCGCCGACACCATGTAGGGGCTGTAGCAGTAAGGGACAAACATATACTGGCTACTGGCTATAACGGTGCTGCCTCTGGACTTAAGGATTGCCTTGAGCTTGGCTGCCTGAGAGATGACATGAATGTACCATCTGGAACGAGGCATGAGGTATGCCGGGCCATTCACGCAGAGCAAAATGTAATCATACAAGGAGCTCTCCATGGGATAAGCTTGGAGGGCGCCACAATTTATGCCACCCATACGCCGTGCATACTCTGTGCCAAGATGCTAGTCAATGCCAGGATAAAGCGGTTTGTCACCTTTGGCAAGTATGCTGATGACGCCTTCAGAGACCTGTTTGAGGAAGCTGACATCAAGTTTGAATTGCGCAAGAAGCCGTCTTCTAACATAACCTATCTGGCTTAGGTAGAGATTTAAGCTTAGGGGAGTATTACACAAGAGGCATGAAGTCTGAGGATAGGCTTAGGTCTCGCAAGGCATAAGTGGCAAAGATACTCGTTATCGATGATGGTAAGGCTATAGCTTTGGGACAGGTTGGACTCATCGAACAAGGAAGGTATAAGGATTGAGAAGGCTAGCGGGAAGGTTCATATCGCAGATTACGTTCCTCGGAAATTCATCAAAAATGCTTCGCCTTAGCTATGTTGCCAGGAACTGGAGCGAAATGCTCAGAAGCTGAAAGCAAGCATGAGGGCAAACTATTCGGAGAAATTAGTGCTCAACAAAGTGGAGATTCCACGCCTGATGTTGGGAACCTCTCCCTTTATCGGTGCCGGTCAATTTGGCTCTAGGGCCCGGGGATATTACCAGCAATTCTTTCAAAAACCGGAGAACATGGTAAAGCTGATGGTAGCAGCCGCCGACTTTGGCATAAGCTGGGTCCAGGCAATCGGTTATGATGAGGTAGGAGGAGCCGTTGAGGAGGCAAGAAGCCGCGCTGGAAAAGAAATCCAGGTTGCCGGAACTATTGGGCTCCACGACTTTGACCGAGAATTGCAGCTCATGAAAAGGTTGAAGGCGAAGGTCATCTTTACGCATGCCAGCATCACTGATAGATTGGACAGCTACTTCAGAGAATGCGTTGAGAAAATAGGCGAAGTGGCAATACCGGGAGTGGCCACGCATAGTCCAGGCGTTACCATACCGAGGTTAGATGATTGGGAAAACATAAAGATAGTAATGGCTCCTGTCAATAGGATAGGAAGGTACATGCTTCCCTCGGAGGAGAAGGCTTTAGAGGCAATAAAGAATACAGAAAAGATAGTGATCGGTAAGAAGGTCCTGGCAGCCGGTCAACTCAAGCCAGAGGAGGCCCTGGAGTATGCGGCTGGACTTGTCTACGGGGTCGTAATAGGAATAACATCCTCGCAGGAATTAGAAGAGACCTTTGGCCTTGCCAAGAAAATCTGGAACCGGTAGTCTCCGTTGTCCACCAAAGCAGCGACACCTAACCTGCCCCTTCAGAAGCCAAATCCCTTCCTGAAGTTGCCTTACACTGTTGCCCGATAAGGCCCAAGGCTATCGCTCAGAACCACCCTCTCGTGATCGCGCTGTGACATTTCTGGGTCTCTTTGAGAGGAATTTGTGATATCACCAGGGCCTCTTGAGACAAAAATGTGAGCTTGGCTTCGTAGACTTCAAAGACGAGGCGCCTTTTGGGGTACACGTTGGAAACGCGGCTGCGACCCGCACCATTTGGGAAGTTTGGATCATCGTTCTCGCCGTCCCAAGTACCTGGGGCAGCCTGGAGCCTGTTTCCTATTTACCTGGGTTTCTTTTCCAGAGCATCAGCCCAGCATAGCTTACAAAGAGCCAGATTGCCATGAAGAACCCTACCTCATACAACCTTTCGCCAAAGGGATTCACTGATAGAGTGCACTGATAGTGTGGACCTTGAGTGAGAGCGGTATGAATAACAATCACAAAAAGCAGTGTCATGTAGACGTATGCGAATATAAAAGCTAGCTTTATCCTCTTCATTGGTGCCCCCCTGGATTAGTTCGGCTGCTTTTTGCTACTCGTACTCGCCTAAAACAGCCAGTTTTTTGCTCAACATGCCCCTGCTACTGCTACCCTGGCATACGACGTACAATTAGCATACATAAGCCTCTGGCGTACCGTGACTGGCTAAGAGATCATCTGTTATGGCGCACTTCGATGCTATCACGGCGCCATTAAAATACGGTTAACAAACCGTTAAAAAAAGGTTCAACAATGGTCTCGGTTTAGCAATAAGGTGGTTGCACTACCGTCAGAGAAGGTGGCCTGCCTGGCAGTTGGCCAGGCACGAGAGGGAAAGGGGAATAAGGCCGGAGAAGGGCAGGGTTGGGCAGATAGTAATGCCTGTGTATACTCTTTGCCCAATACCTGAATCCCCCGTGGAGTTGCGCTATACTACTGCCTCATAAAGCCTAAGGCTGTCCTCAAAGCGGACTGCCCTGGTGTAACGTCCCGCCAAGCCTGAATTCATATCCAAGCTAAGCGGTGCTATAATGTCGTCACGGGTGTATGCGGGCAAGCCCGCCCGCCTTTGAGGTTAATCAAACACCAAAAGGAGGAAACGGGTGTCAGTTGAAATAGTGGACGAGTACCACAGAGACGGAGCCTTGGGAGAAGGCCTTTCAGGACTAGATTTCCGGGGGAATTGGGAATGTCAGACCTAGAGTTTCTGTTTCACCCCCGATCTATTGCTATTGTGGGGACCCCGAGTGACCCTGGGGACATGAGCGGAGGGTCAGCTTTTCTGCATGCGCTGACAAGGTCCGGGTATGAAGGTGATATTTGGCCTGTCAACCCTAAGGCGAGCGAGATCATGGGCTTGAAGAGCCATCCCGACCTTATGAGTCTGCCACAGGCTCCAGATTACGTTATTTGCTGTCTCCCCGCATCTCTTACTGCTCAGTTCATAAGGGATTGCGGCGCCAAGGGAGTGAAGGCCGTCTGTATGTTTACCGCTGGCTTCAGCGAAGCAACCGAGGAGGGGAGGAAACTGGAGGAAGAGTTAGTTGGCCTGGCTCGTCAGGGAGGCGTACGCCTTATCGGTCCAAATTGCATGGGCATATACTGTCCCGGTACAGGTTTGTCGTACTACTCTGAGTCCAGCAAGGAGGCTGGCGGTGTTGGGTTTGTTTGTCAAAGTGGAGGGAATTCCAGTCACTTAGTACTGATGGGAGGCGACCGCGGTATTCGCTTTAGCAAAGTAATTAGCTATGGAAACGCCGCTGACCTAAACGAAGCGGACTTCCTCGAATATCTGACTCAAGATGTCGAAACCGAAATAATTGTTGTCTACATCGAAGGTGTCAGGGATGGACGAAGGTTTCTCAAGGCTCTAGCCGCGGCGGCAAAGGCGAAGCTAGTCATAATGGTCAAGGGAGGCCGCACCGAGGCAGGAACAAGAGCTGCCTCTTCTCACACCGGGGCCCTTGCTAGCAGCAAGGAGAGGTGGGATGCCCTCTGTCGGCAGACCGGAGCGGTACAGGTTAGCACTCTGGAAGAAGTAGTCGACCTGATTGAAGCAGCTTTATACATGAAGCCACCGAAGGGACGAAGAGTAGGCATTGTGGGGTGGGGCGGAGGAGCAAGCGTCACAAGCACTGATGCGTGTGAGGCTGCCGGACTAGTTATTCCCAGTTTCTCTGGAGAACTCAGGCAAGAGCTGAGAAGGCTTAGCTCTGGGCCTGGAAGCAGTGTCGGGAACCCTGTGGATAGTCCAGTAGTCACCGATCCTTCGCTGCTTTCCAAGGCGATGAGAATAGTGGCAAACAGTAACGAGGTCGATCTTCTGCTCATGCATATGCCCTTTGCTGTTCCATCCGCAGCGGACTCCGAGTGGCGGAGACTGCACCGGGAGACCGTCATAGGGACCAGCAGATCGCTTGACATACCGATAGCTATGGTACAGCCCCACGGCGCAACCCCAGAGAGCTCCGCGATATTCTCTGTGTTGCAGCAGAGATGCATTGAGGCAGGCATTCCTACATATTCCACCGCCACTCAGGCTGCTGGTGCTATTAGCAGGTTCATTCAATACCACATGTGGAGGAGCAGAGAATAGGGCCTCCAGCCGAAAGGGGCCAAACGTCGTTGGCGTGAACCTAATCCCTCCCCAAGACCCGCCCCACGGTACTGCCTCCCAAAGCCCGAGGCTATCCTCAAACTCTATGCTTCCTGTGTAATATTCCCGTTAGCCTAAAGTGATTTCCAAGCTGGAGATGCGGTGGTATAATGTCCATAAGGATGTTCGTAGACGAATACATCTACGGATAAAGGGGGTGTCCAATGTGTTTCGGTCCTTTCAAGAAGAAACCAGATGAAGCAGAGCAGCACTTCAAACAAGCCAAGCGCTACGCCAACGCAGGCAAGAAGGAATTTGACTTAAGGCAGGCAATTGAGGAGTTCAGGCTGGCTATCAGTCTGAATGCGGATAAGCTGAAGTATCGCGCTGAATTAGGGCTCACCTATCTGCGGGTTCCTGAACTGGCAGTTATTCGGCAGGTCAATGTCCCATTCAGGCTTGATGAATCAGCCAATGTGGCACTTCGTGAATTCGAGAAAGTGGCAAGTCTTTCTAAAGACTTACGGGATAGAATCGAAAACAAGGTTCAATGGCCAATAAGTGAGCCAATAGGTCTGGAAAATCTCCCACCTAGTGAACAAAAGAAGAAATTGAGGGAATGGGAGAGGGAAGTGGACAAGAAATGGAAGGGAGTGGAGAAGGAGTTTAAGAAGTCTGGCTATCAAGATTATTCGGGGCTTCCGGCGCTCGCTTACCTGTGCCTTGGGGAGCATGAGAAGGCGATTCGGTCTTCAGCAGGTCTTGAAGAGGGGTGGGAAGCATCGCTCCCGAAAGAAAATGTGAGTCTAATCTTTAAGGCGATGGAGTTACAGAGTCAATCTGAAGGGTGGCGCGATGAGAAGGGGATAGATGAGTATTTTGGAATGTATTTAGCAGGTCTTGGGACTACCGTTGCCATGGAGGGGAAAGATGAGCCAAGCGAGTTCGCCAAGCGGATAGAGGAAGGGGGGTGGGCTGAGGATAGAGCGACGTTTGCTAGGTCAGCGGGTATCCCAAAGCCGGAGGAAGATCCTGAAGAGGCGAGAAAACACCTTGAGCAAGCGGTTATGTATCGCAACAGTGGCAAGCATGCGGATGCTAAGAGTGAACTGCAACAGGCTCGCCAGCTTGCTCCTGACTTAGCATGGTGGTATCGCACCTTGTGTGAACTAGGGTCATAACTATCCCTCCTCAAAAGCTCCTCCACACTACTGCCTCATAAAGCCTGAGGCTGTCCTCAAACTTCATGCTCCTAGTGTAGTGCTCCACCAAGCCTGAGCCTGCATCCAGGCTGGGCTTGGCGTGGTATAATGTCAGCGAGGCTGCCCGTAGACGGATACATCGGGGCGGAAAGGGGGCCAGCATGACCGACAATAATAAAGACCAGCTTTTTTCGGCCTCGGGAATCCCTGTAAGGGACATATATACCCCTGAGGATGTGAAAGATATCGACTATGACAAGCAGCTCGGTCTTCCAGGACAACCTCCGTTTACCCGGGGGGTTTACTCCACTATGTATCGAGGCAGAGCATGGACTATAAGGCGGCTAACCGGATTCAACACTCCGGAGGATGCGAATAAGCTTTACCGACAAGAATACGAGTTGGGACAGACAGGTTTCTCTCTAGCTCCAGATATGTCCAGTTGTGCCAGGATGGATGTTGACGATCCCAGAGTCATCGCCGAGGTTGGCTATTCCGGTGTGCCACTGAGTACCCTTGAAGATATGGAGGTAACCTTTGAAGGTCTGCCTATAGACAAGGTATCGACATATTTGGCAGACACGCTGTACGGTGGGCAGACAGCCATGTATTTTGTTATGGCTGAGAAGAGAGGCATAGATATAAAGCAGCTTAGAGGTACCACCCCTTGCGACATGTGCACTTACACTGCAATGTATTCCCCCAACCAGTTGCCACCTCAAGCAATATTGAGGCTGAGCGTGGACTTCATCGAGTGGTGTAGCGAGCACGCACCCAGGTGGTATCCAGTGTCCTTTAATTCCTACAACCCTCGAGACAATGGAATCAACGCCGTCCAAGAGCTAGGCATGCTTATGGCTTCGGCTATTCAATACCTTGAGGAAGCAAAGCGGCGAGGGAGGATGCCCCTAGACCGGTTCGTCAGGCGCTTCTCCTTCCAGATGGCCGTCCATAACGACTTCTTTGAGGAAATCGCTAAGTTAAGGGCGGCACGTCGTATGTGGTACAAGATTATTGCAGAAAGATATGGCATCCAAGACCCACGTTGTGCACAGTTCCGTGTTCATGTTCAGACTTCAGGTTCCACCCATACCCACCAGGAACCTCTGAATAACCTTATGCGCATTGCTTATCAGGTGATGGCCGGTGTCCTGGGCGGAGCTCAATCGATACACGCCAACGGGTACGATGAAGCGGTTTGTATACCTACCGACCAATCGATGCTGCTTTCCATCAGAACAGAGCAAATAGTCCAGTATGAGACCAACGTAGCAAACACAATAGACCCTCTCGGTGGTTCCTGGTATGTTGAGTCGCTTACTGATGAAATAGAACGGCGCACCTGGGAGTACATCCACAAAATCGAAGATATGGGGGGATGGGTAGAGGCTATCAATTCTGGATGGGTTCACAAGGAGTATACAGATGCCATAATTGGGCATGAACGTAAGTTGGCCTCCGGTGAGACTGTAGTTGTGGGGGTAAATAAGTTTCGACTCGAAAAGGAACCTTATAAGGTGCCCATTTTCAGGCCGAGCCACAAGTCCGCCGAGATTCAAATCGAGAAGCTCAGGCGGTATAAGAGCCAGCGGGATAATGCCAGAGCTGCTCAGGCGCTGCAAAAGCTAGAGGAAGTTACCCGCAGCGACGAGAATCTTCTTCCCGCCGCTATGGAAGCGGTCAAAGCTGGCGCTACCTTCGGAGAGATATCCAATGTGTATCTCAAAGTCTATGGGATATATCGCTTTCCAATGGGGATTTAGGAGGAAGTTTAACGGATGCGAAGAAAACCCAGGGTTCTAATGGCCAAGCCGGGGTTAGAGGGGCATTGGCGGTGAGTGACCCGGACAAAGATTACGCTTTCCATGTTGTTGCTGTATGCTATTGACTCGTGAAGCCTGAGGCTATCCTCAGACTTCACGCTCCTGATGTAGTGGTCCATCAAGCTTGCCCCCGCCTCCAAGCTGGACTTGGGGTGCTATAATGTTGGCAACGGTGCTCGTCTACGGTGAGGAGACAATTCTGATGTCACCGTCACCGCATCGGCTGACGGCTGTGTGGCTATTCAGGGGGCAGAGATGAACCGCCTGCATGCCTGGATGGGCGGCAAGCTCAGGATAGACGGTGACATGACTCTGTTGCTACAGCAAGGAGGGATACTGTGATTGGAAAGCCGAGGTGGATAAAAGGGGTAATAGCCTCTTTTTTGGTTCTAGCCCTACTAGCCATACCTGGCTTGGGTTGCGCTGAAGACGAGGAAGGTGTGGTTATCACCATAGGCGAAC